>Ga0310333_100449_pt1 | contig 11218 bp, 11 predicted proteins | sample LakMicSRFTotalB7_FD_195547 | JGI IMG/M metagenome (GOLD analysis project Ga0310333, IMG submission 195547) | Enriched freshwater cyanobacterial communities from Lake Michigan, Michigan, United States - MI23.SRFL.Total.B7 (v2) (version 2) | ecosystem: Environmental > Aquatic > Freshwater > Lake... | reverse complement strand
CCCTAAAGAGTCCCCCCCGGCCTCAGCCGCCTTGGAGGCCGACCCCAAAGGCAAAGCCCAGGAGCTGGCCCCACCAGGGGGCACCACCGATCCATACGGCCAGGCCCCCCGCCGCCAGGTAGGGGCCGAAGGGGAAGGGTTGGCCCCGCTGGAGCCGGCCGACCAGCATCAAGGCGCTGCCGAGCAGGGCACCACTGAGGAAGGCGAGGAACACGGCCAGGGCCATGGCGTAGAGCCCTAGCCAGGCCCCGAGGAGGGCCGTCAACTTGGCATCGCCCAGGCCCAGGGCCGGTTTGCCCATCAGCTTTTGGGCCAGGGCGCTCAGCCCCTCCATGGCTAGCAGCCCGGCGGCGGCGGCGATCAGGTGATCGAGTAACAGGGCCCCCCCCACGGCAGCCCCCTGGCGGTAGCCGGCGATGGCGGTGAGGGCCAGGCCCAGCACCAGGCCCCAGCGGCACAGGGGTTCGGGCAGCCAGAGATGGTCAAGATCGATCAGCACCATGGGCAGCAGCAGGCTGGCCAGGAGCCAACCAGCTGCCACGAGCCACCAGTCGATCGGGCCGCCCCCGAGCCAGGGGAGGGCTGCCGCCCAGGCGCTAGAACCACCCGCGACTGGCGAAACGAGAGATCCCCCCACGGGTGGAGTGGCCAGGAGCACGGCCACCCAGAGGCCGGCGCACAGCAGCTCCACGGCCGGGTAGCGGGCGCTAATCGGAGCGCCGCAGTGGCGGCATCGGCCCCGCAGCACCAGCCAGCCCAGCACGGGGATGGTCTCGAACCAGGCCAGGCGGGTGCCGCAGTGGGGGCAGTGGCTGGGGGGCAGCACCACCGATTCCTGGCGCGGCAATCGCCAGGCCACCACATTGAGGAAGCTGCCCACGCAGGCGCCCATCAGGGCAACACCGATGGCCAGGAGGGCGAAACCCGGGCTCGAGGGGCCCAGGCCGGTGGGATTTGGGAACGGTGCCCCCGCGGTGGCTAGGAGCGGCAGGGCGCTTGCCACTCCAGAGAGACCATCCCCCAGGCGATCCAGGCCCGTCCGGCCCCAGGTGGCAACTCCCCAATCCATCCCAGTCATGCGAACGATCGCCGGCCGGCCATGGCCGGGGCGGTGACCTGCATCCTGCTGCCGGCGCTGGCCCCTGGCGATCCTTCAGCGATCCCGTTCACCCCTAGACACGCTCAGATTGCTTCGCGCCCAGGCGAGCGGAAGGGGGGGCGCGGGCTGCGGGGCCTTGCTCTGCCGCCCCGGATCAGATCGAGGGGCACAAATTGCTCCTCCGGCAGCAGCACCGGCGGCTCGAACACGGCCCGGCCCAGGTCCCCCTGGCCAGCCAGCACGATACCCATCGGTTCACCACCGCAAGGGCACTGCTCCAGGTAAGTGAAATAAATGCGGCGAGCGCGGCCGATCAGGTCACCACTATTGATCCGATCCCAGCGCAAAGGGCTTTTCAGGGGTGAACCCTGAAAAGCCCCAGCGGCCTCAATCACAAAGGATGGGACGGATCGTTGTTGGGGGGAAGCTGAAGCCGTGACCGGGTCCGCCGGATCGGCCCAGCGTAGGGGCTCAGGCGAGTTTTCTCTTCTCTTCGATCATCCGATGGATCACCGGAGTGAGAATCAGCTCCATGGCGAAGCCCATCTTGCCGCCGTTCACCACGATCGAGGTGGGGCTGGACATGAAGGAGTCGTGGATCATGTCGAGCAGGTAGGTGAAGTCGATGCCCCACTTCTCGCGGGCTCCCTTGCGGAAGTGGATGATCACGAAGCTCTCATCCGGGGTGGGGATGTTGCGGATGATGAACGGGTTAGCGGTGTCCACCGTCGGCACCCGCTGGAAGTTGATGTCCGTGCGGCTGAACTGGGGGCAGATGTGGTTGATGTAATCCGGCATGCGGCGCAGGATCGTGTCCACGGTCGCCTCGGCCGAGTAGCCCCGCTCGGCGTTGTCGCGGGAGATCTTCTGGATCCACTCCAGGTTGACGATCGGCACCACGCCCACCAGCAGGTCAGCCAGGCCGGCCACGTCGTAGCCCTCGCCAACAACACCGCCATGGAGACCTTCGTAGAAGAGCAGGTCGGTGCCGGCCGGAATGGTTTCCCAGGGGGTGAACTGGCCGGGGTTGAGGGCGGTACCGAGGCGCTCGTTGTGTTCGGCGGCTTCTTCGACCGAGTGCAGGTAGTAGCGCTTCTCGCCACTGCCGGTCTCGCCGTAGGCCTGGAACAATTCGCCCAGCTTGTCGAACAGGTTGGCCTCGGGGCCGAAGTGGGAGAAGTTTTCGCCCTTGGCCAGGGCCGAGGCCATGGCCACCTTCATCTCGGCCCGCTCAAAGCGGTGGTAGCTGTCGCCTTCCACCACGGCAGGGGTGATGCCTTCGCGTTGGAAGATGTGCTCAAAGGCGCGTTTGACGGTGCTGGTCCCTGCGCCAGAGGAACCGGTAACGGCGACAACCGGGTGACGCTTCGACATCGGCGCAGGGGGGGAAAACAGCAGCTGAGTTTGGCAGGTCACGGGGCCGGGGGCCCCCATGGCCTGCAAGCGTTCAGGCCTCCAGGGCCGCCAGCAGTTGCTCGCCCATGGCCTGGCAGCCCAGCTGCACGCAGCCAGGCGCCATCAGGTCGCCGGTGCGATAGCCCGCATCGAGCACCGTGTCCACCGCCGATTCCAGGGCTAGGGCCGCCGCCTCCTGCTTCAGACCCACCCGCAGCAACATGGCGGCGCTGAGCACCATCGCCATCGGGTTGGCCTTGTCTTGACGCGCGATGTCGGGGGCGGAGCCATGGATCGGCTCAAACAGGCCCGGCCCCTCGCTGCCCAGGGAGGCCGAGGGCAACATGCCGATCGAGCCGGTGAGCATGGCGGCCTCGTCGCTGAGGATGTCGCCAAACAGGTTGCTGGTCAGCAGCACGTCGAATTGGCGGGGCGCGCGCACGAGCTGCATGGCCGCGTTATCCACGTACATGTGGCTGAGTTCCACGCCCGGATAGCTCTGGCCCATGGCCACCACCCGGTCGCGCCAGAGCTGGCTCACGTCCAGCACGTTGGCCTTATCCACCGAGCACAAGCGGCCGCCTCTGGCGGCGGCTAGGTCGAAGCCCACCTTGGCAATGCGGTCGATCTCGTAGTCGAAGTAGGCCATGGTGTTGAAGGCGCGGATGTGGCCTTCGGCCTCAATGCGGCCCTTGGGGGTGCCGAAGTACACGCCGCCGGTGAGCTCGCGCACCACCATCAAATCCACGCCCTCGATCACCTCGCGCTTGAGGCTGCTGGCGTCCACCAGGGCCGGCAGGATCTTCACGGGCCGCAGGTTGGCGAACAGGCCCATGCCAGAGCGCAGGCCCAGCAGTCCGGTTTCGGGGCGCTGCTCCCGGGGGAGGCTGTCGTATTGGGGGGAGCCGATCGCCGCTAGCAACACCGCATCGGCGGCCTTGCACGCCTCCAAGGTGCTGGCGGGCAGGGGTTCGCCGCAGGCATCGATGGCGGCGCCACCGATCGGCTGCTCGTCGTAGCTGAGGTTGAAGCCATGGCGGCCGCTCACCGCATCGAGCAGCTGGCGGGCCACCGCCGTGATTTCCGGGCCGATGCCGTCTCCGGGCAGAAGCGTGATCCGGTAGCTCGTCATCACAGGAGGGCCGGCGGCGCCGGTACCAGGGGGCAGCTCGCGAGGTTACTGGCCGCCCTGGGGCTCACTCGCCCTGGTTCTTGAGCTGGCGCAGGCTGCGGGCCATGTCGGGCAGCTTGTTGAACACGGCCGAGCAGCGCAGCCAGAGGCGGTTGGGGATGGCGGGGTAGCCGCTCACCACCTCGCCGGCGGCCACATCGCCATGGATGCCTGATTTCGACGAGGCAATCGCCCGATCGCCGATCGTGGCCCGGTTGGCCACCCCCACCTGGCCGGCCAGGATCACGCCGTTGCCCAGCTTGGCGCCACCGGCGATGCCCACCTGGGCCGCCAGGGCGCAGCCCCGGCCGGTCACCACCCCATGGCCGATGTGCACGAGGTTGTCGATCTTGGTGCCGGCGCCGATGCGGGTTTCGCCCACCGAGGGTCGATCGATCGTGCTGCCGCAGCCCACCTCCACGCCCTCTTCGAGCACCACCAGGCCGGTTTGGGGCATCTTGCGCCAGCCCGTGGCGGTGGGCACAAAGCCAAAGCCCTCCGAGCCCACCACGGCGTTGGAGTGGACAACGCAGCCGGCGGCCAGCCGGCTGCCGGGATGGAGCACGGCGCCGGCATGGAGCTCACAGCCCTCGCCCACCTCCACATCGCCGTAGACCACCACGCCGGGATGGAGGATCGAGCCAGCGCCGATGCGGCTGCCCGCCGCTACCACCACATGGGCGCCGAGATGGACGCCGGGGCCGATGGCGGCGCCCGGATCGACCACGGCGCTGGCGTGGATGCCGGCGGGTGGTCGCTGGCGGGGGTAGAGGGCGTCGAGGGCCTCGGCAAAGGCCAGGCGCGGATTGCGAAGGGCCACCCAGGCCAGGCCTTGGCCCGTGGCTTGCTGCTGCAGCTCCGGGTCTGGGGGGATCAGCACGGCGCTGGCGCCGCAGCCGGACAGGGCCGCCGCCAGGGCGTGGCCGGGTTCGAGAAAACTCAGTTGGCCCACGGCCGCCTGGTCCAGGGCCGCGGCGCCCGTGAGTTCGGGGTCGCCCGCCAGGTGCCTGGGGGTGGACTCCTGCAGCTCCCCCAGCTGGATGAGCAGGTCGCTGAAGCGCATGGCCGGGCTCGACTGGGCTGGGGCGGATGCTAGGGCCGGAGCCCCTCGGGGCCGGTTAGCGCCGGCGGGCGCCAGGGGTGGCGGCCCAGGGGATCGGCCGGCTCAGGGGGCCGGTTCCGGGGGCGCTGGGCTGGTGGTTAACACCAGCTGGTCGCGGTGCACCACCGCATCGCCCACCGCGCCGAGCCGCAGCCGCACCGCTTCGCTGCTCTGGCCGAGCACCTGGGCCAGTTCGTCGCTGCCCAGGGAGGTGAGGCCCCGGCCCAGTTCGCGGCCATCGAGGCTGAGCAGGCGCACCGCATCGCGCCTGGAGAAGCTGCCCTCGATGGCGCGGATGCCCACGGCCAGTAGGGAGGCACCCCGCTCCAGCAGGGCCCGCTCAGCGCCGCCATCGATGGTGAGGCTGCCCTTGGGCAGCAGGGCATGGGCCAGCCAACCCTTGCGGTCGGCCAGGGGCTGGGGGCTGGGCTGAAACAGCGTGCCCACTTGCTCGCCGGCCAGTAGGGCTTCGAGCACCGCCGGGTCGCGGCCATCGGCCAGGCGCACGCGGATGCCGCTGGCGGTGGCGATGCGGGCGGCGGCCAGTTTGGTGGTCATGCCGCCCGTGCCCCAGCGGCCGCCGCCGGTGGCGGCGCTGCCCAAGCGTTCCAGCTCGGCCAGGCTGGCCACCTCGGCGATCGGCCGGGCATCGGCATCGCTGCGGGGATCGCCGGAATAGAGGGCATCGACATCGGTGAGCAACACCAATTCATCGGCGCCGATCGCCACGGCCACCAGGGCCGAGAGGGTGTCGTTGTCGCCGAAGCGCAGTTCGTCGGTGGCCAGGGTGTCGTTTTCATTCACCACCGGCGTCACCCCCCAGGCCAGCAGCTGGTCCAGGGTGCGGCAGGCGGTCTGGTAGCGGCGCCGGGAGGCCAGATCGCCCCGGGTGAGCAGCACCTGGGCAACGCTGCGGCCGTGGCTGGCAAAGCTTTGGTCGTAGAGGCCCATCAGCCGCCCCTGGCCCACGGCGGCGGCGGCTTGGAGGGCCTCCAGCTCCCGGGGGCGCTCCAGCAGGCCCAGGGCCTGGCAGCCGAGGCCAACGGCGCCGCTGGTGACCAGGGCCACCGGTTCTCCCCGCTGCCAGAGGCCGCTGAGGCTGGCGGCCAGATCGGCAATCACGGCGGCGGTGCTGCGGCCCTCCTGCCCGCGCAACAGGCTGGTGCCCACCTTGATGACCCGGCGCTGTCCCATGGAGTGAATGGCGGCTAAAGCAGTGCGGCTGGTGCTTTGGAGCTAGTGCAACTCGGCGCCGAGCCAACGGGCCAGCCGCACCTCGGTGGCCTGGAGTCGGTCCCGCTGGCAGGGCTGGCCGGCCGCATCCACGGGTTTCACCAGCACCGTGAACAGGCCCATGCGGTTGCCGGCGAGCACATCGGTGAACAGGCGGTCCCCCACGAGGGCGACCTGGTCATGGGGCAGCTGCAGGTCGGCCAGCACCCGCCTTAGGGCACTGCGCCGCGGTTTGCCGGCCGCCGTGGTGAAGCTCACCCCGAGCTGGCGGGCCACCGATCCGATGCGCTCGCGTGAGGGGTTGTTGCTGAACAGGTGCAGGTGCAGCTCGGCCTTGGCCTGCTGCAGCCAGAGCTCCATCGGCGCCGGCAGGTGGGCCTGGCGCCGGGGCAGCAGGGTGCGGTCCACATCGAGCACCAGGGCCCGGATCCCCTGGCGCCGGAAGGGCTCCAGGGGCAGTTCGGCCAGGGTGCCACTGGCGAGCCAGCTCGGTTGCAGCAGCCGGGTCAAGCTCACCCGTCGCTCTCCCGTTCGTCCAGTTCGGCCTCGATCCGGGGCTGGATGCGCTCGAATTCCTCGTCTTCTACCAGCACGCCAATGCCGTCTTCCAGGCGGGCCACCACAAAGAAGGGATCGAGCGGGATGTAGAGGCCGTATTCCTGGTCACCGGAGCGGAACTGGATCAACATCTCGTAGAGGTCGCTGTCGTCCTCGTCGTCCTCGCCCTCGAGTTCGTCCTCGAGCTCGTCGAGGTCGGGTTCATCGAGCTCGCCGCTCACGGTGAGGGTCACGGCCGAGCGCACCAGGGTGAGGTCGTGTTCCTGCAGCACCACATCGGCCACCGACAGGATCGCCTCGGCGCCATCGAGCTCTTCGATCACCTCGTCTTCGCCGTCTTCATCGGCGGCGATGCGCACCAGGCAAACCGGGGTGTCCACGGGGGTGAGCAGGGCATAATCGTGGCCGTCTAGGGGGATCAGCTGCTCAAGGAAACAAAGCAGTTGCAGGCCCTGGCTGTCTTTGACGAGCACCGTGGGCACATCACCGGATCCGGAGGAATTGGGGCCTTCGGCACTCATGGGGAATTTTCAGACCTCTTCAGAGTGTCTCAGAGCGCTCTCCTTGGCCACGGCTGTGTTCAAGACAGGGGTTCTTATGGAGTCACTGGCGGTGTCAGCTTCTGCGGGCCCTTCCGAGGCTCCCTCTGCGGCCCGATTCGCGCCCTCCTCACCGGCCCCGCCTGCAGTGCCACCAGGAGCCCCGACCATGGCGGCTTCCGGACCTTCCTCCAGCCATTGCTGCAACAACAGGGCGGCGGCGGCGCTGTCGAGGGCGCCCGTGCGGTCGCCCTGGAGCCCGTGCAGCTCGGCCGCGGCCCAACTGCTGCCGTATTCGTTCACCCAGGCCAAAGGCAGCTCCAGGGCCCGGGCCAGGCGCTCGCCGTAGCGGCGGCAATGGAGCGCCTGCTCGGTGGGTTGTTGCTGGGCATCGAGGGGCAGGCCCACCACCAGGGCCCGCACCCGTCGCTGGCTCACCAGCCGCTGGAGCTGGGCCAGGTCGTCTGGGAAGCGGCCCCGGCGTAGGGCCGGCAGGGGACTGACGCAGATGCCCAGGCCATCACAGCCGGCCAGACCAATGCGGCGCCGGCCCACATCGAGGGCCAGCGCCGAGCGGGGCGCCGGGGGCTGCCGGGACGGGGAGGCCGTCAGCGGCCCAGGGGGGTGGGCATGGGTCGGCGCCGGGGCTGCCACTGGGCCACCACCGCCTCCAGCCGCCGGGCCATGGCGTCGTTGGTCTGAGGAATCTGGCGCCGCCAAACGCTGCGGCCCAGCAGCACCGCCTCGCCCAACCGTTCGAGGCCGAGCTGGTGCAGCCAGCCGTTGAGCTCGCCATCGAGCAGGTCGCTGCGGATCAGGCAGGCCCCACTACCGGCCGTGGCGGCCAGGAGCAGCTGTTCCAGGGGCGCGCCGATCAGGTGCTGCCAGCCCGGATGCAGGGTCAATTCCACCTCGGGCAGCCCGGCGCTCGAGCGCCGCAGCCGCCGCACCGCAGCCACGGCCACCTGGCGGTTGGTGTCCACCAAAAGCAGGCTGGGGGCCTGGCTCTGGTCGAGAAGGTCTTCGCAGCGCCGATCGAGCAGCTGGCGCAGTTGGGCCGGGCAGCTGGCCTGCTCCAGGTGCCAGAGCAGGGCCCCCTGGCGGCGGTTGAGGGGGCGCAGTTGCAGGTCGGCGGGTAGGCCCCGGGTGGCCGGTTTGGCCTGGGGGGGCTGCCAGCGCCAGAGCATCTCCTGGCGCTGGGGTTGGAAGCCCAGTTGGCGCAGCAGGCCCTGCCGTTGCAGATCGAGGTTGGAGCAGCTGGCGATCCAGCTGGCGGCGCTGCGGGCCCGGGGTATCGCTTCGCGCACTAGGGCCGATTCCAGGGCTACGGCGCCGATCTCGGCGGCCGCCAGGCAGGCCTCGGCGCTGCGCAGGTGCAGCAGTTCAAAACAGCTGCCGCTGCGGTTGAGGCGTTGGCTCACCACCAGGCCCAGGGGCTGTTGGGGATCCCGATAGGCCACAAGCACCTCCGGGGCCAGGGGCCGCCGGGCCGCCAGGGCATGGAGCAGCTGTTCGGGCCCTTTCAGCAGCAGGGCCCGTTGCAGCAAAGGTTGCAGATCCAGGAAGGCGGGGTCCTGGAGCAGGGGCATGTGCCAGCCCCGCAGCGGTTCAATCACCAGGGGATGGCCGGGCGTCGACAGCAACGGACCATGGGCGCCACTGGCATCGCGGCGGGGGGCACCAGAGGGGGAACGTTGTGTCGGCTCGTTCGGCAGGGGCATCGCCCAGATCAACAGGCCTGCTTCGATGCTATCGACGCACCGGCTTCAGCGACGCCCTAGCCCTAGCGACGCACCAGCACCAGGGGGGTGCGTTCGTTGGCATTGCCGGCCGGGTTGGGACGCAGGGCCCGCTGCAGCAGGACTTCATCACAGCCAGGGCTGGAGGCCAGCACCTTCACCCGGCCCAGGTCGTTGACATCGACCACGGCCACGGCCACCCCCAGCTGGGCAGCCAGGTCGCGGCAGAGCTCGGCGGGGCGCTCGGGCCCGAGCACGATCGTTTGGTCGTAGGGGGGGGTGGTGCCGGTGATGTCGTCAATCAGCCGGGCCTGGTCGCCGGCGAGGCGATAAAACCAGCCCTTGCTGCCCACCAGCTTCAGGGCCATGCCCACCAGCCAGGCGCAGAGCACCCGGGCCGGGCCCACCAGGTCGATCAGGCTCTGCAGGCCGCAGGCCGTGGCCAGGCTGCTGGTGGGATGGAACACCCGGCAGAGCAGCCGGGCCAGGGCCGAGGGCTCCACCGTGCTCGGGTGGTGGTAGCGGCCCTGCATCACCGCCAGGGGCGTTTCGCCGATGGTGAGCACATCACCGGGCAGCAGCAGGCCGCCGGCGTAGTGGCGCAGCACCTCGGCCGGATCGTCGAGCACCCCCAGCAGGTGGGTGCGAATCGGCAACACCAAGCTGGCGTCGCCCTGGCGCCAAAGGGCGCTGGCCGGGGCGATTGGTTCGGGCCGGCGCAGGGGGATCAGCAGGCCATCGCGGCGCTGCAGGCGGCCGAAGGGGCCGTAATTCACCCAGTCGATGTCGAGCCAGAGGGTGTCGAGCAGGTCCCCGATCGGGGTTTCGGCCGGAGCGCTGAGGCGCAGGCTGATGCGGGCGCTAGTGGTTTTGCGGCCCTTGACGATGTAGGCGAACCAGTAGCCATCGGGCCGGGCCGGCTCATCGGGGTGGTTGGGATCGATCTGGATCTGAGTGGTGACGCCAGTGAGCCGGCCCTGGCCCAGCAGGGTGGGCAGCACCTGGAGCTCGGGCACCATCACCTCCATGCGGGGGTGGGGGTTGGAGATCTGGATCTCGCCCTCCACCACCAGGCAGTTGGCTTCGCTGCGCACCTGCCAGGCGCCACTGCGCAGCTTGAGGGGCGAGGCCGGCCGCAGCCGGTGGCGCAACTCCAACACCACCAGGATCAGGCCGAACAGCAGGGCGCTGGCCAGGACCAGGCTGATCAGGGGATGGAGAGCGGGCACATCCAGGGCTCGATGACTGCGGGAGCGTAGGCGTCCCCGGCCCAGGCCGCCGCCTGGCCTCAGGCCTGCCGGGGTCCGACCATCTGGTTGGGCTGCACCAGTTGATCAAACTCTTCAGCGCTGATTTCGCCCAGGATCAGGGCGGCTTCTTTGAGGCTGAGTTGGTGTTGGTGGGCGTGTTTGGCGATCGCCGAGGCCCGGTCGTAACCGATCGCCGGGGTGAGGGCGGTCACGAGCATCAGGCTTTGGTCGAGCAGCTGGCCGATGCGGCTGCGGTCGGCCTCCAGGCCCTCGATGCAGTGTTGGCGGAAGCTATGGCAGCCCCCTGCCAGCAGGCCGATGCTGTCCAGCAGGTTGGCGGCGATTAGGGGCTTGAACACATTGAGTTCAAAATTGCCCTGGCTGGAGGCCATCTGCACGGCGGTGTTATTGCCCATTACCTGCACACACACCATCGTCAGGCTTTCGCACTGGGTGGGATTCACCTTCCCCGGCATGATGCTGGAGCCCGGTTCATTTTCCGGTAAGACCAATTCGCCCAGGCCGCAGCGGGGCCCGCTGGCCAGCCAGCGGATGTCATTGGCGATCTTCATCAGGCTGCCGGCTAGCACCGTGAGGGCGCCGTGGGCCGCGGCCAGGGCCTCCTGACCGGCCAGGGCCTGAAATTTATTTTTGGCGCTCACAAACGGCTGGCCCAACCGCTCGCTAAGCCGGGCCGCCACCGCCTCGCCGAAGCCGGCGGGGGCATTGAGGCCGGTGCCCACGGCCGTGCCACCGATCGCCAGCTCCCGCACCCGCGGCAGGCTGGCGGCGATGCCTTCGAGGGCGATCTCCAGTTGGGCGACCCAGCCGCCCATCTCCTGGCCCAGGCTCAGGGGCACCGCATCCTGCAGGTGGGTGCGGCCGATCTTGATCACATCGCCAAACCCCTGGGCCTTGCGATCCAGGGCGTCCCGCAGGGCCTCCACGGAGGGCAGCAACTCATCGCTGAGGGCTAGGGCCACGGCCAGGTGCAGGGCGGCGGGAAAGGTGTCGTTGCTCGATTGGCTGAGGTTGACGTGGTCGTTGGGATGGACGGGCTGCTTGCTGCCCAGCTCGCCGCCCAGGGCTTCGATCGCCCGGTTGGCGATCACCTCGTTGACGTTCATGTTGG
>Ga0310333_100448_pt1 | contig 11230 bp, 13 predicted proteins | sample LakMicSRFTotalB7_FD_195547 | JGI IMG/M metagenome (GOLD analysis project Ga0310333, IMG submission 195547) | Enriched freshwater cyanobacterial communities from Lake Michigan, Michigan, United States - MI23.SRFL.Total.B7 (v2) (version 2) | ecosystem: Environmental > Aquatic > Freshwater > Lake... | reverse complement strand
GGTTGTACCAGTCGAGAAACGACGCCACCCACAGGCAGGCCTCCTCAGCGCTGGTGAATGGGCGGCTCGGGTAGTCGGGCCGGTACTTCGCTGTCCTGAACAGCGATTCGGAATACGGGTTGTCGTTGCTGACGCGCGGCCGTGAGAACGAGCGCAAGATTCCCAGCTCCTCCAACCGGCTCTCCAGCGTCGCTGCCCGCAACTCTTCGAGAAGCCTGCGGCTAGGCGTTGCCGTTGTCGGCATGCAGCACTAGTGGTTGCTTGCGGCCCTTGCTGATGCGCTCGCGCATGCAGGCCCGGCTCACCAGATCCGCTGCAATGGCTGCGTCCTCGCGTTCGGCGACATCCCAGGCCACCACCTTGCGGCTCCAGACGTCGATCACCAGATAGAGGTAGAGCCAGACGCCACGGACGCTCGTGGGCAGGTAGGTGATGTCCCAGCTCCAGACCTCATTCGGTCCTCTGGCCTCGAGCCGCGGCACCGGCCGAGGCTCCTGGGGCGGACGGGCACGGCCACGACGATGCGCCTGACCATGGGCATGCAACACGCGATAGAAGCTGCGCTCTGACCCGATATAGAGGCCTCGATCAGCCAGGATCGGCACGATCTGCCCCGGTGGCATCGCCGCGAATTCCGGCTGGTTGCAGGTGAGCAGAATCCGCTGACGCTCCTCCTCCGTGAGGCGGTGAGATACCAGACGGTGGCTGCCTTTACGGCGATCCAGACCGTCCCCATCACCTGTGAACTGACGTCTCCAGCGCTGCAGTGTTGTCAGCCCCACGCCCAGCAGCTCGGCCAGCTTGCAGGCCCGTGCACCCGCCGACATACCGGCATCAAGAATCTCCAGCGCCTTGTGCCGATCCTCGGGAGAAGTCAATCCCCCTCGTCCTCTCCCCAGTAGGCCTGGATCTTTTTTGAGGCGATCAGCAATGCCGCCGCCTCCGCCAGGGCCTTGTTCTTGCGGCGCAGCTCCTGCTGCAGCCGTTTGATCTCCCGCTGGTCCTCCTGGTGGCGTTTCTGGAGGTCCTTCTGATCGGCCATCGTCAGCAGGGGCTGGGCATTGGCATCCTGGGCGGCCTGACGCCAGCGGTCCACCTGCTCGGGGAACAGGCCACGCTCTCGGCAGTACCCACCCAGTTCAGTCGCATTGAGGCCGGCGGTCTCCAGCACCACTGTGAGCTTGTCGGCTGGGCCCCATCCCTCGGGATCCTTATGGGTGGCCGGAACCACCTCCCCCTGCAGACGCCAAGCCTTCCGCCACTTGTAGAGGGTGATGACGTGGATGCCCAGCTCCTTGGAGATTTCGGCCACGCCTTGGCGATGGGGAGGCCCCATCCGCCGGCGGACATCAGCTTTGACAGCCTCGCTGTAACGACGCATCGATTGACTCCATCAGGCCCCCTGATGGTTGAAGTGGTCGGAATGAAGAGGCGTCAACTTTCCTGGCAGAGGGGGGACACAGATCAAGCATTCAGCTCAGCCCTCGCCGTGACTGCGGTCCCACTGCAGCACGATCCCTGGCTGGCCCTGGTGTTGTGAGCCTGGCTGAGGGTCTGCCACCAGCTCGCTGTGGCGGCAGGCATTGATCCAATGGCGCAGCAGCGGGTAGCGCGAGACCATCGCCGCGTACTGGGCTGAGCCGCGGTAGTGCTGCTCCAGTTGCCGGTAGTCCTGAACGCATTGCAGGGGCAGCTGCTGGCCGTGAACCAGGTCCGCATCAGGCCCGGGTTCCGGCCTGGCGCCTGTCGGGCGGCTGTGATCTGCTGTTGTCATAAAAAATGCTGCGGGCGATCAAGGTGCTGCAGATCGCCACATCTGCACGCTGACGCAGCTGCCTGCCCCCGTCTGCCTTCTGGGTACCGCTGTCAGCGGGAGCAGACCGGTGTTGCCCAATGCAGCAGCACTACCCGCATCTCAAATCCCATGCCCTGCAGCGGTTTTGGGATGTCTGCTGATCCCTTCGGATCCAATTAAAACGGAGTCAAAACGGAGGGGGTGGGATTCGAACCCACGGTGCCTTTCGGCACGCCGGTTTTCAAGACCGGAGCCATCAACCACTCGACCACCCCTCCAGGTGATCGCCGGGATCAACCCAGCCCACCCATGATCCCATTAACGACGACGTCAGGCCAGCCCTGGCGCGCGTCCCGTGAGTCCCGGCTAAGACTGAGATGCATGGTGGGAAGGGGTCGTCCCCGTGCCCGCTGTTGTTCCTTGTCCGTCCATGGCTGTTGTCAGCACTGAACTGCTCGCCTGCCAGGCCCGTTTGCTGGCCGACATGATTGAAACCCTGCCCGTCAGTCTGGCGCCGGTGGATCAGCACGCCCGCTGCCGCGATCTGGTGGCCCAGCTCGAGCGGGCCCTGTGCGCCCTGCCGGCCCACGCGCTGTGCTGAGCGGCTGGCTGAGGGGGGAGCTGGCCGTGCTCAGCCCTTGTCTCGGCAGGCCTTGAGCTTGGGTCCCAGAGCGTTGAGGCCCTGGCGGTGATCGTTCAGCCGTTGCTGCACCCGCTGCTGGCGTTCGCTCTGACGCTCAATCCACCGTTGCCGGTGCTGTTGCTCTCGCAGTCGCCAGGCGTCTAGCTCGGCGTTGTAGCGCTCATCGTCGAGCTGCTGGTCCAACTGGCTGTAGCGGCTGGCCACGTCGGGGTCCGGCGCCTTGGGTGCCGGGCTGGGTTGGTAGACCTCGGCAGCGATGGCGACCAATCCCTGGGCATCGGCCTGGCGCTGTTGCTCAAGGTCCTGTCGCTCCCGCGCCAGGGCCTTGCAGTGTTGCTGCAGCTTGTCCTGGCCGGCCGGTTGGCGCTGCCACCAGGGGCTGCAGCCGGGTAGTAGCAGCACAACCGACACCAACAGCAGCCAGGGCAACGGTGGGCATCGGACCAGGGGCGGTGCCATGGCCAGGGTTCCTGCGCGTCAGCTCAATTGTTGCTGGGTTTGGCCAGGGGCAGCAGGCACTTGTCCGAATCGCAACCGGCCGGGCCCGCTTCGAGCAGCTCGCCACCGTCGTAGCGCTGCAGGGCTTCAAAGAAGCACGCGGTGCGACGCCGCTGGACCACCTCGGCGTTCAGCCGTTGGTAGGTGGCCGCATCGATCGGTTCAAACGGCAACCGGGGGAAGGTGGCGTTGGCGTCAAAACGGGCCAGCAGCGCTGCCGAGATGTAGCCATCACCGGCATCGATGGCGTTGTGAATCGCCTCGGCCAGCGGTTCGATCTCGTGCTCACGGAACTCGACCGTGGCGCTGGTGTTGTGGGCGGTGTAGTGCTTCTGCACCTGCATGTAGAAGTCGAACTGGGCCATGGCCGAGAAGTTGTTGATCTCGACGGCATCGGCACCGGGGATGTTGGCCCAGCTCACCTCGGTGGGGATTTCCACCAGCCATTCGGTGCAACGGGGGTCGAACGGATCGTCCAGCAACCGCCCCTGCTCGTCCTTGTCGCTCTGGGACGGCACGATCGTGTAGCCGTAGTCCATGCAGGCCAGGGCCACCGGATCGTTCTTGCGGAAGGTGATGCGGCGGATGAAGCGCTGGGCCTTGGGCGGGTGCCAGCCGGGCGAAGCGCCGGTCAACAGGCTCTTGGTGCCGGCGGGCTGCACGGTGGTGCAGCGGTTGGGGCGCCGCAGGCCGTGGCGATCGCAGTAATCCCACACGGCCTCGTTGACGATTTGCTTCCAACGGCTCAGGTAGGCCGCTTCCTGGGCCTTGAACGCCTGGCCCTGGGCGGTGTCGGGGCGGCCGGCTTCCCACCAGGTCAGCCAGGCGGTGCCGAAGGCGTGGACAAAGAAGTCGAACAGGCCGGTGAAGCTGACCCCCACGATCGGATCCCAGGCCCGGCTCTGGCGGTAGCGCTCAACCTCAAACCGGTGGTTCAGCAGGCAGGCGACCGCCAGGCCAGCGGCCTTGAAGGCGTCCTCTTGGGCCTGGTGATCGGCGGGGTCGATCTGGTTGAGGTGGATCTCGGCCAGGTTGCAGTGGAAGTCGGCGCCCAGGATTTCGCCGCAGGGATTGAGGCCGTAGCGCCCCAGGCGATGTTCCAGCTCGGCCGCCGTGACCTCGCTGTGGTGCAGGGTCAGCCACCGGCCCGCTTCCTCGCGGCCCTGGTCGCAGTAGATGTCGACAAATTCGGCCCGCAGCTCGGGGGTGGGCAGCAGGTCGGCGTTGGAGCGGGCGATCGCTTCGGGGGCGAACTGGATGGCGCCCTCGCCGCTCTGAAACTGCTTGATCACAGCCTCGAGCACGGTCTCGCGGCTGGGCTTGGTGTGGAACACCCGGGTGTGGTTGGCCATCCGCAGGGCGTCGCGCTCGGGGTCGATGCGCCAGTTGCCGTCGCTGTCCTGCTGCCACAGGTTGTCCTTGGCAGCGGCGGCCGCCAGGTCATCGGCGGCGAACTGGCGCATGCCGGCGCTGCGGCGGATGTTGCCGGCCACGATCGTGACGGCGGCCTCATCGATCAACAGGCAGCATTCGACCGAGGTCAGCTGGCGCCCGATCGCCTTGGCCAGGATCTGGGCGACGCGGGGGTAGAGGTCCTTGAGCTTGACCGGGTTGGCCATGCCGCCGAAACCCTTGAGGGTTTCGCCGACCGGGCGCACATCCGACAGGTCGACGCTGATGTGGATGTCGCCGTCAAAGCGTTCATCGCTGCAGAGATGCAGCAGTTGCTGGTAGCTGTCGACCCATCCCCGGCGGGTGTCGCCCACCTTGATGCTGACGCGGTTGGCGTCGATGGTCGTGGTGGTGTGCTGCTGGCGCGCTCCTGCGGGAGTGATGCCGATGTCGGTGACACCCTCGATCACCAGCCGGTTGCGCACGGCCGGCAGGCGCTCGATCAGACGCGGTTCGATGATGGCGCCGGTGCCGCAGCCCATCATCGCCAGGTCCATCATCAGACCGAAGGCGTCCCAGTCCACCAGGTTGGTGGAGGTGCAGTTGTAGGCACCTGAGAAGTTCTCGCTCTGCTCGATCCAGTCGGTGCCCCCGATCCACAGCCAGCGGCCCGAAGGCAGGGCCTTCTGCTGCTGCTGCATGCGGCGCATCAGGGCCACTTCCTCGTCATTGAGGTGACCCAGCTTGCGCAGCCCTTCGAGGTTGCGTTCGGCCACCTGATGCCAGCTTTCGCGTCCCTGGGCGGTTTTGCGGCTGTAGGTCCGGTAAAAAACCGGATTGGCGGCCGGCGCGGTCACCGGAAAGTCCTGTGCTGCGCCAGAGGTCTGAGTCCCCGCCTGGGCCAGACCCGCATCGGTGCTCTCGTCGGCGGCGCCAGGGCGGGTGGCTGAAGCGGTCACAGGCTTGGCGCAACGGTCAGTGCCGGAACCATAACGCCACCGGTGGGGTGTGCAAGCCGCCTTGCCCACCAGCCACAGTGTCATCGCCGTACGCCCCTGGACCAGCTGTGGACCGCATCCCTGAGCCCGAGCTGATGAACGGACAGGCCCAGGCCCAGGCCTATGCGGCCGCCGATTTCAGCGCCGGCGACCAGGCGGTGGTGGCGCGGTTCGCGGATCTGTTTGCGCCCGATGTCGGTGCGGCCCTGCTCGATCTGGGCTGCGGTCCCGGCAACATCAGCTTTCGCCTGGCCGAGCGCTTTCCCCAGGCCCGGGTGCTGGGGGTTGATGGTGCCGCGGCGATGCTGCAGATCGCCCAGGCGCGGCTGGTCGGTGAGCCCGGCCGCTGGCCCGCTCTGGCCTTTGCCCGCGGGCTACTGGGATCAGCCGGGCTCGAGCCCGCCCCGCCCGGCCGGTTCACGGGCCTGATCAGCAACAGCCTGTTGCACCATCTGCATCAACCCCGGGTGCTGTGGTCTGCCCTGGTGCCGTTGGCGGCTCCGGGCGCGGCCGTCTACATCAAGGATCTGCGCCGGCCCGCCAGCTCCGAGGCGGTGCTGGCCCTGCAGGAGCGCCACCTGGCCGATGCCCCGCCCGTGCTGCAGCGCGATTACGTGGCCTCGCTCCATGCCGCCTTCACCATGGCTGAGGTGCGGCAGCAGCTCCTGGACGCGGGCCTCGACGCCCAGCTGCAGGTGGCCGAGCTGGACGACCGCTACCTCGAGGTGTGGGGCCGCCTGGCAGGCTGAGCCCATGACCAGCCCAACCCTGACGCCGGAACTGCAGGCCCTGGCCGAGGCCGTGGCCCGGCGCCGCAACTTTGCGATCATTTCGCACCCTGACGCCGGCAAGACCACCCTCACCGAGAAGCTGCTGCTCTACGGCGGTGCGATTCAGCAGGCCGGCGCGGTCAAGGCCAAGGGTGAACAGCGCAAGGTGACCTCCGACTGGATGGAGCTCGAGAAGCAGCGCGGCATCTCGATCACCTCGACCGTGCTGCAGTTCGATTACGCCGGCAGCACGATCAACCTGCTCGACACCCCCGGCCACCAGGATTTTTCGGAGGACACTTACCGCACCCTGGCCGCCGCCGACAACGCGGTCATGCTCGAGGACGCCGCCAAGGGCCTCGAGCCCCAGACCCGCAAGTTGTTCGAGGTCTGCCGCATGCGTCAGATCCCGATCTTCACCTTCATCAACAAGATGGACCGGCCCGGCCGCGAGCCGCTCGAGCTGATCGATGAGATCGAGCAGGAGCTGGGGCTGGCCTGTTGGCCGGTCAACTGGCCGATCGGCAGCGGCGAGCGCTTTCGTGGGGTGATCGACCGCCGCAGCCACGATGTGATCCTGTTTGGCCGGGCCGAGCGCGGCAAGGCCAGCGAAGAGCAGGTCCTGACGGTGGCCGGCGCCCGCGAATCAGGTGCCGTGGAGCCGGAACTGCTGGATCAGGCCCTTGAGGAACTGGAGTTGCTCGAAGGGGCCGGTGCCGACCTGGACCTGGAGCTAGTGCACGGGGGCCAGCTCAGCCCGGTCTTCTTTGGCTCGGCGATGACCAACTTTGGTGTGCGGCCGTTTCTCGACGCCTTTCTCGAGCTGGCCCAGAAGCCCACACCGCGCGCCAGCAGCACCGGCCTAATCGATCCGGTGGCGCCGGGGTTCAGCGGTTTCGTGTTCAAACTGCAGGCCAACATGGATCCCCGCCACCGCGACCGGGTGGCCTTTGTGCGGGTCTGCAGCGGCCAGTTCGAGAAGGACATGACCGTGCAGCACGCGCGCACCGGCAGGGCGATCCGGCTGTCGCGCCCCCAGAAGTTGTTCGGCCAGGACCGGGAGGTGGTCGAGGACGCCTACCCCGGCGATGTGATCGGCCTCAACAACCCGGGCATGTTCGCCATCGGCGACACCATCTACACCGGCAGCCGGCTCGAATACGAGGGCATTCCCTGCTTCAGCCCTGAGATCTTCGCCTGGCTGCGCAACCCGAACCCCTCGGCCTTCAAGAGCTTCCGCAAGGGGGTCAATGAATTGCGCGAAGAAGGGGCGGTGCAGATCCTCTATGACACCGACGAGAGCAAGCGCGATCCGATCCTGGCGGCGGTGGGCCAGCTGCAGCTCGAAGTGGTCCAATACCGGCTCGAGAACGAGTATGGCGTCCAGACCCGACTCGAGCCCATGGGGTTTTCGGTGGCCCGCTGGGTGGTGGGCGGGTGGCCCGCGCTCGAGGCGGTGGGGCGCATCTTCAACTGCAAGACCGTGCGTGACGCCTGGAACCGGCCGGTGCTGCTGTTCAAGAACGACTGGAACCTGAACCAGCTGGCCGAGGACCATCCCGAGCTCGAACTCAGCACCGTGGCCCCGGTGGTGAGTGGGGTGGAGCCGATCAGCCTCTGAACTGAGCCCCCGTTAGCCCACAGTGCCCCCTGGCGCCGCGCCAGAATCCTTGTAACGAAGGATCACAGCCATGCCTCAGCCTCTCTGGCTGGTGCGGCCCCGCCCCGACGGGGGCTGCGACTACGTCAACTTTGTGCCGGCCCCTGCCGCTGCCGCCGGTGCCTCCACGGTCGAAATGCGCGAGGGCAGCCACCTGCCCCCCCAGATGCCTTTGCTGAAGCGGCGCCATCACCTGCCCCGCGAGGAGGCCGAGCGCTGCCGCCAGCAGTTGCAACAGAACGACGGCTACCGCTTCAGCGAGCCCCTGTTTTGAACGCTCCTCGATACGCTCAAAGCAGCACCGGCCTGCCGCTTCGGCCATGACCTCCACCCCTGATCTGCCCCAGCCGGAGGCCGACGCCTCCGGTCCCTATGCGCTGCTGGGGGTCCAGGCCGATGCCAGCTTTGAACAGGTGCAGAGCGCCAAGCAGGAGCGGCTGGCCGAGGTCGGCGATGACCCCCTGGCTAGGGCCCGCATCGAGGCGGCCTACGACGCCGTGCTGATGGAGCGGCTGAAGGAGCGGCAGCAGGGCAAGGTGAGCACGGCCGCCCGCAGCGCCTCAGCCCGCGAGCAGACGACGACGACGACCAAAACCGGTGCCGGTCCCAGCCTGCCGGCCCTGCCCAAGCTGCCGTCTCTGCCATCACTGCCGGCGGCGGGCCGCCTGCCAAGGCTCAGCCTGCCCGCCCTGAGCCTGCTGCAGGGGCGCGATGGGCTGGTGGTGCTGGGTGGTGGTGCCGTGTTGTTGGCCCTGCTGCTGCTGGTGCCGGCCACCAGCCCCGAGCTGCTGCTGGCGCTCGGCACCCTGGGGACCATTGCCATGCTGCAGCGGCGCAACCGCCGGTTCTGGCCGGCGGTTGGCTGGTCGTTTGCCCTGTTGGTGCTTGGCTTGCTGTTGGGTGGTCTGCTAGCGGGTGCCCTGTCGCCGGTGCTGCCCCTGGGGCTGCCGCTGAACCCCTTGCAGGTGCAGAGCCTGCCGGCCCTGCTGTTGCTGATCATCGGGGCGTTGCTGATCGCTTGAGGTTCAGGCGGCTTCGCTGCTGAACTCGGCGATCAGTTCCTGCAGTTCGGCGGCGCCCACGTGGTACACCTCATTGCAGAAGTGGCAGGTCAGTTCGGCCTGGCCGTCCTCGGTCAGGATCGAATTCAGTTCATCGCGCCCCAGCAGTTTGAGGGCGTTGACACTGCGCCTGTGGCTGCACGGGCAGTGAAAGCTGATCGGCTGCTCAGCAGCGCCGTCATCGCCGTCGAGCGGGACGGGGTCCAGGTCCGGAAAGATGTCGACCAGCAGCTGGTGCAGATCGCCCTGGCAGGCGGCCAGCCGTGCACTGAAGCCGCTGACCTCGCGGCAGCGCTCTTCGAGCAGGGCCACCAGGGCCGGTTCGCGTGCGGCCTTGGGCAGCACCTGCACCAGCACGCCGCCGCTGCAGCGCACCCCTGAGCTGTCGATCTGCTCGCCGACGAACACCCCCGATGGGGTCTGCTCCGAATGGAGCAGATAGGACGCCACGTCATCGCCGATGGCGCCGCTCACCAGCTCGACGGTGCTGCTGTAGGGCTCACCCTCGCCCAGGTCGCGCACCACGTGCAGGTAACCGGTCCCGGCGGCCCGTTTGAAATCGAAGCCGTAATGGCCGTCGCTGCTGCGGCTCAGGTCCAGTTCGAGCTCGGGGTTGCCGAGGTAGCCCCGCACGGTGCCGTCGCGGCCGGCGTCGACCATCAGTCCCTTGAGCGGCCCGTCCGAGGCGATGCGCAGGTTGACCCGGCCATGGGCCACCTTCATCGAGCTGGCCAGCAGCAGGCCGGCGGTCATGGCCCGGCCCAGCAGAGCCGTGGTCAGGTACGACAGCCCATGGCGGCGGCGGGCGTAGCGGCTGGTCACGGTGGTGGTCACCGCCACCAGGCGAATGCCGCCGCCGGCGGCGGTGGCACGCAGCAGACGGTCGCTCATGCCATCCCCAGGACTGGCTCCATCGTACGAAGCGTGCCCTGCTCGAGCCGCCAGCACGGGCCGGCGATGGCAGCGAACAGCTCGGGCTCGTGGCTGACCACGAGCATGGCCCGCTCGCGGGCCAGCCGGGCCAGCAGGGTCAGGACCTCGGCGCGCACGCTCCAGTCGAGCCCTGCGGTGGGTTCGTCGAGCAGCAGCACCTCGGGGTTGCGCAGCAGTTGCACCGCCAGGGCCAGGCGCCGCTGCTGACCGCCGCTGAGCTGTTCGGGCGGCTGTTTCAACGACAGCTCCTCGAGGCCCACCTGGCGCAACACTTCCGCTGCCGTTTCGGCCCCGAGGCGCCGTTGCCCCAGCTTGAGCTCCTGGCCCACGGTCAGCCCCAGAAAGTGGCGTTCGGGAAACTGAAACACCAGTCCGCACAACCAGCGCCGCTGGCGCCCGTTCAGGCGCTGGCCCTGCCAGAGCACCGAGCCGGCGCTCGGTTCGGCCAGGCCGCTGATCACCTCGAGCAGGGTGGTCTTGCCGCAGCCGCTGCGTCCCGCCACCAGCCCCAGCTGCCCCGGCGCCAGCTGCAGGTTGATGCCGTCGAGCACCGGCGCGCTGGCGGTGGCGCTCTGGTAGCGGATGCCGTCGAGTTCGAGCATGGTCCCCAGCATGCATGCTGGAACGGTTGGCTGGCCGGGTTCATGGACGTTCAGTTTCGCGAGATCGATCCGTTCAACTGCTGGATCTGGTTGCGCACCCCCGATCCCCTCGGCCAGGGGGAGCGGGGCTACCTGGAGACCGCGTTTGACAGCTGGTTCTTTCTGGGCAAGCTCGGGGGCTTCAACGCCGAGAACCTGCAGACCCACGAGCAGGAAGGGGTGGAGCTGAGCTGGATGGCCTACGACCCCGAGCCGGCCGAGCGGGCGCTGCCGGCCCTGATGCACAACATGGGTGCCGTCGAATACCAGGGTTGCTGGGCCCGTTGCTGGGTGGACCTGGGCACCAGCGACGCCGTCGCCCTCGACGTGCTGATCAACACCCTGCGCCAGCTCAGCAACGAGGTGCTGGAGATCGAGCAACTGCTGATCGGCGGCCTCAACGAGGACTGGCCGATCGAAGAACAGAGCGAGGCGATGTTTGCCGGCCTCGATCTCCTGGCGGATGCGGAAGAGGATGAAGACGAGGAGGATCAGGACGAGGACGACGACGACGACGACCGCTGACCCGTGGCCCGCGAACTGCGCCGTCTACTGCTGTCACCCGAGCGTCTGGCCGCCGCACCAGCGACGGGGGCGGTGCTCCTGGAGCCGGCCGAGCAGCACTATCTGAGTCGGGTGCTGCGGCTGCGGCCGGGAGATCGCTTTGCGGTGGTCGACGGTGCCGGCCACCTTTGGCAGGCCAGCCTGGCCGGTGACCAGGCCCAGCTGCTGCAGCCCCTGGCTGGGCCCTGGCAGCACGAGCCTGAGCCCCAGACCCGTCTGAACCTGGCGGTGGCCCTGCCCCGCCGCGCCGCCGATGTGCTGCTGCGCATGGCCAC
>Ga0310333_100444_pt1 | contig 11255 bp, 11 predicted proteins | sample LakMicSRFTotalB7_FD_195547 | JGI IMG/M metagenome (GOLD analysis project Ga0310333, IMG submission 195547) | Enriched freshwater cyanobacterial communities from Lake Michigan, Michigan, United States - MI23.SRFL.Total.B7 (v2) (version 2) | ecosystem: Environmental > Aquatic > Freshwater > Lake... | reverse complement strand
GCTTCAACCGGGTCCCGGCAACAACAACGATGACGACGATTCCGGCCCAGGCGGTGGACTGATGCAGCCGGTCGCCTGACTTCACCTAGTTAGTCACTTGAAGTCAAGCGGATTTCAAGGCTTTTCAGGTTCTTCAGCAGCCCGGAGTTCGGCCTGATAGCCAGCTGGCACCACAACCAGAAAAAGCAGCCACCAAGCCAGCACCCCTATGACTACTGGCGCGGTGATCCACCAACGCTGAAGTAGCAACCAGCTTCCTGCCACCACAACTGCACCGGTGAGCAAGATGCTCCAGGGCTGGCACCACCATGGCTTGATCTCCCAAATAGATGCAGGGTCGATCATTTGAGGTGGGGGCGAATCAAGCGGCACAGCCACCAAATTTCTATATGAATACGCCATTCTCGCCGCTTACTGCCCAGATGCGGCGTGAAACCTTGCTCTCCCACAACTCTGGCGATTGGCATGGCTGCTTCATTCGCTGTGATGGCCGTGGCCGGGAGCAGGAGCGCTTCAAAAGCCAGCTCTCAGTGCAAGACCAGGACGGCAAAGTAGTGGCGGCCTTGACCAATGTCTGCAGTGGCCAGGTGCGCTCAATGGATTTTGCTGAGCCTCCCGCAGAAATGCAAATCAGCCCAGAGGGGCACTGGAGCCTGGGCCCCGATCGCATCGGTGCCTGGCCCTGGGTGAGCGAGCTCTGCTTGGTGTGGGGAGAGCGCCGCCGCCGCGCCGTGATTCGCCATGGCAGCGAACGGCTCGAATCGCTGGTGGTTGTAAGCGAGGCGAGGCCAGGGATGGAGGAACCATTACCTCCCGCGCCGCTCCAGGCCCTAGCTAGCCCGGCCCCCACTAGCGCTGGCTTGATCTGGAGCCTGCCGGCAGCTTTAGGCGTAACCCTCCAAACGGCGGATCGCCGGCAGTCTGGGGTGCCAGAAGAAGTAGCCCTTTGCTGGCAGCCCGAACCGGGGATTCATCTGGAAATTCGCAGGCGCTACAGCGCCTATGGCGCGCTGGAGTCCTGAGGGGCCAAAGCCGCCGGCACATTGGCGCTGCGTGGGTTGTAGGCCTTCTCCACGCTATTTGCATTGCGAAGTCGTTTCACCAGCGTGGATTCCGCCACCCGGTATTGGCTGTCCTTCTTGGTGCCGAGATCCTCGAGCTTGAGGCGCTGGGCCTCGAGCTCAGTCATTTTTGCCGTCACATCAGGGTCGATGCCGTGCTTGTGGATGTCGCGGCCACTGGGGGTGAGGTATTTGGCGATGGTCACAGTCATCCCTGAGCCATCGGATAGCCCCCGCACCGACTGCACCAATCCCTTGCCGAAGGTTTTCTGGCCCACCAGCACCGCCCGGTTGTTGTCCTGCAGGGCGCCGGAGAGAATTTCACTGGCGCTAGCTGAACCCTCATTGACCAGCACCACCATGGGCTTGGTGGTGAGGGCACGGCCGTTTGCGCGCTTGACATCCCGGATGCCGTCACGGGTTTTGGTGGAAACGATCGTGCCTTCGTTTAGCCACTGGCGGGCAATCTCCACGCTTGCCATCAGCAGGCCGCCTGGGTTGCTGCGCAGATCGAGCACATAACCTTGGGCCCCCTTTTCTTCGAGGTCCTTCACCGCCTGGCGCATGTCCTTGGTGGCGGTGGCATTGAATTGCTTGAGGCGGATATAACCCACCTTGACGCCATCAGCACTGGTGTTGATCTGGTGGTCAACGGCATGGAGTTCGATGCTCTCCCGAGTAAGGGGCAACTCCAGGGTCTGAGCCTTGCGCTTGAGGGTGAGGGTCACCGTGGTGCCAGCCTGACCACGGATCAGCTTGACGGCATCCTCGGTGCTCATGCCCTTGGTCGACTTGCCATCGATCTCAACAATCACATCCTTGGGCTGAACGCCAGCCCGGGATGCAGGCGAACCTTCAATAGGTGACACCACCACCAGATTTCTTGTTTCCTTATCCAGGCTCAGCTGGATTCCCACCCCGGAGAGTTCTCCAGAGGTGTCGATCTGCATTTCTTTGAATTCCCTTGGATCGAGAAAACGGGTGTAAGGATCATCGAGGCTGCCGAGCATGCCCCGGATCGCTTCGTAGGCCTCCTTGGTGCTGCCGTAACTCTTGGAGAGCACGTCACGCCGCAGGCTGCGCCATTGCTCTGGCTTGTACTTGCCGTTGATATCGAGGTAGTCGCGGAAGACTATCTGCCAGGTCTGGTCGATCACTTCCTTGGGGCTGTCGCTAATGCGGGAAGAGCCACCAGGAGGAGTCACCATTTCCCTGGCCACGACCGCAGTGGCCGCACAAGCACCAATACCGACCAGCACGAGCAGGCTGGTGCGGGGGCTGGCCATCAGGAAAAGCCGTTGCGGCGCGGGAAACGTGCCTTCAAACTAGCGCCGCTGATTGGGCTTAACCGGGGCGGGTTACCAGAAGTGAGCAGGCGCTCAGGGATCAACCCAGCGCCCATCCTCCTGAATCAGGGCGATCAGAGCTGCCACTCCCTCGGCCTCCGGCACCCGCCGGATCTCGTCGCGGCCCCGGTAGAGGGAAATGGTGCCAGGGATCTTGCCCACATAGCCGTAGTCGGCATCGGCCATTTCGCCCGGCCCATTAACGATGCAACCCATCACGGCGATGTCCAGACCGGTGAGGTGGGAAGTGGCGTTGCGCACCTTGTGCAGCACCTCCTCGAGGTTGAACAGGGTGCGGCCGCAGCTGGGGCAGGCCACGTATTCCACCATCGTCTTGCGCAGGCCCAGGGACTGCAAAATCGAATAGCAGACAGGAATCTCCCGCTCGGGAGCCTCGGTGAGCGAAACCCGGATGGTGTCCCCGAGCCCCTCAGCCAGCAAGGGCGCAATACCGGCGGTACTTTTAATTCGCCCGTAATCGCCATCGCCTGCCTCGGTGACGCCCAGGTGCAGGGGGTAGGGAAAGCCCTCCGCATCCATGCGGTCGGCCATCATGCGGTAAGCGGCCATCATCACCGGCGCCCGCGAAGCCTTCATTGACACCACGATGTTGTGGAAGTCGAGCCGGTCGCAGATGCGGATGAATTCCATGGCGCTCTCCACCATGCCCAGGGGCGTGTCGCCGTAGCTGAACAACATTCGCTCAGCCAGGGAGCCATGGTTGACACCGATGCGCAGGGCCTTGTCCTGCTGCTTGAGCAATTCAACCAACGGTTCAAATGTTTCGGCGATGCGCTCACCGATGGCAGACACCTCCTCGGGGCTGAATTCGGTGCGATTTGGGTCGGGCTTGTCAAACACAAACAGACCCGGGTTGATCCGCACCTTGTCAACGTGCTGGGCCACCTCCAGGGCAATCTTCATGCCGTTGTGGTGCACGTCGGCCACCAGTGGCACCGGCTGATAGATGTCTTCTAGGCGTTGGCGAATTTCTTTTACCGCCTTGGCGTGGGCCAGGGAAGGCACCGTCAGTCTCACGATTTCGCAACCGACTTCGTGCAGCCGCCGGATCCCGGCCGTAGCCCCTTCGATATCGAGGGTGTCCTCGTTGATCATCGACTGCACCGCCACCGGGTGATCGCTGCCGATCCAGATATCTCCCACCCGCACGCTGCGGGTCTGGCGCCGGTGAATCACGGTGTCGTAGCGAGCCGGGGTGTCGTAGGGAGCTGGGGTGCCGGTCATGGCTGGGTGAAGCGGGGGGCCGGGAAGGGCAAAGCCTGTCACAAAAGCCACTCAAGCGGCGAGGGCGTCAAACGCAGCAAGTAGTTCAGCAAGCCGGGCGGGGTTGGCCAGAAAAGGATCGGCGTACCTCCAGGAAGTCCCCTGCCGTGAGCGCGCGGGGCGAGCCCTCGGCCTGCGAGTTAAAGCGCAGCAGATAGGAGGGATGCAGTACCGGCATCAGGCACCGGCCCCGCAAAGTTTCGATCTCGCTGGCGTGCCACTGGCCCCGCAGTCTGGTGATGCCGCCCTTAATACCAAGCACCCCCTCTAGCGCCGTGGCCCCCACCAGCAGGATCACGGCCGGATTCACTAGAGCGATCTGGCGATCGAGCCAGGGGCGGCATGCCGTCATCTCCGCCGCCGTGGGTCGGCGGTTCTGCGGCGGGCGACACTTCACCACATTGCAAACGTAGGCGTCTCGGTTGCTGTCGATGCCAGCGGCAGCCAACAGCTGATCGAGCAGCTGGCCGGAGCGACCCACAAAAGGCAATCCAGCACTGTCTTCCTGAGCGCCGGGTCCCTCGCCGATCAGCATCAGCCGGGCGGCGGGATTGCCCCGACTCACCACCACCTGCAGCCTCTCCACGGCCAGGTCACAGCGGCGACAGGCTGCGCAATCGAGCAGCAACTGCCCCAGAGAATCGGGCGGTGCAGGGGTGAATGTCGTCACGGCAAAACCATCAACGTGTAACTAGCTAGCCATTTCGTGCCCCTTTGAACCCCTTCGAGGCAAATCCGTAAGGCAGGATGCCATCCAGTGCTGATGCCGCGCGTCCTGATGCCGGACACAGGGATGACCGCCGCGCCCACCACCACTCCGGCCCTCTCTGCCCGGGCCCGGGCCCTCCAGCCCTCCCTCACCCTGGCCATTGCCGCCCGAGCCAAGGCCCTCAAGGCCGATGGTCAGGACATCTGCAGCCTCAGCGCCGGCGAGCCTGATTTCGACACCCCGGCCTTCATCCGCCAGGCCGCCACGGCTGCTCTGGAGGCAGGCCACACCCGCTACGGCCCGGCCGCCGGCGAGCCTGCCCTGCGCGATGCGATAGCCGCCAAGCTCAGCACTGAAAACGGCATACCCACCACCGCCCGGCAGGTGCTGGTCACCAACGGCGGCAAGCAGGCGCTCTACAACCTGTTCCAGGTGCTGCTCGAGCCGGGCGACGAGCTGCTGCTGCCGGCGCCCTACTGGCTCAGCTATCCAGAGATCGCCAAGCTGGCCGGCGCCACGGTGACCATGCTGCCCAGCTCAGCGGCCCAAGGCTTCCGCCTTGATCCGGCCCAACTGGAGGCAGCCATCACTCCAGCCAGCAAGTTGCTTGTGCTCAACAGCCCCGGCAATCCCACCGGCATGGTGCTGAGCCGGCCGGAGCTGGAGGCGATCGCCGCCGTGCTGCGCCGCCATCCCCAGGTGGCCGTGGTGTGCGATGAGATCTATGAATTCCTGCTAGCCCCAGGCCACACCCACCACAGCTTTGCCGCCGTGGCACCAGACCTGGCCGATCGCGTCTTCACGGTGAATGGCTTCGCCAAGGGCTGGGCCATGACCGGCTGGCGCATCGGCTGGCTGGCCGGCCCCCAGCCAGTGGTGGCCGCCGCCAGCGCCCTGCAGAGCCAGAGCACCAGCAACGTTTGCAGCTTTGCCCAGTTCGGAGCCCTGGCTGCGATCGAAGCGCCCCGCGACTGCGTGCACGCCATGGCGGCCCAGTTCAACGAGCGCCGCAGCCTGCTCAGTGCGGGGCTGATGGCAATCGAAGGATTGAAACTGCTGCCGCCGGAGGGGGCGTTCTATGCCTTCCCCGATGTAAGCGGCTTCGGCCTCGATTCCATGACCCTGTGCAACCGCCTGCTCGATGAGGTGGGCCTAGCGGTGGTGCCTGGAGTTGCCTTCGGCGACGATCGCTGCATTCGTCTCTCCTGTGCCGCGTCACCTGCCACGATCGAGGATGGCCTCGAGCGGCTGCAGCGCTTCCTGGCCGCCCTCTGATTCCCACCCCGTCCCATGCCTACCCGAGAACGTTGGACCGCCGCTTTTGCGGGGCTTTGCCTGGCCCTGCTACCGGCGGTCCTCCCCCCAGTGCCCGCCTCCCTGCTGCCGGCGGCCGAAGCCCAGCAGGTGCTGCGCATCGGTGCCATCCCCGACCAGAACCCTGAAAAGCTGAATCGCCTTTACGGCCTGGTGGCCGATGAGCTCAGTCAGCAACTGGGTGTCAAGGTCAGCTATGTGCCCGTCACCGATTACGCAGCTGCTGTCAGTGCCTTCCGCACCGGCAGTCTTGATCTGGTCTGGTTTGGCGGGCTCACCGGTGTGCAGGCAAGCCTGCAGAAACCCGGTGCCCAGATGCTTGCCCAGCGAGACATCGATGCGCAGTTTTACACCGTGTTTATCGCCAATGCCCGCAGCGGCATCAAGCCGATCCAGAACCAGAAGGGGCTAGTGGCCCTTAAAGGCAAGCGCTTCACCTTTGGCTCGGAAAGCTCCACCTCCGGCCGGCTGATGCCCCAGTACTTCCTCGCACAGGCCGGCGTCAAGTTGGCTGATTTCGCAGGCGGAGCCCCCGGCTTCAGTGGCAGCCACGACGCCACCATCGCCCTGGTACAGAGCGGCACCTACGACGCTGGCGCCGTCAATGAGCAGGTGTGGAAGAGCAACCTGCGCAGCGGCAAGGCCAACCGGAGCAAGGTGGTTCAGATCTGGCGCACCCCCAGCTACCCCGACTACCTCTGGCTGGGCCAGCCCAACCTCGACCAGCGCTTCGGCAAGGGCTTCAGCGCCAAGCTGCGCCAGTCGATCATCAGCTGGCGACCCACTGACCCAGAGCAAAAGCAGATCTTGAGCCTGTTTGGTGCCCAGCAATTCACCACGGTGAAACCGGGCGAATACAAGCAGATCGAGCAGGTGGGGCGGCAAATCGGCAAGATCCGCTGACACAGGCCGGCGTTTGGGTCCAGCAGCATTCAGAATCAACTCTCTCCAGCGCCTCAGATCCGTGGTCTGGTTGATTGATTTGGTGTTGCTGCTGGCAGGCTTTGTGCTTTGGAGCCGCGCCAATAATGAAGGCGATGAGGCTTGGTCCCTGTTTCTGCGCAGCATCGCCTTTCTTGATCTGGCCTTCATCACCTTCGGCAACGGCCAACTGCTGATTGAAATTCCCGCCCTCGCCCTAGCCCTGGCCCTGCCCTCAGCGGCCAGCCTGGACCGGCGGCGCACCTGAAACGTCAATGAATCCCCGCGGCCCTGATCTAATTGAGGTGTCCCTAGTGGCTCTGATCCTGGCGCTGATCGTTTACCGCCTCACCCTGGTCTGAAGGGGGGCATGTCTGCACTGCTCAAACTTCAAGACATCACCGTCAAGGGCCGCAGCCAGCCTCGCCTTGATCGGGTGTCGCTGCAGGTTGATGCCGGTGAACGGATCGCCCTGCTGGGTCCCAGCGGAGCTGGCAAAAGCACCTTGCTGGCCGTGGCCAATGGCTTGCTGACCCCGCAGCAGGGCAGGGTGTTTTGGCAGGGGGAGGCACGGGCCCGCAGCGGACGGGCCCTACGACGGCAGCAAGCCCGGATCGGCACCCTTTGGCAAGACCTGCGCCTGATCGAGGAGCTCACCGTGCAGCAAAACCTCAACGCCGCCCGGCTAGCGGTCTGGGGCTGGCCGCGGGCCCTGCTCAACCTGCTGATGCCCCTAGAGACCAAGGCCTGCACAACGATGTTGCAGCGGCTTGATCTCGATCCAGCCCTGCTCAACCAGCCCGTCTCCGCCCTCTCCGGCGGCCAGCGCCAGCGGGTGGCCCTAGCTCGACTACTGCGACAGGAACCCCAACTGCTACTAGCCGATGAACCCGTAGCCAGCCTTGATCCACGCCTGGCCGGCGAACTGTTAACCCTGCTGCTGGAGCTCGCCAGCCCGCCTCGGGCCTTGCTGCTGAGCCTGCACCGTCCCGATTTGCTGGCTGGTTTCGATCGGGTGCTGGGGCTGCGGGCCGGGCGCCTTGTCTTTGACCAACCCTTGGCCAGCCTTGAGCCAGGCCAGCTCGAGGAGCTTTACGCCGGGACCCCAGAGGCATGAGACCAGCGGCGCCGTTGTGGGTGTTGCTGCCCGCCCTAATCGTGCTGCCGCTGCTGGCGTTGCTGCCGGGAATCAGCCATGGCGGTGGCTGGGAGCTGGTGGGGCAATTTGCTGCCGCAGCCCTGCGGCCTTCCCTTGATGCCATAGTGCTGGGATCGGTGCTGGGCGGCCTAGCCGTAACCGCCGGCATGGCCCTATTGGGCTGGGCCGGCAGCCTGGTGCTGGGCTTGGTGCTGGGAATCGCTAGTTCAAGGGTGGTGTGGCGCACCTGCTACGGCAGCGCCGCTCCAGCCAGCTGGATACGCCGCCTACTAGCCATACCGCGCTCGATTCACGAGCTGCTCTGGGGGCTGCTGTTGCTGCAGGTGTTCGGGCTGCAACCAGTAGTGGCGGTAGTGGCAATCGCCATTCCCTTTGGAGCGCTGGTAGCCCGGGTGGTCAGCGACCTGCTGGATGCCCTGCCCACCGCCAGCCTGGAGGCCCTGCGCTGCGGCGGCAGCCCCGCCCCAACCGCCCTATTAACGGCCCTGGGGCCGCCCCTGCTGCCCCAGGTGATCAGCTACAGCGGCTACCGGCTCGAATGCGCCTTGCGCAGCGCCACCCTGCTGGGGGTTTTTGGCCTGGGCGGGCTGGGCACCGAGCTGCGCCTCACCCTGCAATCGCTGGCCTTCAACGAGCTTTGGAGCGGCCTGTGGCTACTACTAGCTGTGATGCTGCTGCTGGAGGCCCTGATGGGCTGGCTGCGGCGTCGCTGGGCCATGCCGGCACGACTGGGCCTGAGCCAGCGGGGGGTGGGCAGCCAGGGCCAGGAGATGGTGGCTGTGGCCATGGCCATGCTGCCCTTGCTGGTGCTGGTGGCATGGCGCCTGGAGGTGCAGCCCGCCACCCTTTTGCAGTGGCAAGGCCTGCCACCGCTGGGTGCCGCCGACTGGGGAGCCGTGGCCGCCCTGCCCTGGCCGAGACTGATAGGCAACACCCTGGTTCTCACCTTCGTAGCCGCGGCCCTAGCTGTGGGGCTGGCGCCGCTGCTGCTGCTGCTTGCGACGCCCTGGCCGGCCGCGGGCGCGCTAGTGCGAGGGCTGTGGGCCCTGGGCCGGCTATGGCCGCCACCGCTAACGGCGCTGTTGCTGCTGTTTGTGCTTCAGCCCGGGGTGCTCACAGGTGCCCTTGCCCTGGGCTTCCACAACCTGGGCATTCTCGGACGCCTGCTACTAGAAGCCGCCGAAACCAGTGGCGGCAACAAAGAGCAGGCCCTGCTCGCCGCAGGGGTGGGTCCGCGCCTAGCCCTGCTCTACGGCCGCTTTAGCGGCCTGGCCCGTCCCTACTTGGCCTATGGCGCCTACCGGGCTGATGTGATTTTGCGCGAATCGGTGGTAGTGGGGCTGGTGGGGGCCACGGGCCTGGGCAGCCAGCTGCTGGAAGCCCTGAGTTCTTTTGCCGGCGACCAACTACTGGCCCTTGTGCTGGCCTATGCGCTGCTGACCTTGCTGGGGGAAGATCTCAGCGACCGCGCACGCCAGTGGCTGCTGGAGACCCCCCATGGTGATGGCCATCCCCAGGAAGCTGGTGGCACTTGGCGATAGCGGCGTTTTTGGCTGGGGTGATCCCCTTGAGGGGGGCTGGTGCGAGCGGCTGCGGCGCCACTGGATGGAACTGCCGGGCGGCCCGGTGCTCTACAACCTCGGCGTGCGTGGCGATGGCCTGGAGCGACTGGCGGCTCGCCTCAGCGCTGAGGTTGGCTGCCGCGGTGAGCTACGACGCCAGCTGCCCCAGGGGATCCTGCTCGGTATAGGCCTCAACGACACCGCCCGGGTGGGGCGGCCTGATGGGCGACCCCAACTGGATGCCGAAGGCTTTTTGTTTGGCTTGCAGCAGCTGCTGCACAAGGCCAAGGAGATCGCTGCGGTGCATGTGATCGGCCTCACCCCGGTGGAGGAGAGCGCCATGCCCTATGCCGGGGTGCTCTGGTATTCCCTGGCAGACATTCGTCGCTACGAGGCCCTGCTGGAAGAGGCCTGCCTGGAGGCGAATGTGCCGTTCCTGCCGCTGCTGGAGGGGCTGCTGGCCGATTCCGACTGGCCCCTATGGCTGAGCAACGACGGCCTGCACCTCAACAGTGAGGGGCATCGCCGGGTATTTGAGCGGGTGCGCTCCTGGCCGGCCCTTCTGGACTGGGCCGATCTGCAGCTGCGCCAAGAGTCCACCCCCTTGGGCTACTAGGCAGCAATTACATATCACCCATTCGGGTGATAGCGCTTCACCGCCCTGGGGGAGCCAGCCCCATGGGCACCGCGGCGACGGTAAAAACACCGACGCCTCCACCCCATGGCCCGCTCCTGCCCAGCATCTGCCCACTCCAAAACATCTGCCCGCCAGCGCCGCAGCGGCCAAGCCGATCCAGCCCAGGCCGAGCTGGGGCCCTCCCAGCTGCACACCCGCAACCGCAGCTGGCTTGAATCCATGGCCGCCAGCCCGGACGCCGCAACCAAGCTCTGGTGGCGCAACGCCCTGGTGGAGCACAACCTGGCCCTAGTGCGCATGGTGGCCCAGCGCCAGAGCCAGCGAACGGGTCAACCTTTTGATGAGCTGGTGTCTGCGGGCTGCCTGGGGCTGATCCGGGCTGTGGAGGCCTTCGACCTGCGCCAAACCTGCAATCTCAGCAGCTATGCGGTGCCCTTCATCCGCGGCGCCATGCTTCACGACGTCCGCGACCACGGCCAGCCGCTGCATACCCCCCGGCGGCTGCGGGAGCTGCAGCAACGGGCCCGGCGGCGGCAGGAGCAGCGCCGCAGCCAGGGCCTTGCACCGCTTGCCGCCGCAGATCTGGCCTTAGAGCTCGGTTGCAACACCGCCCAACTTGAGGAGGCCAGCGCAGTGCAGCGGGCCCTGCAGGTGCGCAGTCTCGATGCCCCGCTCAGCGGCGAAGGCGAGCAGGCGGGAACCCTGCTCGACCAGTTGGCAGCTGGGTCAACAGCCGCAACCAGCGCCGGCGAAGATCCGAGCGAAGATCTGACGGCTGGCGAAAGGGCTTTAGAGGTCCACTGGTTGCAGGCTCAGCTAGGCCGGCTGGGCGGCATCGAGCAGCGGTTGCTGCTGGGTCACTGGATCGAGGGTCTGGGCTGGTGCGAGCTGGCCCATGAGCACAAGCTCAGCAGCCGCCAAGCCCGGCAGCGTGGCGAGGCTTTGCTGGCCTGTCTTCAGGAGAACGCCATCGCCAGCAGCGCCGCGATCGCCGTCTGAAGCCCGTTCACCAGCTCGTTGCTGAGCCAGCACCAACGCTGTTGGAAGCTGGCTCCGATCAGGCTTTCGATCAAGGTGGCCCCCAGTCCCACCAGGGTCACAAGCAGCCAGGCGCCGCTGCCAGCCAGCAGCCCCAGGGCCAGCATCAGGGCCGCCATTAGCGCACTGCCCGCGAGGCTGGCGGCGGTGCCCTCCAAGCTGATCGCCCCTTCCGTGCCGGGGGGCACCGGACGCAAGGTGGTGATCAGCAGCGTGTGGCGCCC
>Ga0310333_100443_pt1 | contig 11261 bp, 17 predicted proteins | sample LakMicSRFTotalB7_FD_195547 | JGI IMG/M metagenome (GOLD analysis project Ga0310333, IMG submission 195547) | Enriched freshwater cyanobacterial communities from Lake Michigan, Michigan, United States - MI23.SRFL.Total.B7 (v2) (version 2) | ecosystem: Environmental > Aquatic > Freshwater > Lake... | reverse complement strand
GACCCCCTCAGCCCCGCCGTGAGTGATCGGATCTGTAAGCACATGAACGAGGACCACGCCTCGGCGGTGGTGGCCTACGCCCGCCACTACGGCGGCATCAGCGAGGCCAAGACGGCAACGATGCGCAAGGTGGGCCCTGAGGCCATGGAACTGGAGGTGGATGGCCAGCCCGTGCTGGTGCCCTTTGACCACCCCTTAATCGATAGCGAAGACGCCCACCGCACCCTGGTGGCCATGCTGCGGGCCCTGCCCCGCCCGGCCGACGGCTGAGCAACGCCCAGGGCCTTGCTTGGGTCGATAGGCCTTGGCCCCTTGGCCTTGGCAAACCAGCCAGACCCTGGGAACCCTTGAACCGGGTTCGCCAAACGCCAGGCCATGCTCAGGGCCCTGCTCCAGGCCAGTCTCAACCTGATCAGCACCAGCCCCTGCCCCGTCTGCGGAGGCGCGGCCGACCCGCCGGGGCAGCCGGGTCCCTGCCTCGGCTGCCGGGAAAGATTCGCCCTGCCCGCGGAGGGCCTGGCGGGCGAGACTCCCCTGCCCTGGTACGGGCTGGGGGCCTACGAGGGCGCCTATCGCCAGTTGCTGCTCAGCCAGCGGAAAGGGCCGAAAGGGGCGGTGCTGCGGGGCCTGATCGGGGCCCTGGCCCCAACGATTCCCGGTGGGATCGCCGGCACGATCCTGGTGGCCATCCCCAGCTGGAAACGGCAGGCCAATCCCCTGCCCGGCCTGGTGGTGCAGCAGCTCATCGCCCAGCGGGTGCAGGGTCAGCCCCTGGGCGCGCGGGCCCGGGCCCTGCCCCTGCTGCAACGCAGCCGCCCCACCCTGGGCCAGCACCACCTAGATCGCCAGCTACGGCTCCGCAACCAGGAGGGCGCCTTTCGTCTCCAGCCAGGCCAACGGGCCGCCTTGCCCCAGCTCAAACGCCAGCCGATCTGGCTGGTGGATGACATCCTCACTACCGGCGCCACGGCCCTGGCCGCTGCCGCCGCCCTGGAGCAGGCGGGCCTGGAGGTGAAGGGCCTGCTCTGCCTGGCGAGAACCCCCTTTCGGGAGCCCGCACCAGGGAAGTGGGCGCCGAAACCAAGCGCCGAAACGGGGGACCAGAACCCCGTGATCTAAGATCTGCGGGTCGCTCCGGCGACGGGCCGGGATAGCTCAGTTGGTAGAGCAGGCGATTGAAAATCGCCGTGTCCCCAGTTCAAATCTGGGTCCTGGCATGTCAAACCCTCTGTTTTTGCAGAGGCTTTCGCTTTTTTGAGTGAGTTGCCCAGCGGTAAGTTGCTTGCCCCTCCACGGCCCCTGAGGCGGCGGTTCCAGCAGGGACTCACACCAGATAAGCGCCAGCAGGGTCTAGGGGTTTGAAGCAGAGAGTCCGAACCCAGCATTCGTTCCCCCCCAGAGTCCCCAGGAATGCCCATGGTTCCAAAATGACGACCCCAGGCCTAGGCATGCACTGATGACCCACCCGCAATGGATCCTGGTTCCCTGGGCGGTCTTTGCGCTTGCCCTTGCCCTTAAGGTCTGGCAGTTCGGCAGGGCACTGAAGCGGCAGCTAATCGGGGCACCCCCCAGCACCGATCAGGTCAGGCTGAGCCTGGAGCGGATCTGGGCGCGGACGACGGATGGGGCGCCATGGAGAACCTGAACTGGGGGTACATCCAACTGGGGCTGGTTGCCCTTGCCTTCGGCGGTCTTCAGGTCTGGTGGATTGGCAGCGTCTTCTGGAAACGCAAACTGGCAAGACCCCTCAGCGAGGGGGAGTTTCGCAAGGCGCTAGAGCGGATTTGGCAGAAACGATCCTGAACGGACGAACCGCCCACAGCTCGCAACAAAACGTCATAAGATGGGGACTGGTCATCGAGCGGTCCTAGGCGGGTCCGCTTTTTTATTGCCTCAAAACGGCCGCACCCATGGGACTGCCCAGGCCCAGGCCACTGAGGGGCTTTAGGATTTCTTCCCCCCAAAAAGTAATGCAAGGTACCACCACCGCTAGGCTCCCTTGCCATCATTGATCCAACGCATCAGCATCGATGGATCACAATCAGATCAACCTTTTGCCTACGGCACTGCGCTGGGATAGCAACGGAGATCTTGGATCTGAAGTTTTAAGGTGTCTGCTTGATCGACTCCAGGCACAGGAAGCCAAGGCAAGGAAACAAGAAGCAACCGCACAGGGAAGGCGCTAATCAATCACTGAGACTAATCGTGTGATGCCAGTCAGCAGCAAAACTACCTGAAGGCAAACCAATCCAATCGCTGACCTGCAGCAGCGTTGTCAACTAATTCCACACCCTTGACTGTTCCATCGCTCATGTACCAAGGGTCTTCACAGATTGATGTGAAAACTTTTCTTGCCTCTTCAATTGACTGAAATTTGCCAACATTCACGACGCCCCAGGAATCGTGGGTGTTGATATCAAATGTCATTGCTTCTGATGGTGATGGAACTCGATGGGTCGTGAGCGCAGAAACCCAATGGGAGGGATTCCATTGTTGGTCAATATATCTCAAAACACCACCCCCTTTGGACATCGCCAACTCTTCATTCCTGCCTGGGAACCCATTGATAACCCTTCCGCGTCAGGTTTTCACTCTGGGCAATCAGACCCTGAGGGATCGGGTAGATCAGGCGCACCTCCTCCCCAAGAGCATCTGAAAGACGCTCCGAGGCACCTTCACAGATTCACTTGATAACACACAAAAAACGCACCGAAGATCGGAGGGCCCAGGTCCTTAGGGGCTTCAATTGAGTCAGCCCGGGCTGCCATCGCCGAAACAACAGGGCGAACTAACCCAATCGCAACCTACCAGCGAGGGCCGCATGCATCGCTGACCAGAGCGCGAAAACCTGGCCTTTGCGCAGCATCAAAAGACGGCGACTGGGGCCCAGCAGCATCAACACCGACCAGCTCAGAGCCCACTTGAATAGCTAGGGACAAAGGACCCCGAACCAAAGGCCCTCCCCGTGCTACGATTGTGAAGATTTGATAAAACCCCATGCTGCGCGCGCTCTTTAGCTTTCTCTTCGCAGCACTTTCCTTCGTCCAAGTGCCCCAATGGGACAACGATTGGACCAAATGTTCCGTGAGTGTGCCCGACACGGCCTGCCATTGGTATGTCGTCAACCCTGACAACACCTTTGGCAAGGGCTTTAGCTGGATCACGGCTCCCCAGTTCGATGTTGCCGCGCTCAGGGATATTGGCGCCCAGCACGACATCACCGTTGCCCAGGGCTACCAGACCACGGTTGAACTCATGGATGCAAGTAGCAAACTAAAATATGGCGACGATTACTAATCGTCAAACAAAACGCAGGGCCGTCGAGAGACTCCGCCTTGCCTAAGGAACCCTCCACGTATAAGTAATTTGAGATAGATTTCAGAGAGGTCGCATCTAGATGTCCTGCCGTGATAGCCCGGGCACTATTATGGGGCATGCTGGCTTTTTAATATTTTTGCCGAAATAGCTACTAACTTTAGGCGATACCCGCTCCCGGGTCCAGCCAATTTCTCCACATCGAACCAACTAGCGAATTTGGCGGCTTAACCGCAAGAAAAGCCGCCCGCTCAAACCCGCGTTGACAGGACCATCGGTCCGCGCGGAACGGTGCCGGTGGGGTCGGCTTCCAGGGTCACGCTGATGGCACTGGCCAGGTTGGAGGGCATCGGGGGGATTGGCATCGCCACATGGCCCTGGGCTGTAGGCACAAAGGCCACACAGCCCACCTTTTGGCCATCAACCGTGGCCCACAGCCGGTAGACGTGGTGGGGCGGAAGCGCCGGCAGGTTGTTCACTATCAAAAGATTGATGTTGGAATTAGCCATAACCACCACTTCTCCCGAAGGTGAGGACCGCGAGGCTGGGGCGGAGGGGTCGAAGGATCGATCAGCAGAGCTGTCTGAAGGCGTCACCGTGGAGGCCAGGATCAGGCGGCGGCCCGGATGATTGGGGCCAGACCGGCTGGGGGCCTGCAGTTGCTGTTGCACCTGGGCCAGTTGCTGGCGGGTCTGGTGCAGTTCCAGCCCCAGCACCACCAAACCCACGCCGAGCAGGGCTGGCAGCAGCCAGGGGCGGGGCGACCGCTCCGGCCGGGGTGACTCCAGCAGCCGGCGGCGCAGGCGGGCGGGCGGACTTGCGGTGGCCGGCTGGGCCAGGGGCAACAGGTCTAAGGTGGTACTGAATTCATGGAGACGGGAGCGTAGCTCCGGCCGCTGGCGGAGCAGTGCCGCCAGTTGCTGGCGTTCGCCATCGTCGAGGTCGCCGAGGGCATGGCCAGCCAGCAGGGCATCGATGGCGGCGGCGGAGGGTTGGTCGGGATGGCTCATGGTTCGCTCCGGTAGTCGAATAGCAAAGCCCGCAGTCGGATCAATCCCTGGCGCGATCGGGTTTTGACGGTTCCCAGGGGCAACTGGAGCCTTTCGCCGATCGCCGACTGGCTCAGGCCCTCGTAATAAGCCAGCTCCAACACCTGGCGCTGGTCGGCAGAGATCAATCCCAACGCCTCCTTCACCCGCACCGCCAGTTCATCGTCTTCGGCAGCCTCCAGGGGGCTGGTCCCAGCCGCTGGGAAAAGCTGATGGGACCAGCGTTGCAGCAGGTCCCAGCGGTTCTTGCGCTGGCTAAGGCGATTCAGCGCCATCGAGCGGGTCATCAACAACAGATAGGCCAGAACCGGTCCCCGCGAAGGGTCGTAGCGGCCGTGTTGCCAATAGCGCAGGAACACGTCATGGCAGAGGTCCTCCGCCTCCTGGGGGGAACGGCAAAGGCGCAGGGCCAACCGGTACACGGGCCCACCACAGACGTCATAGAGCTCCTCAAGAGAGTGGTAGCTAGGGCTTTGCATCAGCCTCTCCCCCACGGACGGGGCCGGGCGCAGGGCCAGGCTGGCTGGGCGGAGCCGGAACAATCCCAAGGGGAGGGGGCTGCGAGGGGAGGCTTCAAGAGGAGTACCGCCCACCAGTCAGATCGGATTGGGCGAGTTGGGCGAGTGGGTTGGATTGATCCGATGGATCGGGATGAAGAGATGGATCGCGGTGAAGAGATTGGTCGGGATGGTCGCTGCGGGCCCTGGCCGCCCCATCCAGGCCCACACCAGCCAATACCAGCACCAACCCCAGAGCAGTGGGCCAGGCCAGGAGCTCCCCCAGCATCCAGGTGGCGCTAAGGGCCGCCACCTGGATGCTGGTTTTAGCAGACCCAGCGAAGGCAACCACCCCCACCAGGGCCCAAGCCACCCCGCCCAGCTGGTCCATGGCCCCGCCCGCCATGGCCATGGTGGCCTGGGGCAGCAAGAGCCCGGTGAACACAAGGGCCAGGCTGGGCCAGAAGGCCCGGGGCAAGGATTCGTTCAATAGCCAGTGGGCCCGTAAGGCCGATTGGGGCAGCACCAGCGCGAACAGGAGGGTCTGGCTGATCACCGAGAGCGCCCCTAGGGCCAAGACGGTGGCGACCGGGCCAAGGAACAGGCCCAACCCACCATGGAGCGCAGACAGCAGTCGGTCCCGACCTACCAGGGAACCAAGCTTCCGGGCCAGGTGCTTACGGCCAGGAGCAAGGGTCGCGAGCCCCACGATCAACTGGGCTACGAAAAAGACATTGCAGAAACTGATCGGGTTCACGCCGTTCAGGGTCTGGGCGGCGCCCTGGAGTTGCAGCCACTTGAGCGCGGTGGTATCCAGTCCGCCCAGCAGGACATACAGCGCCAAGGGCAGCCAGGCCCACCAGCGGATTCGGCGAGCGGAAACCAATCCGATCCGATCAGCCATCGGTAGTTCCATCGCTCGGGGTCATTCCACTTCGGATCCCGGTCCCCGAGCTGCCCATTCGCATCCCATCGGCCATGTCTGCTCTCTTCAGCCCAGGGTTCCGTTTTGCCGCCGTTGCCTTCGTCGGCGCCGCCAGCCTCACGGGCAGCCCCTTCCAGGCCCAGGCCCTGCCCCTCGCCCAGGCCGCAGCGCCGGCGGTAGTGGCCTCCGCAGCGGTCAAGGTTCAGGGCACCTTCAAGATGGCGGAAGCTCCTGTGGCCGGCAGCTTCTCGATCAAGAAAGAAGGGGGCCGGCAGGTGCTCAGCCTGAGCAGCGATTTCAAAACCAACGACCAGGCCCCCGACCTGAAGGTGATCTTTAGCCCGTCGAAAACACCGCTGGCCAGCACCAAGGCACCGGGCTTCCCGCTCAAGCCCGGCAGCTACACGATCCTGGCGTCGCTGAAGTCGAGCCAGGGGGCCCAGAGCTATGAGATTCCCGCCTCGATTGACCTCAAGGCCCAGGGATCGGTGCTGATTTGGTGCAAGCAGTTCAACGCCACCATGGCCTGGGCGCCGTTGAAGTCCTGAGGGGCTGAGGCGCCAGCGACACCCCCTTGAGCTGGCGCTTCTCCATCGGCTGGCGCTCCGCCTGTGGGGGCAATTGAAAGTGACAACTACACTTGAGCCCAGCCAGTCCTGTCCCCCGGCGCAAGCCGGGAGATGTTCTTTCGTCGATCAACCGATGCTGCAATCCGTCGACTGGCTTTGGCTGCTCCACCCCGTATTGGCGGTGGCGGTGGTGTATCCCCTGCTCGGCATGGTGCTGCGCCTGGCCTTGCAAACCCGCGATCGCCGCATCAATAAAACCAAATTGCCGCCCACCGTGGGGCGGGACCACGCCGATCTGGGCAGCTGGTTGGCGGCGGCTGTGGTGGCCATCGTGCTCCTCGCCCTGGCCGTGGTGATCCTCACGGCCCACCCCTTGGCCGCCTTCCCCGGGGGCCTGCCCCGCCTTGGGTTGGTTCTCCTCGTACTGCTGGGCTCGGTCCTGGCCCTGGTGCTGCTTTGGCGCGCTAAAAGCCCCCCCTATCGAGCCAGTTTCGCCCTGCTCTGTTGGGCGGGCGTGATCACCCTCGGTCTGCAGGGCGAGGTCTATCGCCTGGGCGACAATCCCTTCCAGGGCGCCTTCTGGCAGTCCCATTTCTGGGGGGGCGCCGGGCTCACCGGCCTGATGTTGTTCTCGGTGGCCGGCCGGCCCGAGATCACCAAACAGCTGCGTTGGCGCCGTCTGCATGCTTCGGCCAACGCCTTGGCGGCTGTGGTCTTCCTCGCCCAGGCCATCAGCGGCACCAGGGATCTGCTGGAAATCCCGATCAGCTGGCAGAAGCCAGCGATCCAGGCCTGCGATTACCAACGGAACATCTGTCCGGTCGCCCCACCAGCTGCGCCCAACCCCTGATTACTGTTACTGGCTACTGGTACTTGTTGCTAGCCCCAATCCACAGATCACGGGGCGCTAGCTACTAGTAGCCAGTTGATAGAAGCTTTTGGTGAGCCCTAATTCGTGGCGAATGGGTGGCGTTGACTCGCCCCGACTGCCGATTGCCAAATCTCAACTCTTGAGTCCTGATTGGTATCCCGCCAACTATCATGAGTGTCTTAATCCTGGCCTTCGTTGGCGGCCTGCTAACGATCCTCAGCCCCTGCATCCTGCCGGTGCTGCCCTTTGTGTTTGCCCGGTTGGGCCAGCCGTTGGTGCGGCTGGACATCGGGTCAGATCGACCCCATACCTTTGCGATCGAGTTTCTCGATCCTGGGGTGCAGGCCTACGCCTTCACCTTTGGTTGAGTTCAGCAGCACGTTTTAAGGCTCTAAATCCCGCTCAAATTCGTGGCGAAACCGCCAGCAGCTTGATGTGATCATGGCCCTATCAAGGCCATAAAGCTGACAATGAAGGTGAGGCATGGCCAAACGGCGGTGATGACCTGCCAACAGCATCAGGTGCTGCTAAGTCGCATCGCTCCCAGCCCAGTGCCGCCCTAACCGAGACTTAGCATCCGTTCCAACCAATGCTCCAGGGGTCATGCGTTCTCCACGGCCGGAGGCCAGCAGCAACCAGCTGTTCGATAACGCCGACAGCTTTGGCATGGTCTTCGATGAGGCCTGGCAGCGCCACTCGGCCCAGAACCCCGGGCACACCCTGTCCAGCAGCGAAAAACTGGTGCTCATCTTGGCCAGCTGCGCCGACCATCCCTTCATGCTGAGCAACCCCGCCATGGCCCACCAGGTGGCCGAATTCCGCATCCGGCTTCTGGGGCTGTAGGCCGGCCGCTGGGCCGTTTGGCCCAGGCCTGGATCCGCCCCAATTGCTGAATTCTGCGTTTGCAGCGATCAACCCTTTGCCCGAGCGCCATAGCCCATAGGATCCGGCCATGACCAGCCCCTCCGCCCGCCTGCTGCGCCAGTTGAGCGCCGGCTTCAGCAACCAGCACCAGGCCTTCGAAAACCCGCCCCTCTTCGCCCACATCCTGGTGAAGTTCCGGCCCCTGCCCCAGCTGGAGCCAGGCTCCCTGCTGTTGGAGCAGTGCTATTCGATGGATCCCGGCCGGCCCTACCGCATCCGGGTGCTGCGGGTGGAGCAACGCAGCGACAGCCTGGTGATCCACAACCAGGCGATTGGCGAGGAGGAGCGCTTCTGGGGCGCGGTGGAGGACTCCGAACGGCGCCAGCAGATCCGTTCAGGCGACCTGCGCCTGCTGGAGGGTTGCACCTACATGGTGAGGGAAACGGCCAACGGCTTCATCGGCGAGGTGGAACCGGGCTGCCGCTGCCTGGTGGAGCGCAAGGGAGCCACGGCCTACCTGGTGAGCAGCTTCGAGCTCGATGGCGAAGGCATGCGCACGATCGACCGCGGCCACGATCCCAGCAGCCACGAACAGCTGTGGGGCTCCCTAGCTGGACCGTTTGAGTTCGAGCGCACCCACGACTACAGCGCCGAACTGCCGAGCGACTGGCTCCAGGACTAACTCCTCGAGGCAGACGCCCAGGCGACCTAGCTCTGGGCCCAATGCATTGAGAGGCGACCTGATTCTCAGGCAATCTGATTCTCAGGCGATCAGTTCATCCATGAAGGCCTGCTCTTCCTCTTCCGGGAAGGGATCAAAGGAGTCTTCTCGCTCCGCCGGGCTAGCCACGGCCTTGATGGTGGCCTTGGCAGCAACGGAGCCACCCTCCAGCCCAAAGGCGGAGTTGCCTAGGCCTCCGAGCGGTTGGCGCCGGCCGCTGAGCAGGTCTTCCAGGCGGGCCAGCCGCTCCTCAGTGAGGGCCAAAATCTCGCCAGTATCCACGCCCAGGCCCGAAGCGGCTTGATCGTCGCGGGCGCTGAGGCTACCGAGCTGCTGCTCGACGGCTCCCAGCCGTTCCTCTAGGTCGAGCAGGCGAAACATCAAGGCCTCCGACACCTGGCTAAGGGCCTGGAGTTGCTCGCCGATGCGGTGTTGAAGCTGGGCTGGGGAGGGGAGCGTGGACTGGGCGGCCATTACAGAGCCCAAAGGGGTTGTGCCGGATGGTATCGGCTGAACGACAAACTGCCAGCGGCGAAGTACGCCCTACAAGGCCGACCGCGCCAAGACGGGCTACGCCTTGGGCAAGCAGCTCAGCGCCATGGATACCGGTGGTCCCTTGCTGGCGGCAGCTCGTACTGCGCTGGGGGCCAGGCCTGAAGCCATAGCAGGCTGGCCTGGACAGCGCGGCCAGCAAAGCCCCTGCACCGCAACGGATCTGGCAGGGAGGTGACCGTTTGTTAAGTATCCCTCATGGGAGCCATGCGCAGAACAACAATATGTGGGCTGAAGCGGCTTGGTTGCCTTGACTGGTGACAAGCCTTTTCGACCAGTGCATCGCGTTAGCGGTCACACCCTTCCCCCTAACCCCTCCCTGACCTCGAACGTCAGGACCATGGAGCCCCTCAATGTTCGACGCCTTCACCAAGGTCGTTGCTCAGGCTGATGCCCGCGGCGAATTCCTCAACGCTGGACAGATCGACGCCCTCGCAGCTGTTGTTGCTGAAAGCAACAAGCGCATGGATTCGGTCAACCGCATCACCTCCAACGCCTCCAAAATCGTCACCAACGCTGCCCGCGGTCTCTTCGACCAGCAGCCTGCCTTGATCGCCCCCGGCGGCAATGCCTACACCCAACGTCGCATGGCTGCTTGCCTGCGTGACATGGAGATCATCCTCCGCTATGTCACCTATGCAACCTTCAACGGCGATGCTTCCGTGCTGGAAGATCGTTGCCTGAATGGCCTGCGCGAAACCTATCTCGCCCTCGGCGTGCCCGGCGCTTCGGTGGCTGAAGGCGTTCGCAAGATGAAGGACGCTGCCCTCGCCATTGTTAACGATCGCGGCGGCATCACCCAGGGTGATTGCACCGCTCTCGTCTCCGAGATCGGCACCTACTTCGATCGCGCCGCTGCTGCTGTCGGCTGATATCTGAGCCTGCCTTGATGGCAGCTCAGTTTGGTTTCGCTTCCCCTTCCTTCCCCTTCTTCCTTCCATGAAGACACCCCTCACCGAGGCCGTTTCAGCAGCCGATTCCCAAGGCCGCTTCCTTAGCCAAACCGAGCTGAACGCAGCCTTCGGTCGTTTCGAGCGCGCCAAAAACGCCCTCGAAGCCGCTAAGTCACTCACCGCCAATGCCGATTCCCTCGTGAACGGTGCTGCCCAGGCTGTGTATAGCAAGTTCCCCTACACCACCCAGATGCAAGGGAGCAACTACGCTTCCGACGCCCGTGGCAAGGCCAAGTGTGCCCGTGACATCGGCTACTACCTTCGTCAGATCACCTACTGCCTGGTGGCTGGTGGCACCGGCCCCATCGATGAATACCTCATCGCTGGTCTCGATGAAATCAACCGCGCCTTCGAACTGTCCCCCTCCTGGTACGTCGAAGCCCTGAACTACATCAAGGCCAACCACGGCATTTCCGGCGACCCCGGTAATATCGCCAACAACTACATCGACTACGCGATCGCCGCCCTCGTCTGAATCCAGATCAAGCGTTGCTATCCACGTCGATCTTCTCTTAGGCCCCTAACGGGGCCTTTTTATTGGCCAAGTGCTTAGCCTAAATGGGCAGAGGATTGCCTCAAGTGAGGTGGGTCCAGACCCTGGGAAAGGCCAGGGAAGCGAAAACAGCATCTAGCGAATCTACGGGCAACAACGGCCTACCCAGCTGCTTGCGTCTGGCCGCACCCAGACGCCAACGCCTGCGAGTCGCAGCGCCAAGCAAGGGAGTTGCCAGCTGGCCAGATCAACAGAAGTAACGCTAGATGTAGTTTCATTTTGACGGGTCTGATGCAGCTTGCAGGCGTTGGATAATCAAACAAAATACATGCTCCGATGGCCCTTCCGCTTCTTGCTACCCAGCTGCTGACCATGAACGCGCGGGTGAACAGCTTTCAGCTACCCGGCGGTCAGGACAGCCGTGAGTTCAAGTCCGGAACTGGTGAGCTCAG
>Ga0310333_100440_pt1 | contig 11300 bp, 7 predicted proteins | sample LakMicSRFTotalB7_FD_195547 | JGI IMG/M metagenome (GOLD analysis project Ga0310333, IMG submission 195547) | Enriched freshwater cyanobacterial communities from Lake Michigan, Michigan, United States - MI23.SRFL.Total.B7 (v2) (version 2) | ecosystem: Environmental > Aquatic > Freshwater > Lake... | reverse complement strand
CCATTGAGCCGGTGGCGGCTGCTGAGGCGCTCGTCACTGAAGCGCCACTCGCGGCTCAGCAGGATCTCGTCGCAATCGGCCTCGAGCTGCTGGGCAGTCAGCCAGGCCTGCAGCGGCGGGGTCAGACTGAAACTGGCCTCGATCAGACCCCGTTCACTGCCCTGGCGCAACAGCCGCGGGCCCGAACCCCCCAACAACGCGTCAAGGGCATCGAGCAGGATCGATTTGCCCGCACCGGTCTCGCCGGTGAGCACGGTCATGCCCTGGCTGAAGCTGAGCTCGAGGGCCTCGATCAGGGCGATGTTCTCGAGCCGCAGACCGGTGAGCACGGCAATCTCCGCAGGCGCATCGGTGGTCGGCCCGACCGTAGCGGCTGCCGCTTTCGTTTAGAAGGGGGACCGGCGCCTCGCCTGAGCGGACCCGCAGACCATGGCCAGCTCCAGCTCCACCCAGATCTCCAGCGAGATCAGTGACTTCATCGAAGCGGCCGGTCTGCTCGAGTACGACCCCGAGGCGATCACACGCATCTACGCCGGCCACCCCCAGCGACTGTTCCGGCGGTTCTGGCAGACCCTGGTGCCGATCGGCCTGTACCTGCTGGGGGTCGGTTTCGACTGGTTGATCCAGCGCCTCAAGGACCCTGAAGTCGCCCGGGCCCGCGCCAAGGAAGCGGCCGATCTGGTGGCCTTGCTAGGACCGGCTTTCATCAAGGCGGGTCAGGCCCTGTCGACCCGCCCCGACATCGTGCCGCCGCTGCTGCTCGAAGAGCTGGCCCAACTGCAGGATCAACTGCCGGGCTTTGAGTCGGCCCTGGCGATGGCCTGCATCGAAGAGGACCTGGGCACGCCTGTGAGCACGATCTACGCCCAGCTGGACCCCGAACCGATCTCGGCCGCTTCGCTTGGGCAGGTCCACAGGGGCGTGCTGCACAGCGGCGAGAACGTGGCGGTCAAGGTGCAGCGGCCCGGCCTGCGCGAACAGATCACCCTGGATCTGTACATCGTGCGCAACATCGCCGCCTGGCTGAACCGCAATGTCGGCCTGATCCGCAGCGACCTGGTGGCCCTGATCGACGAACTGGGCCGGCGGGTGTTCGAAGAGATGGACTACTGCAACGAGGCCAGCAACGCCGAACGCTTTGCCGCCCTGCACGCCCAGAACCCCCGCATCGCCGTGCCGCGCATCTACCGCGAGGCCACCAGCCGGCGGGTGCTGACGATGGAGTGGATCGACGGCGTCAAGCTCACCAACCTGGAGGCGGTGCGGCAGCTGGGCTTCGACCCTGACGACATGGTTCAGGTGGGGGTCGACTGCAGCCTGCAGCAGCTGCTGGAGCACGGCTTCTTTCACGCCGACCCCCATCCCGGCAACCTGCTGGCCCTGGCTGACGGGCGCCTGGCCTATCTCGATTTCGGCATGATGAGCGAGGTGAGCCGCGAGTCGCGCACCGGTCTGATCCAGGCGGTGGTGCACCTGGTCAACCGCAATTTTTCCAAGCTGTCCAAGGACTTCGTCAGCCTTGGATTCCTGGCGGAGGACGTGAACCTTGAGCCGATCGTGCCGGCGTTTGAAACGGTGTTCGGCCAGGCGCTGGAACAGGGGGTCAGCCGCATGGACTTCAAGGCCGTCACCGATGACCTGAGCGGGGTGATGTATCGCTTCCCGTTCAGGGTGCCGCCCTATTACGCCCTGATCATTCGCTCGCTGGTGACCCTGGAGGGCATTGCCCTCAGCGTCGACCCCGACTTCAAGATCCTGGGGGCCGCCTATCCGTACTTCGCCAGGCGGCTGATGGAAGACCCCGATCCGTCCCTGCGCCAGAGCCTCAAAGAGATGCTGTTTGACGGCGAGGTGTTTCGTTGGCAGCGGCTCGACAATCTGGTGGCCAGTGCCGCCCAGGGCACCGCCCTGGACCTGGACGGGCTGCTGGACCAGGTGATCAGCTTCCTGTTCTCGGACAACGGCGGTCTGCTGCGGCGTCAGCTCGTCGAGGCCGCGGTCGAGAACCTCGATGATCTGGCCTGGCAGACCACCCTGAGCCTGAGCCGCCGCCTGCCGCAGCGGTTGCAGGCGCTGCAGCCGCCGGGGCTGCGGCAGTGGTCCCAGGAGCACCAGGAAGGCGGCGGCGACCTGTTGCTGACCCTCGAACCGATCCGCCAGTTGATGCGCATCCTGGTGGCGTTGCCAGGTTTTGAACCGCAGATGCTGCTGAACCGGGTGCCGCGCCTGCTGGCGGAACCCGGACTGCGGGGCATGGGCCGGGATCTGGCCCGCGGTCTGGCCGAACGGGGCCTGGTGCGGCTGCTGCGCGATGTGCTGGTGTCTGACCGCAACCGATCAGTGCAGCCCGCCTAGAGTCGATTTCGAACCATTTGTGCAGGATCCGGTGGCCAGCCGCAGCAAAAGCACCCATCGGCGCCGGCTGTTTGCAAAAAATCGGTTGTTGGCAGCAGGCCTGATGGTCCTTTGCTGCGGACCGCTGGTGCCACAGCCACCGGTTCAGGCTGCTGAAAACCTGGTGTTCGTGAGCGGGGCGTTCCGCCGCTCGATCCCGGTTGCCGATCTGGAGTATCTGGCCAACACCGGACAGGCCCGCGGCCTGCTGGCCGATGTGCTGGCGCTGGCCCGCCAGAACCCGGCCACCGTGGCAAAAATGCTCAAGGAATCGATCAGCCTGCCGGTGACTCTGTTGAGCCGGCTGCTGAACACCCGCATCGGCGAAGCACTGCTTCAGCGGGTCGGGCAGATCGTGTTTCCCCTCTACGCCAGCGGCGACAGCGTGCCTGCCCTCCGTTCGGCCGTGATCCTGGGGCTGGTGCAGGGCAACGGTTCGCTCTCGGCCATCTCCTTTTTCAAGGCCTATCCGACCCAGGAGATGGAAGTCAGCATTCCGGCGCTACTGAGTCTGATGAGCAAGGCCAGCTCGATCAGCGAACTGGTGCGCTTCTTCTCCGAGTCGCCCCTGGACGGCCTCAAGGGCAGCAACTAAGCGGCGGCACGTAGATTCGGCCCAGCGTCCCCCTTTGCCGTGCCCCTGCTCCGATCCCTGCGGCGATTGGGCAGCAGGCCGACCCATCAGGACTGGCCTGGCCTGATCGAGGCCTACCGCCGCTGGTTGCCGGTCAGCGCCAGCACCCCGGTGGTCACCCTGCATGAAGGGGCGACCCCGCTGATTCCGGCCAAGGCGGTCTCGGAACGCATCGGCCGCGGTGTCAAGGTTTTCCTGAAGTACGACGGCCTGAACCCCACCGGCTCGTTCAAGGACCGGGGCATGACCATGGCCATCTCCAAGGCCAAGGAAGCCGGCTCTGAGGCCGTGATCTGCGCCAGCACCGGCAACACCTCGGCAGCGGCGGCGGCCTACGCCCGCCGCGGTGGCATGCGGGCCTTTGTGCTGATCCCCGATGGTTATGTGGCCCAGGGCAAGCTCGCCCAGGCCCTGCTCTACGGCGCCGAGGTGATCGCCATCCAGGGCAACTTCGACCGGGCCCTGGCGATCGTGCAGGAGGTGGCCAACAAGTACCCGATCACCCTGGTCAACTCGGTCAATCCCTACCGGCTGCAGGGGCAGAAGACCGCAGCCTTCGAGGTGGTGGATGCCCTGGGTGAGTCCCCCGACTGGCTCTGCATCCCGGTCGGCAACGCCGGCAACATCAGCGCCTACTGGATGGGCTTCAACGAATACAAGGCCGCTGGCCACTGCCGCAACCTGCCGCGGATGATGGGCTTTCAGGCCGCAGGCTCGGCGCCGCTGGTGCTGGGCCACACCGTCGAGCAACCCGACACGATCGCCACGGCGATCCGCATCGGCAACCCGGTCAACCGCGACAACGCCCTGCGGGTGCGCAGCGAAAGCAACGGTGACTTCATGGCCGTCACCGACGCCGAGATCATTGCGGCCTACAAGCTGCTCGGCAGCGAAGAAGGGGTGTTCTGCGAACCCGCCAGCGCCGCCTCGGTGGCCGGTCTGCTCAAGCGCAGCCATGAGGTGCCGGATCGGGCCACCGTGGTCTGTGTGCTGACCGGCAACGGCCTCAAGGATCCAGGCACCGCGATCGAGCACAACGACGCCCGTTTTCACACCGGTCTGGCGGCCGAAACCGACACGGTCGCCCGGGTGATGGGGTTCTGAGGCCGCTTAGACCTCAGAACCAATCCACAAACAGGCTGCTGGGAACCTGGGGAATCAGGCCCACTTCCCTGTCGATCGGCACCGGAGAACAGCAGGCCTGTGCACCCGGCGGAATTCCCCAGTGGCGGCAAACGGTGGAAAAGTCGGGCTTTTGCCCAGATGGCTGCCTCGATTCCTCAGGCCTCCTGGAGTCAGATCCCTTCGAGAGCAAGGGCAGAGGAGCCTTTTCCGCTGTTTCCCCAGCCCCTTCTACGACGGTTCATTTGTTTTAAAAGACTTTCAATCCAAACCCAGAAGGCAGGGAAAACCACCCGTTGCGCATCGGACCAGGCTGTGGAAGCGTGGGGAGCCCCAACGGGCCCAGGCCCCACGCAACCGCAATGAAGCTGGTTTGCTCCCAGTCCGAACTCAGCGCCAGCCTTCAACTGGTCAGTCGCGCGGTTGCAGCCCGGCCTACCCATCCGGTGCTGGCCAACGTGCTGCTGACGGCCGATGCGGGCACCGGTCGCCTCAGCCTGACCGGCTTTGATCTCAATCTCGGCATTCAGACCAGCCTGCCGGCCTCGGTCGAGGTCAGCGGCGCCATCACCCTGCCGGCGCGCCTGTTCGGCGAGATCGTCACCCGGTTGGCGGCGGACACTCCGATCACCCTGAGCTGCCCCGAAGGCCAGGAGCAGCTCGAGCTCACCAGCCTGTCGGGCAGCTATCAGGTGCGGGGCATGCCCGCCGATGACTTTCCCGACCTGCCCCTGGTGCAGACCGGTGTGCCGATTCGGCTCGAATCCGAAGCCCTGATCCAGGGCCTGCGGGGCACCCTGTTCGCCAGCAGCGGCGATGAGGCCAAGCAGCTGTTGACCGGGGTTCACCTGCAGCTCGATCCCGAGGGGCTCGAATGCGCTGCCACCGACGGCCATCGCCTCGCGGTGTTGCGCCTGCCCCACGCCCAGTCGGGCCAGGCTGACGGCGGTGAGCCGTTTGCCGTCACCGTGCCCGCCCGCTCGTTGCGCGAGCTGGAACGCCTGCTGTCGGGGCGACCCTCCACCGAACCCCTGAGCCTGTTCTGCGACCGCGGACAGGTGGTGTTTCTGTGGGCTGACCAGGTGCTGACCAGCCGCAGCCTCGATGGGGCCTATCCCAACTATCGGCAGCTGATCCCCGAGACCTTCGGGCGGGCGATCCAGCTGGAGCGGCGGGCCCTGATCGCGGCTCTCGAGCGGGTGGCGGTGCTGGCCGATCAGCACAACAACGTGGTCAAGCTGAGCGCCGATCCGGCCGAAGGCCAGTTGCAGATCAGCGCCGATGTGCAGGATGTGGGCAGCGGTTCCGAATCCCTGCCCGCCTCCATCAGCGGTGAGGCGATCCAGATCGCGTTCAATGTGCGCTACCTGCTCGACGGCCTCAAGGCGATCGGCGGCGACCAGGTGGTGTTGCGCTGCAATGGCCCCACCACCCCGGCCGTGCTGACGCCGGTCGATGATGGGCGCTTCACCTACCTGGTGATGCCGGTTCAGATTCGTCAGTGAGCGTCTGTGCCCCTGCCCGAGCAGCTGTTGCTGAGTGACCTGTTGCGTCGCCATGTGCGCTGCGATCAGGGACTTGACCATGGAGCCGGTGTGCTCGCCTGGATGCATCCGCCGGTGCATCGGCTGCTGGGCTGGGTGAGCCGGCCTTCGGCTTTCGGCTCCCGCCGGCTGGTCTGGCGGCTGAACCAGCTGCGGGGCCTGGCCGAGCTCGAGGCGATGGTCAAGGGTGAACCGGCCGAAACCGATCTCGAGACCGTCGAACGGCTGCCGACCCTGTTTCAGGCTGCGGTGCTCGGCAACCGGGATCAACAGCTGGGCACCGTGGTGGATGCGGCGGTCGAGTTGGGCACTGGGACCATCCGCCATTACCTGGTGAGCCGCAGCGACCCACGCCTGCCGGGAAGCAGCCGCTGGCGCCTCAGTCCGGACCGCATCGACGATCAGCAGCCGGGGCGGGTGTTCGCCCGGCTCGAAGAGCTCGATGATCTGCCCCTGGCGCGGGCCAGTGTGCGCCAGGAGCTGCTGCGTCGCTCGCGCCGCTGGCGGGATCAGGTCCAGGACCTGGGTGACCGCTTTGAGCAGCGGGTCGAGGGCTGGCTTGAGGAACCCCCCTGGCAGGAGCCCGAGCCCGAACCCTGGGATCAGCGACCCCCGCGGCGATCGGCACCGGTGGCCGACGATGACCCCTGGATCTGATACTGGAGGGCTGACGCCTCGCCGCCGTGCCTTCGTCTGCGCCCCAGCCCGACTATCCCCTGGACGCGGCTCTGAAGAAGGAGAACCTCAGCCGCGCTGATTACGACGAGATCTGCCGGCGCCTGGGCCGGGCCCCCAACCGGGCCGAACTGGGCATGTTCGGCGTCATGTGGTCCGAGCACTGCTGCTACCGCAACAGCCGGCCGCTGCTGGCGGGCTTCCCCACCAGCGGGCCCCGCATCCTGGTCGGCCCCGGTGAGAACGCCGGTGTGGTCGATCTGGGCGAGGGGCAGCGGCTGGCCTTCAAGATCGAAAGCCACAACCACCCCTCGGCGGTCGAGCCGTTTCAGGGGGCGGCCACGGGCGTCGGCGGCATCCTGCGGGACATCTTCACCATGGGCGCCCGGCCGATCGCCCTGCTCAATGCGCTGCGGTTCGGTCCCCTCGACGATCCCCGCAACGTCGGCCTGATGGAGGGGGTGGTCGCCGGCATCGCCCATTACGGCAACTGCGTCGGCGTCCCCACCGTGGGCGGTGAGGTGGCCTTCGATCCCAGCTACAGCGGCAATCCCCTGGTCAACGCCATGGCCCTGGGGCTGATGGAGACCGATCAGATCGTCTGCTCCGGTGCCGAGGGCGTCGGCTATCCGGTGGTCTACGTGGGCAGCACCACCGGTCGCGATGGCATGGGCGGCGCCAGCTTCGCCAGCGCCGAACTCACCGAGGCGTCGCTCGATGACCGTCCCGCGGTGCAGGTGGGTGATCCCTTTCTCGAGAAGGGCCTGATCGAGGCCTGTCTCGAAGCCTTCCAAACCGGTGATGTGGTCGCCGCCCAGGACATGGGCGCCGCCGGCCTCACCTGCAGCTGCTCAGAGATGGCGGCCAAGGGGGGGCTGGGCATCGAGCTCGACCTGGATCGGGTGCCGGCCCGCGAGCAGGGCATGACGGCCTACGAGTTTCTGCTGAGCGAATCCCAGGAACGGATGCTGTTCGTGGTCAGACCGGGCCGCGAAGACGCGCTCATGGCCCGTTTCAGCCGCTGGGGGCTGCAGGCGGCTGTGGTTGGCCGGGTGCTGCAGGAGAACGTCGTGCGGGTGCTGCAGCACGGCCAGGTGGCCGCCGAAGTGCCGGCCAGTGCCCTGGCCGATGACACGCCGATCAACCACCACGAGCTGTTGGCTGAGCCTCCGGCTGCGATCCAGGCCCACTGGCGCTGGAGCGAGTCCGATCTGCCGGCAGCCGGTGCCGCCGGCATCAATGGCCTCAGCTGGAGCGACGTGTTGCTGGCGCTGTTGGACGACCCCACCATCGCTTCCAAGCGCTGGGTCTATCGCCAGTACGACCATCAGGTGCAGGCCAACACGGTGGTGCCCCCCGGTGGCGCCGATGCTGCCGTGGTGCGGTTGCGTCCCCAGCAGGGTGAGGGGTCCCTCAGCGCTGCCAAGCGCGGTGTGGCGGCGGTGGTGGACTGTCCCAACCGCTGGGTGGCCCTCGATCCCGAGCGGGGCGGCATGGCGGCTGTGGCCGAGGCGGCCCGCAACCTGAGCTGCGTCGGTGCCGAGCCCCTGGCGATCACCGACAACCTCAATTTCCCGTCGCCGGAGACCCCGACGGGGTACTGGCAGCTGGCGATGGCCTGCCGCGGCCTGTCGGTCGCCTGCACGGCCCTCGGCACCCCGGTCACCGGTGGCAACGTCTCGCTCTACAACGAGACCCGTCTGCCCGACGGGGCGATGCAGCCGATCCATCCCACCCCGGTGGTGGGCATGGTCGGCCTGGTGCATGACCTGGGCCGCCTGTGCGGTCTGGCCTGGCGCGAACCCGGTGATGCGATCTGGTTGCTGGGGGTTCCCCTGGCCGAGGCCCGGGATCCGCGCGTCAGCCTGGCGGCGACCAGTTACCTCGAACGGCTCCATGGCCAGGTCACCGGCCGGCCGCCCCTGACCGATCTGGATCTGGAGACGGCCGTGCAGGCGGCGGTGCGGTCGGCGATTGCAGGCGGGTTGCTGGCGTCCGCCCACGATCTCAGCGATGGCGGTCTGGGCGTGGCCGCAGCCGAATGCTGCATCGCTTCTGGTCTGGGGGCCAGCCTTGACCTGCCCTCACCGGCAGACGCCCACCGCCTCGATCGGTTGTTGTTCGCCGAAGGAGGCGCCCGCATCCTGGTCAGCGTTTCAGCTGCCCAGGCCGGCGCCTGGCAACAGGTTCTCGACGCCACCGGCGCAGCGTTGCCAGCCCAGCGTCTTGGGGTGGTCAGCGCTGATCCCACCCTGGCGATCCGTGCCGGCGATCAGGAGCTGCTGCAGGTGCCGGTCAGCCGGCTGGTTTCTGTTTTCGAGCAGGCGATTCCCCGGCGCATGGCCAGTGGGATCCCCCCGACGGCCTGATGCAGAATGAATTTGACTGCCGGGGTGATGGCTCTGTGGACGACGCTCTCCTCCCGTCCATGAGCCCCGACGAGCGCCCCGACAAGCCCGAGGAGGCCTGCGGTGTCTTTGCGGTGCTGGCGGCTGGACAGCCCGTGGCCAACTTGACCTACTTCGGCCTGTACGCCCTGCAGCACCGAGGTCAGGAATCGGCCGGGATCGCCGTGTTCGACGGCGAGGCCAGGGTCCGCATGCACAAGGACATGGGCCTGGTCTCCCAGGTGTTCGACCAGTCCGTGCTCGAGCGCCTGATCGGTGATCTGGCGATCGGCCACAACCGGTATTCGACCACTGGCAGCAGCCGGGTCTGCAATGCCCAGCCAGTGCTGCTGATGACCCGGTTGGGTCCCCTGGCACTGGCCCACAACGGCAATCTGGTCAATGCGGCCGAGCTGCGTCAGTCCCTGCTGGAGCACGCCGACCATTTCACCTCGACCACTGACTCTGAGCTGATTGCCTTTGCCATCCAGCAGGAGGTCAACCGCGGCCTCGACTGGGATAGCGCAATCCGCGCCGCTGCTGCCCGTTGCCGAGGCGCCTTCAGCCTGGTGATCGGCACCCCTGAAGGTCTGTTCGCCCTCAGGGATGGCCATGGCATCCGCCCCCTGGTGTTCGGTCATCTGGGCGAGTCGTTCCAGGGCCAGTGGGTCGTCAGCAGTGAAACCTGCGGGCTCGACATCATCGGCGCCGGTTTTGACGGCGATGTGGAACCGGGGGAACTGATCCATTTCAGACCGGGCGCCGCCGTTCCTGAACGGAGCCGCTGGTGCCAGCAGCCCCCCAAGCTGTGCGTGTTCGAGATGATCTATTTCGCCCGCCCCGACAGCCGTTTCTTCGGTGAATCGCTGTACAGCTATCGGGTGCGCATCGGCGAGGCCCTGGCCCGCGAGATGCCGGTCGAAGCCGATCTGGTCATCGGCGTCCCGGATTCAGGCATTCCTGCCGCCATCGGTTATTCGCAGTCCACCGGCATTCCCTTTGCCGACGGTCTGATCAAGAACCGCTACGTCGGCCGCACGTTCATTCAGCCGACCCAGGCCATGCGCGAGGCCGGGATCCGCGTCAAGCTCAATCCCCTGCCGGATGTGCTCGCCGGCAAGCGGGTGGTGGTGATCGATGACTCGATCGTGCGCGGCACCACCAGCCGCAAGCTGGTGGCGGCCCTGCGCGATGCCGGCGCCACCGAGGTGCACATGCGCATCAGCTCACCGGCCGTCACCCATCCCTGCTTCTACGGGATCGATACCGACACCCAGGACCAGCTGATCGCCGCCCGGCTCACCCTGGCCGAGATCAGCGCCCATCTGGGCGTGGATTCCCTGGCCTATCTGAGCAAGCAGGGCATGGTCGAGGCAGCCCAGGCCCCCTCTTCCCAGTTCTGCACAGCCTGTTTTGACGGTGCCTATCCGATCGAGATGGACGACTCAGTGCGCTCCAGCAAGCTGATGCTTGAGCCATCAGGCCTGGCGGCGACCGTCACAGAGCGCTGATCAGGGGCACCAGGTCGCGCACCGATTGCCCATTGGGCAGCTGCAGTTGCAGTCCAGCCGCTGCCGGCCCCTCTGGTTGCAGGTCTGCGGCAGTCAGCCGCAGGCTGCCGTCTCCAGGCGTGAGCCGTACGCCCAGGATCGGTCCAGCCTCGGCCTGCAGATCGATCAGCGCGTCGCTGCGCTGCAGGAACTGCAGACCGATCTGGCCCAGGTCACCCCGCAGGCAGGTGCGCAGCTGGCTGACGTTGAGCCGTTTGATCTGCCCTAGCCGGCTGGCCATCAGCACGGTGCCCCCCGGGCCCACATCGGCGGCACCGACGATCGCTTCACCAGGCAGCAGGCGCATCAGCATCGGCCCCTGGGCGGTGCGGCCCATCAAGGGCAGGTTGCTGTCATTGACGGCGAGCCGCAGCAGCCGGGCGGTGGAACTGGCGATCACCACCTCACCCCCTTCGCGGCAGACCACCACCCGTTGCAGGCTGACGCCGTCCTTCAGTTTGAGCACCGAGGTCGCCCGGCCCGAGAGGTCCTGAACGTCGTCCAGCGGCAGGCGCTTGAAACGTCCATCGCTGCTCAGCAGCCCCAGGCTCACTCCGGTTTCGCGGGGCAGCGGCAGCACCTGCACCACCGGATCACCGCTGATCCCATCGGGCAGGAAGCGCTCCAGCAGGCCGGGCTGCTGGCCGGCGAATTCCCAGCGCAACAGGGCTACGCGTCCACTGGCGGTGAACGCCAGCAGGGCAGGCTGGCCGCTGATCGGCAGGATCAACCGCGCCGGTGCCGGTTGGTCGGCGGCCGCGGCCGCCTCGTCCAGATGCAGCCGGCCCAGGGTCTGGGCGTTGACGATGCGCACGGCACCATCGGCCTGGATCAGCAACCGGCTGTCGCTGCTCAGGGCGGCGAAGGCCTGTTGCCGTTGCAGTTCGGCGTTGGGTCTGACGGCGGCGGCCCGCTGGGCCACCAGTTCGTCGCCACCCTCCACCAGCCGGGTGCGGCGGGGGGTCGCATACCGCTTCTTGAGCCCTTTGAGCTC
>Ga0310333_100439_pt1 | contig 11331 bp, 10 predicted proteins | sample LakMicSRFTotalB7_FD_195547 | JGI IMG/M metagenome (GOLD analysis project Ga0310333, IMG submission 195547) | Enriched freshwater cyanobacterial communities from Lake Michigan, Michigan, United States - MI23.SRFL.Total.B7 (v2) (version 2) | ecosystem: Environmental > Aquatic > Freshwater > Lake... | reverse complement strand
GGGCCAGACGGCGCAGCAGCCGATCGGTCTCACCGGCCCGGATCTGCACCTGCAGGTCCCCCTGCTCGATGCGGGCCAGGCTCTCCTCGAGACGACGGGGCAGACCCAGGGCCCGGGTGCCCAGATCGGCCGCCTGCCGCGACAGTTCGTTGAGCAGATCACCACCGCCGCTTTGGGTCATCAGGGGAAGCAGGTAGGGCTTGGCAATCGCCACCAGGCTAAAGCCGGGATCCAGGCTGCGGCCGACCCCCTCAAACGTGGAGAGGGCCCGCATCACAAAGATCAGATCGGGCGGCAGGCGAAAGGGCTGCCCGTAGACCAGGTCGTACAGATCACCGGAGAGCTTGGCCAGCACATCGGCCGAAAACGGCGGTGTCAGGGCCTCATTGAGCATCACCCGCACCAGGCGCCGCACCGGTCCAGGGTCGATGGACGCGTCGAGCACGCCGGCGAGCTGCAGTTCGTTGACCAGGGCTCCGGCGTCGCGGCTGGCGGCGGCGGTAACCATCCGCCCCAGGCGCGCGCGCAACCGGCTCGACAGCTGCCCCATCATCCCGAAGTCGTAGTAGATGAGGGCCCCGTCGGCGGCCACCGCCAGGTTGCCGGGATGGGGGTCGGCGTGAAAGAAGCCGAAACGCACCAGCTGTTGCAGATAACTGGCAGCACCCTTTTCGGCCACGGCAACGGGATCGAGGCCCGCAGCGACCAGGGCCTTTCGGTCGCTGATCTTGATGCCGCTGACGTAATCCAGGCACAGCACCCGCCGACTGCTGAGCTCCCAGACCACCGCCGGAATGCGAATGCCGGGATCCTCGAGGAACTGCTGCCTGAAGCGGGCAGCGTGCTCGGCCTCGAGCCGAAAATCGAGCTCACGCAGGAGCACGCGACGGCACTCCTGGGCGATGCCAAGCCAGTCGCGGCCGCGGCCCCAGCGGGGATGGCGCTGCACCACGCCGGCCACCTGCTGCAGCACCTCGAGGTCGTGGCGAAACAGGGCCTCCAGGCCGGGACGCTGCAACTTGAGCACCACCTGACGGCCGCTGCGCAGGCTGGCGCGGTGCACCTGGGCCAGGCTGGCCGAACCCAGGGGAACCTCTTCAAGATCAATGATTTCGGCGCAGCGGTCGCCAAGCTCCACTTCGAGCAGGTCCTGGATCACGGCAAAAGAGACCGGCGGCACCTGGTCCTGCAGGCGGGTGAGCTCCTCGACCACCTCGGCCGGAAACACATCCGGCCGGGCTGAGAGCATCTGACCCAGCTTGATGAAGGCCGAACCCAGGGCCAGGAACTCGCCCGTCAGCCAGCGGGCCAGACGGCGCTGGCGGCGGGCCAGCCGTTCGGCACCAAAGCCACCACCACCCAGATAGCTCCAGCGCTGGGCGTTCCACCACAGCCGCAGCAGCAGCTGCAGGGCCACCGCCCAGATGCGCAGCGCCCTAAGCATCGAGCTTGTGGGCGATGGCGGCCACCCGGGCCCGCAGGCTGTCGATCTGCTGCTGCAGCTCGGCCGCACCGGCCTCAGGGCTTGCGGCAGCTGCGCCTTCATCCCGGGCCAGGCGCTCGGACTCCAGTTCGACTTCCTGCCAGAACAGCTGCCACTCCTGACTGACGCGACCGGGAGCCTGCTCGGCAGCGGTCAGCAAGCTGGCCGCAGCATCGGCCAGACCGCTGCCGAACCTGGCCTGCAAACGGTTCAACAGGGCCTGCACCTGCAGCGGCAATGGTGAGGGGTTGACCTGATTCATGGTTGACGGGGAGCTGGCAGGGACTCGGCTGGGGCCCGCGTCTCAGCCGGCGGTTCGGCATCGGGCAGCGGCGGCGCGACCGGGGGCATCGCCTGGTCCGCAGCCTGAGCATCGGCCGGGACCTCGGCTGTGGGTTGCTGGCTCTCGAGCTCCTGAAGGTCCAACCGCCCCCGCAGCTCCTGCTGCTCGCTGCCGAACCGCAAACGAAGGCTGTCGAGACTGGTGCCCGGGCGATCGCGTGGTTCGAACGTCTGCCCCCAACGCACCAGGGCCGGCAGGCGTAGATCCAGCAGCCTTTGGGTCAGGCCATAGCCCAGGGCGACACAGACCCCCACCAGCAGTGGCCGACGCCACAGGCTCACCTGCCTGGATCTGGGTGTGGATCCTGGCCCGGTCTGGGTGCTGGCACTGGCCGTGGCCATGGGGCTTGGGGCCGCAGTCTGGCTCTTTGAACTTAGGCGCCGGCAGCAGGCCGCCGTCGGCCAGCCCGGCCGTGGCAGAAGCCACCGAAGAAATCGCCGAGAGCCGATTGCAAACGCAATCCCTAATGCAATAACTGCATGACGCAAGGGAAGAGTTAGATTTTGAGATCTAACAGTTGCGTCGAGCAAGCTGGTGAAGCCAATCCGCTTCGAGGCGCTAGCCGCATCGAGCTGCGCAGCACTGAGCATCCTGTTGTTGAGCGGCTGCAGTTCCCAAACGGCCAACCTGGCCGGGGGTTCAGCGCTAGAGACCGACCCGCTGGATCCCTTTGGCTGGAGCACCCGGATCGATCAGGAATCCAAGGGGGATCTGGGCCCCATGGTGGCCACCTGCCAACAGGAATCAGATCTGGTCGACCAATTTCAGGACTTTGCCCAGCCCTGCAGGCTGATAGCCCAAGGTCTCACGCTGAAATTCGACCGCTATTACCTGGATAGGGACAAACGGGTCGTGGCCATCAGCGGCATGCATCCAGACCTGGACACCTATGAACGACTGAAGGGATTGATGAAGGACCAGAGCGGCGTGGCCCAGTACGCCGATGTCTGTGTTCGCCTGGGCAACAACAGCCTGCCCGAACTCACCGTCACCAGCAAGGATCACTGCGAACAGCTCAATCTGGGGCTGCTCTGAAGGACCGGTGGACCACCCTTGAGCAAAAGAACCCCGCAGGGCCGGTAAGTTGATGGCACAGAAGACAGCAGCCGCTTCATGGCAGACCCTGTGGCAGGCTCAGGCGCTTTCACCCTCGACGGCGCACTGCTGCCGATCGCGATCGGCGGGGGACTGATCCTCGCGAGATCGGTCGCAGAAATTAGCAAGCGACTGGGCTTTCCCGGCATTCTCGGCGTGTTGCTGCTAGGCATCAGTCTTGGGATCCCACTGAACAGCGGCCTTGTTGACAGTGGTGCCGTGGAAACCCTGCATCTGCTGGCACTGGCGATGCTGCTGTTTTATGCAGGGCTCTGCGTCGACATTGCCTGTTTGCGCCGCATCCTGGTTTACGGCCTGTTGCTTGCACTGGTCGGGGTCGTTGTCTCGTCGCTGAGCCTCGGCTTCCTGATTCACTGGCTGAGCTCTAACGATGCCGGGTCGATCCGATTCGGATTCGACCCGGGCACCTCTATCCCCATGGGGGTTGCCCTGTTGCTGGCCAGCTGCCTGGGATCCACTGATGCTGGCGCCACCCTCAGTGTGCTGAGCAGTGTCAAGGATCGCCTGGCGCCCAGGCTAACAAACACACTGGAATTCGAATCGTCAGTCAACGACCCGACCGCGATCCTGTTCTTTGGTCTTGTTAGCGGTTTGTTTTTTCATCACAGCAGTGGAGGAGGTCAGGAAACAGGCCAGATGCTGATGAGCGAAATTGGCAATTTCAGCAGGTTAGTCTTCAGCGGGGTGGTCATGGGTTTCATCACCAGCTTTGCAGCACGCTTCATCGTCGCCCAGTTTGAAGACGAAGAAACACGACTGATTGTGATCATCGCCAATGTGATGGCTGTGTACGGGATCACAAATTTCTTTGGTGGGTCGGGGCTGCTGGCTGCTTATGTCTGCGGCGTCATCCTGAACCGTCCATACGCAGACAGTGAGCTAGATAGCCAAGGCAACAACCTGGAATTACAGCGGTTGCTTGCACCGATCAATTGCCTGGCAGAGTATGTGATCTTTCTTCTACTTGGCATGTTGGTGGATTGGCAAACCATGTGGAAAGTCATGCCACTTGCCATTTTGATCTCACTGTCACTCAATCTGATCTGCAGGCCACTCTCCGTCTGGATTCTCAATCGCTATTCCCCTTTAAATCGGCGTGAAAGCATTTTTCTTGGCTGGTGTGGACTTCGCGGCGCCGTGCCCTTGGCGCTGGCGTTTGAGATGTCTCATGAAATTATAAAAATGCCTGGCATGAATGAAGCCCTTGCAGCGACGACTGCATCCAATTGCACAGCGCTGATTTTTGATGTTGTTCTATTTTCACTGGTTGTTCAAGGTTCAACCCTGGCGCCCCTAGCCAAACTGCTGGGAATCGATCACAAGCAGTCTCAGAGCCCTGGGTTAACGAGTGAGCCGTTGTGCTGAGTCGAGTCAAGATCCAAACATTTTGGCCATCGGCCAGCCCGATTCACTTGACTCACGCATTAAAATTTTTTTTAAGTTAAACAGAGCTATGTTCATTCGTCGAGTGCCTGCGTTGAGTCGCCTGCGAGGACGGCCGTGTCATCACCCCATGCTGCATGCAGGCAAATCGTTCCTGCGTTTCCTGCTGTGCTCAAGCCTCTGTCTGGCTTTCATCGCCACCCTGGCAGACCCAGTGCTGGCAGGACCGTTGCCGGGCCCAGGGGATACCGCTCCTGGCCGGATTGATCTCAATGCCAAACCCCAGCTGAATCCAAGCATTCAAGCCATCCGTGACAGCGGTGTCCTGCGGATCGGGATTGCATACCCGGACAATCTCCCGATGTACGGCCATGACAACGAAGGCAATCTGATTGGCTATGACATCGATCTGGCCCGTGGCATGGCTCAAGCGCTGCAGGTGGAACCGATCTTCAGCCAACCGAAGGTCACTTACAACCGCCTGATTCAGCTGGCCAGCGCCGACCAGGTGGATGTGGCGATCGGAAAGCTGAGCGTCACCATTCCCCGCCTGGGTTACGCGAAACCGGTTCCCTATCTGAACTTGCACCAGTCGCTGCTGATCAACCGCAAGGTTCTTGATCGGATCAGCAAGGATCCGGACAACATCGGGCCCAGCCTGAGAACAGCACCACTGCGCATCGGTGTGATTTCAGGGTCATCCCATGCCGTCTGGGGTTCCACCACCTTTCCGAAGGCGAGCTTCACCACATTCCCCGATTGGCAGACCTGCGTCGATGCCCTGATCAACCGGGAGGTTGACGCTCTGTTTCGGGACGGGTTTGAGACGTCGCGCATCGTCAAAAGCAAACCCCGCCTTGCCTTGGATTATGTGCCGATCATCCTTAAGGACAAGATCGACAACATTGCCATGTACATGGGGCCTCGGATGGAAGGATTGCTCCCCGTGGCCGGTCTTTACATTAATATCAGCACCGGGGTGATCAACGAAGAGGATCTGTTCAGACGTTTCAAGAAGGAGATGCGGGACAGCCCTGTCGCAATGGGCAAGACCAACAAGGTCCATGACCAAGCTAAGCACTAGCAACTAGCGAACGCACTCTCATTCAGCAAAGTCATGAACAGCACCAGCCGCAGGGTCAGCACTTTCCTCGAAAATCTCAGTCGCCCTTCGTATTTTGTACTCGGGGTCGCACCCTTTGCCATACTCCTGGGCTGGCTACTTCCCCAGGCAAGTACTTTATTTCAGCATCTTGGGGGTGCTGGTCTTGGCGTGATTTCCCTGCCTGCCATCCCTGTGGTGATCAGTTCAGTCACCCTGGGTGCTGAACAGCTGGCACGCTCGGCAAGGCGACATTCGCGCTTCAATCGTCGCCTCTGGATCGCCCTGATCACAACCTGTATCGGGGCCACACTGATCGCATTTTTCTGCGCACTCGCCCAACAGCCAGGCGTGCTGACACCAGAGGCCCAGGTCATGGTCGGCACCTTTATCGAGGAAAAATCAGACCCGATTTACATCAATCTCAATCAAGTCAGCACAGGGTCCGGCGAAAAAAATCTTTTCGATATCGTTCTGGAATTAATTCCTCCAAGCAATTTCTTTTTCCATACGGCCAACGCCGAGATGATCAAAATCATTCTCGTCTCGGCGATCGCTGGCGTGGCCATGAGCACAATTGAGCCGGCCAGGACAGACACGCTGCGCAATCTTCTTGAAAGCGTCAACTCCATCTCCAAAAAAGTTCTCGACTATATTCTACTGATTTCACCAATTGTTATCATCTTTTTCATCGCCAGCTCGGTTTCGACCTTTAACCTAGGCCTGCTCTCTTCAACGCTGACCTTTGGTGTGGCCTACGTCAGCGCCTGCATGGTTTGCCTTGGGGCTGCCGTGCTGGTCTACCGCTGGAACACCAAAGCACCTGTCAGCGTCAACCCCGAAAGCCCCGGCTCAGTTAGCAAAGAAGAACGCAATCCCGTTTTGCAAGCCTTCACCAGTGCGCTGACAACAGCTAATTCTCTGGCAACTTATTCCCTGATCACCCGCAATCTAAGCGCGAGAAACTTCAATCCTGACCAAGCGGACACGTCGACGTCAATCAACCTGTTAATCGGACGAACGGGTCCCATTGCCTACGTCACCGTTGCGGCTATTTTTGCACTGAATTTTTTTGACTTACCACTCTCACTGGATGTAATCCTCAAAGTCATCACCATCTCGATTCTATTCGGCATTGCCACGGCAGGACTGCATGGGGTGGCCGCCATCGCAGTGATGGTTCAAGGCATTGGCGACATCGGAATCCCGACCCAACCCCTGCTGCTGATGCTGATTGCACTTGATCCCCTGCTGATGTTCTTCCGCTCGGCTGTCAGCAGTGCAACAGCCATGGCTGCTTCGGCGTACGCCTGCAACAACTCAGGCATGGGCGATCTGAATTCTTCGGAAGCGGCGACGTGATGCGCCTGGCTCCTCTTGTGCTGACCGCCCTGGTCGCTTGGGCTGGTGGCCAGGCCGTCAATGCCGCAGATGAACTGATCAGCGCTGACGGCATCGGTGATGTGCAACCCGGCGACTGGGCCTACCAGGCCCTGGCAGAGCTGGGGCGGCAGCATGGCTGCCGGGCCGCCACCGACCTGGTGGGCGAACGCAACCTGTCCCCGGCGCGTCCCCTGACTCGTGCCGAGGCTGCAGCCCTGGTGCAGATGTGCCTGCCGAGTGTGCAACGGCCAACCGATACCAGCCAACGTCTGCTGGCCTTGTTCGCCGATGAATTGGCACAACTCAAAGGCAGAGAGCAACAGGTCAGCAGAACACTTGAGCAACTGAGCGCCCAAAGCTTTTCGGCCACGACACGCCTATCGATCGAAAGTTTTTGGGTGGCAGGTGGCAACAGTTACAGCGGCAATGCCATCAACACCGCAACCAACACGTATGCCATTCCTGTTAATGGCGCCAATGTCGACTACTTTCTTCCCAACAGCATCAGCTTCAACTACGACGTACGCCTGAATTTCTCTACCAGCTGGACCGGCAAAGATCTGCTCTACACACGTCTCAGGTCTGGCAATTTTTTCCCCAGCAGCGGCTTTGGCAATTATCCGAACCTGAACATGGCGATCCTGGACGCTGCCTATGGCACTGGTCCAGTTCTCCGCATTGATCGTCTGTATTACAGGTTTCCTATCGGCAACAATGTGTCGGTGATGGTGGGTCCGCGCCTGCGCAACACCGAAATCCTGGGCTTTCGTCCCCAGGCCTACGACGGCATTCTCGATTTCTTCACCCTGGCTGGCGCGCCCACCGTCTACAACAAAGCCAACGGTGCCGGGGCTGGCTTCAACTGGAAACAGCCAGTGGCCAAAGGCAAGCCCTATTGGATCGGTGCCATCAGCTATGTGGCCGAACTGGGCAATGACGGCGATCCAGCCGTTGGCGGCCTCTTCACCTCCAACGGAAACAACAACGTCAACCTGCAGCTGGGCGGCCGGGGCAACAACTGGGCCCTGGCAGCCGGCTACCGCTACGGCACCTGCTTCACCGACAGTCGCAGCGGCACGGCCCTGGTGATGGCGATTGGGACGCTGTATTGCAACTGGTATGCGCCTGGGAACAATGCCAGCAGCCACTCGATCAGCCTGGGGGGCTACTGGCAGCCCATGAACAACGGCTGGTGGCCCGCCATCAGCCTGGGCTGGGGCTACAGCAGTTGGAACCAGTCAGCCGAGCTGGTCAGCGACCCCCGTGATAGCGCGGTCGTCAGTGCCACCCAATCCTGGGCTGCCATGGTCCAGTGGAACAATGTTGCCGGTCGCGGGAACGCTGCCGGTCTGGCCGTCGGCCAGGGCACGATGGCCACAGCCCTGCGCAGCGGGGCCACACCGGCCGACAGCAACTTTGCCTTTGAGGGTTGGTACCGATTCCGGGTGAGTGACGCCATCTCGATCACGCCAGCACTCTTCTATTTGTCCAATCCCCTCGGCCAGGTGCTCGCCGGCCAGGGGTTACAACTCAACAATTTGGGCCTGCTGATCCAGACCCGCTTCCTGTTCTAAGGGCCCTACGTCGTGTAATCGGCGTTGATGCGCACGTACTGGTCTGACAGGTCGCAGCCCCAGGCCACGCCCTGTCCTGAACCCGTACCCACCTGGAGGCGGATTTCGGCGGTGTCATCGGTCAGGTAGGCACCGGATGCGCGATCACGCAGATAGGCGCTGGCCGCGGGCCGGTCGAACGGCAGGGGCTGGCCGCCATCCATCAGCTGGTGGGGGCCCAACCACAGGGCCACGGCAGCCGGGTCCATGGCCACGCCGGCGCGGCCGGCGGCGGCGACGATGCGGCCCCAGTTGGGATCGCGACCGTGCACGGCGCATTTGACCAGCGACGACCCGCACACCGTGCGGGCGATGGTGCGGGCTTCGGCGTCGCTGCCGGCCCCCTGCACCTGCACTTCGATCAGGCAGGTGGCGCCTTCGCCATCGCGGGCGATGGCCCGGGCCAGGTGCTGCGACACCGCCGTCAGGCCGGCCTCGAGTGTGTCCCAGTGCTCAGGGCTCAAGGGCTCGCCGGCGGCAAACGCCAGGAACGTGTCGTTGGTGCTGGTGTCGCCGTCCACCGTGATCGCATTGAAGGAGCGGTCCACCGCCCGGCTGACCATGGCCTGCCAGGCCTGGGCGGGCACGCCGGCATCACAGCTCAGGTAGCCGAGCATGGTGGCCATGTCGGGGTGAATCATTCCCGAGCCCTTGGCCATGCCACCGATGCGCACGCGCCGGCCACCCAGATCGGCCTCGAGCGCAATCTGCTTATCGACCAGATCGGTGGTCAGGATCGCCCGGGCCGCCGCATCGCCAGCCGCCTGATCCGACGCCAGGGCCGCCACCAGGGGATCCAACCCCGCCTGCAGCGTGTCCATGGGGATCGGCACGCCGATCACACCCGTCGAGCAGATCAGCACCGCGTCGGGCGTCAGGCCCAAGCGCGCCGCCAGCGCAGCCGTGGCCACCAGGCTGTCGGCCAGTCCGCGCTCACCGGTGCAGGCGTTGGCATGGCCCGAGTTGGTCAGCACCGCCCGTGCCTGACCGCCGCTCGCCTGCAGGCGCTGGGCGCACAGATCGACGCAGCCCGCGCGCACCAACGAGGTGGTGAAGGTGCCGGCACAGGCCGCACCGGCAGGGGCCAGCAGCAGCGACAAATCCGGATTACCCGAAGGCTTGAGCCCAGCCGTGATTCCGGCAGCCTGGAAACCCTGGGGGGCAGTGATGCCGCCGGTGATCGGCTGCCAGGGGGCGGGAAATGGAAAGGACATCAGGGCTTGGGCGCCGTGGTCAGGGCGGTCGCGGGCTCTAACCAGCCTTGCAGGCCCCGCAGCAGGGTATTGCTGCGGGCCAGCAGCTGGGCATTGCTGCGGGCCAGCAGCTGGGCCAGGTCCTGCAGGGCCGCACGCAGATCAGGCCGCAGCTCCACCAGGGTGCGCTCGACCTCGCCGCTGGTGCGGGCAGCAGAGCGGCCGGTCTGGTCAAAGGTCTGCAGGGTGCGGCGCAAGTCGGCGGTGGTGGGCGGGATCTCGCGCTCGATCGCGCCTGCCAGAGCGGTGCTGCTGGCCATCGCACCCTGCACCCCCCGCAAGGCCGCCGGCAGCTCGCGATCGGCGATGCGACGGGTGCTGCGCACCAGGGCGTTGAGCTCGCGGCGGGTGGCTTCGGCCCCGCTGATCAGGTCTTCGAGGCCGGCGGCGCGGCTGGAGGCGACGGTGAAACGGGTCGGCACCTTTGCCCGATCCATGGGCGCCGCCACCAGATCAACCCCTCCGTTGGCCAACAGGCTGTCTGCGGTAATACGTGCCGTGCTGCGCGGGGTGATCCAGGCCCTGTAGTGGTCGGGGATGCGCAGCGACAGGGTGACGCGCCCATCCGGCAGCAGGTCGATCGCCTCGACCACACCGACGCGCAGACCCGAGAGGCGCACCGGCGCGCCGACAGTCAGCCCCCCGCTGGTGGGGGCCACAACCCGCACCCTGAACTGACGCTCGAGCCATCCCTGCTGGACCACCACCAGGGCCAGCACGGCAGCCACCAGCAGCCCACCGCTCAGGGCAAACAGCAGCGAAGCGCGCCGATCGGCCGACTGCTCAGTCATCACGATCCTGCGCTGTTGTGAACCGGGGAGCCAATGGCGGCCACCAGTTGAAAAGCCAGCTCGAGCACCAGCATCACCACGATCGCCTGGAGGACGCCGTTGGCCACGGCCCCAGGCACCGCGTCAAACGTTCGCACCGGACGCACCGACAGGCGCAGCGCCACAGCCAGCCCAAACCCGGCCAACAGCCCGGTGCGCAGCATGCCCAGCAGGATCAAACCCGGCTGCAATGTGCTGACGATCTGCGCGAACTCCCAGACATCAAAGGTGCCGTTGCTGACCAACGCGCCGATCAACAGAGAGGTGAGCACAAAGTACAGGTAGAGGATGAACCCCGCGACCACGAGCGCCAGCAGGCGCGGCCTGACCAGCAGCTGGATCGGGCCCTCCCCGTTGGCGCGCAGCAGCGCCAGTTCAGTGCAGATGGCCGTGACCGAGCGCGCCGCAAGCACCAGCAGGGTGAACAACACCCCCAGCACCTTGACCATGAAAGCGGCCAGCAGCCCCAGGGTGGTGGTCAGGCCGATCGGCAGGGTCGCCTGCAGGCTGAGCACGAAGCCACCCCCTGCCAGGGCCGCCAACAGCATGACGATGCCGGCCGATTGCACACCGATGAGGTAGAGGTAGCGCCAGAACACCTGCACCAATGGCCCACCCATGGGCATTGATCAACCCGGTCCACCTGACGCTAGCCACCAACGCCGCATCGGCCTGACCGGCGGCATCGCCAGCGGCAAGAGCAGCGTCGCCCAGCTGTTGCAGCAGGACCACGGCCTGCCCCTGCTCGACGCCGATGTCGAAGCCCGCCAGGCCCTGGCCCCGGGCAGCCCCGGCGCCCGGGCGGTGATCGACCGCTTCGGCCCA
>Ga0310333_100437_pt1 | contig 11340 bp, 10 predicted proteins | sample LakMicSRFTotalB7_FD_195547 | JGI IMG/M metagenome (GOLD analysis project Ga0310333, IMG submission 195547) | Enriched freshwater cyanobacterial communities from Lake Michigan, Michigan, United States - MI23.SRFL.Total.B7 (v2) (version 2) | ecosystem: Environmental > Aquatic > Freshwater > Lake... | reverse complement strand
GGCAGCCCCCGCAGCCCAGGCCCGCTCTGCATCGTTGAGTGCGCCGTCCACACCCCGACAGGTGAGCGCCCACAAGGTCAGCAACCCCAGCCGGGACCTGGTGCTGGCCCGCCGCGAGGCCCTGAGCCGCGGTGGAAAGCGCGCCAGCACCTCCCGCGATCGCACCCGCACGGATCTGGCCCGAACCACTGCTGCTTCAGCCCAGCAAGCCGCTGCAGCTCCTGCAGAAGCCCCTGCCAAGCCCTGCCGTTGTCAGGATCACGGCTCCAACAGCCGCGCCAGTGGCCGCGATGTGGCGCCCCGCCTCAGCCTTGGCACACCCGCTGCTAGCGCCACCCCTTCAAGCCGCCGCAGCCAGCAACGCAAGGGGACTGCCCAGCACAACTCGAGCCGTGCCCTGGTCCTTGCCCGTCGTGAAGCCATGTCGAAGCGCGGTAAGTCAGCCAGTACGGGCAGCAAGAGCGGTGCCGCTGCCGTTGTGCGCCAGATCAATCCAGAGTTGAACGGCCGCGAACTGGCCCAGAAGGTCCGCGAGCTCAAGAGCCGCAGCGGTTCTGCAGGCACTAGCCGTAGTGGTGGTACCCGCCCGACCGGTCCGAATCGCCACGGTGCCAAGCAGAGTGCTGCCGCTGATGCCCATTGGAAGGTTGGTGTCAGCCAGACGGCTGCTGGCCAGCTGGTGACTGGAACCCAGGCCAACCGTTCGGCCAAGACCACCGGCAACGAAGCTGCCACCTGCCGGACCATTACCGGCACCGAATATCTGGGTGCCGAAGTGTTCCAGGCCTTCTGCAACACCACCCCCGCCGCGACCCAGCCCGCCAAGGTGCGTGTCACGGCCACCAGCCATGGCAACCGCGTCACCGGTAACGAAGTCGGTCGCTCTGAGAAGGTGACCGGTGACGAACCCGGCACCTGCAAGTCGATCACTGGCACCGAGTACGTCTCGGCCAACCAATCGGCCGCCTACTGCGGCACCACGGCCCAGACACCGCGCAAGGTGGGACGCAGCCAGACCGTTGGTGGTCAGCCTGTCTCGGGTGTCATGGTGGGTCGCTCCAGCAAGGTCACTGGCGATGAGGCCGGTTCGGGCCTGCAGCTCACCGGTGACCAGTACCTGGGTTCCGAACCCCCAACCGCCGGTCGCGCCCCCAGCAAGGTCGCCAGTCAGCAGACCCTGCGGGGCACCGGCGTGACCGGCACCGCCGTTGGTCGCAGTGAACGTGTGACCGGTGATGAACCCGGCAGCTGCCGCAACATCACGGGCGACGAATACATCGGCTTCCAGCAGTACAACCAGTTCTGCGGCTCTCAGCCGGCTGCGGAAGCCCCCAAGGTCGGCTTCAGCGTCACCAATCGCTCCCAGATCGTCAGCGGAACCCGCACGGGCCGCTCCGACAAGGTCACCGGTGATGAGCCAGGCACCTGCAAGGTGGTCACCGGCACCCCCTACGCCGGGCTCGAGCAGGCCAGCAACTACTGCTCGACTGGGTCTGTGCGCAGCGTTCGTGAGCGCACTCCCGTGCGCGGCTCGAATCGCCTCAGTGGTATTCAACCGGGCATCGGCGGCAGCCTCACCGGTGCTGACCGTGGAGCCTGCGAGGACATCACCGGCACCCCCTATGTGGGTGCCGATCAGATGATCGAGGCCTGCGGTGCAGCCAGCAGCAAGGACCCTGACTTTCCCCAGGTTCTTGAGCAGGCTCCCTGGCAGCGTTTCAGTGTCCAGTCGCCCGCCCGCGCCGCCCACACTGCCCGGGCCCGTGGTGGTTCGGTGACCGGCACCTCCTACGAACAGGGCAACCGGATTACCGGCCCTTTTGATCTGGCCGGTGACAAGGTCACCGGCACCGAACAGTTCCGATTTGACCGGCGTGGCGCCCAGCTGTCACGCGGTCCGATCGAACAGCCACCCGCTGACCAGGTTGCGGTTGAAGAGCAGCGCCCCACCTCCCGTGTTACGGGCGAGGGCATTTCGGCCGGACTGCGCATCACTGGCGATGACTGGGATCGCGGTGAGCGCGTCACCGGCACCGAGGGAGCTTCGGCCCGTCGTCGCAACCCAACCCGCACCGGTCCCATGTCGGCGATGGCGATGCACACCAACAACAAGCGCAACGACGATGTGCCCGAACCCGTGAGCCGGGTCACCGGTTCCAGCGGCAACACCCTGGCCGGTTCGTTGATCACGGTCTCGGGCGGAGCCCGCGGTTGATCGACTGATGCGCCGTCCCCTGGCCACGACCAACCCATCCCTGGCACCGACGGCACCCCGCCGTCGGCCTGGCGTGCCGTCTGCGCCTGACCAGATTGCTCAGGTCCTGAGCGAACCTGCTCAGCCGGCTGCGGCCCGTGGTCGGTTGCGGCCGATGCGTGCCCCGCGGCCCAGCCGTCCTGGAGTTGCTGGGCGTTTGCATCCATTGACTGATGCAAGGGCCAATGCAGCCCTGCAGCAGTACGAGAGTCAGGTCAAGGACAGCTTCGACAAGATCGTGCCTGTGCTCAAGCGGATTGCCGCCCTGCAGCACGAGTCCACCTTCATCGAGCAGGCCCAGCAGCTGGCGCGTCAGGAGTTTGGCTTTACCCTGCCCCTCCCCATTCTGGAGACCGCCTGGGTCAGTCAACTGGACATGCGAACACTGTTCGCCTGGTGCGTGTTCGAGACCTATGAGCACACCAGTGCAGGGTTCTTCGAGCAGGACCCCCTGGGCGGCCAGCCCGGCAGTGATGCGGCCGAAGCCTTCAACCTGTTTCTGCTGTCCTGCGGTTTCCACCTGCTCGACATCACCCCCTGCGCCGATGGCCGTCTGGCCCATGCGATCGCCTACGCCCTGCGACTGCCTTTTGCTTCGGTGCGCCGACGTTCCCATGCCGGGGCCCTGTTTGACGTCGAAAACACCGTCAACCGTTGGGTCAAGACTGAGCACCGTCGCTATCGCGAGGGGGTTCCCAACGGTCCCCATGACGATACCCGCTACCTGAAGGTCGTCCTCTATCACTTCAGCTCAAAAGACCCCAGTCACGAGGGCTGTGCCGCCCATGGCAGTGATGACGCCCTCGCCGCCAGCAGTGGCCTGGCCCGCCTCAACGATTTCCAGCAGGCCGTCGAGAACAGCTTTTGCTGTGGGGCCTCGGTTGATCTCCTGCTTCTGGGGATCGACACCGACACCGATGCCATTCGTGTTCACGTTCCGGGAATGGATGGCAGCACCAACCTTCAACGTTGGTTGGATGCCACCGATGTGTATGCCGAGACTGCCGGCATGACGGTCGAGCAGGCAAGGGCGGCGGTTGAGCGCATGGTCCAAGACGCGGCTGCCGCCACACCCGATCCCGGCATGGTTCGTCTGATCAGCCGACTGTTGGAGAACAACATGTCGCAGCTTGATTATGTGCGCCAGTTTCATCAAGGCGCTTACAGCGATGCGGGCCATGCCGAGCGTTTCATCGGTGTCGGGATTGGCTTTAAAGAGGTTCACCTGCGCAACCTCACCTACTTCGCTTACATGGACACGGTTGAAGAAGGGGCTCCTGATCTCGATGTTGGTGTCAAAATTTTCAAGGGACTCAATGTCTCCCGCGGCTTGCCTGTGCCAGTGGTTGTTCGTTTCGACTACAACGGTCAGGTTCCAGGCGCCCGTGAACGGGCGGTCGAGCGAGCCCAGCGTGTGCAGGCTGCGATTGAGCAGCGTTACAGCGACCTGGTGCAGCAGGGCCTGATGCATGCCCTGCTGACCGTGCGGGATCAGGAACGCCACTGCCCTGCGGAAGCGGTAGGTTCCACCATCAACTTCGCGAGCACTGGAGGGCACTGAGATGTTGATCTGCAAGGTCGTCAAACCCCTGGTCTCCACCAATCGCATTCCCGATTTCGAACACAAGCACCTTCTGGTCGTCCTCGACGGCAGCACCCAAAAGGTTGCTGTCGATGCGGTCGGTTGCATACCCGGCGACTGGGTGATCTGCGTGGGCAGTTCTGCCGCCCGCGAAGCCGCCGGTAGCAAGTCCTATCCCAGTGACCTGACGATCGTCGGAATCATTGATCACTGGGATCCTGAGGCTGCCAAACCCACTGCACCACAAGCCGGATCGGTTGCCGCGCCGTCCCCAGGGGGTGCCAGGTAATGGAGATCATGCAAGTCACCGGTTCCCTGGTGTGCACCCAGCGTGTCGGTGGTCTCAAGCACTGGAATCTGCGGGTACTCCGTACGGCCAAAGGCAAGCTCAACGTGGCTGTCGACCCCGTTGGCGCCTCTCCAGGCAACTGGGTCTTCACCGCCAGCGGTTCAGCAGCACGCTTTGCCTGTGGCGATCCCGATACGTACACCGATCTCACGATCGGCGGAATCATCGATTTCTGGGAGCCGGATGGTTAAGGGCGCATCCCGCGTTCTGAACGTTTCTGCTCCCTCGCTTCCGTCCTACCGCCATGGCCACACCTTCTAAGCCCTCTGCCGCGTCCCCTGGCCCGGCCGCAGCGGCCGCCGCTGGTGCCACAGCTGCAAAGGTCTCTGCAGTCCCTGCAGAAGCCAAGGCCAGCACGGCCCTACCCCAGGCGCCGGCCGTCAAGGCCGTCACTCCCGAGGTGTTGCCCGCTGCCAACAGCACAACCCGTGCCACCAGCCGCGCCTCTGCCTCAAGGGCCACATCCAGCCGTAGCACCACTCGCAGCAGCAGCGCCCGCAGCAGCGGCGTCCCCAACAGCAGCAGTGGCCGTGGCGGCCGTGGCATCACACCTCCCTCGAATTCTCCCTCCAGCACTCCGATGGCTTCCAACATTCAGGGCGTCGCCCTCGGCATGATCGAAACCCGTGGCCTGGTGCCGGCGATCGAGGCGGCTGACGCCATGACCAAGGCGGCCGAGGTAACCATGGTTGCCCGCGAGTTCGTCGGTGGCGGTTATGTGACCGTGTTGGTGCGCGGCGAAACCGGTGCCGTCAACGCCGCCGTGCGTGCCGGTGCCGATGCCTGCGAGCGCGTTGGCGACGGCCTGGTGGCGGCCCACATCATTGCGCGCCCCCACAGCGAAGTCGAGTCTGTGCTGGGCAGCGCTGGTAACCGACGCGCTTGATCATCATGGGCGCCGTTCATCCGCGCGTCCTCGGCATCCTGGGCCGCGCCCTGAGCCTTGAGCTCACTGCGGTCCAGCAGTACATGACCCAGGCGTCCCTGTTGGAGCTTTGGGGTGATCACGATTCCGCAGCGCGCTTTCGCCGCGAAACCGTCGAAGAGCTGCGCCACGCCGAAACGTTGGTGCAGCGCATGCTGGCTCTGGGTGCGGCACCCGCTGCCTCCCAGCTGCGGCCTGTCACCCTCGCAGCCGATCTGGGTGGTCTGTTACGTCAGAATCTGGCACTCGAGCAGGATCTGATCCACCTCTATGCCGAGGCTGTTCGCTTCACCCTGCTGATCGGGGACCAACACTCCTGTGACCTGTTCACAGCCCTCCTCGACGACGAGGAGCATCACCTGCGACAGCTGAGGGACTGGCTGGCTGACCGCCCCCGCGAGTCAGGCTTTTCCGGCAACCCCGACAGGGACCCTCACGCCCGTGCCACCTTCTAACCCCGTCGATCGCCACCCCGCTGGTGCAGTCCTTGAGTGAAGCCCTGCCGTTACCGCTGCAATTCACCTGGCTGATCCCGATCTACGGCTTCAGCGGCATGCTCCTGTCGCTGCCCTGGGCGACCGGGTGGATCAAGCGCAACGGCCCCCGGCCTGCTGCCTATCTCAATTTGCTGGTCACCCTGCTGGCTGTCCTGCACGGCAGCCTGGTCATTCGTGATGTGCTCGCGATCGGTCCCCAGCACCTTGACTTCGTCTGGTTCAGGGCCGCCGACCTGACCCTGCGCCTTGGGTTTGACCTTTCATTGACCAACCTGGCCGCACTCGAGCTGGTCACCACCATGAGCCTGGTCTGCCAGGTCTACGCCCTGGGTTACCTGGACAAGGAGTGGTCCCTGGCCCGTTTCTACGCGTTGGTGGGGTTCTTTGAAGGGGCCATGAGTGGGGTGGTGCTGAGCAGCAATCTCTTCCTGAGTTATTTCTTGCTGGAGATGCTCACCCTCTCCACCTATCTGCTGGTCGGGTTCTGGTATGCCCAACCCCTGGTCGTCACGGCCGCCAGGGATGCGTTTCTGACCAAGCGGGTCGGTGATGTGCTGCTGCTCATGGGTGTGGTCGCCCTGGCTGCCTGGACCGGTTCACTCGAGTACAACGATCTGTACGACTGGGCCTCTGAGAATGCATCCACGGGCGCGATCGCTCCGCTGGCCGGCACCCTGCTGGGCCTGGGTCTGATTGCCGGTCCCATCGGCAAATGCGCCCAGTTCCCCATGCACCTCTGGCTGGATGAGGCGATGGAGGGACCCAACCCGGCCTCGATCCTGCGCAATTCGGTGGTGGTGACCTGCGGGGCAGTCGTGCTGATGAAATTGATGCCGGTTGTGGCACCCCTTTCCCCTCTGGCGACCCAGGTGCTGCTGGTGGTCGGCAGCATCAGTGCCATCGGCGGCGCCCTGGTTGCCCTGGCCCAGGTCGACCTGAAACGGGCTTTCAGCTACTCGACCACGTCCTACCTGGGCCTGGTGTTCATCGCCATCGCCCTGCAGCGTCCCGGCCTGGCTCTGCTGCTGCTGTTGGCCCACGGCCTGGCCCGCGCCCTGCAGTTCATGGGCGTGGGCAGCATCATTGCGACCACGAATTGCCAGGACCTCAGCGAACTGGGGGGCATCGACACCCGCATGCCAGCAACCCTGCTGGCGTTTGTGGTTGGTGGGGCCGGCGTGGTGGGGCTGTTCCCCTTGGGCACGTTCTGGTGCTTCGGTCTGATGCTCAATACCCTGCTGCCCGCCTCGCCGCTGTTAGCAACGGTCTTTCTGCTGACCAATGCGCTCACCGCCGCCAATGTCGTGCGAGTGGTCCGCTCGGTGTTTGGGGGAAGCCCCACTCCCAAATGCAGGCGCACCCCTGAATGCAACTGGTTGATGGCGCTGCCGATGGTCAGCCTGACCGTCCTGGTGCTGCTGTTGCCATGGATCATGCAACGGTTCGATCCGGTGCCGGGCATCGGTTCGTTCCCCCTGCCCGTTGCCCTGGGTGTGGCCGGCAGCGCTGCCGCTGGCGTGGTCGTCGGCAGCCTGCTGCCCCAGGATCAGTTCTGGTCACGGGCCACCACCCCCTGGCTGCGATTGCTGCAGGACCTCCTGGCCTACGACTTCTACACACCCGAGATCTACCGCCGCACGATCGTTGCGCTGGTGGCCTCCTTAGCGCGCATCACCCTGTGGGTGGACCGGATCCTGATCAAGGGATTGGTCGATGGGCTCGGGAGACTGTCCCTTGTCACCGCCGAGGGGCTCAAACTCACGGTCAGTGGCCAACTGCAGAGCTACGTGTTGACCGTGATCGCAGCCCTGCTGTTGCTGTTGGGGAGCCTCCAATGGCTGAGGGGAGCCTGAACTGATGCTGCTCTCCTCCCTGCTGTTGATCCCGTTTGTCGGGTCGTTGGTCGTGCTGCTGTGGCCGGGTGGGCCCAGCCCCCAGCGCCTGCGGCTCGTGACGATTCTGATCCTGGTAGCCCAGCTGCTGGTCAGCCTCGGGGCGATTGCGCTGTTTGATCCAACGGCCCCCGGCATGCAATTGCAGGAACTGCATGCCTGGGTACCGGGCATCGGCCTGGATTACGCCCTGGGCATCGATGGGCTCTCACTGCCGCTGGTGCTGATCAACGCTGCCTTGACCCTGGTTTCGGCGGTGATCACCCGCGACATCGACAAGCGCCCGCGCATCTATTTCGCCATGCTGCTGCTGATCAGCGGTGCCGTGAACGGTGCATTTCTGGCCGAGAACCTGTTGCTCTTCTTCCTGTTCTATGAGCTTGAACTGATCCCGCTGTGGCTGCTGATCTCGGTTTGGGGTGGGGCCAACCGGGCCTATGCCGCCACCAAATTTCTGATCTTCACTGCCGTGTCGGGCATGTTGATCCTTGGCGCGTTTCTGGGGCTATCCCTGTTGACCGGCACGGTCGATTTCAGCCTGACCCCTGTGCTCTCTGATCGGTTGACGATCGGGGGGCAGCTGCTGCTGCTGATCCCACTGCTGATCGGATTTGGGATCAAGATTCCGTTGGTTCCGTTGCACAACTGGTTGCCCGATGCCCACACCCAGGCGTCGACGCCGTTGTCGGTGCTGCTGGCTGGCGTGTTGCTGAAACTCGGAACCTATGGATTGCTGCGCTTTGGCCTGCAGCTGTTTCCAGAGGCCTGGGCCCGCATTGCCCCTGCCCTGGCGATCTGGGCCGCCTTTTCGGTGCTGTATGGCTCTCTGGCGGCGATCGGCCAGACCGACATGAAGCGCATGGTGGCCTTCAGCTCGGTCGGCCACATGGGTTACGTGCTGTTGGCTGCCGCTGCGGGTACGCCGGTGGCTCTGCTGGGGGCTGTCTTCCAGATGGTCAGCCATGGCCTGATCTCAGCCCTGCTATTCCTGCTGGTGGGGATTGTCTATCGCAAGACCGGAACCAGGGATCTGCAGGTGCTCCATGGCCTGCTCAACCCTGAAAAGGGGTTGCCGCTGACAGGCTCGCTGATGATCGTCGCGGTGATGGCCAGCGCCGGCCTGCCGGGCATGGCCGGCTTCATTTCAGAGTTCCTGGTGTTTCGCGGCAGCATCGGCGTGTTTCCCCTGGCCACCCTGTTATCCATGGTCGGCTCTGGCCTGACAGCGGTGTACTTTTTGCTGCTGGTCAACCGGGCCTTCTTTGGACGTTTGGCGATCACTCCCCCCAGCGGCGACGCCCAGGTGGATGGGCGTCTCGACGTACGCCTGTCACCCGTTGCCCTGCGGGAGACATTGCCGGCGATTGCCCTGGCTGCAGGGGTGGTCCTGCTGGGATTGTGGCCCGCCAGCCTCGGCCATCTCAGCGAGGCGGCCACCACGGCCATGGGCCTGACCATCGGGGGGGTTGCCTGAGATGCCGGTTATTTCAGCCGATCTGGTTCATGTCGAGCCCTCCCTCAGCTGTGATGAGCTGCAGCGACGCCTGCTGAGCGGCCAGACCCTGCTGGCCGAGAGCAGCGACCATCTGCTCGAGGTCGTCGGGGTGCTCGAAAGTTATGGGGAGGTGCTCGATGCCTACAGCCTGAACCTGATCTACCAGGCGGAGCATCAGTTTCTCAATCCCGTCCCGGTCTTCAAGTACCTCGATGGTGACCTGAGCCCAGCCAAGATCTGGCGCCATCTCAACCACGACCGCATCAACTTCGAGTACGCCGAGTACTGCCAGAAGGCCATGTTCTGGCATGGCACCGGTGGACTGGATGCTTACCTCGACGGTGAAGCCTTTGCCGCGAATTGCCAGGCCATCATCGCCGCCAAACGCCGGCGGGATCCACTCCTGGCCCTGCTGAATCCCCTCTTTCCTGGTTTCCTGCCTGAGCTGATTCGCTCAGCTGCCACCACCCACGCCCTCGGTCAGTTCTGGCGGGTGATGAGCGATCTCTTTCTTGATCTGGCCCGGGCCGAGCGCAGCGGACAGGTCAGCACGATTGCCCATGTGGTCGACTTCATCAAGGAGGGTCTGGTGGCTGCAGCCGCCAATCCGATTACCTATGGGGTCACGATTGCCGGGCAGCACCATTGGGTCCTGCCGCCGGAAGCGGGCCTGACCTTTCTGGTCGATGTGGCGGTCCCCTACGTGGAAGCGGTGTTCCTGCGGGGCATGCCGTTTCTTGGCACCGTCAGCTTCAACGCCCAGGCCCAGCAGATCTCGCCCGATCAGGCCCAATTTGCCTATGGGGCCCTTTATGCCGATCCCCTGCCCAGCATGGGGGCCGGCATCCCCCCCAGTCTGCTGCTGCAGGACATGTACCGCCACCTGCCCGAACCGTTGCACCAGTGGTACCGCCAACGCACCCGTGGCGAAGGCGACGTGCGCGTGAAGATCTGCATGAGCTTCCAGAAGTCGATGTTCTGTGTCACCAACGCCGCCATCAACGGCACCATGCCCCATCCGCTCTCGACCACAGACCCGCAGCAGCAGGCCGCCAACGCGGCCTATGCCCTGGCCTGGGCCGGCCGCCTGGCGGCAGGTCGCACCGATTGTCTGGCGGCGTAAGTTGACCTGATGGATCAGCCCTGGACGCCAAGGCCCAAGCCCGAGCAGGCCGACCGGCTCGAACGGCGCATCGAGTTTGCCGATTACCAGGAGACGCGCGATTTTCTCGAGCGACTCAACAGCCTCTCCGAGGCCCAGAACCGTTTTGCCGACCTCAGCTTCGGTCGGACGTACGTGAACATCACCGTGCGGCCAACCGACGATGGGGCCACCATCGCCGACGACGACCATCGTTTTGCCGCAGCGATCGACGCCCTGCTTCAGGCCTGATGGATGGGTCTTTGCCCAGCGATGCCCACGCCCCAGGGGACCCAGGTGCCTGCATCAATCTTCAGGACACCTATGACGGCGCCGGCATCGAAGCGGTGCTCGATCAACTCGATCGCGAGCTGATCGGATTGAAGCCGGTCAAGGCCCGCATCCGTGAGATTGCGGCCCTGCTGGTGATTGACAAAGCCCGGGCCGGGCTCGGTCTGCAAACGACTCCGCCCAGCCTGCACATGTCCTTCACAGGACGGCCAGGCACCGGCAAGACCAGCGTGGCCGAACGCATGAGCATGATCCTGCACAAGCTGGGGTACGTGCGCAAGGGACACGTGGTCACCGCCACCCGCGATGACCTGGTGGGTCAGTACATCGGCCACACCGCCCCAAAGACCCGCGAGATGCTGAAGAAGGCCATGGGTGGGGTGCTGTTCATCGATGAGGCCTATTACCTCTACCGACCTGAGAACGAGCGCGATTACGGCGCTGAGGCGATCGAGATCCTGCTGCAGGTGATGGAGAACAACCGCGACGATCTGGTGGTGATCTTCGCCGGCTACAAGGAACGGATGGACGTCTTCTACCAGAGCAATCCGGGTCTGTCGTCCAGGGTCGCCAACCACATTGATTTCCCCGATTACAGCGCCGATGAACTGTTGGCCATCGCCCGCCTGATCCTGGCGGCTGAGCACTACCGCTTCAGCGACGAGGCGACCGCCGCTTTTGGCGAGTACATCCGCCGCCGCATGCAATTGCCCTTTTTTGCCAACGCCCGCTCGATTCGCAATGCGATCGATCGGGCCCGCATGCGTCAGGCGGGTCGGCTGTTCAAACGCATGGGGCAACCCCTGAGCCGTCAGGATCTGATGACGATCGAGGCCGAGGACATCACGGCCTCGCGGGTGTTTTCCGGTGAGCTTGAGGGGCGCGACCGGGCCACACCACTGACCTGATCAACC
>Ga0310333_100434_pt1 | contig 11349 bp, 8 predicted proteins | sample LakMicSRFTotalB7_FD_195547 | JGI IMG/M metagenome (GOLD analysis project Ga0310333, IMG submission 195547) | Enriched freshwater cyanobacterial communities from Lake Michigan, Michigan, United States - MI23.SRFL.Total.B7 (v2) (version 2) | ecosystem: Environmental > Aquatic > Freshwater > Lake... | reverse complement strand
CCTGTTGATCCCCCACCTCCCCCACGGCCTGGGCTTTCGGCCCCTGGAGGCCATGGCCGGCCAACTCGATCAATGCATTGCCAGCAGCTTTCCCCCAGGGCAACCGATTGACCTGCTGGGATTTTCCATGGGAGGGGTGATCGGCCGGATTTGGATCCAGCTGCTCGGCGGACGCCGCCGCACCCGCCGCTTCTTCAGTGTCGGCAGCCCCCAGCGGGGCACGCTCACGGCCCAGCCCTGGCCCCGTTGGTGGCTGCCCACCGTGGCCGACATGAAATTGGGCAGTCCCCTGCTGCGCCAACTCAATAACGATCGCACCGGCCTCGAGGGGATCGAGTGCCACAGCTACTACTGCCGCACCGACCAGATGGTGATTCCCCCCTGGCGGGGGGTGTTGCCGGTGGGGTCGGTGCGGGCCTTGCCCGTGCTGAGCCACAAGGATTTGATCGTCAGCCCCCGGGCCCTAGGCCCGATCGTGGCTGACCTGCTGGTGCCCTGAAGGCAGGGTCCAGCGGGGACGCCGCCGGCGCCAGCGGCTGCCCAACGGTTTTGTTTGGGGGGCACCGGGTTGGGCCCAGGATCCCCCGCAGCCCGGCCTGCATGAGAGCAGTCTTAGGCAGCCACCAGGCCGGAATGGCGGATCAGGGCCTCGGTGGAGGGCTGGCGGCCGCGGAAGGCCTCAAACACCTCGGCCGGGCTGCGGCTGCCGCCCAGGCTGAGCACGGTGTCGCGGAAGCGGCGGCCCGTGGCCTGGATCTGGAGTTCATTCTCCAGGCCACCATCCTCAAAGGCGCTGAAGGCATCGGCGCTGAGCACCTCGGCCCACTTGTAGGCGTAGTAGCCGGCCGCATAGCCACCGGCAAAGATGTGGCCGAAGCAGCAGAGGAACGCATCGGCGTCGATCGGGGCGAGCACCGTGGTGGTGGTGGCGATGCGGCGACGCAGCTGCTCAGGGGTCTCACCGCAGCCCGGGGACCAGTCGCTGTGGAGGCGCAGGTCGGTGAGGGCCAGGTGGACCTGGCGCAGGGTGGCCGATCCGCCCATGAAGGTACGGGCCGCCTGCAACTTGGCGAACTCAGCTTCGGGTAGGGGCTCGCCGCTCTGCCAGTGGCGGGCCATGCCCAGCAGGGTGGCCCGGTCGTAGCACCAGTTCTCCATGAACTGGCTGGGGAGTTCCACCGCATCCCATTCGACGTTGTTGATGCCGGCGGCCTGGGGCCGATCCACGGTGGTGAGCATGTGCTGGAGACCGTGACCGAACTCGTGGAACAGGGTTTCCACCTCTTCAAAGGTCATCAGGCTCGGGCTGTCCCCCACCGGCGGGCTCTGGTTGCAGATCAGGTAGGCCACGGGCAACACCGGCGTGCCATCGGGGCCGAGGGAGCGGACCAGGCATTCGTCCATCCAGGCGCCACCGCGCTTGCTGCCGGGACGGCTAAACGGGTCGAGGTAAAAGGCGGCGATTGGCTGGCCGGTTCCGGCTGAGGGGGCTTGGGGCGCACCGGGCTGAGGGTCCTGGTCGGCTGCGGATGCTGCCCCATCACTGGCCTCGAGCACCCGGAAGAAGCGCACATCGGGATGCCAGATCGGGGCCTGGCCATCGGCGGCCTCGATGCGGATGCCAAACAGGCGGCCGCAGAGGGCAAACAGCCCCTCCAGCACCGCCGGCAGGGGGAAGTAGGGCCGCAGGGCTTCGCTATCGAGCGAGAAGCTCTCCTGGCGCAACACTTCTGCCCAGAAGGCCACATCCCAGGGCTGCAGGTCGCTGGCCTCGGGGGCGCCGTGGCGGGCGGCGCACTGGCGCAGCTGCTCCAGTTCCACCTCGGCCATGGGGAAGGCCGCGGCGCGCAGCTCCTCCAGCAGGGCCTCGACGCTGGTGACGGAGTCGGCCATCTTGGCGGCCAGGCTCACCTCGGCCCAGTTGGCAAAGCCCAGCCGGCGAGCCTGGTCGCCCCGCAGGCTGAGGATCCTTTCGATCAGGGGCCAGTTATTGAGCGGGCCCGCCTTGGGGGTTTCCTGGCTACTGGAGTCGCTGCTGGCATCGGCGGCCTCGCCCTGGCCAGAGGCCCGGCTGACATGGGCGCGGTAGAGCTGTTCGCGCAGGGACCGGTTGCGGCTGTATTTGAGGAAGGGGACGTAGCGGGGCATGTCCAGCCCCAGCAGCCAGGGGCCGCCCTCGGAGCTGGGCTCGGCGCCATCGGTGGTTTTGAGGTTGGCGGCGCGGGCCGCCTGGGCCAGCTGGTCGGTGAGGCTGGTCGGCAAGCCCTCGGTTTGGGCCGGATCATCCAGGGTCAGGGTCCAGCCGTTGGTGGCATCGAGCACCTGGTTGCTGAAGCGGGTGGAGAGCTCGGCCAGCTCCTGGCTGGCCCGGTTGAAGGCGGCCTGCACCTCCCCCTCCAGACCGACGCCGCGCAGCTGCATGTCCCGCAGTTCCGCCGCCAGGATCCGCTGCTGGGTGCCATCAAGCCGAGCCGGGGCGCCGGGATGGGCGGCCTGGTGCTGGCGCTCGAGGGTTTGCAGGGCCCGGAAAATCGCCTGGCTCTGGCCGGCCCGGCTGCCGAATTCCACCACCGCCGCCTGCTGGCTGGCATGGGCGAGCCGCAGCTCCGGGCTGTTGCAGACGCCATTGAGGTGGCCAACCACGCCCCAGCTCCAGCGCAGCTGCTCGCCGAGCCGTTGCAGCGGGTCCATCACTTCGGCCCAATCGAGCAGGCGGCCTGCGGCCAGGGCTTGGGAGAGCAGCGCTTCGAGGGCATCGAGCTCGCCGTTCAGGAGCGAGAGCAGTTCCGGAATGTGCTCCTCAACCTGGGCCGCCGTAATCGCCCCAAAGGCGGGCAGGCCCTCCCCCACCAACAGGGGAGCCTTAACCGTGGGACTGCCGTTCATCGGATGGGGCCAGGACTACCCCTATTTCACCTGACGTCTGAAAGCGGCGTGGTTCAGCCGAGGGCGGGAAGCCGGCCCAGGGCCACCAGGCTGTGGTGGGCCAGATCATTGGCTAGGGCAGTGGTGCTGGCTTCGTAGAAGTCGATGGCTATCCGGGGCCAAAAGCCGATCGTGAGGGTGGGCACCAACAGGCACAGGCCAATCACCAACTCCCGCGGCTTCATGTCCCCCACCACGGCCAGGGCCGGAATCCGGGGGCCAAAGAAGACCCGCCGGCAGAGGGACAACAGATACATGGGCGTCAGCACCAGGCCGATCGCCGCCAACACCACCGCAATGATCCGGAAGGGCACGGTGAAGGCGTCGTTGCTGGTGACCCCCAGAAAGACGGTGATTTCGCTGACGAAGCCACTCATGCCCGGCAGGGCTAGGGAGGCCAGGGAGCTGGCCAGGAAGAAGGCGAAGGTGATCGGCAGCACCTTGGCCAGGCCGCCCATGTTGGGAATCGAGAGGGTTTTGGTGCGTTCGTAGAACACGCCAGTGACAAAGAACATGGCGGCGGCAATCAGGCCATGGCTGATCATTTGCAGCATGGCGCCACTGAGTCCCAGGCTGTCGACGGCGCCGATACCGAGTAACACAAAGCCCATGTGGCTCACCGAGCTACAGGCAATCCTGCGTTTAACGTTGTCCTGGGCAAAGGCATTGAGGGCCCCATAGACAATATTGACAATCCCAAGCACAATCAGGGCCGGCGCTAATTGCACATGGGCCTCGGGCAGCATTTGCACGTTGAAGCGCAGTAAGGCGTAGCCGCCCATCTTCAGCAACACCCCCGCCAGCAGCATGGACACCGGGGCATTGGCCTCACCATGGGCGTCAGGCAACCAGGTGTGCAGCGGGAACATCGGTAGCTTGACACCGAAACCGATGAGGAAGCCCAAATAACAGAGCAGGCCAAAGGTGCCCCCTGGGGAGCGGGCCGCCAATTCCGACAGGTTGAGGGTGAAATGGTCGCCGGAGAGGGCCAAGGCCAGGCCACTCAGCAGGATCAGCAGCGAAGCGGTGGCTGTGTAGAGAATGAACTTGGTGGCTGCGTACTGGCGCTGGGTCCCTCCCCAGATCGCAATGAGGAGATAGACCGGAACCAGCTCCAGTTCCCAGGAGAGGAAAAACAGCAGGAAGTCCTGGGAGAGAAATACCAGGGCCTGGGCCGAGGCCTGCAGCAGCAAGAGGGCGAAGTAAAGCCTGGTTTTTTGGTGGATGTTCCAGCTGGCCGCCACCGAGAGCAGGGTTACCAGACCCGAGAGCACCACCAAGGGCGCCGAGAGCCCATCGGCCGCCAAGGACCACTCCAGGCCCAGGGAGGGCAGCCAGGGCACCCGCTCCACCAATTGCAGGGCGCTGCTGGAGCCGTCGAAGCGCTGGCTAAAGACCCAGATCATCAACAGTAGATCGGCCAGCAACACAGCCAGGGCAATGCTGCGGGGCAGGCGGGGATCGTTGGAGTCGCCGGGGAGCAGCATCAGCACCGGCGCCATCGCGGCCGGTAGCAGGCAAATCAGGCTTAACCAGGGCCAATTGGCAGATAGGGAGGACGCGGCCGACAGGGGCAAATTCGCGTCCATCACACAACTGGCCTGCAGGGAGACATGAAGGTGGGCTGCGTCCCAGCTCCATCTCCAAGATGGTATCAATCTATCAGTTTGAGTCTTTTTACTCAGTCCAGCCCAGGGCGCCAGGCCGGGTGCTTGGGGGCCTGGGCGCCAGCCAGGACGGCCCGGATCTCAGAGGGCGCGCCAGTGGCTACCGGTTTGTTGCAGGGGCAGGACCTCGGAGCGGGAGGCCACGCCTTCCGATTCCCAGGCCCGAACCATGGCCCGGCTGACGGCCTGGGCCTGGGCTTCGCAGCTCAGGGCCATCAGGCTCGGTCCGGCGCCGCTGATCACACAACCCCAGGCTCCCGCCTCCAGGGCGGCGCGCCGCACCTGCTGGCCCCCCTGGATCAGGCCCCAGCGGTAGGGCTCATGGATGCGGTCGTGCATGCCATCGGCGATCAGGTCGCCATTGCCGGTGCGTAGCCCCTGAAGCAGAAGGGTGAGGGAGCCCAGGTTGACCACCGCATCGGCCACGGAGATCAGCTTGGGCATCACCCGCCGGGCCTCGCTGGTGGCCAGGCGAATGGCCGGGATCGCCACCACCACCTTCACCTCCGGTGACCACTCACAGCGCACCACCCGCCAGCGGTGGGAGGCGGCCTTAGCGGTCATGCAGAGGCCGCCCAGCAGGGAGGGCACCACATTGTCCGGATGGCCTTCAATGTCAATCGCCAGTTCCAGTAATTTTTCGCGGCTCAGGGGTTCGCCGATCAGGGCGTTGGCGCCGATCAGGCCGGCCACGATTGCCGTGGCGCTGCTGCCCAGGCCCCGGGCCGGCGGTACCGCCAGGCGCACCCGGGCCTCGATCGCCATCGGCTGCACGCCCGCCTCTTTCCAGACCCGCTGGGCGGCCCGATACACCAGGTTGTCCGGACCGCCGCGCAGGTGGGAGCCCTCGCTGCCTTCAATGATTAGGTCGAACCGTTCCTGGTCTCCTTCGATGCTGCGCAACTCAAAGCGGTTGTTCAGTTCCAGCGCGGCGCCAAGGCAATCAAATCCCGGACCGAGGTTGGCTGTGGTGGCTGGAACATCGACCACAACCCCCTCTCCGATGTCGGGGCGCACCATGAAATCCTTACTTCTAGGTTCAGTGTCCCACCCCCTGGGACGGCCACCGAGCTGTTGGCCGGGGGGTGGGACGACCCCTGCCGGCCATGGTTTGTCCGACCTGGGTTTGTCCGACCTGGGGCCGATGGCCGGCTCAGGCCAGCAGCATGCGGGCCCTGCAGGCGGCGCTGAACAGGCCGGCCTCTGGGTCGATCAGGGCCCGGATCGGCACCTGCTGCACGATCCCGCCCATGCGCCCCTTGGCCAGCAGGGGATCAAGGAACCGGGCTGAAGCCAGTTCTGGCAAGAGTTTTGCCGCCGTGCCGCCGCCCACCCAGAGGCCGCCAAGGCAGAGACTTTGCAGGACCAGATCGCCCGCCGCCGATCCGTAGGCCCCCAGCCACAGGCCCAGGGCGCGATGGGCCAGGGGGTCACCGGCTACCGCTGCCTGGTGGGTGCGCTCGGGCAGGTCGGCCAGGGGGACAGCGGCTAGGAGGTGGGGATCGCTGGCCTGGTTGCAGCTCAGCACCCAGCGCATCACCTCGCCCAGGCCCGTGCCGCTGACGATGCGCTCGATCGAGACCCGCTCCAGACCCAAATCTTCGATCAACCACTGCTTGAGCTCCCATTCGTCCCGGTTGCGGGGGGCGAATTCGGCGTGGGAGGCCTCGGTGGCCACGGCCACCAGGCCGCCCTCCGTGGGTACTCCCAGGGCCACTCCCAGGCCCGTGCCCGCCCCCAGGATCGCTACGGGCGCCTGGGGATCACGGCTGCCGGCCGGTTGCCAGAGCGGGGCCTGCTGGTTGGCGGCCAGGTGGGGCAGGCCGTAGATCAGAACGGCGAAATCATTGACCAGCTCCAGGCGCTCCAGCCCCAAGGCCTGGCCGAGGGCGTCTTCGTCCAGCTGCCAGGGCAGGTTGGTGAGTTTCACCCGGCCCTGGCGCACGGGTCCTGCCACGGCCAGGCAGCCGGCGCTGGGTTGCACCTCGCAATCCGCCAGGAAGTGGGCCAGCAGCGCCCTGAAATCGGGCCACTGGCCCGAGGCATAGCGCTCCGATCGGGTCTTAATCAGGCTTGAGCCGTCAACCTGATAAGTGGCTAGCAGGGTTTTGGTGCCGCCCAGATCTCCGGCCAGCAGGGTGATGGGGGCCATGGGGGCGGATCGGGCTGAAGGTTGGCCGCCTGCCGGCCTAGGGCCAGCTGGCGATGGGACGGGGTGGGTGGCTCCGGGCTCTGGTGAGCCAGAAACCCGTATCGGACTCAGGCCGGCTGGCTGCTGGCCAGTCCCAGGCCCGGCGCCCGCTCCCGGTTGGCCTGGGTGGCGGCCGCCAGCAGGGTTTCGATGGCCACGGCGCCCAGGTCGCCGTCGCGGCGGCTGCGCAGGCTGACGCTGCCGTTTTCGGCTTCCTGGGCGCCGATCACGGCCAACACCGGGATTTTTTGCTGCTCGCCGTTGCGAATCAACTTGCCGAGCCGGTCACCGCTGTGGTCGATGGCGGCGCGCACCCCGGCCGCCTTGAGTTGGGCCAGCAGCCCCTCGGCGTAGGGCCGCACCTCATCGGTAACCGGCAGCAGGCGCACCTGTTCGGCCGCCAGCCAGAAGGGGAAATCGCCGGCGTAGTTCTCGGTCATGATGCCGAAGAACCGTTCCAGGGAGCCGAAGATCGCCCGGTGAATCATGATCGGCCGCTGGCGGCTGCCATCGGCGGCCACGTACTCGAGGTTGAAGCGCTCGGGCAGGTTGAAATCCAGCTGGATCGTGGAGCATTGCCACATCCGGCCGATCGCATCTTCGATCTTGAGGTCGATCTTGGGGCCATAGAAGGCGCCGCCACCCTCATCCACCTTGTAGGCCCAGCCCTTGCGATCGAGGGCCTCAATCAGGCCATGGGTGGCCAGATCCCACACAGCATCATCGCCGATCGATTTCTCGGGCCGGGTGGAAAGATTGATCTCGTAGGTTTTGAAATCGAAGGTGCTTAGGATCGTTTCGGTGAGATCGAGGATGCGCAGGATTTCATCGCCGATCTGCTCGGGTAGGCAGAACACATGGGCGTCGTCCTGGGTGAAGCCGCGCACCCGCATCAGGCCATGCATCACCCCGGGCCGTTCGTAGCGATACACGGTGCCCAGCTCTGCCCAGCGGATCGGTAACTCCCGGTAACTGCGCAACGTGCTGGCATAGGTGAGCACGTGGAAGGGGCAGTTCATCGGCTTGAGCTGGTACTGGCGCTCATCCACCTGCATGGGGCCGAACATGCTTTCGGCGTAGAAATCCAGGTGGCCCGAGGTTTTCCAAAGGCTGATGTCCGCCACGTGGGGGGTGTAGAGCAGCTCGTAGCCATCGGCGAAGTGGGCCGAGCGCCAAAAGTCCTCAATCAGTAGGCGCATGCGGGCGCCGCGGGGGTGCCAGAACACCAGGCCGGCTCCAGCCTCATCTTCAATCGAGAACAGATTTAAATCGGTGCCGAGGCGGCGGTGGTCGCGGCGCAGGGCTTCTTCCTTGCGGCGTTTGTATTCGGCCAGTTGCTCCGCGGTTTCCCAGGCGGTTCCGTAGATGCGCTGCAGCTGGGCCCGCTTTTCATCGCCCCGCCAGTAGGCGCCGGCAACGCTTTCGAGTTCAAAGGCCTTGGGGTTGAGGTCGCTGGTGTTGGCCACGTGGGGGCCGGCGCAGAGGTCCCACCAGTCGTCGCCCAGGGTGTAGAGGCTGATGGGCTCCTGGATGCCGGCCAGGATTTCCAGTTTGTAGGGCTCGTTTTGGGCGCTGATGCGGGCTTCCGCTTCGGCCCGGCTCACCTCCAGCCGTTGCAGCGGCAAACGCCGGCCGATGATTTTGCCCATCTCCTTTTTGATCGCCTTGAGATCGGCTTCGGTGAAGGGTTCCGGGTTATCGAAGTCGTAATAGAAGCCCGATTCGGTCCAGGGGCCGATCGTGACTTGGGCCTTCGGGAACAGCTTCTGAACCGCCATGGCCAGCACGTGGCTCATCGAATGGCGGATGCGCAGCAGCTGGGGACTTTCGCTGGTTTTGGGCAGGCTGATCGCCACCGTTGCCTCGCCACTGGCCACCAGCGGAGCGGGAGCCCCTGGAGCTGCAGCCCCAGGAACTGCTGCCTTAGATCCTTCGACCGGGGCCGTTCCGGTGCTGGTGGGGGCCGCGCCGTTGCTCAGGGCTGGATCGGCGGAGCGGCTGGCGGTCACGGCAGATGGGTAGGGGGACTTTTGATCCTACGCAGGGCAAATCGCTCGATACAGTCGCCCGGTGGACCGTTCCCCGCCCGCTCCCGATTCAGGCCAGCTGCTCGATGAGCTGCTCGACTCCCTGCTGGCTGATTTCGACTATTGGTTCGGACGCGGCCTGCAGCTGCTGGAGCTAGCTCCCGATTCCCTGCTGCCCCCATCCGAGCAACGTCGCCTGGCTGCGGCCCTGACGTCGGCCCTCTCTGAACTGGCCGCCGCCAGGGCTTTGCGCAAGGCCAGCCCCTGCCCCATGGCCCTCGATATGGACGCCATGGCCCCCTGGCACCAGCTGATGCTGCGGGTCTGGAGCCTGTCCAGACTGTTGCGCCAGGCGGGGCTGGTGCTGGCCGAGACGGAGCGTTCCAGCGGGCCCCTGCCGGCCCAGGGAGGGGATGGGCCCCATGGGGCCTGGGGGCTTTAGGGGGTAGGCCACGGAGCCCCTGTCCCCGATTGGCACCGCCTGCTGTTCAGGTGGTAGCGCCATGCTGTTCAGGCGGCTCCCAGGAATCCCAGGGCGGCCTTGGTGCGGGCCAAAGTGACCTCGGCCACCTCGCTCGCCCGCTGGCGTCCCTCGGCCAGCACCCGATCGAGTTCGGCCGGGTCGCTGGACAGCTCGGCGTAGCGCTCCTGCACCGGCTGCAGGGCGGCGACTGCCGCCTCGGCTAGCAGGGGCTTGAAGCGGCCCCAGCCCATGTCGGCGCATTCCGCGGCTACCGCCTCGCGGGCCTGGCCGCTGAGCAGGGCGTAGAGCCCAAGCAGGTTGTCGGTTTCGGGCCGCTCGGGATTGCCGAATTCCAGGCCCATCTGGGGGTCGGTTTTGGCCCGTTTGATTTTTTTGGTGATCAGCTCGGGGGGATCGAGCAGGTTGATGCGGGAGCCCTCGTTGGGATCGCTCTTGCTCATCTTGCTGCGGCCATCGGTGAGGCTCATCACCCGGGCCCCCTCGGTGAGAATCATTGGCTCGGGCACCTTGAGCACCGGCGCTTCTTCGGTGCCGAAGCGGCTGTTGATCCGTTGCTGGGCGATATCGCGGGCCAGTTCGAGATGTTGCTTCTGGTCCTCTCCCACCGGCACCAGATCGGCGTCATAGAGCAGGATGTCGGCCGCCATCAACACCGGGTAGTCGAGCAGGCCCACGGAGACGTTGTCGCCCTGCTTGAGGGCCTTTTCCTTGAACTGGATCATGCGCTCGAGCCAGTTCAGCGGCGTGACGCAGTTCAGCAGCCAGCAGAGTTCACTGTGGGCGGCCACCTGGCTTTGTACGAACACCGTGGCCTTGGCGGGGTCAATGCCGCAGGCCAGATAAAGGGCTGCCGTGCTGCGGGTGTCGGCCGCCAGCCGGGCCGGATCGTGGGGCACCGTGATCGCGTGCAGATCCACCACACAGAAAAAGGTGTCGTGGCTGTCCTGCAGGCTCACCCAGTTGCGGATCGCCCCCAGCCAGTTGCCCAGGTGTAAGGCCCCGGTGGGTTGCACCCCGGAGAGAACCCTTGCGCGTGCCATTGAGCTCCAGTCCGTTCGGCGGATTCTGCCTTGCCGGCTTGGGGAGAGGGACGTTCCCTGGCTTCCTGAATCCAGGCCATTAAAAAACCCCATGCCCTCAAGGCACGGGGTTGGATCCAAGGATTCTTAGAAGGGAAGGGAAGGCCCCTTAGCCCCCATCAGGGCTATCCGGACGCCCCACCAATCCCTGCTTGAGAAGGGAGCGTTCAGGCCTCTTCTGGGGCTGCTTCAGCGGCGGGGATCTGGTCAGCGGCCTCTGCCGAGCCCTCGGCGCCTAACGCAGGGGCTTGCTCTTCGGGGCCAACGGCAGCATCGGCAGGCAGCTCTTCGACAGGCTCTTCAACCGGTGCCTCGACAACGGCGGCCGGTTTGCTGGGACGGGCAAAGGGGTTGGGCCGGGAGTTGCCGACCGGACGCTCACCGCGGCCGCCCCCGGCGCCAGCGCCCCGGGGTTCCCGGCGGCCCTCGGGCCGTCCGCCTTCAGGGCGCGCCCCGGGTTGGGCCCGGTGGGCGGCGATGATCTCGCCGAGCTGGCCGTCTTCCAGCAGTTGGGCCACCGTGCGCAGGGACAGGCCCAGGGCAGCCACGGTGGAGCGCAGGCCAAAGGCCTCCTGGATGGCCCGGGCGGCGCGCATCTCGTTTTCGCTGAGGCGGATGCGGAAGCCGCCGGGTTCCCGGTTGCCGCCGTCGCGTCCACCCCCCTCACGACCGCCCTCACGACCACTGCCTTCACGACCACCGCCCTCACGACCACTGCCTTCACGACCACCGCCTTCGCGACCACCGCCTTCCCTGCCGCCCCGCCCGCCGCGGAAGCCACCGTCCTGCTGGCCCTGGGGGCTTTCTGACTGGATGGATGCGTTCGTCTCGTCCGCCATCACCGCAGCACTGGAAATCAGGAGCCAGTGTGACGCATGGGGGTTGGTGAAGGCCAGCACCACTCAATCCGGTGCGACTCCGGGGCACCGGCGCGGGCTAGCACCACCAAGGGGATGGGGTTGGGGCCTTCGGCCTC
>Ga0310333_100433_pt1 | contig 11366 bp, 8 predicted proteins | sample LakMicSRFTotalB7_FD_195547 | JGI IMG/M metagenome (GOLD analysis project Ga0310333, IMG submission 195547) | Enriched freshwater cyanobacterial communities from Lake Michigan, Michigan, United States - MI23.SRFL.Total.B7 (v2) (version 2) | ecosystem: Environmental > Aquatic > Freshwater > Lake... | reverse complement strand
ACGTCGTAGTTGAGGATCTGGCCGCCGCTGGTGGTGACCCGGTTGTGGTCGGGATCAAAGCCGGTGGCGGCCTCCTGAATCCAGGTGACGCCACTGGGAATCAGGTCCCGCTCGGGGCGTCCGGTCTCTTCGAGACTGAACACACCGCCGCCCACCAGGGTCCAGCCGGGTTGGTACCAGTGCTCGGCAGCCGGCTCGAGAAGGGTGATGGCGAGCTCGGGCCGGGCCCGCCGCAATTGGGCCGCGGCGGTGATGCCGCCGGCACCGCCGCCGACGACAAGAACCGGGTGGTGGGTCATCGCTTGACTTGCACTCATGGCTGAGCCAAGTCTGCAGACGGATCGCCGATCGGACAGCTCATCTGCACCGGAACCGGGCGCACCTGCCAGATCCGTTCGGCATACTCACGCACCGCCCGATCGGACGAGAAAAAGCCGCTGCGGGCGGTGTTGAGCAGGCTGATGCGCTGCCAGTCCTGGCCTTGCTGCCACAGCGCGTCGACCCGCTGCTGGGCCTCGAGATAGGCGGCAAAATCGGCGATGACGGCATAGTGGTCGCGCCCCACCATGTTCTGCACCAGGGGTCTGAACAGCTCGGTGTCGCCACCGCTGAAATGCCCCGACTCGATCAGGGCAAAGATCTCCTGCAGCACCGGGTTGCCGGCCACCCACTCCCAGGGGCGGTAGCCATTGCGGTGCAGCTCCACAATCTGGTCGGTGGTCTGACCGAACAGCACGAAATTGTCCTCGCCGACCATCTGCCGGATCTCGACATTGGCCCCATCGAGGGTGCCGATCGTCAGGGCGCCGTTGAGGGCGAATTTCATGTTGCCGGTGCCTGAGGCCTCTAAACCGGCTGTGGAGATCTGCTCAGAGAGGTCAGCAGCCGGATAGATCGTCTCGCCCAGCTGCACATTGAAGTCAGCCAGGAACACCACCTTGAGCAGCCCCTTCATGTCGGGATCGCTGTTGACCACCTCGGCGATGCCATTGATGAAGCGGATGATCAGCTTGGCCATCGCATAGCCCGGCGCCGCCTTGCCGCCAAAGATCACGGTGCGCGGGGCCAGGCCGGCGGTGTCCCCACCCTTGATGCGCAGGTAACGGGCGATCACCCCGAGCGCGTTGAGGTGCTGGCGCTTGTACTCGTGAATGCGCTTGACCTGCACGTCAAACAGGCTGGTGGGATCGACCAGCAAGCCGTTGCGCTGGTTGATCACCGCGGCCAGGCGGCGCTTGCCGGCCAGCTTGCAGGCCCCCAAGCGCTCCAGAAACGCCGTGTCGTGCTGCAGGGTCTCCAGGCGCTGCAGCAGCTCGATCTCGGCGGGCCAGGACGGCCCCACCGTCTCGCTCAGCAGGGCGTTGAGGGGCGGGTTGGCCAGCGCCAACCAGCGCCGGGGGGTGACGCCGTTGGTGACGTTGGTGAACTTCTGGGGCCACAGCGCTGCAAAGTCGGGGAACAGATCCCGTTGCACCAGCTCGCTGTGCAGGGCCGCAACGCCATTGACGTGATGGCTGCCCACCACGGCCAGGTGGGCCATGCGCACGGCCTTGCCCCCACCTTCATCGATGATCGAGACGCGGGCCAGGATCTGGTCGTTGCCGGGGTGCTTGAGGCGCACCTGCTGCAGAAAACGGCTGTTGATCTCGTAGATCAGTTCCAGATGGCGCGGCAGCAGCGAACCGAACAACTCGAGCCCCCAGCGCTCGAGCGCTTCGGGCAGCAGGGTGTGGTTGGTGTAGGCCAGTGAGCCCGACGTGATCGCCCAGGCCTGCTCCCAGTCGAAGCCGTGCTCATCGAGCAGCAGCCGCATCAGCTCGGCAACGGCGATCGCCGGATGGGTGTCGTTGAGCTGCACGGCCCAGTGCTGCTGAAACTCGGCGATGGCGATGCCACGGCGCTGCAGGTTGGCGAGCATGTCCTGCAGCGAGCAGCTGACAAAGAAGTGCTGCTGCATCAACCGCAGCCGCCGGCCGCTGTCGGTGCCGTCGTTGGGATAGAGGACCTTGGAGAGGGTCTCCGAGCCCACCTTGGCCTCGACAGCGCCGTGGTAATCGCCGCTGTTGAAGGCATTGAAATCGAAGGATTCGGCCGCTTCGGCCCGCCACAGCCGCAGCCGGCCGCAGGTGTTGACCCGATACCCGGGCACCGGCACGTCGTGGGGAATGCCCACCACCACCTGGGCCGGGACCCAGCGCACCCGGTAGCGGCCCTGGTCGTCTTGCCAGGTTTCGGTGCGACCGCCGAAGCCGACGCTCTGGGACTTGGTGGGAAGCACCAGCTCCCAGGGCCAGCCCCCCTTGAGCCACTTGTCGGTGATCTCGACCTGCCAGCCCCCCTTGATCACCTGATCGAAGATGCCGAACTCGTAGCGGATCCCGTAGCCCGTCGCCGGAATCTCGAGAGAAGCGAGGGATTCGCTGTAACAGGCCGCCAACCGCCCCAGGCCCCCGTTGCCCAGGCCGGGCTCCTCCTCGACCGCAAACACCTGGTCGGGATCGGTGATGCCGAACCGGGCCAGGGCCTCGGCCGCCTCGCTCTGCAGACCCAGCATCAGCAGGTTGTTAGCCAGCTGGGGACCGATCAGAAACTCGGCCGACAGGTAGGCCACCGCCTTGGGCCGTTTCTGACGCAGCAGGTCCTTGGAAGCCAGATGGCGGTTCATCAGCCGGTCCCGCACCGCATAGCTGAGCGCCATGTAGAGGTCATGGGGGCTGACGTCGACAGCACTGCGGCCCAACGAAAAGAACAGGTGCTCGGCGATCCCCTCGAACAGGTCATCGGCGGTCAGGCCGGTGCGCTGCCGGTCACTGAAGCTGGCCGGTAGCGGAACGGCCGAGCCGAAATCCTGGCGTTGGGGTTGGGTCGAGGTCATGGCGACGCCGTGCGAGGGCTGTTGCACCCAAGCTGGCCAGCAGGCGTTAAGGCGGCAACAAGGCGCCGCTGGCTTCAGCTTCGTTTCACTTGCCGAGCGTGCCGGTGCGGCCGAGCATGGGACCGGCTGTGCCTGCCCGATCCCCCTGCTCCATGGCCGCTCCTGAACCCCAGCCAGCGATCCTGATCTGCGGACTGGGCAAGCTGGGACAGGCCTGCCTGCGGCGACTGCAGGGCTTTGATGTGGCCCTGCTGGCCATGGACCGCCACGCGCCCGACTGGCACGACCCCGAGCTGGCCCATGGCCTGCGGGCTCCCGTGGTCATCGGCGACATGCGCCGCGCCCACCACCTGCGGCAGGCCGGAGCAACCGGCGCCCGCGCAGTGCTGCTGCTCAGCTCGGAGAGCACGGTCAACCTCGAGGCGGCCCTGCAGGTCAGGCTGCTCAATCCAACGGCCCAGATCGTTGTGCGGGCCTCGGGCGAGCAGCGCCAGTTGGGGGATCTGCTCGAGCAGCGCCTGGCCGGAATCAGTGTCGTCGACCCGGTGAACCTGATGCGCTGGGCCCTGCTGCAGGCCCTACGACCCGGCGATGCCGCCGCCCGCTTTGACGCCGATGGCCAGGCCCTGAGCGTGTTTGAGGGGGTCTGGCAGGACCGGCGCTTTCAACGGCCGCTGCTGCTCGATCAGCTCAGCACCGGGTGGCTGGTGGCACCGCTGGCCTTTCAGGGCAGCCAGCCCAGCCCGGGCAGCCCCCCTGCCGATCTGGCCCCCAGCCAGGTTGGCCGCTGGCGCCTGCGCCGGCCCAGCTGGTTGCGGCAACCCAGCTGGTTGCGGCGGCCGGTGCTGGATCAGCGCAGCCGCCGGCTGGGGCTGCTGGCCCTTGCCCTAGCCGTTGTGGTGCTGATCGGCATCGGCCACTTTGCGGCGGGGTCCAGCTGGCAGCAGGGGGTGTTCGTGACCCTGGCCCTGCTCAAGGGCGAATTCGTCGATCCGGTGAACGCGGTCCTGGGCGGCCGGCCCCTGGGCAGCGGCGGCGACACCTGGTTGGTGGGCGGCACCCTGCTGCTGTCGCTGCTGGGCACCGTGCTGACCTCGGCCCTGGTGGCGGTGATCCTGGAGCGGTTGCTCAGCGCCCGCTTCGGGCTGACGGTCAAACCGCGGCTGCCCCGGGGGGTGCAGCCGATCCTGCTGGTGGGTGGCGACGGCCTGGCCGACGCCCTCAGCAGCGAGCTGCAGCGCGAGGGCTACAGCGTCTGGGAGGTGGACGCCCAATCGCCCGCCCTTGAGCAGGCGCAACGCAGCCTCAAGCGGCGGGGGGTGCTGGCGATCGGCATGCTCTCGGGCGATCTGCTGGCCAATGTGCAGGGGGTGCTGGCCCTGCAGCAGTGCTGGCCCGCGGCGCGGCTGGCCATGGTGACCAGTGCCGAGCAGGCGGCCGAACAGCTGGGTGAGCTGCTCGGCGGGGTGACGGTGATCTCGAGCCTCAGCCTGGCGGCCGACGTGGTGGTGGCCACCGCCTTCGGCGAGCGGGTCGAAGGCGTCTGGCCGATCGGCGAGGCCATGGGGCTGCTGGTGCGCTATCGGGTCAACCCCGGCGACACCCTGTGCGGCCTGACCCTGGCCCGGGTGCAGCACGGTTACGGGGTCACCGCCATTGCCCTGAAGCGTCCCTCGCGGGGCGACGGGCTGGCGCTGCCACCGGTGGATCTGGTGCTGGCGAGCGGGGATCAGCTGCTGATCCTGGCCACCCTGGCCGGGCTGCGCCGGATCGAACTGGGCCAGCTGCAACCGCCCAGCCAGCGGCTGCGCCTGCGCCTGCCCCGTCCCCTGCCCGACGGGCGCCTGTTCGAGGTGCACCGCAACCTGGCCCGCTACCTGGGCTGCAGCGTCGAGGCGGCCCATGGCCTGCAGTTGGGCATCCAGTGGCAGGAGCTGGCGGTCGATCCCGACATCGCCGCCCTGCTGGTGGACAGCCTGGGGCGGCTGGGACTGGACCTGGAGCTCGAGCCAGAGGCCAAGCTGGTCCCATGAACACCCTGACGATCCGCCGGCCCGACGACTGGCATGTGCACCTGCGCGACGGGGCACTGCTGCAGACGGTGGCGCCGGCCACAGCGCGGCAGTTCGGCCGGGCGATCGTGATGCCCAACCTGCGCCCGCCGATCACCACCGCGGCGGCGGCGCGCGACTACCGCGAGCGCATCCAGGCGGCCGTGCATGCAGGCGGCGGCGCGGCCCTGGCGGCGGCTTTCACCCCGCTGATGACGGCCTACCTGACCGAAACGCTCGACCCGGCCGATCTGGAGCTGGGCCACCGCCAGGGGGTGCTGACGGCGGTCAAGCTGTATCCAGCGGGTGCCACCACCAACTCGGACGCGGGTGTGCGCGACCTGGGTGCGATCACGCCGGTGCTCGAGACCCTCGAGCGCATCGGCATGCCGCTGCTGATTCACGGCGAGGTCACCGACAGCGCCATCGACATCTTTGACCGCGAGGCGGTGTTCATCGAGCGGGTGCTGGCCCCCCTGCTGCGGCGCCACCCGGGGCTCAAGGTGGTGCTGGAGCACATCACCACCAGCGACGCGGTCGACTTTGTGCGCACCGGGCCGGCCAACCTGGCCGCCACGATCACGCCCCACCACCTGCACATCAACCGCAACGCCCTGTTTGCCGGCGGCCTGCGGCCCGACATGTACTGCCTGCCGGTGGCCAAACGGGAGCTGCACCGCCTCGCCCTGCGGGCCGCCGCCACCAGCGGCAATCCGAAGTTCTTTCTGGGCACCGATTCGGCCCCCCACGAACGCCATGCCAAGGAGAGCGCCTGCGGCTGCGCCGGGATTTACAACGCCCCCTTTGCCCTCGAGAGCTATGCGGCGGTGTTTGACGCCGAAAACGCCCTCGATCGGTTCGAGGCCTTTGCCAGCGAACACGGGCCCCGCTTTTACGGCCTGCCGCTCAACGACGGCACGGTGACCCTGGAGCGGACGCCCCAGACCGTGCCCGAGCACATCGACGCGCTGGTGCCCTTTCATGCGGGCGAGACCCTGAACTGGCAGTTGGTCTGAGATCGGCTGCAAACCTGCAGCAGCAGCACGGCTACCACCGCCAGATGGATTAAGCCAAGTCGATCGGCAAACCCAGCGGCATGGTGATGGCTTTACCGCAGTTTCAGCGGGGCTGCGGCCTGGGCAATCGCCTGTTCATCTGGGCCCGATGCCGGGTGTGGTGCCAGGAGCACCAGGGCCAACCGATCAGCCCCATCTGGTTCAGACCGGCCATCGGACAAGCGTTGCGTCGTCTGCCGCAGCTGTGCCGTCAGAACGGGGCCATCGATCTGCTCAATCCAACCCTGCTGGGCTGCTTTCAACCGACAGCTGACGATCTCCCGTGGTGGCAAGGCCTCTGGCAGGGCCTGGGGCGACGCCGGATCAGCGAAACCCAGCTGACAGCCGGCCAGCCCCCGTCCGGCCGGCACCTGGTGCTGTTTGACCAGCCGACTTACTCCTTCGACAGGCTGAACCCCCACTGGCGCCAGTTGCATCAGGACCTTGAGGCGATCACCCGGCCAAGGCACCGACGCCGGGTCGCCGCCCTGCCCCCAAGCCTGATCGGTCTGCATGTGCGCTGCGGTGATGGCTTCCGGCCGCCCCCGGACGCAGACGACAACTTTGGCTGGGTGGGCTGGCTGCAGCAGACCCCCATCAGCTGGTTCGTGGAAACCCTGCAACAGCTGCGCGCGCTGCTGGGCAGCCCCGTGCCTGTGCTGCTGGTGTCTGACGGGAGCGTCGCCCAGCTGGAGCCGCTGCTGGCCCTGCCCCAGGTGCACCTGCTGCGACCCACGACCGCGATCGTTGATCTGTTAGCCCTGGCCCGCTGTCGGTTGATTCTTGGCTCAGGGTCGTCCAGCTTTTCGGCCTGGGCCTCCTTTCTGGGTCAAACCCACGCCCTCACAGCCCCCGGCCATCCCTTCACCCGTTGGGGCCTGGAACCGCAGTGCGGACAAGTGGTCGCTGCCCACAACCCCCGCGACCCGAGCTGCAGCCTGCCGCCGGCTCTGCTGCGGGATCTGGCGAGCCGGCTTCCCTGAGCAGCCCGGCCCGGCTGAGGTTCCAGCGCTGAATGGCAATGGCCCCAGCGCTGCGGGACGCCTGCAGATCGCGCTGGGCGATCAGCACCTCAAGAATTGGGGCCACCTGGGCCCGGTAGCGCAGCTGGGCATCGCGCACCGCCTGCTCGCCGGCCTGCACCGCAGCCTGGGCCGCCCGGATCTGCTCGCCGGCGGCCTGATGGGTGGCGTACCAGGTCTGAACGTTCTGAACGATGGTCTGCCGTGCTTGATCCAGGTCCAGCTGGCGCAGCTCGGCCAGGGTGCCGGCCAGCCGAGCCGACTCGCGGCTGACGCCGCCATCGAACAACGGCTGACGCAGGCCGATGAAGCCGCCCCAGTTGTAAAAGCCGCCGCTGAACGAACCGCTGCCGCTGCCGCTGGCCGTGGCGCTGCCGACCCCCCCCAGGCTGGCCTGGGCGGTGCCGCTGAGCACCGGCAGGTTGAGGCTGTTGCCGCCGTAGCCCGCCCCCAGCTGCAGGCCCACGCTGGGCAGCATCTGGGCCCGGGCCTCTTGTTGGCGCTGCAGCTGAACCTGACGCTGCTGGGCCAGGGCCTCCAGCAGGGGCCGCTGGGCCAGGGCGCGCTGCAGGCTGGCGTCCAGGCCCAGGGGCCAGGGCTGGGCCGGCAGCAGTGGATCGCGGGCCCGCACCGCCTGCTCGGCCGGCAGGTTGAGCAGGCGCGCCAGGGCGCTACGGGCGACCTGTTGCTGGCTGCGGGCCTCGCTCAGGCCGGCCCGATCCCGCTCCACCAGGGTTCGGGCCTGCAGGGTGTCGATGCGGGCCGCCAGCCCGCGGCGGCGAATCGCCCCCGCATCGCGCTGCAGGGTCTGCGACAGCTGCAGGGCCTGCTGCCAGACCGGCAGCAGGGCATCGGCCACCTGCAGATCTAAGTAGGCCGCCGTGATCGCAAATCGGCTGCCCCGCTGCTGCTCGCTGCCCTCGGCGCGGGCACCAGCGAGGGCAGCCTGGGCCGCCTGCCGCTGGGGGCCGCGGCCAAAGTCGATCAACGGAAAGGTCAGCGACAACCCCAGATCGCCAAACGTGTTCTGGGCGACGGCGTAACCGTTAGCGCCCAGGTTGAGGTTGAGATTGCCGATCAGCGGCAGGTTGCTCACCTGAGAGGCGCTGGTACCGACCTGGACGTAACTGCCCACGGCCAGCAGGTCGAGCTTGGGCAGAAACCGGGTCTGGGCCAGACCGACCTGGGCCTCGCCCTGGCGCACGAGCACGGCGCTGCCGGCCAGGGCCAGCGAGCGCTCGAGCCCCAGCTGCAGCGCCTGCTCGAGACTCAGCTCGAGCGGGGCCGGCAGTTCGGACGCCAGCACGGCCGCCGGGGCCAGCACGGGCGATGCCAACGCCAGCACCGAGATCAGGCTGCGCCAGGCGGCGACACAAAGCACGCTGTCAACTCGGGCGGTGGCCGTTACGGCACCGATCAGATCTGGCTTGTGCAGCCTGTTGATGCGAGGTCTTGAGCTGCTGCCAATGGCCGCCGTAACGCTGGCCAGCGGGGTCTGGGCCCTGCTGCCGGGGGTGCCGGGCGATGTGCACGGCGGGGCCCTGCTGCTGGAACCGGACAGCCGCCTGGGGGTCTACGCCCGCAGCCCCGGCCAGGTGCAGCAGCTGCAGGTCGCGGTGGGGCAGCGGGTGCAGGCCGGCCAGACCCTGGCCACGATCAACCGCATTGACCAGGTGGCCCCAGGCGGCGGGGTGCGCGGCAACGACAGCGAAGCCCTGCAGCTGCAAGAGGCGGCGATCGGTCGCCAACGGCAGGCCCTGCGGCTGGCGATCACCAACCTCAAGCGCAGCAACGGCCCGATCGGCAGCCAGGTGCGCGCCCTCGAGGCCCTGCGCCGCGACGAGGTGATCCCCCGCTACAGCCCGCTTTGGGTGGGGGCCCAGGACCTGTACCTGCGCAACCAGTCCCAGTTGTCATTACTGCAAAGCCAGGTGGCCGAGCTCGAAGCCACCCTGGCCGAACTACAGGCGCAACGGGCCAGCCAGTTGGTGCGAGCCCCCGCCGCCGGCGTGGTGCTGAGCCTGAGCGCGGCCCCCGGCCAGGCGCTGCTGGCCGGCCAGCGCATCGCCATGATCGGCCCGGGCCCGGCGCCCACAAGCCAGCCCCGCCGGGCCATGGCCCTGTTCACCCAAGCCGATGCGACCCGGCTGCGACCCGGCATGACCCTGCTGCTGGAACCCCAGCTGCAGACCCGTCACCTGTACGGCGGCACCAACCAGCGCTACGGCAGCGTCATTGGCCGCATCAGCGCGATCGCACCAGCAGCAGCCGATCTCGACGAGGTAAGCCGGGCCGTGGGCAGCACCGCTCTGGCCACCAGCCTGCTGGCCAACAGCCACCAGGAAGCCTTTGGCGAGGGCGGCAACCCCCTGGCCACCCTGGGTGACAAGGCCACCGCGCCGATGGTGCTGGTGACCGTCGCCCTGCAACCGGCCGCCACCCCCAGCGGCCTGCGCTGGAGTGAGGGCCAGGGACCCGATCTACCCCTAGAAAACGGCACCCCGGCCAGCGCCCGGGTCGATGTGGATCGGCGCTCGGCCCTGAGCTATGCCCTGCCGTTTGTGCGCTGGCTGACGGGGGTGGAGCGATGAGCCGCAACCCCCTGGCCGCCTGGAGGGCCCCGGCCCCCTGGATCGCCCTGCTGCTGCTGGCGATCACCGCCGCCAGCAGCCCGCCCCGTCAATGGTTCTGGTTGACGCTGCTGGTGATCGTGCTGGTCGTGGGCTGGCTGCAGCTGCTGCGCAACCTGCGACGGCCTGGCCCGTGAACCCCCATGGCCTGCGGGCCGCGCTGGTGATTGGCCTGGCGGCAGCCCTGAGCAGCGCCATTGCCGGCGGATTGGGACTGGGGGGCCAATCCACCACCTTTGCCGTGGTGATCGCAGCCGTGGTGGTGCGGCCCGACTTTGGGCGCTGGCCCCTGGCCCTGTACCCCGTGCTGATCGTGCTGATGGGTCTGTGCATGGGCTTCGGCACGCTGACCGCCCAGCTGCTGGCGGGCATGCCGGAGGTGGTGCTGTTTGCCCTGGTCACCGTGGTGCTGCGCATCGCCGCCCTGCTGCTGCCAGGCAAGCTGCAGATGCTGGCCAACGTGGTAACCCTGGGGGGGGTGCTGCCCCTGTTGAGCTCAGACCCCAGCTGGAAGGCCTGGGGCCAGGAATTGGCCGCCATCGCCCTGGGCCTGGCGGTGGGCACCCTGGTCCAGATCAACCTGGCCCCCGCGATCAGCAGGGCAGCAACAGCTGAAGCCCCTGCACCGGCTCCAGCCCCTGCAGCAGCCCCTGACCCACCCCCGGCCGAGCGCCTCAGGGCCGGCCTGCGATCACCGCTGTTCTGGCGCAAGACCGTGCTGTTGACCCTGGCGCTGCCGATCGGCCAGGGGCTGGGGGCGCTGACCCCGAAATACCTCTACTTCGGGGTGCTGCTGCTGCTGAACGACGCCACCGCAGCCACGGCCGAGCGGGTGCGCGACCGCATCATTGGCGTCAGCCTGGGGGTGCTGATGCCCCTGCTGGTGTTCAACACCTTTGGACTCAGCACGGTGTCGACTGGCCTGGTGCTAGGCGGCACGGCCGCATTGATGACCGTGCTGCGGCTGGACCGCCACCTGAACACCGCCCTGTTCTCGAGCGCGATCGCCTTTAGCGGCTACGGACCGCTGGTGGCCTGGTACATCCCCAACCGCTGGCTGGACTATCTGATGGGCTCGCTGCTGGCCCTGGCCGCCGCCTTGTGGCTGCCGCCAAACGCAACGAGCTGTTGCGCGGCCCCACGGCAGGGGCCACCGCCCGCTTAACAACGCAGGGGGCGACCTGTTCTGGCCCAGCGCCGGCCATGGCCTTCTTTGTTCAGCTGACCGAGGCCATCAGCCGCCACCAGAGCCTGCTGGTCACCGGCCTCGATCCCAACCCCGAACTGCTGCAGAGCTGGGCCGCCGCCCGGGGGCTGGCGGGCCGGTCATTGCTGAGCCAGGCGCGGCACTGGATCAAGGCCGTGGTCGAGGCCACCGCACCCCTGGTCTGTGCCTTCAAACCGAGCCTGGGTTTTTACCAGGCCCTGGGCCCGATCGGCCTCGAGCTGCTGGCCGAGGTGCGGGACCTGGTGCCCAACGACATCCCGTTGATCATCGATGCCAAGCACGGCGACCTGAACAGCTCATCGGCGCTGGCCCACTACCTGTTCAAGGACCTGGGCGCCGATGGGATCACCCTCTCGCCCCTGGCGGGCCAGGACATCGCCGCGCCGTTTCTGCTCTACCCGGACAAGGCGGTGGTGATCACCTGCCACAGCTCCAATCCGGCGGCCCGGGTGCTGCAGCACTACCCAGGCGAGCAGGGGCCGCTGTTTCTGCACATCGTGCGCGA
>Ga0310333_100432_pt1 | contig 11389 bp, 10 predicted proteins | sample LakMicSRFTotalB7_FD_195547 | JGI IMG/M metagenome (GOLD analysis project Ga0310333, IMG submission 195547) | Enriched freshwater cyanobacterial communities from Lake Michigan, Michigan, United States - MI23.SRFL.Total.B7 (v2) (version 2) | ecosystem: Environmental > Aquatic > Freshwater > Lake... | reverse complement strand
CTGGTGATCCGCCACGAAGAGGCCGTTGACTCCGAGGCCGTGCTGCACCTGGCAGCCAGCAGTGGATGCAGCGCCTACGACTGTGAATTTGTTGCAGCCGCCAGCCAGCTTGCAGTGCCCTTGTTCACGGCTGATCGTGCGCTTCTCAAGGCCTTTCCGGATCTGAGCCAACAGTTTGCTTAATCCAACCCCCACCGCCGCCGCCAGGCGCTGGTGGACTGCTACCACCACGGTGCTGCCGGAGTCAAAGCTGGCCAGCTGGGCCGGGCCCACAAAGGTGCTGCGGGCCTCGGCCAGCGCAGCGGCGCCGCTGTGAACGGCCTCACCAAAGAGGCTGCCGCAGGGTGAACCTGCCGTCGCCGGTGATGTGGGGGGCTGAGCTCAGCCCCGCAGCCGGGCCAGGTCCTGCCAGAACTCGGGGTACGACACCGCCGCCGCCTCGGGGCGATGCAGGGTGGTGCTGCCACTGGCCACCAGCGACGCCACCGCCAGGCTCATGGCCACCCGGTGGTCGGTCTCGCTGTCGACCGTGGCGCCGTGCAGGGGCGTGGATCCGGTGATGGTCATGCCGTCGTCGAACGCGTCGATGCGGGCGCCCATGGCCCCCAGCTGGCGGGCCATGACGGCCAGGCGGTCGGTCTCTTTGACCCGCAGCTCTTCGGCGCCGGTGATGCGGCTGACGCCTTCGGCGCAGCAGGCCGCCACCGCCAGCACCGGAATCTCGTCGACCAGCCGGGGCATGATCGCCGCGCCGATCTCAAAGGCCTTAAGGGGCCCGTGGCTGACCTTCAAGTCGCCCACCGGCTCGCCGGCCACATCGCGCTGGTTGACGATGGTGATGCGGGCGCCCATCTGCTCGAGCACCTCGAGGATGCCGGTGCGGCTGGGGTTCAGGCCCACGTTTTCAACGGTGAGGGCGGCGCCGGGGGTGATGGCACCGGCCACCAGCCAGAAGGCGGCGCTGCTGATGTCGCCCGGCACGATCACCTGCTGACCGCGCAACGTGTTGCCGGGCGTCAGGGTGACGGTGGTGTTGCCCTCGCCGCCCACCACCAGATCGGCCCCAAAGGCCCGCAACATGCGCTCGCTGTGGTCGCGGCTTTGCACCGGTTCGATCACGGTGGTGGGGCCGTTGGCGGTGAGCGCCGCCAGCAGGATGGCGCTCTTGACCTGGGCCGAGGCCACCGGCGTGCGGATCGTGGTGCCCACCAGCGCCTGGCCCTGCACCGCCAGCGGGGCAAAGTTGCCCTCTTTGCGGCCGTGGATCACCGCCCCCATCTGGGCCAGGGGCGCGCCCACCCGGCGCATCGGCCGGCCCCGCAGCGAACCGTCGCCGGTCAGCACAAAGTGGCGCCCCACCCGGCCCGCCAGCAGGCCGAGCATCAGGCGCATGGTCGTGCCCGAGTTGCCGCAATCGAGCACATCGCCCGGCTCGGCAAAACCATCGAGCCCCACCCCCTGCACCGTCACCGGCTCGCCGGCGCGGATCTCTGAGACCGTCACCCCCATGGCCCGCAGGCAGGCGGCGGTGCTGAGGGGGTCTTCGGCAGGCAGCAGGCCCTCGATGCGCGTCTCGCCCTCGGCGATGGCGCCGAACAGCAGCGCCCGGTGCGAGATCGACTTGTCGCCCGGCACCCGCACCGTGCCCCCCAGGCTGCCGCCACCGGGCAGGGTCACAGGGCCAGGGCTTGCGGCGTTCTCAGACAAGGGGAATCGGTGCCATTGGGGCGATCCTATGGAGCCCCATCGGCGTGCCAGTGGCACAGCGGCCCCTGACCGGCGCCGATCGCCAGGGAGGCGCGCAGTCCGCCCTCCACGTAGCGCTTGGCCTGCTGGACAGCGTCGGCCAGGGCCAGGCCGCGGGCGCGATAGGCCGTGATCGCCGCCCCCAGGGTGCAGCCGCTGCCATGGGTGTGGGGGGTGTCGATCGCGGCATGGGCGAGCCACTGGCCCGGGCCCTCGCGGCCCAGCAGGTAATCGCGCCCCCGCAACGCCGGCAAACCGCCGCCCTTGATCAGCACCGCAGCCGAGCCCAGCTCGAGCAGCCGCGTCGCCGCCCGCTCCACATCGGCTGGGGTCTCGATGGCCACACCGCTGAGCAGCCGGGCCTCGTGAAGGTTGGGGGTGAGCAGCTCAGCCAGGGGCAGCAGCAGCCGGTAGGCCTCGATCGCGTCGGGTTCCAGCAGCACTGCCCCGGCGCGCGACACCATCACCGGATCGATCAGCCGCGGCAGCGGCAGCGGCGCCAGGGCGGCGGCGGTGGCCTCGATCAACGCGGCGTTGAGCAGCATGCCGGTCTTGAGCGCCCCCACCGGCAGATCGCTGGTCACCGCCTCGATCTGGGCCAACAGCGCAGCCGGCGGCAACGCGTCGACCCGGCTGACGCCCAAGGTGTTCTGGGCCGTGACGCAGCTGATGGCACTGCAGCCATGCACCTGCAGGGCCATGAATGTTTTGAGGTCGGCCTGCATGCCGGCGCCGCCGCCGGAATCGCTGCCGCCGATGGTGAGGGCGATGGCTGGGGTCATGCTGCTGTCTAGCCCAACAGCAGGCCGCCCAGCTCGTCGCGGCTGGCCTCGGCGCTGCGCAGGTCAAACAGCAGATCCTCGAGGCTCAGCTCTGCGAGGGCTTTCTGCCGGGCCCGCTCGAGCCGCCGCTCCAGGGCAGCGGTCACCTGGTCGGCAGCCGAAGCCTGTGGTTCAGCCCCGTCGTCGCGGTGGGACTGGAGCCCTGGGGCGCCAGGTCCGACGGATTCACCCAGACCCGCCAGGACCGATGCCAGTGCAATCTCGCGGGCGGGGCGCGCCAGCCGGTAGCCCCCCAGACGCCCCCGTCTGGCCGTCAGCAGCCCGGCGCGGCGCAGCCGCAGCAGCAGCTGCTCCAAAAAGGGCTCCGGCAACTCCTGCTCGCGGGCCAGCTGGTGGGTCGACTGCCAGGCCTGCGGCTCGGACGCCAGCACCAGCAGGGCCTTGAGGGCGTGGCTGGCCTGCCGGCTCAGCACTGCCCCGTCAGCCGCTCGAGCACGTGCTCGAGGGTGTACCCGAACAGGGCCGGATCGGGTGCGCTGGTGCCGATGTCGGCCAGGCCCAGTTCGTCCCAACGCCCGTCGAGGCGGGCCTCGAGCTCGGCCGGGCGCCGCAGGGGTTCGCCCCAGGGGTGGCGTTTTTCGGGGCCGATCTTGGTGGTGGCGTCGATCGCCAGGCGGCCCCCCAGGCCCAGGCGCTCGCTGGCGAAATCGAGGGTGTCAAAGGGGGTGTCATCGAGCACGAACAGGTCGCGCTGGGGGTCCACCTGGGCGCTGATCGCCCAGATCACCTGGCGGGGATCGCGAATGTTGATCGCCTTGTCGACCACCACCACGAACTTGGTGTAAGTGAACTGGGGCAGGGCGCTCCAGAACGCCATCGCGGCGCGGCGGGCCTGACCGGGGTAGGCCTTGTCGATGGCGATCACGGCCAGCTTGTAGCTGAGCCCCTCCATCGGCAAGAAGAAATCGACGATCTCAGGAATCTGCTGGCGCAGGATCGGCGTGTAGATGCGGTTGAGCGCGATCGCCAGCATCGCGTCCTCTTTGGGGGGCCGGCCGCTGAATGTCGTGAAGTAGATGGGATCGCGCCGCTGGGTGACGCAGTGGAAGCGCACCAGTGGCGAGTCCTCAACCCCGCCGTAGAAGCCCATGTGGTCACCGAAGGGGCCATCGGCCAGCTCTTCGCCCGGGGTGATCGTGCCCTCGAGCACCACCTCGCTGTGGCTGGGCACCTCGAGGTTGACGGTCTTGCATTTGGCCAGCCGCACCCCCTCGCCGGCATAGAGGCCGGCAAACAGCCACTCGCTGAGCTGCACCGGGATCGGAGTGGCCGCCGCCAGCACCAACAGGGGATGCACGCCGATGGCGATGGCGATCTCGAGCTTCTTGCCCAGGGCCGCCGCCTTGCGCAGGTGCCGGGCCCCGCCGCGCACGCTCAGCCAGTGCACGGTCATGGTGTTGATCGACTGCTGCTGCAGCCGGTACACACCAACGTTGGGGGTGCCGGTCTCGGGGTCCTTGGTGATCACCAGCCCCAGGGTGATGATCCGGCCGCCGTCACCGGACCAGGGGCGCAACAGTGGCAAGGCATCCAGGTTGACCTGCTCGCCCTTGAACACCTGCCGATGGCAGGGGGGCGTCAGATCAAGATCGGGGCGGGCCTTGAGCACATCGAGCAACACCGAGCCAAAGCGCACCGCCTCCCGGGCGCCCTTGGGGGGCCGGGGCTGCTGCAGCAGCGCCAGGCGTTCGCCCAGGGACTCGAGCTCTTCGGGGGTCTCCATGCCCAGGCTCCAGAGCACCCGCTCCTGGGTGCCCAGCAGGTTGATCGCCACCGGCATCGCGCTGCCGATGACGTTCTCGAACAGCAGGGCCGGCCCGCCCGCCGCCAGCACCCGGTCGGCGATCGCCGCCAGCTCGAGATCGGGATCGACCGGCGCGGTGATGCGGCGCAGTTGGCCGCGGGCCTCGAGCAGCTGCAGAAAGCCGCGCAGGTCGCGCCGTGATGCCTTGCTCAGATCGGTGGACACCATCGGCCATGGCTTGCGGTGCTTACTGTGACGCACCTGCCGCAGCGGCTGCGACGCGATGCTGATCTCCTATTTCCATACCTCTGAAGCGGTGCCGCAGGTGCTGCCGGTGGCCGAAGGCGGCCCCGACGCAGCCGTGGTGATCGACGTGCTGCGGGCCACCACCACGATCGCCTGGGCCCTGGAGAACGGCGCCGAAGCGATCCAGGCCTTTGCCGACCTGGGTGAGCTTGATACCGCCGCGGCCGCCTGGCCTGAGGCCCAGCGGCTGCGGGCCGGCGAGCGGGGCGGCAAGCGCGTCGACGGCTACGACCTGGGCAACTCGCCCCTGGCGGTGACGCCCGAGGTGGTGGGCGGCAAGCGCATCTTCATGAGCACCACCAACGGCACCCGCTCGCTGGCGGCGGTGCGGGACGTGCCACTGCTGATGACCGCCTGCCTGCCCAACCGCATGGCCGTGGCCAGGCGCCTGGTGCAGCAGGGCTGCCAGCGGGTGTGGGTCGTCGGCAGCGGCTGGGAGGGGGATTACTCACTCGAAGACAGCCTGGCCGCCGGGGCGGTTGCCTCGGCCGCCACCGAGCTGGCGGTGGCGCCCCACGTGGGCGTGCGCTTCGGCAACGACGAAATGCTGGCCGCCCTGGCCCTGTGGCAGCAGTGGCACCACGACACCGAGACCTGCCTGCGGGCCGCCAGCCACGGCCAGCGCCTGATCGGCATCGGCAACCACGACGCCGACTTTGCCTGCTGCGCCGCCGTCGACAGCTTGAAGATCGTGCCGCTGCAGGCTGAGCCTGGGGTGCTGCGTCAGAGCTGAGCACGTCTTCTACAGTTCGGCCCAACACCAATCAGGAGGGGTGGTGAGCAGTTTTCTGGCCGCTGCCGTGCAGCTCACCAGCACTCCGGATCCGGACGCCAACCTCGCCGCCGCCGAAGAACAGATCGAGCTGGCCGCGCGCCGGGGCGCCGAACTGGTGGGCCTGCCCGAGAACTTCGCGTTCATGGGCGACGACCAGCAGCGGCTGCAACTGGCGCCCGAGCTGGCTGAGCGCTGCAGCCGTTTTCTGGTGACCATGGCGCGGCGCTATCAGGTCACGTTGCTGGGGGGCGGCTTCCCGGTGCCGGCGGCCGAGGGCGCCACCTTCAACCGGGCCGAACTGGTCAACCATGAAGGCCAGGTCCTGGCCCGCTACGACAAGATCCACCTGTTCGACGTCGACCTGCCCGACGGCAACACCTACCGCGAGTCGGCCACCGTGCAACCGGGTTCCGAACTGCCGCCGGTGGTCGAGGTGCCGGGATTGGGACGTATCGGCCTGTCGATCTGTTACGACGTGCGCTTTCCCGAGCTCTACCGCCATCTGGCGGCCCAGGGCGCCGATGTGCTGATGGTGCCGGCCGCCTTCACGGCCTTCACCGGCAAGGACCACTGGCAGGTGCTGCTGCAGGCCCGGGCGATCGAAAACACCGCCTACGTGGTGGCCCCCGCCCAGACCGGGGTCAACCATGGCCGCCGCCAGACCCATGGCCACGCCCTGGTGATCGATCCCTGGGGCACCGTTCTGGCCGATGCCGGTGTCGCCCCGGGTTTGGCCGTGGCGCCCATAGACCCCGACCACGGTCAGCGGGTGCGGGCCCAGATGCCCAGCCTCAGGCACCGCCGTCCGGGGCTGTTCTGAGCCGTTGGCTGAGGTGCGCCTGCCGGTCCTGCTGCGCCGCAGCCTGACGGGTTGCCTGGCCGCCCTGACGCTGCTGGCCGCCCAGGCCGTTGATGCCGCCGGATCGAGCCTGGGCGCCTGGCGCCTGAGCCGCAGTGGCGTGCTCGAGCTGCGCACCAGCCCCGATGCCGTGCTCAAGGCCTACTTCGAAGCCGGCACCCCCGGCCGGGGGGCGCGGCTGTGGATCGACCTGGTCGGTGCCCCCAGCCGCAGCCGCAGCCTGGGCGGCAGCGGCCCGGTTCGTCAGGTGCGCATCGGTCGCCCCGATGGCCAGACCACACGCCTGGTGCTCGAGTTTCAACAGGGCATCGAACTGGATCCCGCCGAGCTCAGGCTGGTGGGCACAGCGCGCGATCGCTGGCGTCTCGATCTGCGCGGCCTGCCGACAAGCGGCCTGGTGGCCCTGGGCGAGGGGGACCTGGAGGGTCAGAGCACGGCCCTGGCCCCCCAGACCCCGTTCCCGACCTCCGGCCAACCCCTGTCGGCCGACGGGCTGCCGGTGGTGCCACGGGATCGGTTCAAGGTGGTCATCGATCCCGGCCACGGGGGACCCGACCCGGGCGCTGTCGGCATCGGCGGTCTGCGCGAGACCGATGTGGTTCTGGATGTCTCGCTGCAACTAGCGCGGCTGCTGCAGGCCCGCGGGGTGCAGGTGCTGATGACCCGCACCAGTGAGGTGGACGTGGACCTGCCGCCGCGGGTGTCCCTGGCCAACAGCAGCGGTGCTGATGTCTTTGTCAGCCTGCATGCCAACGCCCTGAGCATGGGCAGGCCCGATGTCAACGGCATCGAGACCTTTTACTTTGCCGGCGCGGGCACCAGTGAGCGCTCCAGGTTGCTGGCTGGATCGCTGCAACAGCAGATGATGGCCATCTCGGCGGGCACGCCCGATCGGGGGGTGCGCACCGCCCGGTTCTTTGTCATTCGCCGCACCACCATGCCCTCATCGCTGGTCGAAATGGGCTTTGTCACCGGACGGGTCGATGCCTCCCGGCTGGCCGACCCCGACTACCGCCGGCGCATGGCTCTGGCCCTGGCGGCGGGGATTCTCGACTACCTGAGGGTGGGCGCATGAGCCTGCGGGTGGGTCTGTTCGACAGCGGCCTGGGGGGCCTCACCGTGCTGCGGCAGGTGCACGCCCACTATCCCCACTCGGCCAGCCTTTACCTGGGCGACACGGCCCGGGTTCCCTACGGCGAACGCAGCACCGAAGAGATCCGCAGCATCGCCGCCGAAGTGGTGCACTGGCTGCGGCAGCAGGGCATCGGCGTGCTGGTGATGGCCTGCAACACCTCCAATGCCCTGGCCCTGGACGTGGCCGTGGCCGAAGCCGGTGTGCCGGTGGTCGGCCTGATCGACAGCGTCGCGGCCACCCTGAGTGCGGATCGCATCGGCGTGCTGGCAACGCCGGCGACCGCCGCCAGCGGCGCCTATCGCCGGGCGATCCATGCCTGCAATCCCGACGCGGTGGTGGTCGAGGTCGGCTGCCCGGCCTTCGTGCCCCTGATCGAAGCCGGGGAGCTGCAGCACCCCGAACTTCGGCGCGCGGCCCTGACCTACCTGGCACCGCTGCTGGAGCAGAAGGTCGAGGCGATCGTGCTCGGCTGCACCCATTACCCCCTGCTGGTGCCCCTGCTGCAGGAGCTGCTGCCCCCGGATATCACCCTGGTGGATCCGGCTCGGGCGGCGGTGCAGCGGCTGGGCCCCCTGCTGGCCAGCCTGGGCGACCTGCCCGAAGGCGAGCAGCTGCAGGATCCCGTGCTGTCACCCCTGCTGGCGAGTCGCATCTGTGTGACCGGCTGCCCCAGGGCCTTTGCCCAGGCGGCGGCCCGCTGGTTGGGGAGCGAACCCCAGGTTGAGCAGGTTCAGCTCAAGCGGCAGCAGGCCTGAGCCTTCTAGGATCACGCCACAGCGGAGGTTGCGTGGCAACGGTTGCAGAACTGCTCCAGCCCGTCGAGGCCGATCTCGATGCCCTGCTGGCTGATCTGCGCAGCCTGATCGGTGCTGGCCACCCGATTTTGCAGGCCGCCGCCGAGCACCTGTTCGCGGCCGGAGGCAAACGGCTGCGCCCCGGGATCGTGCTGCTGATCTCCCGGGCCATCAGCCCTGCCGGTGAACTCGAATCTCGCCATCGCCGCCTGGCCGAGATCACCGAAATGATTCACACCGCCTCGCTGGTGCACGACGATGTCGTCGACGAGGCCTCGACCCGCCGCGGTGTGGACACCGTCCACAGCCGGTTCAACCACCGCGTGGCGGTGCTGGCGGGTGATTTTCTGTTTGCCCAGGCCAGCTGGCATTTGGCGAACCTCAACGACCTGGAGGTGGTCAAGCTGCTCAGCCGCGTGATCATGGACCTGGCTGATGGCGAGGTGAAGCAGGGCCTGTTCCGCTATGACACCGGCCAGAACTTCGAGACCTACCTCGAGAAGAGCTACTGCAAGACGGCGTCCCTGATCGCCAACAGCGCACGCGCCGCAGGGGTGCTGACCGGCCTCAACCCAGCCCAGCTCGATTCGCTCTACCGGTTCGGCCGCCAGCTGGGCCTGGCCTTCCAGGTGGTGGACGACATCCTCGATTTCACCGGCAGCGACCAACAGCTGGGCAAGCCGGCGGCCAGTGATCTGGCCAGCGGTTACCTGACGGCACCGGCCCTCTATGCACTCGAGGAGCGGCCCGCCCTGGCCGGCCTGATCGAACGGGAATTCAGCCAGGACGGCGACCTGGAACAGGCCCTGGACCTGGTGCGCAGCAGTCAGGCCATCACCCGATCGAGGGCCCTGGCCCAGGGGTTTGCCGACGAAGCCCGGGACGCCCTGAGCTGGCTGCCCCCCTCACCGAGCCGCAGTGCCCTGTTGGCCCTGCCCGAGTTCGTGATCAGCAGGCTGTACTGACTGCAATCTGTACTAACTGCAGGCTGTTCTGACAACAGGCTCAGTCCGCCAGCACAACCGCTGACAGGTCAACAACCAGCCTGCAGGAGCTGGGCCAGTTCACGACCACATCGGCGGCAACATGGTCGTGACGGTGCACCAGCACGTGCACCAGACACCCGGCTGCCAGCGCCGACTGAACCCCCGCCTGCGAATCTTCAAACGCCCAACAGACCCTGGGATCAACGTCCAGGCGCTGGGCCGCCAACCGGTAGGGGTCGGGAGCAGGCTTGCCGGCAGCCAACGCCGGGTCATCGCCATGCACCCGCACGCTGATCGCGGCCAGCCAGGGGTGCGGCGCCTCCTTGAGGGCAACGGCCGTGCGGCTGCTGCTGGTCACCATGGCCATCGGCACACCGCGGTCCTGGCAGGCCGCGATCAGAGCAATGGCACCGGGCATGGGCTGGGCCGATGGCAGCAGCCGCTCGGCGATCGGCTGCCGCACCGCCAACAGCTCCTCGACCGAGGGAACAACCTGGCCGGCCTGGCCGATCCAGCGACGGACCTGCTCGGCACAATCGAGCCGGCGGCGACCGCGCAGCGCCAGCAACTGTTCAACCGTCAGGTGCAGGCCAAAGCGCTGGGCCGCCTGTTGCCAGGCTTCGCTGTGCAGCGGCTCAGTGTCCAGCAACAGACCATCAAGATCGAACAGGCAGGCGGCTGGAAGGGGCATGGAGCCCATCCTCTCAAGCCAGACTGACCCTTCGTGTCACCATGCGCCGATGAGCGACGCCAACGGGTCCAGAGCAACGATCGAGTCGGTGCTGCAGGAGCAGCGCCAGTTCGCGCCGCCCGCTGCCCTGGCCGCCACCGCCCGCATCGGCTCGATGGAGGCCTACCGCGCCCTGTGCGCCAGGGCCGAGGCCGACCCCGACGGCTTCTGGGGTGATCTGGCCCGCAGCGAACTCCATTGGTTCACGCCATTCGACACGGTGCTGGACTGGAGCAATCCACCCTTTGCCCGCTGGTTCGAAGGCGGCACCACCAACCTGAGCTTCAACTGCCTGGACCGGCACCTGAGCGGCCCCCGGGCCGACAAGACCGCCCTGATCTGGGAAGGTGAGCCCGGCGACACGCGCACCTTCACCTACCGCCAGCTGCACGCCGAGGTGTGCAAAGCGGCCAATGCCCTCAAGGCCCTGGGCATCGGCAAGGGGGACCTGGTGGCCCTGTACATGCCGATGGTCCCCGAGGCGGCGATCGCCATGCTGGCCTGCGCCCGCATCGGCGCACCCCACTCGGTGGTGTTCGGCGGCTTTTCGGCCGACGCCCTGCGGGACCGGCTGATCGACGGTGCCGCCAAGGCGGTGATCACCGCCGATGGGGGCTTCCGCAAGGACAAGCCGGTGCCGCTCAAGCCGGCGGTCGACGAGGCCCTGGCGGGCAACGGCGGCGCCCCCAGCGTCGAGCACGTGCTGGTGGTGCGGCGCATCGACGCGGACTGCGCCATGAGCGCCGGCCGCGACCACTGGTGGCATGAGCTGGTCGACGGCCAGAGCGCCACCTGCCCGGCCGAGCCCATGGCCAGCGAAGACCGCCTGTTCGTGCTGTACACCTCAGGTTCCACCGGCAAACCCAAGGGGGTGGTGCACACCACCGCCGGCTACAACCTGTGGGCCCACCTCACCTTCCAGTGGATCTTCGACATCCGCGAGGACGACATCCATTGGTGCACCGCCGATGTGGGCTGGATCACCGGCCACAGTTACATCGTCTATGGCCCCCTGTCGAACGGCGCCACCACGGTCATGTACGAAGGGGCCCCGCGGCCCAGCAAGCCCGGCGCCTTCTGGGAGGTGATCCAGAAGCACCGCTGCACGATCTTCTACACCGCCCCGACCGCGATCCGGGCGTTCATGAAGAGCGGCCGCGCCGTGCCCGATCAGTACGACATGAGCAGCCTGCGGATCCTGGGCACCGTCGGTGAGCCGATCAATCCAGAAGCCTGGATGTGGTATCGGGATGTGATCGGAGGCGACCGCTGCCCGGTGGTCGACACCTGGTGGCAGACCGAAACCGGTGGCGTGATGATCAGCCCCCTGCCGGGGGCCACGCCCACCAAGCCGGGTTCGTGCACCTTGCCGCTGCCGGGAATCGCGGCCGACATCGTCGACAAGGCCGGCAACTCGCAGGGGGCTGACCAGGGCGGCTACCTGGCCGTGCGCCGGCCATGGCCGGGGATGA
>Ga0310333_100429_pt1 | contig 11416 bp, 11 predicted proteins | sample LakMicSRFTotalB7_FD_195547 | JGI IMG/M metagenome (GOLD analysis project Ga0310333, IMG submission 195547) | Enriched freshwater cyanobacterial communities from Lake Michigan, Michigan, United States - MI23.SRFL.Total.B7 (v2) (version 2) | ecosystem: Environmental > Aquatic > Freshwater > Lake... | reverse complement strand
CGTGCGCGAGATGAAGGCTGCGTCCACGAGCCTGCTCACCGGCGCTGATGCCGAAGAAGCCGGCTTCTACTTCGACTACGTCGTCGGCGCCCTCTCCTGAGGCTGCTTCCCTTCACCCCTCCGCCTCCTTTCAAGGTTCCATGCAAGACGCCATCACCAACGTCATCAACCAGGCAGACGTCCAAGGCCTGTACCTCGACACCTCCTCCATGGGGCGTCTCGAGCAGTACTTCGCCAGTGGCGAGCTGCGCGTGCGTGCTGCCACCACCATCAGCGCCAACGCCTCCTCGATCATCAAGGAAGCCGTAGCCAAGGCGCTGTTGTACTCGGACATCACCCGTCCAGGTGGCAACATGTACACCACCCGTCGTTACGCGGCCTGCATCCGCGACCTCGACTACTACCTGCGCTACGCCACCTACGCCATGCTGGCTGGCGACACCTCCATCTTGGATGAGCGGGTTCTTAATGGCCTCAAGGAGACCTACAACTCCCTGGGCGTGCCCATCGGTGCCACCGTGCAATCGATCCAGGCCATGAAGGAAGCCACCGCAGCCCTGGTAGGCCCTGATGCTGGTCGCGAAATGGGTGTCTACTTCGACTACATCAGCTCCGGCCTGGGTAACTGATCCCTGCCAACGGCACACCCTGCGGATCCTTACCCATGCGCCTGTTCAAGATCACAGCCTGCATTCCCTGCCCTGAGAAAACTCGGAGCCAAAGGGAGCTGCAGAACACCTTCTTCACCAAGTGGGTGCCTTACGAAAGCTGGTTCGCTGAACAGCAGCGAATCATGAAGCAGGGCGGCAAGATCCTGAAGGTGGAACTGGTCTCCGGTCGCCGCCAAGTCAACGTCGGCAACTGAACCGTCATCAACGGGACGGGTTGGCCCATCCCTTGATGCTCCAATCGATCATGCTGGTGACAGCTGCCCGGCCCCGGCCGGGCTTTTTTTTGCCCCTGGCCCCTCGCCAAAGGCCAGGGCCAACCGCCTGAATGGTCCAACCCGTGGATACAACGATGGATTCAACGGTGGATTCCACCCGGGCCCCAGGCCCCAAGCCAGACCAACGCCGCCAGCTGCTGCCCCTTCCCTTTGGCCAATGGCCGGCCGAAGCCAGGCTGCTGCTGGGCATGGTCGCCCTTTGGAGCCTGGTGGGCCTGCTGGTGCTGGCGTCGGCGAGCTGGTGGGTTGCCTCGCGGGAAATGGGCGATGCGGCCTACTACCTCAAGCGCCAGGCGATCTGGCTGGTGGCCAGCTGGGGCCTGCTCTGGCTGGGGATTCGCATCAACCTGCGCCGCTGGTTACGCCTTGCCGCTCCAGCCCTCCTGATCACGGGCCTGATGGTGGCGGCCACCCTGGTGGCCGGCAGCACCGTGAATGGGTCCAGCCGCTGGCTGGTGGTTGGCCCGATCCAGATCCAGCCCTCGGAACTGATCAAACCGTTTGTGGTGCTGCAGGGGGCCACCCTGTTCTCCCACTGGAACCGGATCTCCGTCGATCAAAAGCTGCTCTGGCTGGGCGTCTTCGGCGGCATCATCCTGCTGATCCTCAAACAGCCCAACCTCAGCACGGCAGCCCTCACGGGCTTGCTGCTCTGGCTGATGGCCCTGGCCTCGGGGATTTCCCTGCCGGCGATGCTGGGCACGGCGGTCCTGGGGGGCAGCGTTGGTGTGGGCAGCATCCTGCTCAACACCTACCAGCGCATCCGCGTCACCTCCTTCCTCAACCCCTGGAATGACGCCCAAGGGGATGGCTACCAGCTGGTCCAGAGCCTGCTCGCGATCGGCTCGGGCGGCCTCTGGGGCTCGGGCTTTGGCCTCTCCACCCAGAAACTCCAATACCTGCCGATCCAATCCACCGACTTCATCTATGCGGTGTTCGCCGAGGAATTCGGGTATGTCGGCTCGTTGATGTTGCTGCTTTTTTTGCTGCTCTTTGGCCTGGTCGGCCTGCGGGTGGCCCTGTCTTGCCGCAGCAACCAACAACGGCTGGTCGCCATCGGTTGCACCACCTTGCTGTTGGGCCAATCGATTCTGAATATCGCCGTGGCCAGTGGCGCCATGCCCACCACGGGCCTGCCCCTGCCGATGGTGAGCTACGGCGGCAATTCGCTGCTATCGAGCCTTTTAACCGCTGGCCTCCTGATCCGCTGCAGCCTGGAAGGGGCTGGCCTGGAGGCCCCGAGGGCCTCGGGTCGGCGCCGCCGCCAGGATGCACCGATAGGCTGAGGACATGAGCCTTTTGCCCGTGGCCGCCTGGGCCAGAGCCAGTGAGGAGCTGCTGCAGAGCTCCCTGGCCGCCCCTGGCCCCCTCACCTTGGGCCTGGTCTTTTGTGGTGGCCTGCTTACCAGCCTGGGCCCCTGCTCCCTCTCGCTGCTGCCCGTCACCCTGGCCTACCTGGCTGGCTTCGGCGACCAGGGCGCCAAGGCCTGGCCCCGCAGCCTCAGTTTCGTGGCCGGCATCATCGCCTCGCTCGTGCTGCTCGGCCTGGCCAGCGGCCTACTCGGGCGCCTCTACGGCCAGATTCCAGGATTCATCCCCAGCCTGGTGGCCGTGTTGGCCGTGGCTATGGGCCTGAACCTGCTGGGGCTGGTGCGGCTGCCCCTGCCGGCGGGCCCGGATCCGGAGCGCTGGCGGCAGTGGGTGCCGCCAGCGCTGGCTCCCCTGGCGGCCGGTCTGGCCTTTGGCCTCGCCGCCTCCCCCTGCACCACGCCTGTGCTTGCGGTGTTGCTCGGCTGGATTGCCCAAAACGGCCGGCCCCTCGCTGGAGTGGGGCTCCTCACCGCCTTTGCCTGCGGCCAGGTGTTGCCCCTGCTCTTGGCGGGCACGGCGGCCGCCAGCTTGCCTCGCCTGCTGGCCTTGCGGTCCCTGGGCCAATGGGTGCCGCCGATCAGTGGCGTGGTGCTGCTGATCACCGGAGCCCTCACCCTGCTGGCCAACTGGATCTAACGCGCAAGCCACCCGATGTTTGACCTCAAGTCCCTGGACGTTTCCAAGCGCCAATTGGGCCGCCTCCTTGGCGTGATCTCCGACCTAAGGGTGGCCATCGGCCTGCTGCTGGTGATCGCGATCAGCAGCGGTCTCGGCACCCTGGTGCCCCAGAAGGAACCCAGCGCCCTGTATCACCAGCTCTATGACAACCAGCCCTGGCTGGGCCTGTTGAAGGGCGATGCGGTGCTGGGCCTGCAGCTGGATCACGTCTATTCGAGCGGCTGGTTTCTGGCCCTCCTGGCCTGGCTGGGCCTGGCGTTGATCCTGTGCAGCTGGCGGCGCCAATGGCCCGCCCTGCAGGCCTCCCTGCGCTGGATCGACTACCAATCGCCGCGCCAACTGGGCAAGCTAACCCTGGCGGAAACCCTCCCCAGCGCCAATCCGGCCACCAGTCTGGGCCACTTGGAGCAGCTGCTCAAACGCCAGGGCTGGACCCTCCAGGTCCAGGCCGATCGCCTGGCGGCCCGGCGCGGCGTGGCCGGCCGGGTGGGGCCCCTGCTCGTCCATGCGGGCTTGGTGGTGCTGATGGTGGGAGCCGCCTGGGGCTCCCTGGCGGGCCACCGCCAGGAACAGTTCCTCGCCCCCGGGCGGCAACTGGACCTGCTGAACAGCCGCGGCGACAACCAGATGACGGTGGCCGTGGACCAGTTCCAGATCGAACGGGATCCGGCCGGGCGGCCGGAACAATTCCGCTCTGCCCTCACCCTCAAGGGAGCCGATGGGGAGACCCTCAAACAGACCGAAATCAGCGTCAACCACCCCCTGCGCTTTCGCGGGATCACCCTTTACCAGGCCGACTGGAGCCTGGCGGCGATCGGCGTGCAACTGGGTCGCAGCCCGGTGCTGGAGTTACCCCTCCAAAGCTTCCCCCAATTGGGCGATCAGATTTGGGGCATCGTCTTGCCAACCCGTCCCGATGGCAGCCAGCCCGTGTTGCTGTCCCTCAGCAGTGAACAGGGTCCAATCACGGTTTTTTCGGCCGAAGCAAAGCAGATTGCCAGCCTGGTGCCGGGCGGCGAGTCGGTGGAGATTGAAGGATTGCCCGTGCGGGTGGACCACGTGCTGGCCGCGAGCGGCATCCTGCTCAAGCGGGATCCGGGCGTACCCCTGGTCTACGCCGGCTTTGGCATCGCCCTGCTAGGGGGCGTGCTGAGCCTGGTGGCGACGCGCCAGCTCTGGGCGATCAGCGATCCGGCGAACGGCCGTCTGCACCTGGGCGGGCTTTGCAACCGCAACCTCACCGCCTTTGCCCGGGAACTGCCGATCCTGATCAGCACGCTGCAACAGGCCGACCAGGCGACCTGACTGAATGCGGGGGAGGGGGGATGGGAGCCGGATCTGCCTTGGTTAGGACCTGCGCGCCAGGTTGATCCGCGAGCACAAGCGCGAAAAAACTAAGCTTGCGCACAAGTCTGATTGCAGCCAACAAAATTGGCTCATCAAGAAACCAAAGCAGGCAACCCTTAGCGCAAGGACTTAGCCAATCCCAGCTCCAATCCCTCAACAGGGCTGCCGCTGGCCCTGGCTCACCTTGATGACCGTATGGACATTGCCGCGGGGGTTGAAATCGGCCTCTAGCTGCAGCCAGGTGGGAGCGCAGGCGGCCACCCAGTCATCGACGATGCGATTGGTCACCTCCTCGTGGGAGATGCTGCGATCCCGCCAGCTATTGACATAGAGCTTCAGGGCCTTGAGCTCCATCACCCGGGGGCCGGGCTGATAAATCAGGCGCAGGGTGGCAAAATCCGGATAGCCCGAAAAGGGGCACAAGCAGGTGAATTCAGGAAAGGTGATTGCAATCTCATAGGGCCGTCCCGGCCGGGGATTGTCAAAGCAGATCAGCTCGGCGGCGGCGATGGCCCGTTGGCCGTAGGCGGGCGTCTGGGTGAGGGGCTCAGGCGGGTTCAAAACGGCAGGGCAAGGGGGCCAGGGGCCAGGGTCAAGCGACGACTTCAATCGCTGCTGCACCCACGATAGGGACTGGGCTGGTGCCGTCCGTTCTCCACCCCCAGGCGACCTCAGCCGGGTGTGGCCAGCCCGCGGCTGTAAGAAGCAAGGGGCCTAAAAGCCCATGCTGCCTGGCAAGGTCTGGACCCCAGGGGGCACTTGCCCTGCCCGCCGCCGCCGAAATTGGACGGGATGGGCAAGCGCGGCGAGGGCCCCAGGTGTGGCTCCTTCCACAGATCACCTGCATCGGTGGCCTCCCCGTAGCTATAGCTACATCAGGTGTCAGGCGACTGGCGCCTAATGGACTGGAGCCAGGCCGTTCCTGGGCCCCAGGCCCTCCCCTTCCGCTCCTGGCGTTTTGCTGGGAGACTTTCTTCGATTGCCCCCCGGATCCATGAAAAAAATCGAGGCCATCATCCGTCCCTTCAAACTGGAGGATGTCAAGCTGGCATTGGTCAACGCCGGCATCGTCGGCATGACCGTGAGCGAAGTTCGGGGTTTTGGTCGCCAGAAGGGCCAGGTCGAGCGTTACCGCGGCTCGGAATTCACCGTTGAGTTTCTACAGAAATTGAAACTTGAAGTGGTGGTCGATGACGACCGGGTCGAAACCGTCGTCACTGCAATCCAGGACGCCGCCCGCACCGGCGAGATTGGCGACGGCAAGATCTTCATCAGCACCATCGATTCGGTGCTCCGCATTCGCACCGGCGATCGGGACTCCGACGCGATCTAAATCCCCGGGAGCCTCATCCATCACCGGCCATCAGGGGCTGGCGAGGGTTTCGGCCACGAGGGCGGCAATGGCGCTCCGGTCCAAGCTCCTGGCTCGCCCAGGCCCTGCCGGGGATGGCCCGGCCTCGACGGGGGCCTGTCCGCCGTCACCATCAACATCGCCCGCAGGGCGGGGTAAAGGGCCCGCAGGGCGGGGTCCAGAGCCATCCCAGGCGCCTTCGCCCCCTCGTCCGCTGCCTAGCCAGAGCAAGTACTCGTGGTTGCCCGCCGGTCCGGTGATCGGCGAGGCCACCAGGCCAAGGGCTTGCCAGCCCAAGGCGTCCCCTGCCCGAATCACCCCTTCGATCGCATCGACATGGGCGGCGGGATCGCGCACGACACCGCCCTTGCCCACCCGGGAGCGGCCCACCTCAAACTGGGGCTTAACCAGCAGCAGCGCCTCGCGACCGCCCGGGGCCAGCAGGGCGCCCAGGGCCGGCAAGACCAGGCCCAGGGAAATGAACGACAGGTCGGCCACCGCCAGGTCGGGCCAGGGGTCCTCCGGGCCGTAGAGGTCGCCTGGAGTGAGGTGGCGCAGGTTGGTGCGCTCCCGCAGGACCAGGCGCGGATCGGTGCGCAGGCTCCAGGCGGTCTGGCCGTAGCCCACATCAATGCCATAGATCCGGCTGGCGCCGTGTTGCAACAGGCAATCGCTGAAGCCGCCCGTGGAGATGCCGCCATCGAGGCAAACCCGGCCTGCAACCTGGATCGGCAGGGCAGCTAGGGCCGCCACCAACTTCTCGCCACCGCGGGAGACAAAGCGGGGCGGTTGCTCCACCTCGAGGGGCAGATCCGGGGCGATGTCATGGCCGGGCTTATCGAGCACCTGGTCGGCGCTGCGCACCCGGCCGGCACGGATCAACTGCTGGGCCTGCTGGCGGCTGGCGGCCAGGCCCCGCTCCACCAGCACCAGATCCAAGCGCTGTTTGCGAGCCATGGGCCTGTCAGCCACCTGGCGTCATAAAACCACAAACGAAACCGAACAAAATCCTTTAAGCCGGAGGCCGGTCAGGCGATCGATCGCACAATGGCGCTGCACCTCGGGCGGCCCTGGATGGCACAAGCAGTTGCACCCATCCGAGAACGGATGTCCAGCCGCCCTAGGGCCATGCCCCCTGGCCGGCTGGCCGCCCCAGACCCGCTCGAGCGAGACCCTCTCTCCCGCGTCACGCCCATGCGGGACACGCCTAATCGGGACACGCTCAATCGGGACAACGTGCTGGAGCTGTTGCGGCCCGGCAGCTTTGTGCGGCTGCTGGACCAGCCCCATGACCTGCCGCCCTTCCAACTGATCCACTGCCGCGGTGGCCGCTGCTGGGTGCGGCAACAGAGCTGGGGGCCCTTTCTGCACTGGGAAGTGGCCCATCGCCGCCTGGGCCGAATCGCCTAGGCCGAAGGCCGCCGATCCCCAGGCCCTGGTTGGCCAAACCAGCTCGGCGACCCTGGGCGGCGGCGACACGAGCCGTAGCAGCAGCCTGAGCCATACATTGGACGGGCCGTTGCCAGGCGCTGGCCCTTGATTGAGCGTTACACCCTGCCCGAGATGGGCAGCATCTGGAGCGAGCAGGCCAAGTTCCAAAGCTGGCTGGATGTGGAGATCGCCGCCACCGCGGCCCAGTGCCAGCTGGGCCGCGTGCCCGAGGAGGCGCTGGCGGAGATCCGCGCCAAGGCCAACTTCACGGTCGAGCGCATCCTCGAGATCGAGGCCGAGGTGCGCCACGACGTGATTGCCTTCCTCACCAACGTCAACGAGTTCGTGGGCGATGCGGGCCGCTACATCCACGTGGGCATGACCAGCTCGGATGTGCTCGACACCGGCCTGGCCCTGCAGCTCAAGGCCTCCGTGGGCCTGCTGAAGCTCGAACTGGCCAACCTGGCCGATGCCCTGCGCCTGCTGGCCCGGGAGCACAAGGGCACGGTGATGATTGGCCGCTCCCACGCCATCCATGGCGAGCCGATCACCTTTGGCTTCAAGGTGGCCGGCTGGCTAGCCGAGGTGCTGCGCAACCAGGAACGGCTCGAACGCCTGGAGACGGTGGTGAGCGTCGGTCAGATCAGCGGCGCCATGGGCACCTACGCCAACACCGATCCCCAGGTGGAGGCGATCACCTGCCAGATGCTGGGCCTGGAGCCCGACACCGCCAGCACCCAGGTGATCGGCCGCGATCGCCACGCCGAATACGTCCAGACCCTGGCCCTGGTCGGGGTTGCCCTAGAGCGCATCTCCACCGAAATTCGCAACCTGCAGCGCACCGATGTGCTGGAGGTGGAGGAAAACTTTGCCAAGGGCCAAAAGGGCAGCTCCGCCATGCCCCACAAGCGCAATCCGATCCGCAGCGAACGGATTAGTGGCCTGGCCCGGGTGCTGCGCAGCTACACGATTGCCGCCCTGGAGAACTGCGCCCTCTGGCATGAGCGCGACATCAGCCACAGCTCGGTGGAGCGGATGATGCTTCCCGATTGCTCGGTGACCCTGCACTTCATGCTGCGGGAAACCACCGCCGTGGTGGCTGGCCTGGGGGTCTACCCCGAGAACATGGCCCGCAACATGAACGTCTACGGCGGCGTGGTGTTCAGCCAGCGGGTGCTGCTGGCCCTGGTGGAAACGGGGCTAGCCCGGGAAGAGGCCTACCGGATCGTGCAGCGCCATGCCCACACCGCCTGGAACAAGCCCGGCGGCGATTTCCGCGCCAACCTGGAGGCCGATGCCGATGTCAGCAGCCGCCTGAGCCCGACCGAACTAGCCGAGTGCTTCTCCACCGCCCTGCACCAGCAGAAACTCGAGGTGATCTGGCAACGCCTGGGGATCTAACCGTGACGGTAAAAGGGAGTTCCAAAACGGCTGCTGATGGCCATGCCCACCTCTGATGGCATGGCCCCTCAGCCGTTCAGCTTGGTCCTGGGGCTCTTCTGGACCCCCTATGCCGATTGGATCTACACCGTTGTCAGCATCAGCGGCCTGCTGCTGATCGTTTGGCTGGTGCTGAGACCGCCTAGGCCGCCCGCACCGTAGCCAGGTTGGGGCCAGCCCCCCCGGGGGCCAGGTCGATCGGCTCACAGACCGGGAAGCGGTTGATCGCCTTGAGGGCCTGGCGGGCATTGGTGCGCAGCTGCTCGCTCACCGCTTCGCAATAGGGAATCTGGGCTAGCAGGTCGACGGTGCGGCGCATGATCCGCACCACATCGCCCTCATCGAGGGAGCTGTTGGCGATGAGGTCGTTCCAACTCACCCCCTTGGCCCAGGCCTGCACCAGGCCCATCAATTCGGCCTCGTACCAAACCGGCACCACCACCTCGGCCTGCTCCTGCTGGCGTAACAACTCGCGCCGGATACCGCGCAGATCATGCAGGGCCTCATCGGCGGCCGGAGGCGGCGGATAGCCACTCCAGAGGTCGGGCCGGTTGACCTCGGTGGAAATCGCCTCAAGCACGGCGGCCAGGTCGGCGGGCTCCAGTTCATCCAGGTGGCCACTCATCAGGGCCAGGCCAATCCAGAGCTCATTATCGCCGCGGATCGCCGCCACAGTGCGGCCGATTTCGGTGGGTTCGAGCCCCTCACTACCGGCCAAACAGCCAAAAAAGCGCAGGATGTCGATCAGGGAGAGGAACGTCTCCCAGTGGCGATTGGCCCGGTGATGGAGGATCCGCTGGCGCTCCTCGATCTCGATCTCCAGCTCCTCCATGCGCTGGCGTTGCTTGGTGATCTTTTTGCGGTCGCCGCGCAGGTGGGCCGGGTGCTGTTCCAGGGCCAGCTCCAGCTCCTGCACCAGGCGGGCCTGGGCCTGCACCTCGCCGGCCAGGTCGTACTGGGGGGTGGCCATGTCATGGCGCCGGGCCATGTGGGCCACGGCCAAAGCCAGGCCGCCACTGGCCTGGTCGCCGTGGCGAATTTCGCCGATGTGATGCAGCACCGGGGCCTGGACCCCCTGCACCTGCAGGCAGCTCAACTCGGCATGGAGGCTCACCACCGCGTGGCAGGGCACCAGGATCCAAACGTTTTCATCGGTGAGGCAAAGCAGCTGGGGAAACTGGCCCGGCCCCTCCAACTTCTCAACGATCACCGCCGGCGTGACCCGACCCTTGAGCTGGGGAGATTTGAGGCTGAGCAGGGTGCCTTCGCTGGCAAAACGCAGGGCCAAGGTGAGCTCGTGGGCCAGGGTTTCCTCGGCCTGTTGCTGCAGGATCCGCTGGATGCGGCGTTCCTCGCGCAGCCGACCCCGCTGCTTCTCGTAGTCCTCAAAGTCGTCCCAGGCCACCTCCTCGCCGTTGCCCGTGAGCAGCTCGAGCTGCTGGAGCAGGTCGGCGATACGGGCCTCATCTTCGACCAGATCGAGGGTGGCCAAATAGCGACCGAAACTGCGCTCAACCAGCTCCTTCGCCTTGGGCAACTCATTGCGCTGCAACAGGTTGAGCACCATGCCGTAGCTGGGGGTGAACTGGCTCACCAGGGGATCGGCGGGGCTGGTGGCCAGCTGGCCCGCCTCGCGCACCCCCTCAAACCGGCTCTGCACCGTGACCACATAGCCCTGGGTATCGAGGCCCCGGCGGCCCGCCCGGCCCGCCATCTGAAGGAATTCACTCCCCATCAGGGGCCGATGGCCCCGCTCCGTGCGCTTGCTTAAGGCCGAGATCACGGTGCTGCGGGCGGGCATGTTGATGCCGGCCGCCAGGGTTTCGGTGGCGAACACCACCTTCACCAACCCCTGCTGGAACAGCTCCTCAATCAGTTCTTTCCAGGCGGGCAGCACGCCGGCATGGTGGGCGGCGATGCCCCGCAGCAGGGCCTCGTCATGGCCGCCCTCGCGCACGGCCTCGGGGGTGGCCCGCACGTAGGCCTCGAGGCGGGCGCGGATGCGGGCCTGTTCGGCCTCGTTCACTAGGCAGATCTTGCCCAGGTCGCGCATCGCCTTATCGCAGCCGCGGCGGCTGAAGATGAAATAGATGGCGGGGAGCATGTCCCGCTCGGCCATCTGGGCCACCACAAAGGCCAGGGGCGGGGGCTCGGGCTGGGGCGGCCGCGGCGACTTGCCCTTGCGGTTGGAGCCCTTCGGCGCCCGCCAGACCTTGCAATTGGGGTGCAGGCCGGTGCGCTCGTCGTTGAGCAACGGGTGGAGCCCCTTGGCGCTGCAGAAACTGAAATCCAGGGGCACGGGCCGGAAATCACTGAGCACCAGCCGGGTGGGCCCGTGCACTCGCTCGATCCAATCGGTGAGCTGGCCCGCATTCGCCACCGTGGCCGAGAGCGCCACCAGCTGCACCGAGGGGGGGCAATGGATGATCGATTCCTCCCAAACGGTGCCCCGCTGGGAATCGTTCATGTAGTGGCACTCATCGAGCACCACCGCCTCCACGTCGGCGAGGGGGTCATCGCCCCGCTCGACCTCGGCGTAGAGCATGTTGCGGAAGATTTCCGTCGTCATCACCACGATGCTGGCCTCGCGGTTGACGCTGAAATCGCCGGTCATCAGACCGACATTCTCCACACCGAATTGTTCGCGGAAATCGCGCAACTTCTGATTGGAGAGGGCCTTCAGGGGAGTCGTATAAAACACCTTCTGGCCATGGGCCAGGGCCCGGTGGATGGCGTACTCACCCACCAGGGTTTTGCCCGAGCCCGTGGGGGCACTGACCACCACCGATTGGCCCTGGTTGAGGGCATCGATGGCCTCCAACTGGAACGCATCGAGGGGGAACGGAAACAGC
>Ga0310333_100423_pt1 | contig 11584 bp, 9 predicted proteins | sample LakMicSRFTotalB7_FD_195547 | JGI IMG/M metagenome (GOLD analysis project Ga0310333, IMG submission 195547) | Enriched freshwater cyanobacterial communities from Lake Michigan, Michigan, United States - MI23.SRFL.Total.B7 (v2) (version 2) | ecosystem: Environmental > Aquatic > Freshwater > Lake... | reverse complement strand
GGTCAAAGGTTGCATGAAACCGCGCGCTGAGCTGGTTCATCGGCTCCAGCACGTTGGCGTAGCCCTGGACCCAGCTCAGGTTGTTGGTCCAGGACGCCCCATCCATCGAGAAGCCGGGATCACTGGCCTGCAGCTCGGCGATGGCGGCCTCCACCTGCGCGGAGGTCGGGCGCGCGCCCCCCCGGGGCCACAGCTTGTGCTGCTGGCCCGCCTGGATCGACGGCCACGGGTCGCGATCGGGGTCGCCATCCGGGTCGCCATCCGAGTCGCCATCGACCCCGGCATCGTCGAGCAGGGCGAGGTATTCGCTGCCGTTGAGGGCGACCGTACCACTGCCATCGGTGCCACTGCCATCGGTGCCGCCAGCCTCGGCGGCGATGCGGCGATGGGCCGCCGCAAAGGCCTGCGGAAACTCGTTCATCATCACGCCGCCATTTTCGCCATCGGCGATCTGCGAGACCAACGCCGGCACGCTGCGCTCGCCCAGCGCCACCCGGCCCAGGCCCAAGGCCTCGTAACAGGGCTGCATCTGACCCACCAGCTTGGTGTCAGACCCCTGGGTCTTGATCAGGGCGGTGATGCTGACCGTCTCGCCGCTGGAGCTGCGGGCCACCAGCCGGTTGGGGATCACCTTCTGGTCCTGGCTGAGGCTGGAGCCGTCCAGGTTCTCGACGCTGTGCTCCTGCACCAGCACCCAGCGGTAGCCGCACTCCCGCAGCGCCTTGACGAAGGCGTACAGGGTGTCGGGATGGTTGGGCAGGTGCATTTCGGGCGGCGAAAAGCCCCGGACCCGCTGCAACGCCCCATCGCCGAACAGGGCTGCGAAGTGGTGCTGCCAGGCTTGGATCTGGAGCTTCAGGTCGGGGATCGGCGTCGACGGCGCCACCGCGTGGCCCCAGAAGGTACCCAGCCATTCGACGTGGGTCTGCATGGTGGGGTCACAGGCCAGATACCGCAGCGCCTCGAGGATGTCGCTGCGCCCCATCTGCTCAAAGCCCCACAGCAGGGTGCCCGAGTAATCGAGCATGATCCGCGGACTGCAGCCCTCGCCGATCAGCTGCGGCATCAGATCGGCCATGCGCCGGTAGCAGTGGGCAAAGGGCTCGGCGTTGTGGTTGTCCCCCTCGCCGGGGTGTTCAACCATGTACTGCAGATGGGAGATCAACGCACCTTCTGCCCCGGCCGGAATCGCGGGCTGGTGCATGTGCAGGGCGCAGGCAAAGGCCGACCGGATGCGGGCCGGGTTCCGGTCGCCATGGGGCAGCACCTTGGCGACCGGTTGTTGCAGCAGAGCCTGGATCGCCGCTTCCCGGCCGGCGATCGGCGGCAGGTTAAAGGTCATCGTCCGCAACAGGCAGCCCGGCCATCGCAGTCTGCTGATGCCGCGGCCGATCAGCCCAGACCGATTAGCGCAGATCGAATCAGCGCAGACCGATCTGGGCCAGGATGCCCTGGCCGGTCAGCAGTTCGGTCGCCAGACCGATCACGAATCCGAGCATGGCCATGCGGCCGTTCCAGGTTTCAGCAAAAGCGACGAAGCCAAAACGGGGAGAGTGGTCAGCCATGGAACCTCCGGGTGCATGCCCTGACCGTAATGAGCACGAACCGGCATGACGAACAGGTCAAGTGACGCAGTTCTGATGCGCCGCTAGCCCCGGAGCCAGCTGCCACTGAAGCTGCCAGGTCCCGGTGTTCTGCAATGCTGGCCCCGCCCGATCCTGGTGCCTAGGTTTGGGGGTCGAGAAGCGTCTTCCCGATCAACGGCATGAGGCTTCTCCCCCAACCCGAGGCCCTGCGCCAATCGCGCCTCGGCTGGTCCGATCTGCTGGTCACCCTGGCGGTGCTCACCCTGATCGGCCTGATCGCCCGCGGGGGGTCCGAAGCGTTGGTGAGCTTCCAACCGCCGGATGTCAGCCCGACGGTCTCGCTGGATCCGCGCAACCTGCCGGACTACGCCCTGCGGTCCACCCTGCGGATGTTCATCGCCCTGGGGTGCTCCACGCTGTTCACCTTGGTGTACGGGTCCCTGGCGGCCCACAACCGGCGGGCCGAAAAGATTCTCATCCCCCTGCTCGACATCCTCCAGTCGGTGCCGGTGCTGGGGTTTCTGTCGATCACGGTGACCGGATTCATTGCCCTGTTCCCGGGCAGCCTGATGGGTCTGGAGGCGGCGTCGATCTTCGCGATCTTCACCAGCCAGGTCTGGAACATGACCTTTTCCTTCTACCAATCCCTGCGCACCGTTCCCAAGGAGCTGTCTGAGGCCGCCAGCCTCTATCGCCTCTCACGCTGGCAGCGGTTCAGCCGCTTGGAGTTGCCCTCGGCAACGATTCCACTGCTGTGGAACGCGATGATGAGTTTCGGCGGCGGCTGGTTCTTCCTCGCGGCCAGTGAGGCCATCAGCGTGCTCAACACGAGCTACACGCTGCCTGGCATCGGCTCCTACGTGGCGGCAGCGGTGGAAGCCCGCGACCTGCACGCCCTGGCCTGGGCGGTGGTGACCATGGCCGTGGTGATCCTGTTGGTGGATCAACTGTTCTGGCGCCCGCTGGTGGCCTGGTCAAATCGGTTCCGGCTCGAACAGAGCGGTGGCGGCGAGAGTCCCACCTCCTGGGTGCTCGATCTGATGCGCAGCGCCCGCATCCCCACCCTGGTGGGCACGGCCCTGGCACCCGCCGGCGAGGCAATCGATCGCCTGCTGTCGGCGCTGCTGGGCCACGCCAGCGAGCAGGACGCCGATCCGCCGGCACCCCGCTCTGAACGGCTGTTCAACCTGGGGGTGCTGCTGGCGGTGGGGGGCCTGCTGGCCGCCCTGATCCACTTCATCCTGGTGACCGTGGGCCCCGCTGAAGTGGGCAACGCCTTTCTCAAGGGGCTCCACACCTTGGTGCGAGTGCTGCTGCTGTTGGTGGGCGCCACCCTGATCTGGACACCCATCGGTGTCGCGATCGGGTTTCAACCGCGGTTGGCCCGACTTCTGCAACCGTTGGTGCAGTTTCTGGCCTCCTTCCCGGCGAACTTCATCTTTCCCTTTGCCACCCTGTTCTTCATCCATGCCCATGTGCCGATCGGCTGGGGATCGATCCTGCTGATGGCCCTGGGCTCCCAGTGGTATGTGCTGTTCAACGCCATCGCCGGCGCCCAGACCATTCCCTCGGACCTACGGGAGATGGCCGATGACGTCGGCCTGCGGGGCCTGCAGCGCTGGCGCAAGCTGATCATCCCGGGCATCTTTTCGGCCTGGGTTACGGGGGGCGTCACCGCCAGCGGCGGCGCCTGGAACGCCAGCATCGTCTCCGAAGTGGTCAGCTGGGGTGGCACCACCCTCACGGCCGACGGCCTGGGGGCCTACATCGCCGAGGCCACCAGCCAGGGCGACTGGCCCCGCATCGCCCTGGGCATCGGCCTGATGAGCCTGTTCGTGGTCGGGCTCAACCAAGTGGTGTGGCGCCGGCTCTATGCCCTGGCCGAGCACCGCTACCACCTCTGATCGTTTTGCACCCCTCCGCTTTGCACTCCACTGCCATGACGCTGATCAGCGTTGACCGCGTGTCCAAGGCGTTCCCCTTGCCCGACGGCAAGGGGAATTTCACCGTGCTCAACGATGTGAGCCTGACGGTCAAGGCCGGTGAGGTGGTGGCCCTGTTGGGCCGCAGCGGCAGCGGCAAAAGCACCCTTCTGCGCATCATGGCCGGGCTGATCCAGCCCAGCGACGGGCTAGTGCTGAGCAATGGCCAGCCCCTGCGCGGCACCAACCGCAACCTGGCCATGGTCTTCCAGAGCTTCGCCCTGTTGCCCTGGCTCACGGTGCAGGACAACGTGGAACTGGGCCTTGCCGCCCGCCACGTCCCCCGAGAGGAACGGCGGCAGCGGGCTCTCAAGGCCATCGACATCGTGGGTCTCGACGGGTTCGAGAACGCCTACCCCAAGGAACTCTCGGGCGGTATGAAGCAACGGGTGGGCTTCGCCCGGGCCTTTGTGCTCGAACCCGAAGTGCTGTTCATGGATGAACCATTCAGTGCGCTCGATGTGCTCACCGCCGAGAACCTGCGCGGTGAGATCGACGACCTCTGGAACGCGGGCTCGTTTCCGTCAAGCAGCATCCTGATCGTCACCCACAACATCGAAGAGGCGGTGTTTCTCGCCGATCGGGTGGTGATCCTGGGGGCCAACCCTGGCCGCATCAGAGGTGAGATCAGCATCAATCTTCCCCGGCCCCACGACCGCACCCATCCACGCTTCAAAGCGCTGGTGGATTACGTGTACACGGTGATGACCAACCCGGACATCGCCGTCACCGGCGAACCAGAGGATCAGCGCCCGAACCTGGACTCTGCTCGGAGCGCCGTCTCCCCGTTTGCCCGCCCGCTGCCCCACGTCCGCGTGGGGGGCATCAGTGGTCTGCTCGAGCTGATGCACGAACAGGGCGATGGCCTGCGCGACATTCCCCTGCTGGCCGAACGCCTGCAGCTGGAGGTCGACGATCTGTTGCCTTTGCTGGATGCGGCGGTGCTGCTCGGTTTTGCCGAGGTGGCCGATGGCGATGTGCGCCTCACGCCTGCAGGCCAGGACTTCGCCACCACCACGATCCTGCGCAGCAAGGACCTGTTCCGCCAGCAGGTGCTGGAGCGGGTGCCGGTGATGAGCAGCATCCACAACACTCTGCAAACGAAAGCCGACGGCAGCCTTCGCTCCGACTTCTTTCTCGGCATGTGGGATGACTACTTTCCAACTGAGGAGGCCGAACGCCAGCTCGCCACCGCGGTGGACTGGGGACGTTACGCAGAGCTGTTCGAATTTGATGCCGGCGAGGGCAGGCTGACCCTGCCCAGCTGAGCAGCGCGCCACAGCAGGGCCGCTTGGGTGCGGTTGCTGACCTGCAGCTTCTGCAACAACCCATGCACATGGCTGCGCACGGTGCCCTCACCGATGCCTAGCCGTTGAGCGATGGTGCGGTTGTTGTCACCATCGGCCAGGCAGGCCAGCACCTCGTGTTCACGCTGGGTGAGTGAGGACAGGCGTGCCCCGGATTCGGCAGCGGCGTTGCTGACACTGACATCCAGCTCAAGGCGTTGCAGGGCAGCCGTCGCCTTCTGATCCCACCAACTGGCCCCCAGCAGCAGCGAACGCAGGGCCAGCTCCACCTGGGCGAAGGCCCGCTCCTTGTGCAGATAGCCGCGGGCACCGGCCTGCCAGATCTGCTGCAGCCATCGGGTGTCGTCATGGCTGGTGAGGATCAGCACCGGTGCTGGGTGGGTTGCCGTGATCTGCCGGCAGGTGGCGAGCCCCCCGATGCCCGGCAGCACCAGATCCACACCCTGGTGCTGAAGCCAGTCCAGTCCCTGCTCGCCATCGCTGGCAACGGCGACCTGATCCACCCCAGGGAGCAGGCGCAGATGGCTTGCCAAGGCCATTTGGAAGGCCTGGTCGTCTTCGATGAGCAGCAGACGCACCGGAGGTCCTCAGCGCTCAGTCCGCAGCTGCGGCAACTGCACCAACACCCTGGCACCACCCCCCGACGCATTGCAGGCGCTGATGGTGCCCCCGTGGGCTTCGCAGATCAGCCGGCATAGGTACAGGCCAAGGCCCGTGCCGCGGGAGCCGTTGTCACTCTTGGCAAACCGCTGGAACAGCCTCGGGGCATCCTCGGGCTGAAACCCCTGACCGCTGTCGCTCACATCGACCAACCAGTGGTCATGCTGACGGCTGAGCTGCAGCCAGACCCTCTGGCCGCGCAGGCTGTGGTGGACAGCGTTGAGCAGCAGGTTCTCCATCAAGCGCTGCAACAGGGGGCCATCGGCCATCAGCCCATGATCGCCCTGGCCCTGTTGCCGCAGCACCAGGGTGATCTGCCGTTGCGTGGCGATCGGCTCGACGGTGCTGATGGCCGCGTGGGCAATGGCGAGCAGGTCGCAGGGTTGACGCTGCAGCGCAAGCCCCTCCTGCTCGGCGCGAAACACCTGCAACAGGTCATCGATCAGGCGCAGACAACGCTGCTGGCTGCTGCGGATCGCCTCGACAGCAGGGCCAGGCTCCAGCACAGCCAGCGAGGCCAGGGTGCCCAGCACCGGCGTCTTGAGATCATGGGCCAGGGTGGCGATCACATCTCCGCGCAGCTGGGCCTGGGCCAGGTCAACCGCCAGATCCAGCCGCTGGCGCTGCAGCGTTCGGTTGCGAATCAGCAGCACAGTCGTGACCACCAGGCTCAGGCAGACCAGACACCGGTCGAGCAAAACCGCGACGAGGTTCTGCTGCACTGGCAGAGGCACCACCAGATTGAGCAGCGTGGCGCCGCAGCAGATCAACAAAAACCGCCACGCCTGCCTGGGGTTGCGCTGGGATGCCCCCAACAGCAATGGCACCACGAACAGGATGCCCACCACCACCCCCGGGGGCGTGGCCAGTTCCAGCAGCAGGATCAGCAGCCAGATCGCCCATACCAGGCCGATCGGCAACGCCCCGAATGTCATGGCTCGGAGCGATCCGACGGCTGCTGGGGCAGACCTTCTGAAATCAGATGCAGGTCGATGCTCTGGCCCCGCAACTGGTGTTGCAGCCGCTCTGACAGCGGCCTGCGCAGCAGGGCCTTAAAACGTGAACGCATCGTCTGGCCCAGAACGATCTGGGTGATGCGCCGCTCCTGGGCGACCCGGGCGATGGTCGGCAGGATCTCAGCACTCTCCTCGCGGACAAACGTGCCACCGACGTCATCGCAGAGCTGTTGGCATTCCTCCTGAATCAGCGATTCTTCCCGACTGAGGAAGTGATTGGGATCCTGCACGGTCAACACCAGCAGCGGTGCATCCATGGCGGCCGCCAGCCTGGCGGCGCGGCGCAACAACCGCTTGCTGGTGTGATAGTTCGCCAGGCAGACCATCACCCGTTCGCGTAGGGGGGTCATCGAGGACAGCACGTCATGCTCGACGCGGTCGGCCACCTCGCGCAGCGACAGCTCGCGCAGGGCCACCAGGTGACGTCGCTGAAAGAAGTTCGCCAGGGCCTGGCCCACTTTTTCAGGGGCGTAGACCTTGCCTTCGCGAAGGCGCTCCTGCAGCGTTTCAGGGGTCACATCAACGAGCACCACCTCATCGGCGAGCTCGAGAACACGGTTGGGGATCCGTTCGCGCACCACGACGCCGGTCAGTTCCGCCACCAGATCGTTGAGGCTTTCCAGGTGCTGAATGTTGAGCGTCGAATACACATCGATGCCCGATAGCAACAGCATTTCGACGTCCTGCCAGCGCTTCTCCCGTTCGCTGCCGGGGACGTTGGTGTGGGCCAGCTCATCCACCAGCACCAGCTGGGGATGGCGCGCCAACACCGCAGCCACATCCATCTCCTCGAGGTCGACGTCCTGATAACGCACCCGCTTGCGGGGGACCTGCTCCAAGCCCTCCGCTTCGCGAACCGTGTCATGGCGGCCATGGGTCTCGAGCAGACCGATCACCACATCGGTGCCTTCTCGCAGGACCTCCCTGCCTTCCTGAAGCATGCGGCAGGTCTTGCCCACCCCGGGGGCCATGCCAATGAACACCTTGTGGCGGCCGCGGCGATGGGTGGAGCGGATCATGACGCTGGCGGCTCAGACGAGGGAGCAGCAGCCAGCTGATCAAGGGCAAGGTTGAACCGCAGCACATTCACCACGGGCTCGATCGCCTGCATGGCCAAAGGCCCCTCCTGGCTTTGCCGCAGCAGGCGTTGCAGTTGCCCCATCGTCAGGCCCCGTTCACGGGCCAGCCGGGGCAGCTGCTGCCGCGCTGCCTCGAGGCTGATGTGGGGGTCAACGCCCGAGGCTGAATCCTGAAGCAGGTCGGGGGCGGGCCTGCTGATGCCGGCGAGCTCCAGCCGGCTGGCTGCAGCGGCCACCCGCGCGGCCAGCTCTGGATTGCTGGGGGCCAGGTTTGGTTCCCCGGCCGGCCGGCCCTGCAGGTAGCGGCCGGCAGCAAAGCGCTGACCGATCAGGCGCGAACCGACCACCACCCCGTCGCGCTGCAGCAGGCTGCCGCTGGCAGCTTCGGGGGCCACCAGCCGGGCCAGGCCCAGCATGGGCAGGGTGATCACCACCACGGTGAGCAGCCAGAGCACAAGGGTGACGCGCACCCCCCGCAGCAATTGGGCGGTGAAAGACATCAGAACTTCTCCGGTTGAGCGATCACAGCAAACAAATAGAGCGAGATGGCCGCCGTGCAGCACAGCAACAAAGCCAGGGCATAGCTCTGCAGGGGCGGTTGGGCGCTGCGGAACAGCGGAGCCAGAACCAGGGTGCCCGCAACGATCAGCAGTGGCAGCCAGAAACGGATGTGCAGGAGACGCGTCATCATGAAAGTGTTGGTCAGATCAAACGCAGTGCACCGATCGCCAGATCGATCAGCTTGATGCCAATAAAGGGAGCCACAACCCCGCCGGCGCCATACACCAACAGATTGCGACGCAACAGCTGCTCGGCGCTCAGCGGTCTGAACTTGACGCCCTTCAAGGCCAGGGGTACCAACGCCGGAATGATCAGGGCGTTGAACACCATCGCCGACAGGATCGCCGACTGCGGTGAGGCCAGCCGCATCACATTCAGGGCCTGCAGACCCACTCCGGCAAACAGCGCCGGCAGGATCGCAAAGTACTTGGCGATGTCATTGGCGATCGAAAAGGTGGTGAGCGCACCGCGGGTGATCAGCAGCTGTTTGCCAATCGTCACGATGTCGATCAGCTTGGTGGGATCGCTATCGAGATCGACCATGTTGGCCGCCTCCTTGGCGGCCTGGGTCCCTGAATTCATGGCGACGCCCACGTTGGCCTGGGCCAGAGCCGGCGCATCGTTGGAGCCGTCGCCGGTCATCGCGACGAGCTTGCCAAGCTTCTGCTCCTGCTGAATCACGGCGATCTTGTCTTCTGGGGTCGCTTCGGCGATGAAGTCATCGACCCCGGCTTCGCGGGCGATCACGCCGGCGGTGATCGGATTGTCTCCGGTCAGCATCACGGTGCGGATGCCCATGCGCCGCAGCTGATCGAAACGCTCGCGAATCCCCGGTTTGATGATGTCCTTGAGGTAAATCACGCCGTACACCTCGGCGCCGCGACAGACCGCCAGAGGGGTGCCCCCCAATCGCGACACCTGCTCGAAGCACTGGTCGAGCTGATCGGGCACCACACCGCCGCGGGAGCGCACAAACCCTTTGATCGCATCCACTGCCCCCTTACGGAACTCGATGCCATCAGGGCTGTCGGACCCGCTCATGCGGGTGCGGGCCGAGAAGTCGATGCCGCTGGCGCTGGCGGGCTCAAACGGCAAGGCGGCACCCAGTTTCTCGGCCAATCGCACGATCGAACGCCCCTCAGGCGTCTGGTCAAAGCAGCTGGCGCCGTAGGCCACGACGGCCAGCTCGGCCGAGCTGTAACCGCCGACGGGCAGAAACTCCTCGGCGAGCCGGTTGCCCAGGGTGATCGTGCCGGTCTTGTCGAGCACCAGGGTGTTGACATCACCGCAGGCTTCGACCGCCCGTCCCGAGGTGGCGATCACGTTGAACTGCGCCACCCGGTCCATGCCGGCAATGCCGATGGCACTGAGCAGGCCGCCGATGGTGGTCGGAATCAATGCCACCAGCAGGGCCACCAGCGTCACCACCGAAGGGGGCTTCTGCAGAAAGCCCGCCACCGGTGACAGGGTGGCCACCGCGATCAGGAACACCTGGGTCAGCACCGCCAGCAGCACGGTGAGTGCGATCTCGTTGGGGGTCTTGCTGCGCTCGGCCCCTTCGACCAGGGCGATCATGCGATCGATGAAACCCTTGCCGGGATCGGCGCTGATGCGCAGCGTGAGCTGATCGGACAGGATGCGGGTGCCGCCGGTCACCGACCCGGCCACATCGGAGCCGGCCTCTTTGAGCACCGGCGCCGATTCGCCAGTGATCGCCGACTCATCCACCGACGCCACGCCGGCGATCACCTCGCCATCGGCGGGGATCACGTCGCCGCCCTGCACCAACACCACATCGCCGCGCCGCAACGCCGACGAATCCACCAGCTCGATGCTGCCATCAGGCAGCTGGCGCCGGGCCTGGGTGCGCGCCTGGGTCCGGCGCAGGGCATCGGCCTGGGCCTTGCCCCGGCCTTCGGCCAGGGCCTCGGCAAAGTTGGCAAACAGCAGCGTCGCCAACAGGGTGAGGCTGATCAAGGCGTTGAAACTGCGCTCCCTGGCCCCTGCCGCCGCATCCAGCAGCCGCGGCTCGATGGTGAGCGCCAGGCACAGCACCGTGCCGCACCAGACGACGAACATCACCGGGTTGGCGACGGCCAGACGGGGGTCGAGCTTGCGAAAGGCCTCGACAATCGCCCGTTGCAGCAGGCCCTGCTGACGGGGACGCTCGAGGTAGCGGCGCTCTTGGCGAGGGCCCCGCGGCATGCGGGGAAACAACACACGCGTGGAAGTGGGCATGTCAGGACGCCAGGGTGAGCGCTTCGGCGATGGGCCCGAGGGCCAGCACCGGAAAGAACGTCAGGGCCCCCAGGATCACCAGCACCACGGCGGTGACGCCGGTGAACAGGCCGGTGTCGGTGCGCAGGGTGCCGGGACTGGGTTCCAGGGCCGGCTTGCGGCGCACGCCATCGGCCAAAGCCACCAAAGCCGCAATCGGCAGGTAGCGACCGCCCAGCAGGCTGAGGCTGGCGCTCAGGTTCCACCACGGCGTGCCGTCCCCCAGGCCCTCGAGCCCGCTGCCGTTGTTGGCGGCCGCCGAGGCGTACTCATAGACCACCTGGCTGATGCCATGGGAGCCGGGGTTGCTGATGCCTGCCCATGACGGGCCGCCCGCCAGGGTGAGGGCGGCAGGAATCAACACGAACAGCGGGTGGATGAGCAGCACCAGGCTGGCCCACACCACCTGGGCCTTTTCCACCTTGCGGCCAAGAAATTCAGGGGTGCGCCCCACCATCAACCCGGTGAGGAAGACCGCCAGCAGAGCGAACACCAGCAGGTAGGCCATGCCGGTGCCCTGGCCGCCGAACACCACCTGCAAGAACAGATTGAACAGCGCCGTGAGGATCGTCAGGGGCATGGTGGCATCGATTGCCCCATTCACGGCGCCGGTCATCGTGCCGGTGGTGACCGTTGCATAGAGCCCGGTGAGCCCGGTGCCAAAGCGCAGCTCCTTACCCTGCAGATTGCCGCCGCTGATCCAGCTGCTGAGCAATGGATTGCCGGCCTGCTCGGCGGCCATGGCCATCACGGCACCGGCGATCAACAGGCCGAAGACCAGGACCAGCAGCAGGCTGCTCTGGCGCCGATTGCCCACAAAGCGCCCAAAGGCGTCGATCGTGGCCGCCGGGATGATCAACATCGCCCAGGTGCTCACGAGGTTGGTGAGCAGGGTGGGGTTCTCGTAAGGATGGGCGGCGTTGGCGCTGACAAAGCCACCGCCGTTTTCACCCAGCTGCTTGATGGCCTCGAACAGGGCGATCGGGCCACGGGGCAGCCACTGCTGGCCCCCCTCGAGGGTGGTGATCTCAAGCGGCGACGCCAGGGTCATCGGCACACCGCTCACCAGCAGGAACAGGGCCAGCAACAGCGACGCCGGGATCAGCACCCGGCTGA
>Ga0310333_100422_pt1 | contig 11605 bp, 5 predicted proteins | sample LakMicSRFTotalB7_FD_195547 | JGI IMG/M metagenome (GOLD analysis project Ga0310333, IMG submission 195547) | Enriched freshwater cyanobacterial communities from Lake Michigan, Michigan, United States - MI23.SRFL.Total.B7 (v2) (version 2) | ecosystem: Environmental > Aquatic > Freshwater > Lake... | reverse complement strand
AATTTAGTTACCGTACTATTAACTAAATTTCCAATAGCTGTAACTGTACCACCGCCTTGAATTTGATTGCCCCAAAAATTAATATTACTAACGTTGGTCAAACGAAAACATCGATCTGTTCCTGTATTAGCAACTAAATCAATTTCATTATCATAGAAATTAAGAACACTTATTGTTTCCGAAATGGGTGTATCTGTTGTGTCTACAATAGTTAACTGTTGATTCGCTTGACCATTAAATGTATTTGCACGGAATGTTAAAACATCTAATCCTTCGTCTTTCACATAAACAACAGTATGAGCTCCGGCTGAATTGCTTTCAAAAAGATTATTTTCAAACAATACAGGCGTAACGCCATTACCAGTTCCTTGACCATCAATGCTTAAAAAATGTGGAGCAGGATTTTGAACATTGCAATTTTTAACAACTGAATAACCAAATTCATTCCCAGCTCCATATAACACGCTGCGTGAAAATCTAGAAGCTCCACTACCAAGTAAGAAAGAACAGTTGTCCAGCACCATAGTCATGGCGGTTGTTAGCAACCATACATCAGTTGCTGATCCAAAATTTTCAAACGCAATGTTATAAAAACTAAAATAAGTAGTTTGAACATCAAACATTGGCAATGCACCACCATGCCAACGAATGGTTACAGCAGCTCTGTTTGAACCTTGTTGTGCGGCAGCAGTTTCACCGATAAATGCAATTCCAATAGATCCAAGAACAATTGTTGATTGAATCCGATAAATGCCAGAAGGAAAAAATAAACTTGTGCTTGATGTAGCTTGACATGCAGCAATAGCAGCATTAAGTGCAGCCGTGTCATCTGTCACACCGTTTCCAACAGCCCCAAAATCCTTAACGGATACAACATCCCTGAGCTTATTTTCAACCGTCCTCTGAACGCCCCCAGCCCCCGAAGGGGTGAAGGCGCCGAGGTCGGAGATGTTTCGTGTTTTAGTCATTAGTGATTAACCTCCTGTTTGTGTCCAAAATCCGGTCTTGATAGTGTTGGATGCGTCCATTCAGCAATATAGGGGCCGTTGCCATCACTGTCATCACGCAAAACAATATGGACAGGAGGAACAAAATCCTTAGTAGTTAATTCTGGATAAAGAGTAATAATTTGCTCATGCAGAGTACTTTCCACGATCAAACGCTCCTTACGAAGTGGGCGGCAATAAAGGCTCCAGCTTGTACCGTCTTGCTGGCGCTGGCACCGAAGTCATACTGATAGAAATAACCTTCAAGATAATCGGTTGTGCCGTTCATGTATACCAAGTCGGTGTGAGAAACGGCCAGTTCTCCGTTAGTTCCACCTGTTCCACCGTCTTGCATAGAGCTGAACGCGGACCCGTTCTTGTAGATTTGAGTAGTAAACACCAAATTGCTGCCGCCTGTTGCAATCACCCCCTTCATGGAGACGGAATAGAAGCCCTTGACCGTTGGCGTGAAACGGTAAACGCCAGTGCTGTAGCAAGCGCTTGGATCATATCCGGCATCGACAGTTGAGAATGCCCACTTAGTTGCAACGTTGTGTGCTAGAGATGATGCACTGTTGCGATACGCACGGATTGAAGGGGCTAGTTGATAGTCAGTACTTGTGACCTTGGTGGCGTTGGTGAAGCTTTGGCTCATTCCACTGTTGATGGAAGAGATGTTCGAGCTAGCACCTGTCAGACCCCACTGGTTAGTACCAGAACCACCACTTGCGTTAATACGAATGCGCGTGTTGTTGTCATCGGTTACCCAAGTACAACCTCCGTTATCTTTGATGAAGATAAAATCGTTGGGGTACGAATAAACACTATTGTTGACAACTTTGACGTTTGTGCAATCGGTCAGCTCGATGTGCGGGCGGTTGAGCAGGTTTTGGTCGCAATAGAACAGCAGACCGTCAACAATAAGATTGTTAACTTTATTTACCCGGATCAACGGTTTGTCTTGGCCAGCATATCCAGATGTCAATCTGCCACCACGGAAGCAGATGTTATAAATGTCGTTCTGGGCTGTGCTGGTACCGGTAATATCAATAAACGTTGATTGCAGTACGTTATGTTCACAACCAATGTTATAGAAATGAATGTCTGTAATTGGACCAGCACTGGATAACGTAATTGCTGGCGGATTTGGCACGACAGTACTTGCTGTCTCAACGTAAATGCCATCAAATACGATGTCTTGTGCTTGCCCCTCAATCTTTAGCGCCTGAGTGTTTTTAGGGACTAGCCAAAGATTACGGAATCTTGAATACAGCAGCGAATAAGTAGTGGCTGGATCGGTATCGTTGTTTTGGTCGATTAAGATGCAGCCACCTGTCTCTTCAATGGTTAGTCCATCAAAATAACTGACGTTAACACCAGTAAGATGCAACCCCCATTGGCCATTAACGCCATTTGAGATGCGAATATCCTTAATAAAGCTGTAGTGACTCTTCCATCTAAGGGCTGTGCCTGCAAGAGCGTTGCAGTCAAACCCGATCTGAACAACACCACAACCATTGGTTAGGCGAGCGACTCGCAGCAACTCGGATGTACCGCTGAGCTTCTTGATAATTGATTCCCAGGGCCCGTCACCAATAATGCACTGACCATTGGTAGCAATTGTGTGACCACCTGTGGTTGCGTAAGTGCCTTGAGGAAAGTAAACAGTTTTGCCGGTAGCCAAAGCTGCATTGATAGCCGCTGTATCGTTGGTCGTACCGTCCCCAACAGCTCCAAAATCTTTGACGCTGATAGCATCCTTAAGTTTGGAATCAACCGTCCTAGTAATAGCTCCAGAACCTGTCTGTGTCCAGTAAATACCACTGGCTTGATCTGTAGTAGCGCCATTAGCATTATTAACGCAATGAACATCTACCACATCTCCAACTTCAAGAGCTACAGCAAAGGTAACCGTAGTACCATTATCTGCTGTGTAATCGACGTTACGTTGCTGAAGAACGCCATTAATAAAAACCGTTTCCCTGCTGGCAGAGTAGGCAAGTGTTCCACCATACTCACCGGCACCAGAAAAGACGGTTTGACCAGCAGTAGCCGTTTGTCTCCACCTCGTAACTCCAGGCACAGTCAATTGGCCATAGCGATCATCAACATATTTCTTGGTGGCACTATCAGCATCCAAAGTAGGAGTGCCCACATTGATAATCTTGAATCCACCCATGTTGAGAATACCAAGCATGGTACCCCCAAACTTGCTGATGTATCGGGAAACGACTTCCTGAACAGCGTAAAGAATCTGAGTAAAATTATTATTCAGATCAGATGCTTTAATGGAAGATCCAGGAAAGAACGTTGCAGACGCTTCGTCATTAGCCGTTTCCCGATAAATCCGAATACTAACTCCAGCCGCCGGAGCACTGGTAAATTGAATAGTGGTAGCGTTGGCAAAAGTATATGCAGTTGTAAGAGTGCCATTAAGGGTAACCTTAACATCAGCACTATCAAGATATGGGAAGGTAAACGGGAAAAGGACCGAAGTCCCATTCCCCGTATAAGTATTTTCAGTGATAGCCATTGCTTAATGAATTCAATGTGTATGTTATGGTTGACTATATTGAATCAGATCATACACGCCACCGCGTTGCATTCCCTGACGCATGAGAAACTCATTCTTACGCTTGATGAAGTCCGGATTGGTGGCCTCCATCTGCCGTTTGGCTGCGTTAATGTATTCGTTAAAGATTTCTTCGGTGCGTCGTTTGTAGTAGGGAACAACCAAACGTTCCTGTGGGGTGAGAGAGCCTTCCTTCCACCGAAGTTCATCGGCCTTAAACTCGGGAGACGCAAAGTGAGCAGCAAGCGCCTTTTCAAGTCCCATCTTAGCAACAAGGGCCTTGACGGCTGCTCGTTCCTTTCCAGTATAAATCTGTCCGGTGGTTGCTTGTTTGAACTGCCCCTTCTGCCACACGTTAAGTTCGATAAGTTTCTGAGCTACAGGGCTCTGATTCTCTTCAAGTGTTTCAAAAGGAATGATAGCATTCAAAGGACCACCTGTGGAACGCAGCATTGGTTTGCCAGTCAGGATATCCGGCTCATACGGAGCCATTTGGCTGATGCCAGGCCACAGTTGAGCAAGGGTCTTCTGGAACAGGCTATCGTATTCTCGATAGTACGCATCAGAAGCATTAGCCCAGGCCTTACGAGCACCAGTATAAGGAATGATCTGTGAGTTAACAAAGTTCAACCCAGCAGAAGACACCGTATCCAGGAAACTGTTTGGGTTACCAGGAATGTTCTTGCCATTGCCAACAAGGTTAGACCAAGTATCCTGAGGATTCAGAATAGTTGCAATACCGTCAAGGTTAGCCAGGTAGCTCTTTTCGGTAAAGCTTCCAGCAATAGCATAGGTTAAAGCAGCTCCAAGCTGATTCAGATCTTCAATATCGCCATAACGAGAAAGGTGCCCAAGGTCAGCAGCAGCAGCCATCCAGTTGGACAGTGGCTCAAACCAAGAATAGGATACCCACTTATCTCCAACCTTGACAGAACGAGGTTGAATACCTTGTTGCCTCCAACGTTCACGCTCATCCGGATCATACGGAGCATTGCCAGTTACCTGGCCACTTGAACCAGCAGCATAACCGATGGACAGCAGCAGCGAACCAATTGATTCCCTACCACGCAGTTCAGCAAGAGCAATCTCATCTCCAGACTGAAGAGCCTTACGATACCCACCAAGAAACTTACCAATCAAAGGCGTGAATCCAAGCTGATACCCCATGATGTTAGCAGGGGTACGGATAAAGGGAAGAATGTATTTACCAGGGGCAATACCCTTCACTTCAATACTAACCAGTTCTTCCAACTTCTTAGCAAAGGCACCGGGGTCATTGGTAAAGGTAACCTCATCAGCATACTGACGAAGGGCCTTATCAGTGATCTGACCACTCTTTACATCAATTCCACGGCTCATTGCGATCATCGCATGTTCCATGGTTTCAGCAAAGTTCTTGCCACCCTTCTCCGACGCATACATAAAGGCGTCCTGCGTCATCTTCTGACGAACCGCAATGGTACGCAAGAAGTCGTCGGACGACATCATGAGACGACTAGGAAGTTCTGTCCATCCAATAAAGGAATCAAACCACCTAAGGTGACCAGCAACCATACGTTGAGTATCGTTTGTGGCAGCCAGTTCAAGACCATCAATCATGGCCTTCATTTCCGCCTTAGTAACAACGTTGGCGCTGCTCCAAGAAGCAGGAACACCGCTCTTAAAGGTCTGACCAGCAACCTGTGAAGCCTCCAGCAGCGAGCTAAAGATGGCAGCAAAGCCTTCTCCAGCAGCACCAATCAGGCGATCATCGCCCTCCATAATGCCACGAATGCCAATCTGGGTGGGCTGATACACAAGCCTCGCAGCACCAGAAAGGTTCCTAATGATAGTCTTGGGGCCAGACAGAATGTTATTGTAGAACATTCCCAAAGCCCGCTTGCCTGCGTAGCGAATCACGGTTTGGGCAAAGCTAATTGTCTTAGCCGGATCACCACCAGATAGTGCCATAGCAAGGGCCATCTGACGAGCCTCTGTGCGAGCAGCTGGATCACCAGTCCTCATTAGGTACTTGACATGATCTGCCCACTTACGCAGCAGTTTCGTGGTAAGAACAGTGCCGCCCTCTTCGGTTTCCCGAGCAGCAAGTTCATCCAGAGTACCTTTCCATGCCTTACCAGCAGCCAGGCGACGACCAGCTTCAAGTGACCAGGACTCTTTGCGAAGCATAGCAAGGCCAGCCACCTGATCAACAAGGCGATCAAAGTGGTTACCCTCAGGAAGACCAGCAGATTCAGATCTGAGATAATCATCACCAATGTTGGCTGCCTTCTCAGACAGACGACGCATCATTGCTTGGGTAACAACAAGTGCCTTGGTTTTGATTTGTTCGGTACCAACTTCACCAGTAAAGGTTTGCCCCTCCTTGCGGAAGGTATCCAGCATGGCCTGTTGGACTTCTTCTGCCGATTTAGCTGTATCTAGAACCGATTGATACGAATCCAGAACCTGTTGATCGATGGCAGAAACAATACGCTTGACTTCGGAGGGCTTATATCGACGATACAGGCTCTCCATATTATCTTTGTAATAGTCAAGAGCTTCGTCAATCTGGGCCCTCCAGCCATCACTCATGTTGGCCCTCTTTGTGGCAGCATCCGTAATCCAGACACGATTCTGGAGGATGGCCTCAGGAATGTCAAACTTACCAATGTCAGCGGCAGTTTCAACCCGGCTGGCTCCACTGGGCATACCTTCAGAGCGTTGAAGAATGTTGTTGTCAATATCCTTCAGTTCATCATTGGCAGCATCCAGTTGCTTTTTAAGTTCGGCACTGTCTTCCCAAGGATCGGCTTGACGACGCTTAATATCATCAATCTTAGTAAGGACCTCATCGCGGGTCAACTGATCGGCATCATTCCACCGAATAGCCTCCTCGGTTTCCTTTACGGATGCCTTAGAAGCAGCGTTATCCAGTTCCTTGTTGAGGACCTTAACTCCTTCCGAGATGGCTTCTGCGCGAGTCTCATCGGTGACTGCTTTGCCAAATGGACGCAGTTTGGTGCGGAATATATCAAGTGCCTTGAAGCTGGCACCCACGGCATCAGCAACGATACCAAGACCCATATCTTCAAGACCAGCAAGGACTCGATACCGAGCCTCACTATCATAATCAGGATCACCCAAAACTGCTGCTGGAACAAACTGACGAAGATTCTCAGGCAGGGCCTCATCTAACCTGGCAAGCAGGGTAGGACCACCCTTATCAGAAGTATCAGCGTGGATAAAGCCAGCAAAGAAGTCCAGACTCCGATCACGCGTGAAGCTGGCCATCTTATTCTTACTGACATCTCCAGGGGCAATCCGGCGAAGCAGTCGAGCACCGTTGATAAGCTTCAGGAGTTCGGCTCCTTTGGCCATCATAGGATCCTCTGGAGTGAGTCCAAAGTCGATCTGGGCCTTGATGTACCTATCGCTTCTGGGGTCCTGTTCAGGGGCCACAGGGCGGCCAATCATCTCACCCGTGCGGGCAATGATCTCTTGACCAGCAGTGATTGCTCGTGAACCATAATCCTCAATGATGCCTGGGCCGGAACCCTTGAGCAACATCTTGGCAGTTTCAGCAATAGGCTTAAGTTGCTTTTGTCGTTCAGCTTTACCCTCTTCAACCCTAACGGCCAAATCAGATTTAGCTTTGCCAAGCCTTACCTGCTTACGCTTTTCCAGCTGTTTGACATCTCGAATACCGTAGAGGTTCTTATCAACCCATTCACCACCGGCAGCGGCAATGGGACTAACAACATCTGAAACTGCTTCAAATGGAGCCTTAGCAGCATCGCCAATGGTTTGACCAAGCACCTGTGCGGGGTTCCATGATTCCCGATTACGTTTGGGACGACCCTTAGCCCGCTTCTTCGCTTTATCGACTGCGGCTTTTTCCTTAATCTGTCTAGATTTTTGAATCGCAGCCTTGGTTTGTTTGTTGCGATTTTCTTCTTCAATTTGAGAATTAGTTTTCCCAGAATCAAGCGCAGACACTGATGTGGTGTCTTGGTATGAATACTGAGAATCCCACGAATCAGTAAGACTAGGCATTTAATGGAACCCCCTCAAGGGTAAATGATGTGTTGTGGGAAGGGACCCTCTCGCAAGAAAGTCCCTTTGATTCCCAAGTTAGAATGCAACGTGAAGATGAGTATCATGGCCTGGAATGGCCTGGGACCGTGGTCCACCAATCAACTTACCATTCTGGTAATAACCCTTTCGGTCCCAGAATAATTCGGTGATGCCCAATGCCGCAGCATTGTTTTTTAGATAGTCATACGTCTTATCAAGCTCTGTCACACTGTTATGTGAAAGAGGAAGGTCAAGGGCACTGGATTCGTAATGACGTGAGCTGTCGGAATGACGACCAACTCTACCACCCTTTTCAATGTACCCTTTATTAAGATCAAAGTTTGGATGTTGCCAAATCTTGACGCCCATATTGAGCAGCATCTGTCCAACGCGAACAGTCCGTTGCGGAGGAGGCAGAGTACCAAGATTCGGATCAACAGTGCTTTGCTGCCGTTCCATCCTCATGTTCTGAAGATACGACCCAAGCTTTGCCGGAGTCAGGTTCTTCATAGATGTCCATTCAGTTTGCAGATCTTGAATGGCAGCAGCTCTATTAGCAGCAGTATCTGGAACCTTGCCTGACATATAATCATTCAGACGATTCCTCCAAGGAAGGGCTCCTTCCATAACCACCGCCTGGAACGCACGGTCTTGGGTCTCTTTGTTGAATGGAGCATCCATCGGAATACCGGCCTTCTTAGCAACAGCTGCAAAAGTATCGGCTTTAAATTGATAGGCTCCAAAGTGAACAACACGTTGACCATTGATCGTGTAGTTACCACGAATAACATCCCTCACCTTAAGATTGGTAAGGTTTGGATCTGCGGGACCACTACGGGCGAATCCAAAGTTGTACTGTCCGTACGGATCCGTACCGCCGCCTTCCCGCTGAATCAAATCATTCTGGAATGTGGCATAGGTTCCCCCAGGCGCCGTTGCTGCCGAAAGTGACGCCTTTGTTTGCTGCTGGGTTCGTATTGTTTCCAGCTGTTGTGTAAGGCGCCGCCGTTCAGAAGGTGTAAGTTCACCGGCAAGACGAGTAGCGATGCTAGGAGAAACTGTTTTTGCATTTCGTAAGAATGTTTGTTGATCAGAGTTCGGTGTCCACGTCATGCCATTCTTAATAGCTTGATCAGAAAGATACCGATTAACATCCTTGTATCCAGAAGCCTTAGCAATGTTAACAATGCTGCTGGATATTTTACCGCCTTGATTAACTGCCAACTGTTCATTGGCAATCATTTGGGCGGGAAGATCAACTGCTGTTGGATCAAGAACAGGAGCTGCTTTGGATGAAACTCTGTTGGTAATTGCGTCTATGACGTTCTTTGGTAGGGTTGTGGTGAAGGTTGGAGGAGCTGTGGATGGAGCCTTATCAGTAGCCTTTTGAAGGTTAGGTGCCGAGTGGGTATCCGGATTCCAGTAATAAGCTGAGTTAGCATCACTAAGTTCCTGACGAGCCAAAGCTGCCAGGTCCTGGGAAACCTTAATAATGTTAATCGGCTGATTGGCATCTACCTGGGCCTGGATGGCGCCTTGATATTTGGACATAGCCTTGGCAATGGCCACCTCTGCAACCACCTTAGCCTGGGCTTTGGAGGCCTCTGAGGGTACAGTAGAGCCGGTAAACGACTTTGTCTGCCACGCACGAATCAGATTAACTGCCTGATCCTTAGCATCTTTGAAGACATCGTTAACCGTCTGTTGCTGAGCAAGTTCTGGATTAGCAACGGCCTGATCGTAAACGCTTTTATCAATCGTACCATTAGCCAGGTAGGTATCCAGAACCGACTTGGTGATCTTATTAGACCCTACCAGAAGGCTACCATCACGGATGCCCTTCAATAGAGCAATCTCAAACGATGTACTACCACCAGTACGAGCCTTATTGATCTCCTCTTCAGACATGCCAGCAAGGCGCATCCGAGTCAGAAGACCATTGGTTGGATCGTTGATAAAGGCATCACGTTGAGCAGCAGGAAGATTATTGTATCTTTCCGCTTCTTGCTGGAACAGTGCAAGTTGATCAGCCTTCCTTGCCTTTTCCTGATCAGCTCCAAACTCCTGAAGTTTGCTTTCCAGATCTTGGAACGTTGTAAGAAAGCGTTCCCGATAGGTACCAACGCCAGACGGATGCCTGGTGCTGCCAAGGTTCGTAAGCAGGGCAGTCGCTCCGAGTTGATCTCCAGCGGCCACCTTTTCTTGATAAGCAGCAGCAAGAATCTTTGGAAACTGCTCATTAATTTCCTGATATGAATACGGACTCAGGATCTTTTCTAAAGCCGTAGAAGCTGTGGCAGCAGTTGTTTGATCAGTAATACCACCAATAGCGGTAACACTGTTCTTAAATGCAATGTCTTGTTGAAGGGCTTTGGCGTTGCTATCCAGTTCCTTGCCCCAATCCTCCATAATCCGGAGCTTGGTAACAGCAATGTTATTTGCTGCGTGCTCCATCAGAACCTGTGGATTGATCTTAGAAATGCCTGTTTCCAGTGACCACTTCTCGGTAAGCAGCTCCATGACACGTTCGGCCTGAGCCCTACCCATGCGGGGACCGATGGTAATATCGACCCCGGGATCTGGATCACGAATAACAGCATTCTCACTCCTTGCCTTATTGATGTAGTTAGCAAGAGAGAATGGAGCATTCTGAGCCTGAGCAATGCTGTAGCCGTAGGCCTGCCACCCAGTCAGAGCTGGGGAATTGTTTCTAATACCAGCAGAGACCCCTTCAGCATTAGGAATGGTTTCAGCAACTGTTGCCAGTTGGTTGTCCCGTTTGGCTGCATCACTGAGACGAACTTCTGCTTCTTTATGTTCTTGTTGATACTTAGGAGAAAGAGAACCACCACTGCTGATGAACTTAGAAAAGCCCTTTGCAATTTCACCCTTTTTCCACTGTTCACCTTGTTCTTGTACGAACTTAGATAGCGTGGAACTAAAGGCAGTTAGTTGTTCAATCTCTCGATTCCTTAGCCGAAACTGCTGCTCAACAGCTTCAAGCATCTGTTGACTTGGATCATAGGTTCTCGCAGGACTGAAACCTGGAGATACAGACGGCCCACCAAGAGCAACCTGTGGACCCTGTGGATCATAAATACTAGCCATGGATTACCTACCTCCAATCTTTTTATCTGGAGCTGCAAATTCATTATATGCCCCAAGACCACCAATAATCGATCCACCAATACCGGACACGAGACCAAGACCACTAGGAGCACTAGGTCTAATCATCCTACCAGAAGCAGCGGCGACATTGGCACTCTCAGCCTGTTGGAAGGTGTACTGACTACTAAGCAGGTAATCTTCATTAGCATAGCCAAGATTCATACCAAGCGTTGCCATGTCCCTGCCAAAACTTCTTTCAGCATCCTGGGCAAGAATACCAACGGATTGACCAACCCTACCAGAAGCCAAGATATTACCTTGGGCTTGAAGGGCATTAGTCATAAGTTTCTGAGACTCAACGGCTGACTTATCATATTCATTTTTCAGCTTCATCTGGTCCGCAACATAGGCGCGGTTGGCAGCCTCAGCGTTAAGTTTGATCTGGCGGTTGTAGGCCTCCTGAGAAGCCTGATACGCAGCCATCTGTCCCGCATAAGCCTGCTGTTCGGCTTGATAAGAAGCAATAGAACCTAATCCGGAGCTAATTGCGCTGACGGCAGCGATAGCGATTGCGACATCACACATTTTGTTAACTTAGCAAATTCAACATAGGTTAAACGGTCAGGACCCACAGTACGATACATGAGCTTCTTAAATCCAAGCATATGGAGAAGTTTCATGTGAAGAGCGTTTCGTGGATCAGCAATGTTATGGAGGACATCATACGAAGCAATTTGATCGACCCATCGTTTTGCTTCCTTAAAAAAGAGTTTTGGATACGGACGGACATGTGATGTGGTTAACATCCATATGGATCCGCAATGGGCATCTGTTCTGGATACCCCCGCAATTCCGCAGAGGTCACCCTTGGGATTTAAAAAGG
>Ga0310333_100421_pt1 | contig 11650 bp, 14 predicted proteins | sample LakMicSRFTotalB7_FD_195547 | JGI IMG/M metagenome (GOLD analysis project Ga0310333, IMG submission 195547) | Enriched freshwater cyanobacterial communities from Lake Michigan, Michigan, United States - MI23.SRFL.Total.B7 (v2) (version 2) | ecosystem: Environmental > Aquatic > Freshwater > Lake... | reverse complement strand
GCCCAGTCAGAACACCCGCCGAAGCCCACCCCATCCCTGGCTCGGACCAGCTTCCCGGATGACCAACCTTCGCCTCGGCGCGGCCCTCCCCCTGGGAGCGGCTGCCCTGCTTCTGCTAACGGCCGGACCCGCATCAGCCCACCATGTGATGCACCTGTTCCGGCTGACCCCGTCGCCCTTGAGTGGGCTGGTCAGCGGCCTGGCCCATCCTGTGTTTGGCCCCGACCACCTGCTCTTTCTGCTGGCCTTGGGCCTGGTGGGTTTGCAGAAGCGGCTCAGCTGGGTCCTTGGCCTACTCGCCACGGGGCTAGCCGGCTCCTGCCTGGGCCTGGCCCTGCCCGGCATCCCCCTGGCCGAACCCCTGGTGGCCCTGTCCTTGGTGGTGGTGGGCCTGGTGCTGCTGAAGCGCCTGCCGGCCCTGCTGCTGATACCCGCCTTTGCTTTGCATGGCTACGTGCTCAGTGCCGCGGTGATCGGCTGGGAACAGGGCCCGATTGCCTTCTATTTGGTGGGCCTGCTGGTCAGCCAGGGGCTCCTGCTTACCGCCGCCCTCACCCTGGTGCGCCGCTGGGGATCGGGCCTGAGTGGTAGCCAGCTGAAGCTGGCCGCCGGAATCCTGATCGGTGTGGGCTCCAGCTTTGCCTGGTCGGCCTTGGTGCCTTAACCATGGTTGTCACTCCGCAACGGACCAACCAAACCCCTGAAGTCAGCCCCAAGAGCCGTTCCCAAACCAGCCAAACCCGCTTGCCGGTGACGGTGGTGACCGGTTTTTTGGGGGCGGGCAAATCAACCCTGCTGCGCCAGTTGCTGCTGTCCAGTGGCCTGCGGCTCGCCGTTTTGGTGAATGAATTTGGCGAGGTGGGCATCGATGCCGAACTGATCCGCAGTTGTGGCTTCTGCCCCGAGGAGGAATTGGACGGCCGGGTGGTGGAACTGGCCAACGGCTGCCTCTGCTGCACGGTGCAGGACGAATTCCTGCCGACGATGCAACTGCTGCTGGAGCGCGCCGACCAGCTCGACGGCATCGTTGTGGAAACCAGCGGCCTGGCCTTGCCCGAGCCCCTGGTGCAGGCCTTCCGCTGGCCCGAGATCCGCACCCGCACCCGGGTCACCGGCGTGGTGACGGTGGTGGATGGCGAGGCCCTGGCCCAGGGCAGCGTGGTGGGCGATCCCGCCGCGATTGAGGCCCAGCGCCTGGCCGATCCCAGCCTCGACCACCTCAGTGCGATCGAAGACCTGTTCGACGACCAGCTGGTGGCCGCCGACCTGGTGCTGATTAGCCGGGCCGACTGCCTGCAAGCCGAACAGATCACTGCCCTGCAAGCCCAGTTGACGGGCCGGCTGCGTGCTGGCGTGTCGGTGCTGCCCATGGCCCGGGGCCAGGTTCCGGCGGCCCTGCTACTGGGCCTGGACCGCGACCAGGGGGAGGCAAGCCATAGCGATCACAGCCATAGCGATCACAGCCGTGGAGAGCTCGGCCATGGCGATCATGCCCATCCGCCCAATGCCGAACACGATCACGACGTCCACGGGCACCATCCCGACCACGATCACGATCACGCCGTCGACCACGACGATGACCACGACCACGACCACGACCACCATGGGCACCACGACCACAGCCATGTGGCGATGCAATCGGTGGCGCTCCGGCTCGAGGGTCCTGTCGATCGGCAGGCGCTGGAACGCCTGCTACGGAGCCAAATCGATCGCCAGACCTTCCTGCGCTTGAAGGGGCGCGCCTGGCTGGTCGGCAAGGCCCAACCCCTGCAGATCCAGGCGGTGGGCCCCCGGCTGGAGTGCTGGTTCGACCCCAAGGCCGCCGTCGCTGACCAGGACCACACCCCTGGCCTGGAACTGGTGGCCCTGGGCCTGCAGGTCGATGGGGCAGCCCTTGAGCAAGAGCTGCGGGCCTTGATGGGCTTGGCCTAGGGCTGGGCGATGGCTGCCCCGGCTTCGATGTCAGGGGGCAATGGTCGGGTCAACCTGACCATGGGCCCCACAACGCGGGGTGGTGCTGGGCTAACTGGGCCTAATCCAGGGGGAAGTTCCCCTTGATGCAATGACCGTCCCAGCAGAGGCTGCGGTCCAGCTGCCAGAGCGGTTGCACCGGCCGCGCCGGGCCCGGGCCGCTCTCCAGGGTCAGGCCACCGCGGCCATCGGCGCGTAGCACCCAGCGTTCGCGGCCCACCTGCAACCACCAGTGCCGTCCCAGGCTCTCGATCGTGAGCCGGCAAACCCGCCAGGGCCCTGGGAGCCTGCGGCATTGCACCGGCAAGGCCTGCTGGCCCAGGGCCGACGGGGAGACGGCCTGGGCCCTGGCCGAGATGGTGTGAGCGGGCAACGGGGCCGGGTTGGGCGACCAGGGGCCCTGCAGCCCGGCGACCAGCGCCAAGGCAAGCCAGGGAACCATGGTCGATCGGCAGGGGGATGGCCTCCACACTGACGATCCAGGCAGGCTGGCTGCAGCCGGCCTGCCAAGATTTAACAATTGCCCTGGAGGTCCGGTGCCCGTCTACTCCGCCCGCGTTTTGGTCTCGCTGCGGCCATCGGTCCTGGATCCCGCCGGCGAGGCCACCCGGGCTGCCGCCAACCGCTTGGGCGTGGAGGGCGTGGCCAAGCTGCGGATTGGCAAGGCGGTGGAACTGGAGATTGAGGCCCCCGATCTCGACACGGCGCGGGAACGGCTCAGCCTTTTAAGTGACCGACTGCTGGCCAATCCGGTGATCGAAAACTGGACCCTCGAATTGGCCACCGACGGCCAGGGCCAGGGCAGCTCCAGCCCCGTGGGGGAAGGCTGAGATGGCCATTGGGGTAGTGGTGTTTCCCGGTTCGAACTGCGATCGGGACGTGCGCTGGGCCACGGAAGGCTGTTTGGGGGTGCCGACCCGCTTCCTCTGGCACGAGGAGCGTGATCTCAGCGGCCTGGATGCGGTGATCATCCCCGGGGGTTTCAGCTATGGCGACTATCTGCGCTGCGGCGCGATCGCCCGCTTCGCGCCGATCCTGCAGGAGGTCGCTGCCTTCGTGGAGCGGGGTGGCCGGGTGCTGGGCATCTGCAATGGCTTCCAGGTGCTCACCGAGATGGGCCTGCTTCCGGGCGCCCTAACCCGCAACGAAAAGCTCCATTTCCTGTGTGAAGACACCCCCCTGCAGGTGTCCCCCGGCCATTGCCAGTGGCTCCAGGGCTACGGAGACGGAGAAACGATCCGCCTGCCGATCGCCCATGGCGAAGGGCGCTACCAGGTGGATCCCGGCCAGCTGCAACAACTGGAGGACTCGGGCTGCGTGGTGTTGCGTTACCAGGCCAATCCCAATGGCTCCGTGGGCGCGGTGGCCGGCCTCACCAATCCGGCCGGCACGGTGCTCGGTTTGATGCCCCATCCGGAGCGGGCCTGTGATCCCGCCACGGGGGGCCTCGATGGCCGCCGCCTGCTTGCCAGCCTGTTGGGCTGAGCGGCCTGGCGGGGCTAGGTGGGCCGTAGGGGTTGATGCAACCAGGCAAACCCCTGCACCTGCCACCAAGGGGGCCGAATCTGGCCATGAAAAAAGGCCCCATGGGGGGCCTTTGGGGACCGATGCAATCGCCGCTGGACAGGCCAGCGGCCAAGGCCAGTTCAGTTGACGGCGGCAAAGAATTCCTTGCTGCCGACCGGATCGGGCTTCATCGTTTTTTCGCCGGGGGTCCAGTTGGCGGGGCAGACCTCATCGGGGTGGGACTGCACGTACTGGAAGGCCTGCAGCACCCGCAGGGTTTCATCAACGCTGCGACCCACGGGCAGGTTGTTGATCGTGCTGTGCATGATCACGCCATCGGGATCGATGATGAAGAGGCCGCGCAGGGCCACACCGGCCTCGTCATCAAGCACGTTGTAGGCGCTGGCGATCTCTTTCTTGAGGTCGGCAACCAGGGGATAGTTGATATCACCGATGCCGCCATTTTTGCGTTCGGTCTGGATCCAGGCCAGGTGGCTGAATTGGCTATCAACCGAAATACCAAGAACTTCTGTGTTGCGGCTCGTGAAATCGGCGTAACGATCGCTGAAGGCGATGATTTCAGTCGGGCAAACGAAGGTGAAGTCGAGGGGATAGAAGAACAGGACCACATATTTGCCGCTGTAGTCAGACAGGCGGATGGTCTTGAACTCCTGGTCGACCACGGCCGTGGCCGTGAAGTCAGGGGCCTGTTGGCCAACCCGCAGGCAACCGGTGCTTGTCATGGGATCGGTGGGGGAAACGGGAGGGAATCAGCCAGGCGGAAGGTCGTCGCTAAGGGAACCCTCTGGGGAACCCCAACCCAACCAATGAGTCACCATCATTGACTCAAAGAGGGCAGGGACCCCGGAGGGTTTACCCGGCCGGGTCGGCCAAGACCGTAGTCGGAACGACTTCCACTTGGTACCGCAACAATTTATCACAGTTCCCTCGGCTGAAGCGCTCCCTTAGGCTTGTTATCAACGACACCATTGTTTGGCCGATGGCCTGGGATCCGGCGCTGCTGCGCAAATTCAATGCCACCGGCCACTTCCGCCTGCTCAATCAGGTGCGCAGCGAGCTCAAGGCCAACCCGATCAAACGGGCTGCCCCCTCCGCCGCCGACCAGGCCAGCAGCCGCGGGATTGCCACCGGCAAACCCCTAGACCTGCGCTCCCAGGGCTACGGCCGTCGCCGCTCCTCGGGTTCAGGCTCCTCAGCAGCAGGCTCTTCGGGTTCAGGCTCCCCTGGCCAGTCCACCGCGGCAGCCCTGGCCACCCCTAGCCCCACCCCGGCAGCACCCTTGCCGGTTGCCCCCCTGCCAGATGCCTCGGCCGTCCCGGCTGCCGAACCAAGCCCCTGGGGAAAGCGCCGGAGCAGCGCCACGGCCGCATCCAGTAGCCCCCCCATTAAGGAGAACGCTGATCCAAGCGACGTGAATCGGTCCAGCGGGGGGAGCACCGAGCTTGAGAGCAATGCCCAAGCCGAGGCCGGCTCGCGCAGTTTTCGCGACCGTCTCAACGCCATCCAAATGCGCTGAACCTGACCCCACGCCCCCCCATGGGGCCCGGTAGCACCCACTGAAGGGCAGCAGACCGATCAAGGGTTTAGGGGGGAGGATCGGGCCATAACAACGGGCAATGAATCACCGGGTGGGCCGCTGTGATGCAACCAACACCGGGGCCTGCATCGCCCAGGGCTGCGTTCTCGCCCCGTCTCGCCCAAGGTGTGGTGGACCTTCCAGCCCAGCCCATGACCAGCGCCCATGAAGCCAGCCCGCTCGACGCCGACGTGAGCCCGGCCATCCGCACGGTGCTCGATGCCATGGAAGCCGCGGAGATCAGCCCCGAAGACGCTCTGCAAATCAGCCTGGTGCTTCTGAACTTCGTCGAGGAGCACCACCTTCTCAACCTTGAGGAGTTCCTCGGCGATGAACAGCCCGATGCCATCAGCATCGCCGTCTGGGCCGCTGACAGTGCACGCCTGAAGGCCGCGCGGGAGCTGGTCGAGGAGGTGCTCGGGGATGAAGAGGATGACGAGGATGACGACGACGGTGGCTCCGTAGACGACCTGCTTGAAAGCGACCTCTGAGTTGGCTTTCGACGGCAGCGGGCCCTGTCCATAGACCAGCCGCGGGAGTCGGCCTGATGCAGACCCTGCTGGCAGCGACAGGCAAGCCACTAGCCCTGGCCCGTCAGGCCCATGGCAGCGGCTGGGTGATTAACCAGCTCCGGGCTTAGGGCCGTAACCGCCCGGAACAGGCCAAACGGTTGGTGGAACTAGCCAGGGGAGATCAGCGTCGAGAAGGAGCTTCACGCCAAGGGGCTGGGCATCGCCCCAGCCCCAGCTCCCGATCAGGGAGCCAGCAAGGCAGTCCTCCTGGCCGGCCCCCCTCCTTTGCGCCTCCCGTTCCAAACCAGGCCATGACCAGCACCATGTCCAACGGCAACGGCACCAGGCCATCCCCTGGGGCCAGGACAGGCCCGATGCCATCGGCACTGGAGCTCCTGCGCCGGCCAGACGGTGGGGTTCTAGCCACGACCATGGTTGAGGAGCCAACCAGCCCCCAACTCCCCGAACTGCCGCCGCCAAGCCCAGCAGGCCCCCCTGGCCTGTTGTCCGCCGGCCAAACCGCCGCCCTGGCCGCCCCACTCAACCGGGCCCATGTCCAGACGCGATCCCAGGCCGGCCGTTCCCTGAACTACTTGGAGGGTTGGTTCGCCATTAGCGAGGCGAACCGGATCTTTGGCTTTGACGGCTGGCAGCGCGAAACGATCGAGCTGCGCTGCGTTGCTGAAGCTCAGCGCCCCATTGGCCGGGACCAGACGCCCGGCTGGGGCGTGACCTACATCGCCCGGGTCCGCATCCGCCTGGGGAGCCAGGCCAAGGGAGGGGCCACCTTGGTGCGAGAAGGGAGCGGCGCTGGCCATGGCATCGACACCGATCTCGGCCTGGCCCATGAATCCGCCCTCAAGGAGGCCGAAACCGATGCGATGAAACGGGCCCTGATGACCTTTGGCAATCCGTTTGGGCTGGCGCTCTACGACAAACAGCAAAGGCAGGTCACCAGTTCGGTGCGGCAGGGGCGGGCATCGCAGCATCAAGGGAGCCGAGCCCAGGCAGATGTTGGGCAGTGGGTGGGGGAGACGGGCACGATTGGGTCCCAGGTTCGGGCCCTAGGCCCCGCCGGAATACCAGCAGAAACCTCAGCTGCTTCCCTAGTGGCCCTGGCACCGGCGGTGGTCCAGCAGCTCCATGGCGCCATCAATAGCTTGCCAAGGCTCCACTTGGAAACCCTGGTCTCGGCCTTCCGTCAGCGCTTCGGCCTAACCGAGGGGGCCCCGGTGGCGGCTGCGATTACCCAGAAGCAGCACCATGACTGGATTGAGGCATTCTTGGTGCAGGTGGAGGGCAGGGAATGGGGGAATGGCAGTTGATCACCATGGACACGAACCGGCGCGATCAACACCATTGCGTCGCCTGAACCTCCCTAACGCCGGCTGGCTACAGCTGCTGCTCCCAATCCCCTGGTGTTGATCACCCCATGAGCCCCCAATCCACCAGAGCCCTGGCGGTGCCCTTCCTCGGCGTTCTGGCCAGCCTGCAACTGATCGACCCGAGCGTGGCCAACACAGCCCTGGTGAAGGCCGGCCAAGCACTGGAGATGCAGGGCGCCACCTTGGCCCTGGCTGCCACCATCTCCACCCTGGCCCAGGCTGCCACCGTGTTGCTAATGGGCTTCCTCGGCGATCGCCTGGAGCGCCGTCAGGTGTTGATGGCCGCCCTGCTGATGCTCATTGCCGGCGATGGGATCGCCATGGCGGCGCCCGATGCGGGCCTGTTTCTGTTGGGTCGTGCCGTGGCGGGCATCGCCGTCGGTGCCGTGCTCGTGCTGTCCTTTGCAGCCGTCGGCGTCGTGAGCCGTCCCGACCAGCTGGGCAAGGCTTTGGGCGTGTGGCACCTCTTGACCATCACTGGCTTTATCGCCGCCTCGCTCATCGGTGGCCTGTTGGCCAATAGCAGCTGGCGCCTGGCCCTGGGCCTGGTGCCCCTGGTCGCGGCGCTCTGTCTGCCGTTGCTGCATGTGCTGTTGCCTGAGATGGCCGCTAACCCCAAGCTCAGGGCCGATTGGCCAGGGCTGGTCAGCATCGCTGGGGCGATGGTGCTCTTTCTCACCGGTGTAAGTCACGCAGCCAAGGGTTTCACCGCGCCGCAGTTCCTGGTGCCGACCCTGTCTGGGGTGGTGCTGTTCGGCGTGCATCTGCTGATCGAGCGCAGCCGTCAGGAGCCGATCTTTCCGGTTGCGCTGTACCGCCGTGGTTGCTTCACTGCGGCGATCGTGAGCGGCATCGCGTCTAACTTCGCCTGGGCCGTGGTGCAGCTTCAGACGAGCAACTTCTGGCAGCTGGTGCAGCACTTCAGCACGAGTCAGGTTGCCCTGGCCCAGCTCCCCCTGCTCGTTTGTTTTGCCGTTGGCGCTGTGCCGGCGGGCCGGCTGATGGGGTCAAGTCGCCGCACCACCCAGCTGATGACTGGTGGCATCGTGATTCTCGTGCTCGGGCTGCTGTGGTTTGCCGCGATCCGCGCCGACAGCTCCTACGGCTCCCTGGTGATGCCGATGGTGCTGGTGGGCAGTGGCCTGGCCTTGATCTCCGTGCCCCAGTCGGCCTTGTTCGTCCAGGAGTCTCCGCCAGGCTTTCTCGGCCCCGTAACGGCCTTCCGCACCACCACCGGACAGTTTGGCTTCGCCTTGGGTTTCGCCGCCAGCGGCGCGTTGGTGGACGGCTTCGGTTCCGCCAACCTGCATCAACAGGTGCTGAAACTGGGCTCCACAACCCTATGGAGTTCCGAACTCGAAGCCAAGGTGCGGGCAGCCCTGGGCAGCGGCATGTTGAGCCATGCCAAAGACTTACCGGCCAAGGCCATCCAGGTGATGGCCGACACCTACGCCAGTGGCCTCGCGGGCACCCTGCTTGTTGCAGCCCTGGTGGTGGGATTGCTCGGCGCGATCAGCCTGGTATTGCTGGTGATCGGCCACCAGCAGCGGCGCGTCGAGGAGGGGGCTCGGGCCTAGGGCGTCCCTGCCTAGCTGTCACCCTTGGCAACGGCTTCCACAAAGGTCTTGTGGTCTGCCTCGGCCAGATCCGCATGGTGGATCGCCTGGTCCAAAACGCCCTCAGCAAAGTGTTTTGGTTCCTTGATATGGGCCGCTATGGCTCGCCGATCGCCGCTTCTGGCGTGGGCCTTGGCCAGAGTCCAGCCGCAGAGTTTGCCGTAATCCTTGAGGCCATCGCCATCCAGCTGGGCCACATCGACCGATCCCTTCCAATCGCGGAAATGGCGGATATAGATGTAATCACCTGCAGGGTTGGTGCCCCAACCCAGAAAAGCATCACTGCCGGTTTGCAGCAACCGCTGCCCTTCCACCACCCGCTGACCCTGATGCTCCGGTGCAGGCAGATTGACGTAGGGGGCCAGTACGGAAGTTTCGGCCTGCTTGCCCTGCAGCACCAGGATGTCGTCCGGGTGCTGGCCCACAAACAAGCTGATGCCGCAGCGGGTGCCGATTGAGCCCACGCCCACCGCCTTGAGGGCGGAATCGCTCAGCTGATACTGCGCCAGCAGGTGCTGCATGGTGGAGGAGATCGAGCCCATGTAGCGGCCCAGCATGGTCTGCATCCAGTCTTGCCAGTCCATGCCCGCCAGCCAGGCTTGATCGAGGGCATCAAAGCGCCAGATCAACGGAGGCTGATGGCGAAAGCGAAGTTCACCACTGGCATCGGGCTCACAAAGTTTGCGCACCGCCTGGCGACTGTCCCGTTGCAGGGCCGCCGCCGTCACCTTGATCAGGTGCTCGCGAAAGTTGGCACTGGCGCGTTCGTCGATCTGGCGCTCCAGCGGCAGCTTGGCAACCCACATCGGTATCTGCGGCATGGCCGCAAACTCCGCCATCGCCTCGCCATAGGCGCGCACCGTTCGGCGGCAGACCCTGCTCTGCTGCTTCTCGCTCAGCCCCAGGCTGCGGGCTGCCAGCACGAAACTAGCGGCCAGGCGCTGCAGATCCCATTCGAACGGGCCGGGGTGGGTTTCGTCGAAGTCGTTGATGCCGAACAGCAGGTGCCGTTCGGGAGAGCCGTAGAAGCCGAAGTTGAGCAGATGGGCATCCCCGCAGAGTTGCACCATCAGGCCCGAGTGGGGCTGGCGGCCGAGGTCGGCAGCCATCACGATGGCGGCGCCGCGGAAGAAGGCGAAGGGGCTCTCCGCCATGCGCCGCTGGCGCTCAGGCAAGAGCCAGGGCAGACGCTGCGCTTCCTGTTGTCTCAGAAGCACCAGCGGATCCAAGCGAGCACTGGAGTTCATCGCTGGCCTCTCCCCGCCAGGGCTAGGGATCAGTATTGCAAAGGCACAACCATGAGGTCATGAACGAGCTGCGAGCCTCTCGGCCTAGCCTCTGGGGCTGGTTTTGTCTGCTTTCCCATTGATGCGTTGAACGGGCAAGCAAGCCAACGCCTGAGGCCAAACCTGCGAGCTGGGGGCAAGAGACGCGACGCCACTCAGCAAGGGGCAGTGCTAGGCCCATCGAGCAGCAGCGCTTCCAGCCAACCAAGTACCCCGAGCCAAGCAGACAAAAGCTGGACCATCTGCTAGTACAGATGTACGCTTTGCCAACGGTTGGCCGTGGCCCCATCGCTCCTCCAGGCCCCAGAAAGCTGGCCCCTGCTTGATTCTTCCCTGCTGATCCCCAGCCGCAGCAAGCAGGTCTGCCTCACCTGCCGCTCGTTTCGCCATCACCTCAGTGACGACGAGATTCCCCTGCTCACCTGCCAGTTCCACCAGGGCCTGATCGGCCAGGGCGAGCACCTCACCTGCCGTTGCCCGAGCTGGAGTGGCGTGGCGACAGGCCCTCGGGGTTGGGCACCAGAGGCGGCATGAGCGGCCGATAAACATCAACAGTCGAAAGCGTCCTCCGCTGTGGCCCAAGGAAGGTTGGATCATCGATGGCCGCCAGGAGCTGCATTTTCAGCAGCTGCGCTACAACCGCTGGACCCAGGCGCTGAAAGTAACCCCCTGGGAAGTTGATCACCGGGGGGTCTGCTCCTGAAGCGCCACAAGGAAATGACGCGGGAGCAGGCGTTGGAGCTCTGGGCCCAGAAACGGCAGCAGGGTTAGCGGGCCTGTCCGCCTCAGTGGATCCCACCACAGCCGCCCCGGGCCGACGTGAAACCGCCGTTGCTGGAACGGCCCGCCAGAATGGGGCTACCCGTGGTCACCCGGTGCTTCTGAACCCCTTCTGCCCGTTCAGCACGACCAAGGTGCTTTCCCTGAAGGCCACTGTGCTGCTGCTGCTCACCTTGCTGATCAAGGCCAGGGTGCAGATCGCGGCCGGTTCGGCCTTGGGGATCTCTCTGCTCTTGCTGCAGACTCTCGTGTTCCTGGCCATCAGCGGTGGCCTTGTATTGGCTGCCGGTGGGGCCGCCCTCGTCGCCACACAACGACGCCGCACTGCCACCGCCTGAAGCTGATTCATGGCCGTTGAAGTTGCCTTGGCGATTCTGCAGCGGAAGGGTCGCTGGCTGATGCAGTTGCGCGACGAATGTCCCACGATCGTCGCGCCAGGCTGCTGGGGACTCTTTGGCGGGCACCTCGATCTAGGCGAAACACCGGAGCAGGCCCTGCGGCGTGAGTTGCTGGAGGAAATCAGCTGGCAGCCTCCAGACCTTGAGCTGGTGATGGTGCATCCCATCCACAGGCGTGCGGCCCATGTGTTCCGAGGTGAGCTGTCAGTGCCGCTGGAGCAGTTGCAGCTGCTGGAGGGCCAGGACTTGGGCCTGGTGAGCCCAGAGGACCTCCTAATGGGTTCGATCTGGAGCACCAAGCTCGCCGCCCATCGCCCCCTCGCCGATGGACTGCTGGCGGTGATCCAGCACGTGATCACCAGGGCGGGCTGAGCCCAGCAAAGTCAGGAACGTTGGCCCAGGGCGTTTGCCTGGTCAGCCGAGGTGCCTTCCCAAGGGGGTCGGACGGAAGGGAGCTGTGCGGTCCATATCCTTGGGATACAACAATTCGAGGGCTGGTAAGTCAGGCTGACCTCCTAATGAACCCACTGCCATGGCCCATCGCCCCAGGCCAGCGAGGCAGCTCCCGCTGGAGCCGATCGACCCGGAGGGTTGGGACA
>Ga0310333_100420_pt1 | contig 11651 bp, 14 predicted proteins | sample LakMicSRFTotalB7_FD_195547 | JGI IMG/M metagenome (GOLD analysis project Ga0310333, IMG submission 195547) | Enriched freshwater cyanobacterial communities from Lake Michigan, Michigan, United States - MI23.SRFL.Total.B7 (v2) (version 2) | ecosystem: Environmental > Aquatic > Freshwater > Lake... | reverse complement strand
CTGCGATGACGCTCAAAAAATTATTAAAGCGTAGTCTTGTTGAGGGGAGATCGTTGAGCAATCTTGCTGCTTTTCTTCTGGAGCAATCTCTCGATGGTGATTCCCAGGATTGAAAGTCTTGACCTGTTTAGGCGGGGTTGGTTTAAATGACATATGTGGTCAACACCCATGACTCCTGGGGCGTCGTGCAGGTTGGTATCTTCTCGTCGCTTGAGGAGGCCAGGACGGTTTTTTCTTCGATTTGCGATGACCCTTGGTACAAGAGTGACGGAACAGTCAAGGGTGTGGAGTTAGTTCAAGGGGCTGCTACAAGAGCTTCCCAGAGACTGGATTGGTTTGCTTTTCGGTAGCTCGGGTGTGCATGGGAACGTTCTCGCTGCCAGCAGCAGGCAGGCTTCATCCAGACACGATCAAACAGAAGTGATCAAGCAGAAGTGATCAGCTGCGCAGAAGCCATCAAAAAGCCGGCCCAGATAAACTGGAACCGGCCCAAATGTCCCCTAACAGAGTCTTGCGGCAACTCCCGTTTGGCGAGTTAGAAGCAGAAGGGCAGGAACTGGGTATGGCAAGCGGCGTAGCCATCAACCAGGGGGCCAAGGCCAATTTGATGGGCAATGCCCTGGCCAGTCAGACCTTCCGTGATGATCCCAATCACGATGCCGAGCATGGCCGCGCGGCCGTTGAACAGTTCAACCCGCTTCAGCTGTTCGCTGTGGATCTGTTGCTCAGCCCTGTTCTGGCACCACTGTTCGGTTGATTGCGATGGGGTCATGGGGAGGTTTGGGGGAAATGGTGATGGGCTGGAAAGTGGAGGTCAGCGGGCACGGCCGAGGTCGGTGGGGCGGGTGAGGACGTAGCCGACCATGGCGGTCAGCAGTACGCCAACGGCAACCAGGCCTGTGATGGCAGCGGTGTAGTCGGTGGTCATGGACCTTTAAGCAAGAATGGATAAATTGTAACTGAACGTAAAGGGACTTCTCAGGATTTGATTCGGGCAGGCTGGCCCATGGCTTGGGCGCCGAAATGCTTGGTCATCTCCGCTTGCATATGCCAGGCCTTGAGCAGGGACATGGCCACGCCGCGAAGCTCTTCAATATCGGTGCAGCCTTGAATGGCCCTGGATTGGGCTTCCAGTTCAAATTGCCGGGCCAGGGAGGGCTTGATCATGGGTAAGCAGGCAGATTGCGAAATGCTACGAACGCCGGCCCTCCCCTTGCGCGTCGGTCAATGGCTTTCACCGACTTGGCCCCGTTGGTGTTCGGGATTCCCTTCCCATTGGGCTTCGCAATGCCCCATTCCCAGCCGCCAGGCTCATCTGAGCAGCATTTGCATCCCTTGATCAATTCCGATCTGCATTATTGGCAGGGCATGCGACAGGCCTTGGAAGCGGCAGGCGACACCCAAAGTGCGATTTACAAAAGGGCTGTATCGATCACAGACCAACACGTGGATCCTTTGGAGACCGAAAGGCCGACGAACTGAAACCCTTTTGGGGCGAACGGGCGATTCGAGCCAAGGGCGTCGACCCTGGGTAACCCCATTTGCCCCCGAGGCCAGACAGGGCCACGCACACGAAGCAATTTCTTTTACCACGAGACTGGAAGCGAGCTTCACGCGCTTAACAGATTTTCACACTAGGCTGATTCCATCGAGGAATCCCATGCTTGAAGCCCTGTTCCCTTTCGTTTACATGGTTTGTTTTGCGCTCATCGCAGGTGGGGCCTTTGCCCTGATGACTCAGACGATGAGAAACCCATCAGCCCAATCGTCTCCCCGCAATCGCCATCCAGAAGCTCCTGCTCCAGGCGATGAAGTGCTTTACGTGGACTTAAGCCGTGAGCGGCTTGAATACCTGTACGAACAAGCTTCCTAGGGTCAAAGTTCTTGATCCGAGAACACCGTTATTCTTGAAATTTCCGAATAGGAATTTTCCACCAAGGAATCAGCCCGAAAAGAGGTCCAGTTAGCAGATCTTTTCTTGTCTGTTATTTGCATGGGCCATTCAATCCTGCGATTCTTATAGGTTAGTCCAACACAGGTTAAATCCTTGTCTTTAGCCATGAGGGACCAAAGCAAATTGAGGTGACCCCTCTCGTATTGATCCTGATCATCAAGAAGGCTGCCATCCGCGAGATGGCCGGGCTCCATCGCAATGGAATGCTGACTCTCCCAACTTAAGTACTCACCGTCTTCGGTGGGGTAAAACCAGCACGTGTCGTTATTGACATCCATCAAAGAAAGCTTGTCTAAGCAGATGATTTGCTCAATGTACAATTGTTGAGCGGGATGGGTAAAACTGTCTATATCTTCTCTTTTTGTGCCGCTCACCTGATAGACGCCAAGCCAGAGGCATTCTGGCTCAAAGCTGGGGATCAGTGTGTCGCAAATCCGAGGGGAAGAAGGTCTGGAGACTGTTGGAAGATCAACGCCAACAATTTCACGAGAGACATCGCGAGCGGATGCAAAGGGATCATCTCCGCTGATTTCCGCCTTGCCCGATTCCACAAGATGTTCGAGGGATACGGTGCTGCCTTCGGGTACATGAAAAATCCTCAGAGCCCTACCACTTTTGACGCCTAAACGGTGGGCGGCTAGAAGTGCTTCCCAGGAGATGTGCTCAATCGGCAATACGTCCTTGGGTGCGATAACAAAAAGGAGCGCGGTCTCGATATAACTCTTTTGGGAAGGGTATCAATTCCAAAGCCGCATGGCCGGCCCTTTGGGTCGGCCGTGCGGAAGCGAGTCGCTGATCAGCCCAGGCCGATTTGGCCGAGGATGCCCTGACCGGTGAGCAGCTCGGTGCCGAGGCCGATCACAAAGCCGAGCATGGCCAAGCGGCCATTCCAGGTTTCGGCGAAGGCGACGAATCCGAACTTGGTTGTGGAGTCAGCCATGGGTGCAACGAAATGTCTCGACAATCTTAACAGATTATTAAGCGCTTTTGGCGATGGCCGCTGCTCAGTCCAGGACGGCGCTGATCCAGGTAGCCGAGATCCATGCGCCGCTCGTGTCATAGCGACGGATCAACCGCTCCATCCTCCCCGGGTAGGGCAACCAGCCGGCTTCCACCCTGAACGCTTCTCGGTGACTCACCTGCAGGGGCACCAGGCAATAGCCGCTGTCAGGTAGCAACATCAGGCGTTCAGACTGCCCGCCGCCGGTCTCTTCCAAGGCGCCGATCCTGGTGCGAAGGGTGAGGGTCCCGTCGCCACCGCGATGGACCTCTAGGTCACAGGGGGAAAGATCCGGATCAGGCCACTCGGCACCGATCGTGGCGGCCTGACCCTTCCACCGGCCCAGCAGGTGATCGGCTTGTAAGGGTGGCCGTTCGCTGGAGCCGCTGCCAGCTCGGAACTCCCGGATCAACACCAGGCTCTCAAAAGCCCCCTCCGGGCTGTGGAGCTGCACCAACCGGTGGCGGCGATCACCCGCCACGAAGCCGAACTCGGCGCCGAAAACCGTTCCCGGAGCCAATTGCAGCGAACCCTTGCAGAAGGTGCCGGATTCGAAGAACACCACCTGCTTCCCCAGGGAGCGGTACTCCTGGCTGATGTCCCTGGTGGGTGCGCTGTCGAGCCCGTTCCCGAAGCGGCGCAGCTTGAAATGGACCAACTGATGCTCTTCACCCTGCTCCAGGCTGAGGATTGAGGGTGTGCTGTCCAGGATCGTGCCGCTGGGATCGAGGGAGGCAAAGGAGCCATGCCACTCGCCGAGGTTCTGTAGGAAGTTCTCCCATTGACTTCCCATTGGGGTTGGCCATCAACTGAAACAGCAAAAATCCTAGGGAGCAGAAATGATCTCTATGGAGAAGCCCGTTCAGCTCCAGGGCGTCGATGTTCGGGTGGGTCGTGGGGATGGGCTGGTAAGCCGCCGTCGTCGTGGTGGCGGCGGTCAGGAGCGTCCTGCAAGAGAAGCAAGGGTGGGATTAAGAACACTTCTAGTGCTTGGATGTTCCTCTTGAGATCAACATTGATAAACCCTGGACAAAGGCAATCACCCCTTAATCGCGTCCACGGATAAACTCTCAATGACCAAGTCGCAGGAAATGACCATGCTTGATATTGGGCTTACCCACATCGCCTTACCTGCTTCAGATATTGGACGTAGTGTTGAATTCTACGCGGCCTACGCTGAGATGCAAGTTGTGCATCGGCGCATTGATAGAGAAACAGGGGCTGAAGTTGTCTGGCTGTCTGACCATACGCGACCGTTTGTGATTGTTCTGATTCAAACCCCTTCCGTGCGGCCAGTTCTCTCTCCCCTAGCCCATCTTGGTATTGGCTGTAAGAGCCGCGAAGCCGTGGACAAGTTGTGCGATAAGGCTCGCCATGCTGGGCTATTGGTTGAAGAACCTAAGGACTCCGGCTATCCCATTGGCTATTGGGCCTTTTTACGAGATCCCGACGGCCATACGCTGGAACTGTCCTACGGCCAAGAGATTGGCCTAACAGTCACGGAGGAAAGTTAGTTAGGGATTTAGCTTCCTTCCTGGGGGGGTGACCAGTCCACTCCGCGCCTGCTGCTGCAACCGCAAACGGTTCAAGTCGATCCAGCAGCGCCTGGAAGCTTGGGCCCATGGGCTTCGCCCCCGTGTCCTGCGATCACAAATCTAGATTTGAGCTGACTACTCGCCGACGACGTGGCAGGCGATTTGCCGCCGCTGGGGCATCGCCCTGTGTTCCCAGAGGTAAACCCCCTGCCAAACCCCTAGGAGCAGTTGCCCGCCATCCAGACTCAGCGTCAGGGTCTGGGCGGTGAGGGCCGTACGGATGTGGGCCGGCATGTCGTCGTCACCCTCGTCATCGTGTCGATAGCGGGTGCGCTGGCCGTTGCCGTTGAGGGGACCACGACCATCCTGCGGGACCACCGCATCCATCCAGGCCTGCAGATCCGTCAGAACCCGGGGATCGGCGTTCTCATTGATGGTCAGGCTGCAGCTGGTGTGCAAGCAGCTCAGGTGCAGCACGCCTCGCTGCATGCCAGTGGAACGAATCCAGTGGTTGAGTTCCCCGTCCAGGCGGGTGAAGCCTGGGCCGTTGGTCGAAACCTCGATTGCGTGCAGGTGCTGTTGCATGGTCCAGCCTTAGCAGGTCTGACATCAGTCGCATGGTCATAAAAAAGCCGGTTCCGCCAAACCGGAACCGGCTGAATCGACCACTTCCTTACCTCGAGATAAAACTGAAGCTGTCATCAATGGCTTCCTGGGCACCGATGGGGCAGTGCATTGGAGTGCCGACTGCGTTGACGGATTCATGCAGTGTCGCGTCAGTCGGCTAGACCACGGTTAGGTGGAGACTGTTGCAGCAGGGGCCAAGGGACAGCTGGCTAAAGAAGCTGATTGGGTGGCGTGTCGTCCATCCGGACACCTCCGCTTTGGTTAAGGCCATCTTGATTTTGCCCAGGGCTGAAGGCAATCAGCACTTGCACCTATGGCTGCAGATGGCTGAGGTCTCCAGAATTCAGAATCGACCCTGCTACCCCATGGTGCTGCTAGAGCTGGAGCAGAAGGCTATGAGGAGATCTCATTAACTTCTGATCCTCAAGGGTCTGATTTCTCGCGGTGAGCATCTGACACGGAATTCTTGTCAGTGGGGTGATGCGTTTTGCGAAGGCACCGATGAAGAAATACGAAGGTCCACTCTGAAGTGTGTATCGCTACGGCGTGCTCTTAAGATTCTCTTTAGAAAGGGGTTTCGTTGATGCTCCCCTGTGGTCGTCTCTGGTTTGCCTGCCCTGCTAGCCCTTTCCGCTCTGGTGGGGTTGGTGGTGGTTCAGGTCGTGCTTGACCTCGTTGCCAGCTGATTGGACCAATCGCGCGCCGTCTTGCGTGCTGAAGTTTGGTCGTGTGTTTGCTGGCTGACATCTTGTGCTTGGAGGCGAACTAGCAGGTGTTCGAGATCCTCTGAGCACAGTTCTCCATCCCGATCCCAGCGCATCAGTGATGTCAGGGGTGTCCCTTGGTTCTGCTCCTGGTCCATGGCGTCGCCTACTGCTTGGCTCAACGATGGCCTGTCAGTCCTGCCGTTTGTTGGCTGAAGTAGCACTTTGGGGGGGAAGACTTGCTAAAGACCTTCAGGAGCGCTGCAGTTGCCCGCATGGGGTGGTGGGCGATCCACGGGCTGTCCCCTTCCTTGTAAACGCTTTCAATCCTTGCCTTCGACCGTGGGGCCCGGGATATGGGCTGCTTGGCTGCCGCGCTAGGCCTATCAGGGCCGGTGCGTTGCGTTGGCAATCACTAACGGCGGGGATCGCCAAGGGTTCCCTGGGCTGCACACTTTCGCCACGATGCTCGCAATGAGGCCATGGCTGGTTCCGGTTCCTCTCCTGAAGGCCAGCCCCTGCAGCGCTTAGAAGCCGAGATGGGTGCTGCCCCTCGCCCGAACCAGGAAACCAAGGTGGTGTTTCTGCCCCGGGATCCCCAGTGGGCTTTTGTGCACTGGGAGATCAGTGCTCAGGATCAACAGAGCGTTCTGGCTGCGAAGGCAGAGCAGCTGGTGCTGCGGGTGTGGGATGTCACCGGGTTGCCAGCCGGGTCGGTGCACCTGCACACCCTGCAGGAATTGTTGGTGAATGCCCTGGCGCGGGAATGGTTTGTTCCCGTGCCCATGAGTGATCGCGACTATCAAGTGGAGCTTGGCTACCGCATGGCTGGCGGTGGCTGGCTATCGGTGGCTGTCTCGGCGCCTGCACGCATGCCAGCGACTGGACCAAGCAGGGAGATCGCCGATCATTTCGTTCCCTTTGTGCTGGACCCGCCCGCAAGCCAAAACGCTGAGACCCTGCCCGTCACGCCTCCCCCGGCGCTGGCGGCGGGTTTGCATGAGCGTCTCTATCTCCAGGCCAGCGGTGGTCGCCAGGTATTAGGGCGGGGATCCGAGGCCTTCCATGACCTCCACGCAGACCAGGCTTCCGCGGCTGGCAACCAGAGTTCTGGGGTCGGCCTTTGGGCGAGTGGCCGCAACGACTCCGGTGCTGGCTTGATGGCCCGCCAACGCAGCTTCTGGCTGGTGGCCGATGCCGAGTTGATTGTCTATGGGGCTACCGATCCCTCGGCAACGTTGCGGATTGGCGAGGAGATCGTGTCATTGGCCGCCGATGGCACCTTCCGGTTGCAGGTGCCCTTCCGCGATGGTCAGCAGGTGTATCCGATCACGGCCGTTGCCGCCGACGGCGAGCAACGCCGCTCCATCACCCTGGAGTTTGCCCGCAGCACCCCGGATGCAGCGGTCAACAGCCAGGATGACGCCGTGGCCGAGTGGTTTTGAGGCCCTGCGGCCTCTGGTGTTCAGATAACGCTTAATCAAATCCCAGGAGGTCAAAGATCTCGCGATCCTTGAGGGATTCGGCTTCCAGGGGCTCCACGTTGTCCAACATGCGCTGGGCCAGGTTGAGGTATTCCTGCTGAACAGCCTCTACCTCAGGGGTGGCTTCCATCTCGAAGATGGTGCATTTCTTGAGCCTGGAGCGGCGGATGGCATCGAGGTCGGGGAAGTGGGCCATCGTTTTCATGCCCACCCGATCGTTAAAGCGATCGATTTGGTCGGTGTCCTTGCTGCGGTTGGCCACCACACCGCCGAGACGAACCTTGTAGTTCTTGGCCTTGGCTTGGATCGCCGCAATGATCCGATTCATCGCAAAGATGGAATCGAAATCGTTGGCGGTCACGATCAGGCAGTAATCGGCATGCTGCAAGGGGGCGGCAAAGCCACCACACACCACATCACCCAGCACATCAAAAATCACCACGTCGGTGTCTTCGAGCAGGTGGTGCTCCTTGAGCAACTTCACGGTTTGGCCCGTGACATAGCCGCCACAGCCCGTACCCGCCGGCGGACCACCGGATTCGACACACATCACCCCATTGAAGCCCTTAAAGACAAAGTCCTCGGGGCGTAATTCTTCGGTGTGAAAGTCCACGGTTTCGAGAATATCGATCACCGTGGGCACCATTGTTTTGGTGAGAGTGAAGGTGGAATCGTGCTTTGGATCGCAGCCGATCTGCAGGACTCTCTTGCCCAGCTTGGAGAAGGCGGCCGACAGATTCGAGGATGTGGTGGATTTGCCGATGCCACCTTTGCCGTAGACGGCAATCACCAACGCACCTTCCTCAATCGCCATGGAGGGGTCTTGATGAACCTGGAGGCTCCCCTCCCCATCAGGCCTGGTCAGAGTTGTTGTCATAACCGATCAAACAGGCCAGCCCCTTGGAAGCATGGGTTGGTCTTGGTTCTATCAAAGGCCTTCGGATGTACTCCGGTGGGACCTCCATGCAAACCGATACATCTCACCTCCTCTATGTGAGCAGTTCAAAACTTGCGCCCAAACGCAAGCGGTCGTTAGCGGCTCAGGTGTGCCTTTGCCTCGTAAAGGGTTTCCGAGTCAATCACTTGCAATTGCCGTTCCCGCGCATAGGTTTCCGTGTTGCGCCGCACCTTGCTGCGCACAAAGAAGGGGATCTTGGCCAGTTCCGCCTCACCATCGGCGCTCCACACGAGGCCTTCCAGGGTTGCCGTTGGAGCGGCCGGTGGGGCCTGAGCCGGTGTGGCTTGGGCCTGGGGTTCAGAGGTCTGGGTTGGAGCTCCTTCGCCGAGGTGGCTGCGGTGGCCATCCACGAACTCAAAATCGTGGCGGAACATGCCAATCAGGTGTTCCTCTAGGCCCATCATCAGGGGATGCACCCAGGAATCAAAGATCACATTCGCCCCTTCCCAGCCCATTTGGGGTGAATAGCGGGCAGGCACATCCTGGACATGCAGCGGCGAGCTGATCACGGCACAGGGCACCCCTAGTCGTTTGGCACTGTGGCGTTCCATTTGGGTGCCCAACACCAGTTCCGGGCTGGCCTCAGCCATGGCCTTTTCAACGGCCAAGTAGTCGTCGGTGATGAGGGCCTCCAAGCCCAGCTCCTTGGCCGCTGCGCGCACCTCCCGGGCCAGCTCCCGGCTGTAGCTACCCAGACCCACCACCTGAAAGCCCAATTCCTGGCTGGCAATCTTGGCGGCGGCGATGGCATGGGTGGCATCACCAAAAATGAACACCCGCTTGCCCGTGAGGTAGGTGGAATCCACCGAGCGGGAATACCAGGGCAACCGGGATGGCTCGTCAAAGTGAGGGGGTTCAAGCCCCACCAGGCCACAGAGCTCCTCGATAAAGGCAATGGTCGCACCGATCCCGATCGGAACGGTGCGCACGGTGGCCATGCCAAAGCTGCGCTCCAGCCAACTGCAGACCGGAGCTGCGATTTCGGGATAGAGGCAGACATTGGCATCGGCTGTGGGGATCCGCTGCAGATCCGCAGGACGGGCCCCCATGGGGGCCACCACGGCCACGTCGATGCCGCAGCGATCCAACAGGCCCGTGATCTCGCGGATGTCGTCGCGGCAGCGGAAGCCGAGCAGGCTTGGGCCCAGCAGATTCACCCGGGGCCTGCGGCCCTCCTGTTGCCAGCGCTGGGCTGAGGGCGCTGGGGTGCCTGGGGGCGGAATCTGGTCCTTGAGCAGACCACGCACCAGTTGATACAGGGTTTCCGCCGCCCCCCAGTTTTCCTTCTTGGAGTAGGCCGGCAGATCCAGGCTCACCACGGGGATCCCCCCCAAAGCCATGCCAGCGGCGAGGGCACCGGGTTGGTCTTGGATCAGTTCGGCGGTGCAGCTTTCTCCCACCAACAGGGCTTCGGGTTGGAAGCGCTCCACGGCCTGGTTGATGGAGCGTTTGACGAGCTCGGCGGTGTCGCCGCCCAGGTCCCTGGCTTGGAAGGTGGTGTAGGTGACCGGCGGGCGTTTATCCCGCCGTTCGATCATGGTGAACAGCAGATCGGCGTAGGTGTCCCCCTGGGGGGCATGCAGCACGTAGTGCACGCCCTCCATCGAGGTGGCAATCCTTAGCGCACCCACATGGGGCGGGCCTTCATAGGTCCAAAGGGTCAGTTCCATGGGGGGTTAGGCGGTAAAGCTGAGCAGGGAGCGGCGGCGGAGGGGGCGGGCAAAGAGTTCGGCCAGATCTCCGGCCTGGTCGCAGCCATGGATGGGGCTGAACACCAGCTCAATCGACCACTTGGTGGCGATCCCTTCGGCCTCCAGGGGGTTGGCCAAGCCCAGGCCGCAAACCACGAGATCGGGCTTGGCCCTGCGCACCCGATCCAATTGCCGCTCCACGTCTTGGCCCTCACTGATTTGGGTGCCTGCCGGCAGGAGATCCAATTCAGAGGCCAGCAGTTGGCGATCGAGATAGGGCGTGCCCACTTCCACCAACTCCATGCCGCATTCCCGGCTTAAAAAGCGAGCCAAAGAGAGCTCAAGTTGGGAATCGGGCAAGAGGAAAAGCCGTTTGCCCGCCAACGTCTCCCGGTGGGGAGCGATGGCATGGCGTCCCCGCTCCACCAGGGGATCCAGTACCGCTGCCACCTGGGCCGGGGCCACACCGCAGGCGGCAGCGCCGGCGGCCATCCAGTCCCGGCTGCCCTCGACTCCGAGGGGATAGGGAGCTGGAATCAACTCGGCGCCGCGGGCGATTAGCGCCCGGGCGGTGGCACTCAAAAAGGGCTGGGCCAGAAGCACCTTGGTGCCCTTGCCCACAGGAGGCAGCTCGGTTGAGCGCCGCGGCGGCAGGCTCCGCACCGCGCCGACTCCCATGCGGCGAAACAGATCGACCAGCCGATCTTCCACCGCATCGGCCAAGGTGCCGGCAATCAACAGCTGGGGTTCATCGCTCGTGGGCATGAGGGGCGTCATGGCCACCAGGGCCTGGTCTTCCCCCTGGGTGAAGGTGGTTTCAATCCCACTGCCGCTGTAATTCAGCACGGTTACTTGGCCCAAAAGCTGGCGGTTGAGCCGCTCCGCTGCCTTGGCCAGATCCAGCTTGATCACCTCGCTCGGGCAGGAACCCACCAAAAAGAGGGTGCGGATTTCAGGACGGCGGGCCAGCAACTCCTTCACGAGCCGATCGAGCTCCTCATTGGCATCGGCCAGACCCGCCAAATCCCGCTCGCCCAGGATCGCTGTCCCGAAGCGGGGTTCCGCAAAGATCATGACGCCCGCCGCGCTCTGCACCAGGTGGGCACAGGTGCGGGATCCCACCACCAGGAAGAAGGCGTCGGGCATGCGCCGATGCAGCCAAACAATCGAGGTGAGGCCGCAGAACACCTCCCTCTGACCGCTTTCCTTCAAAATCTCCAAAGGGGGGGCCACCTTCGGCCCAGCGTCGAGCACCCCATCAAGCATTGGATTAGCCATGGCTTCAGCCAGCGTCGATGCGCCCATCGCGTCGAAGCGACGCACGTACCCATAACAGTTACTGGCAAGGAGACGCAAAAGGGGCAGATCGCCTACAAATGTTCGGGATTAGGGTCGCGTCGGGTGTGTATCAGCTCACCAACGGCTGGAAACTGCGCAGCCTTGGTTGATTGACCTACAGTCCCCGCCCTTGTTGGTGGCCTTCGAGGCTCCCAGCCAGCTGCCTCACGGCACGGCAGCAAGGGCGGGACTTAAGGATCCGGCTGAAGCTGTCAGGTGACCATCACCCCAGTTGATTGCGTGCGGCTTAAGAGGGAAAATCGCCAATTGAGTTTTGTCCGTCAGGGTGAAATTGCAATGTCATCGCCCGCTGCACAATAAAGATCAACTGGGCTGTGCTCCAGCCGGCCATGAGTACCC
>Ga0310333_100419_pt1 | contig 11655 bp, 13 predicted proteins | sample LakMicSRFTotalB7_FD_195547 | JGI IMG/M metagenome (GOLD analysis project Ga0310333, IMG submission 195547) | Enriched freshwater cyanobacterial communities from Lake Michigan, Michigan, United States - MI23.SRFL.Total.B7 (v2) (version 2) | ecosystem: Environmental > Aquatic > Freshwater > Lake... | reverse complement strand
CCCCCTTTCTGCGCGATGCCGCCAGACCGCCGGTGCTGGCGATCTGTCGGCCGGATCCGCGCAAGAACATTGCGGCGTTGCTGGAGATCTTCGGCCGTTCGGCGTTGTTGCGCAGTCAGCACAACCTCGTGCTGGTGCTGGGCAGCCGCGATGATCCCCGTCAGCTCGAGAAGCAGCAGCGCGAAGTGCTGCAGCAGGTGTTCGAGTTGGTGGACCGTCACGATCTCTACGGTTGTGTCGCCTATCCCAAGCAGCACCAGCGCAGCCAGATCCCGGAGATCTATCGCTGGGCATCACGGCTGGGGGGCGTGTTCGTCAACCCTGCCCTGACCGAACCCTTCGGGTTGACCCTGCTGGAGGCTGCGGCCAGTGGCCTGCCGGTCGTCGCCACCGATGACGGTGGCCCCCGGGACATCCTGGCCAGCACCGCCAATGGCCTGTTGGTTGATGTGTCCGATCTCGGCGCCCTCCAACGGGCGGTCGAGGAGAGCCTGGCGGATCCGCAGCGCTGGCGCCTGTGGCGCGACAACGGGATCAAGGCCGTCCGGCGTGCCTTCAGCTGGGACGCCCACGTCAGTCACTATCTGGACGAGGCCAAGGGGGTGATCCGTGGTCAGGCCGGCACCGTCGCCCGCTTCAGCTGCCAGAACCTGAGTTCTCACTGCCCGTCGGGTAGTGGTGATTGCTGTTTGGCATCCAGTAGCTCAGGTCGTTGTGCCAGAACAGGCGGCCGGGAATCTGGCGGGTGCTCAGGTTGGTGCCGGCCATGGCGGTGAGCAGCTGGCCCAGCTCCAGCAGGGACAGATCGGTCTTGACGTCGTCGCCGGCGATCGCCATCAGCTGGGGAAGCTGGGGCAGGCTGGCGGGACTGGCCAGTTTGCGGAAGATCTGAGCCAGCACCAGCTTCTGGCGGTCCATGCGGCCCAGATCCCCCTGTTCGTCGTGTCGGAACCGCAAAAAGCCCTCGAGGGCTTCACCCTGGAGCATCTGGCGGCCCGGATAGAGATCGATGTACAGGCCCTGGCTGTTGTCGACGTAATACATCCGCTTCGGCACGTCGACCTCGACGCCGCCCAGGGCATCGGCCACCCGTCGCACCGCCCGCAGGTTGACCTTCAGGTAGCGGTCGACCGGTCCACCCACCAGGGGCGGCAGATCCTGGCGGATCGCCTCGATCCCGCCAAAGGCGTAAAGGGCATTGGCCTTGAGGATGCCGTGGCGCTGGCTTTCGACAAAGGTGTCGCGGGGCAGCTGGGTGAGCTGGGTCTTGCCGTCCTTGACCTGCACCGTGAACATCACATCGGTGCTGTCGCTGACCTTGTCGCTTCCCAGTACCAGGATGCGCCGACCGCTGATGCCAAAGGGGACCAGCTGGCCGATGGCGTGGCCATGGGGCCACAGGCCGGCCAGTGCCTTGGCGGCCAGCGAGGGCAGGGGACCGGCCAGTCCGAAGCCCACGGCGATGCCCAGGGCAAAGGGCACCAGGGGGCGGCGGCCTTTTGCCGTCCGTGCGCTGGAACGGTTGTTCGATCGTGCGGTGCTTCGGCCGTTGCCTCGGCTGTTGTTACGGCCGTCGCGAAGGTTGTCGTCGGGAACCCGGCCCTGCTGCCGTTTGCGGCGGCGCTGCTCCAGGTCGGTCACCACCGGCTCGGCGCCGCGACGGCGGCTCTGACCCGAACGGGCCGGTCGACGGGGCTGGGCCTGGCTCATGGGCTGCACTGCTCGGCGCACCATAAGCAGCGAAACCCCGCTGCACCAGGGGCTTGCGGCAATCTGACCCGGGTCCGCCTCAGGGACTGCCCACCACCCGCACCCGGGCCGCGGCCCCATCGGCCCGCTGGCGTGCCTCGGCCTCGCTGCTGCCGCGGGCCAGGGCCACCCCCATGCGGCGTTGGGGCCGGGCATCGGGCTTGCCGAACAGCAGCACCTGGGTGTCGGGCACGGCCAGGGCCTCGTCCAGGCCCTCGTAGCGCAGGTCGGTGGCCTGGTCGGCGGCCAGGATCACCCGGCTGGCGGCAGCCCCCAGGCCGCGGATCTCGTGAATCGGCAGCCCCAGCACGGCCCGCAGGTGCAGCTCGAATTCGCTCAGGTTCTGGCCCACCAGGGTCACCAGGCCGGTGTCGTGGGGCCGCGGCGACAGTTCCGAAAACACCACCTCGAGCGATCCATCCGGGCGGCGGCAGAGAAAGAACTCGACCCCGAACAGGCCGGCTCCGCCCAGCTCGTCGGTGACGGCCGCGGCCATGGCCTGGGCCGCCGCCAGGGCATCGGCCGGCATGGCCGCCGGCTGCCAGCTGCACTGGTAGTCGCCACGTTCCTGAATGTGGCCGATCGGCGGGCAGAACAACGTCGGCCCGTTCCACTGCTTGACGGTCAGCAGGGTGATCTCCAGTTCGAAGCGCAGAAACTCTTCGACGATCACCCGGGCGCCGGCGCCGCGGGCACCGGCCATGGCGGCCTCCCAGGCTGCGGTGATGCCGCCTGGACCCTGGACCACGCTCTGGCCTTTGCCGCTCGAGCTCATCACCGGTTTGACCACCACCGGCCAGCCCAGGGGCTCGGCGGCGGCGGCCAGTTCGGCGGCGCTTTCGGCATAGGCGAAGCGGGCTGTGCGCAGGCCCAGGGTGCCGGCCGCCAGATCGCGGATGCGGTCGCGGTTCATCGTCACCGCCGTGGCCCGGGCCGTGGGGATCACCGTGATGCCGCCTGCTTCGAGCTCGGCCAGGGCATCGACCGCCAGGGCCTCGATCTCGGGGATCACCAGGTCGGGCTGGTGGCGCCTGACCACCGCCTTGAGGGCCTCGGGGTCGGTCATGGCGATGACCTCACAGGCGTCGGCCACCTGCATCGCCGGGGCGCCGGCGTAGCGGTCGACGGCGATCACCCGGCAGCCCAGGCGCTGGGCGGCGATCGCCACCTCCTTGCCCAGCTCGCCGCTGCCCAGCAGCAGCAGGGTGCGGGGCAGGGAGCTGAAGGGAGGCGTCATGGCGGGGGCATGGGGCGACCGGGCGCCGTGGGGCTCAGCGGCCGGTCAGAATCGGCCGATCCTGCCGCAGTGCACCCGTGCTGTCAGCCCTGACCCTGGCCTTCAGCACCGCCGGTGATGCCGCCGATGGCTTGCTGTTCGGCGCCGACATCGCCAGCTTCCAGAAGTGGGCCCTGATTTATCTGGGGGCGTCGTCGCTGGCGTTTGTGGTCGTCTGGGTGGTGGGGTATCTGCGCAGCCGTTAAGGCAACAGCGTCAGCTGCCGCACCGGTGACTCTTCATTGATGAAGCCATAGGCCTCAAACACCCCTGGCTCGGCGTGGGTGATGCGCTGGCCCTCGCTTTGGCGCTCCAGCACGAAGCCTTCGCCGGCCATGCGGCGCATCAGGGCGGCGGCTTCTTCGAAACGGGACGCCATCGCTTCGAGGCTGGCGCAGTCGGCCGTGAGGCCGGTGTCTTTCCAGGTGAAGTGGGGCATGGCGACCGGCGGCAGGCAGGGCAGCGATGGTTCAGGGCAGCAGCAGCAGCCCCAGCACCACCAGTAGCAGGCTGGTGAGCCAGAAGCGGTGCACGACGTTGACTTCGCTGAGGCCACCCAGTTCGAAGTGGTGGTGCAACGGCGCCATGCGAAACAGGCGCCGGCCCTGGCCGGTGGCCGGGTTCTTGGTGGCCTTGAACACCCAGACCTGCAGGATCACCGACAGCGATTCAGCCAGAAAGACGCCGCCCATCAGCAGCAGCGGCCAGAGGCTGTTGGCGAGTAGACCCACCCCACCCAGGGCGGCGCCCATGGCCAGGGAGCCGGTGTCGCCCATGAACACCCGCGCCGGGTTGTGGTTGAAGGCCAGAAAGCCCAGCCAGCAGCCGGCCATGGCCGTGCAGAAGGCTGCCAGGACCGGGTCCCCCTCGTTGCCGCGCAGCATCAGCTGCAGCCCCAGGCCGCTGAACACGATCGCGCCGCAGCCCGCCGCCAGCCCGTCGAGGCCGTCGGTCAGGTTGGTGGCGTTGCTTTCGGCCAGGACCACGAACAGTCCCAGGGGCCAGATCAGCAGGCCCAGGGGCAGCACCCAGCCCAGGGGCAGGGCCACATCACCGGCTTCGGCGCTCCCCAGCCAGCCCCCCGCCGCGGCCCAGACCAGAAACAGCAGGGCCGCCGCCGCCTGCAGCAGCAGCTTGCCGCGGGGACTGAGCCCTTTGTTGGTGCGCCGGGTCAGGCTGGTCCAGTCGTCGATGGCGCCGATGGCCATCGTCGCCAGGGTCAGGGCGCCCAGGCCCAGCAGACGTGGGTCCTCGGGGCTGATCAGCCCGCCCACCAGCACCCCGACGGGCACCACCAGCAGGCCGCCCATGGTGGGTGTGCCGGCCTTGCTGTGGTGGGCCTGGGGGCCCTCCTGGCGGATCACCTGGCCCAGCTTGAGGGCCCGCAGCCGCGGCACCCCCCAGCGGCAGACCGCCACGCTGATGCCGGCGGCGAGCAGCAGCGGCGGGGTGATCAGCGAATTGGGCACGAGCAGGTCGCTGCTCAGGCATGCCGCCAGCAGCACAAAGCCCAGCAATCCGGCCGAACGGCGGGGATCGCTGGGCCAGAGCTGGGCAATGGTCTGCACAGAGGGTGGCAAGGCCGGCCGGGGTTCAGTCCTCCCAGTCTTCCTCAGCCTGCTCGTCGGTCTGGTTGTAATCCTCTTTTTCGCCCATCAGCGCCGAGAGCTCTTCTTCTTCGACGGTGCTGACGTCGGTGCTGGCGGTCTCCTCATCGGCCACCAGACGGCCGCTGGTCTCGAGCCAGCTCAGCAGGTCAGGTTCGTCGCGCAGGGGCAGCACCGGCGCCGGCTCCTGGCGCCCGTAGCGGGTGAGCGAGGGGTTGATGCTGTCGAGCCGGCTGCTGTCGCCGGAGGCAAGGGTGCTCATGGGACGGATACTGCCGCGATCAGACCAATCCATCAGATTAGCTTTTCCAGTCCCGGTGGCCCATGGTGCGCTCCTTGCTCCGACTCTGGGCCCTGAGCCTGATGCTCAGCGCCGTGCTGGCGGCCGCGGGCGAGCGCTGGCCCCAGCCGCTGCCCATTGTGCCGGCGGCGGTGGCCCTGCTGGTGCTGCTGCCGCCCCTGCTGGTGCTGGTCTGGCTCGGGTTCAACTGGCGCCTGCCCGCCCCGCCCGAGGGGGGCGGCACCGGTGAGAGGGGAGAATCGCAGAACTACCAACCCAGGGAACTCTGATGGGTCGTGCCAAGAAGGCCGTGCTGGCGTACTCCGGTGGTGTCGACACCAGCGTCTGCATTCCTTATCTGAAGAACGAGTGGGGCGTGGAGGAGGTGATCACCTTCGCCGCCGACCTGGGTCAGGGTGACGAGCTGGAGCCGATCCGTCAGAAGGCCCTTGATTCGGGTGCCAGCCAGTCGATCGTCGGCGATCTGATCGAACCGTTCATCCGCGAATTCGCCTTCCCGGCGATCCGTGCCAACGCCCTCTACGAGGGCCGTTACCCGCTCAGCACCGCCCTGGCCCGGCCCCTGATCGCCCGGCGTCTGGTCGAGATCGCCCGCGAGGTGGGGGCCGACGCGGTCGCCCATGGCTGCACCGGCAAGGGCAACGACCAGGTGCGTTTTGACGTGGCGATCGGCGCCCTGGCCCCCGACCTCAAGGTGCTCACCCCCGCCCGCGAGTGGGGCATGAGCCGCGAGCAGACGATTGCCTACGGCGAGCGCTGCGGCATTCCGTCGCCCGTCAGCAAGAAGTCCCCCTATTCAATCGATCTGAACCTGCTGGGCCGCTCGATCGAGGCCGGTCCGCTCGAGGACCCCAACGTCGAGCCCCCCGAGGAGATCTACGCCCTGACGGTGAGCGTGGATGCGGCGCCCGACCAGCCCCAGGTGATCGAAATCGGCTTTGAGAACGGCGATCCGGTCAGCATCGACGGCGTCCGGCTCGATCCGGTCAACCTGATCCGCCGTGCCAATGCCCTGGCCGGCAGCCATGGTTTTGGCCGGCTCGACATGATCGAGAACCGGGTGGTCGGCATCAAGAGCCGCGAGATCTACGAGACCCCGGGCCTGCTGCTGTTGATCAGGGCCCACCAGGAGCTCGAGAGCCTCACCCTGGCCGCTGACGTGCTGCGCAGCAAGCGCCAGCTCGAGACCCAGTGGGCTGACCTGGTGTATCAGGGCCTGTGGTTCGGTCCGCTCAAGGACGCCCTTGACGGGTTCATCGAGCGCACCCAGCGCAGTGTCAACGGCACGGTGCGGGTGAAGCTGCACAAAGGCAACGCCACGGTGGTGGGCCGTAGCTCAGGCGCCGACAGCCTTTATGTGCCCGACATGGCCACCTATGACGCCGGCGATCAGTTCGACCACCGCGCCGCTGAGGGTTTCATCTATGTGTGGGGCCTGCCGACACGGCTGTGGGCAGCGCGCCAGCGTCAGCAGGGTCAGTCCTGACGGGTTGAAGCACGGGTCGGGGCAGGAGCCGCAGCCTGCGGTGCAAACCCCGATCCGCGCCATTCAGCAGCAGTTGTTGCTTCAGATCCGCATTGTCACGCAACAGTTGTTGCTGTTGGTCCAACAGCGGTTGCAACCGTTGATGAAAGCGGCTCTCGAACAGCTCGGGTAATTCGTCGAGCAGGGTTTCGAGAGCCGCGATGCGACGGCGGGTGTCCAGCAGCGCCTGAAGCTCGAGGTCCCGGTCCATGCCGGGACCTTACCGCGGTTCAGGCCTGGGCGGCAGCCTCGGTGGGGGCGGCGGCGGCTTCACCGCTGGCGGCGGGGATCGAGCGCGGTGCGGGCATCGGTCCGTCCTGCTTGACGGTCAGGTAGCGGATCACGTCTTCGGACAGGCGCATGGCCCGCTCGAGCGTTGCTACCTGCTGGCCGTCACCGTTGTGATTCAGCTGCACGTAGATCCCCTCGCGATGCTTGGCGATCGGGTAGGCCAAGCGGCGCTTGCCGCGCATCTGGCAGTCGAGCACCTCGGCACCGGCCTCGCTGACGAGATCGCGGTACTTGGTGATGTGACCCTCCACCTCTTCTTCCGGAATGTCCGGACGAAGGATGTACATCGTTTCGTAATAGGGCTGCGTCATGGTCGCCTCTGGGTTTGCGGCAGGGGCTGGCCGGTCCTAGGGACCTGCCAGCGACGGATCAACCAACCTATCAGTCAGTAGAGCTGCATCCTGACGGCCTCAGAGAGGCTGGGAATGTCGGCCTCCTTGCCCCGCAGGCCTTCGACCATGGCGAACACCACCAGCACCAGGGCGCCCAGAAACACGGTGTTGCTGAGGGTCCGCAGGGCGAACCCCACCCCCAGGGGGGTCAGCAGCACGCTGAACACCAGCGACAGCAGCACCAGCACGATGTCCAGCAGGATCGCCTGCAGCACGCTGAAGCGGATCATGTAAGGCACCCGCGCGTTGCGCACGACGCCCAGGTAGAGGGCCAGAAAGACGACAAAACCGCCGAAGGGCACCATCTGCTGCACCATCGCCAGGGGCAGGGCCGGCAGGCGCAGCCACTGCAGCACCGGCAGCAGGCTGAACAGGGACCGGCCAAAGGGCACCGCATCGCTCCAGGGCAACAGATAGGCGGCGGCGGCCAGCAGCCGTTGCCACAGGGGTGGGTTGAGCATCGGCACAGGGGGTCGGTGGGTCAGTCTCGCAGGGCTGCCTCGGCCGCGGCGGCCATGGCGGCGACCGGCACGTCGCTGCGCCCGCTCCACAGCCGCAGGGACGCGGCCCCCTGGTGCACCAGCATCGTCAGCCCATCGATCGTGCTGCAGCCGCGGGCTGCGGCCTGGCGCAGCAGCTGGGTGGGTCTGGGCACATAGATCAGGTCGTAGACCGTGGCCATGGGCCGCAGCACCGCCAGTTGGCCCGGGCTCAGCGGGCACTGCTCGCTGTTCATGCCCACCGGTGTGGTGTTGACCACCAGATCGGCCGCGGCCAGCAGGGGCTCCAGTGGACGGTCCAGCGTGCAGGTGCCCAGCCGGGGGGCCCAGCTGCTGCAGTCGGCGGCAAAGGCGGCCAGGGCTTCCGGCCGCCTGCCCACCACGGTGATCGTGTCCAGCTCCAGCTCCACCAGGGCGGCCACCACAGCCCGGGCGCTGCCGCCGTTGCCCAGCACCAGGGCCTGGCGGCCCTGCCAGCTCTGGCCCCGCAGCGGCGTCAGGAAGCCCTCGACATCGGTGTTGGTCCCCAGCCAGCCCCCGCCTTCCAGCGGCACCAGGGTGTTGACGGCGCCGACCCGCTCGGCCAGGGGGCTGAGCCGGCGGCACAGGCCGGCGACCGACTGCTTGTGGGGAATGGTGATGTTCAGGCCGCGGCAACCGATCGCTTCGAGGCCCCGGACCACGGTCGCCAGGCCCTCGGCCGGCACCGGCAGGGCCAGGTAGACCCAGTCCAGTCCCAGGGCGTCGATGGCGGCGTTGTGCATCGCCGGCGACAGCGAGTGGCCCACCGGATGGCCCAGGACGCCCAGCAGCGCCGTGTGGGCCGTGATCGCTTGTGCCATGGCAGAGGTTCGGCAGCTGTTCGGGAACCACCCCTCGCCGGCTGTGGGCTCGGCTGATGAGGATGCCTGCAGTCTGAATTCATCACCTCAGGAGGTGGGAACCCATGGGCAAGGTTGTCGGTATTGACCTCGGCACGACGAACAGCTGCGTGTCCGTGATGGAGGGCGGCAAGCCCACGGTGATCGCCAACGCCGAAGGGTTCCGCACCACCCCTTCGGTGGTGGCCTACACCAAGAACCAGGACAAGCTGGTCGGCCAGATCGCCAAGCGTCAGGCGGTCATGAACCCCGAAAACACCTTCTATTCGGTGAAGCGGTTCATCGGCCGCCGGGTCGACGAGGTCAACGAGGAATCCAAGGAAGTCAGCTACGGCGTTGAAAAGGCGGGCGCCAACGTCAAGGTCAAGTGCCCGGTGCTGAACAAGCAGTTCGCCCCGGAAGAGGTCTCGGCCGAGGTGCTGCGCAAGCTGGCCGAGGACGCCGGCAAGTACCTGGGTGAGACCGTCACCCAGGCGGTGATCACCGTTCCCGCCTATTTCAACGACTCCCAGCGTCAGGCCACCAAGGACGCCGGCAAGATCGCCGGTCTCGAGGTGCTGCGCATCATCAACGAGCCCACCGCCGCTGCGCTGGCCTACGGACTCGACAAGAAGAGCAACGAGCGCATCCTGGTGTTCGACCTGGGCGGCGGCACCTTCGACGTGTCGGTGCTCGAGGTGGGCGACGGCGTGTTCGAAGTGCTGTCCACCAGTGGTGACACCCACCTGGGTGGCGACGACTTCGACAAGGTGATCGTCGATTTCCTGGCCGACAGCTTCAAGGCCAACGAAGGCATTGACCTGCGCGCCGACAAACAGGCCCTGCAGCGCCTGACCGAGGCGGCCGAAAAGGCCAAGATCGAGCTCTCCAGCGCCACCCAGAGCGAGATCAACCTGCCGTTCATCACGGCTACCCCCGAAGGTCCCAAGCACCTGGACCTGACCCTGACCCGGGCCAAGTTCGAGGAGCTGGCCAGCAAGCTGATCGACCGCTGCCGCGTGCCGGTCGAGCAGGCCCTCAAGGACGCCAAGCTCAGCTCCTCCGAGCTGGACGAGGTGGTGATGGTGGGTGGTTCCACCCGCATCCCGGCGGTGCTCGAGCTGGTCAAGCGCGTCACCGGCAAGGATCCCAACCAGACCGTCAACCCTGACGAGGTGGTCGCCGTGGGCGCCGCCATTCAGGGCGGTGTGCTGGCCGGTGAGGTCAAGGACATCCTGCTGCTCGATGTCACCCCGCTGTCGCTGGGTGTCGAGACCCTGGGCGGGGTGATGACCAAGATGATCAACCGCAACACCACGATCCCGACCAAGAAGACCGAGACCTATTCGACCGCCGTCGACGGGCAGACCAACGTGGAGATCCACGTGCTGCAGGGCGAGCGCGAGATGGCCAGCGACAACAAGTCGCTGGGCACCTTCAGGCTCGACGGCATCCCCCCGGCGCCCCGCGGTGTGCCCCAGATCGAAGTCACCTTCGACATCGACGCCAACGGCATCCTCAGCGTCACCGCCAAGGACAAGGGCAGCGGCAAGGAGCAGAGCATCTCGATCACCGGCGCCTCGACCCTCAGCGAGACCGAGGTCGAGAAGATGGTCAAGGACGCCGAGTCCAACGCCGCCGCCGACAAGGAGAAGCGCGAGAAGATCGACCTGAAGAACCAGGCCGAGACCCTGATCTACCAGGCCGAAAAGCAGCTCGGCGAACTGGGCGACAAGGTCAGCGCTGAGGACAAGAGCAAGGTGGAGGACTTCACCAAGCAGCTCAAGGAGGCCGTCGACAAGGACGACACCGCCACCATGAAGTCCGTGCTCGAGCAGCTGCAGCAGGCCCTCTATGCCGCTGGTGCCGCTGTGTACCAGCAGGCCGGTGCCGCTGGCGATGCCACCGGTGGTGGCAATGGCGAGGGTGCTGCCGCCGGTGGCAGCGGTGCCGACGACGTGATCGACGCCGAGTTCACCGAGACCAAATAACGGTTCAGGCAGGCGCGCTTGAGCTCACCGACAGCAAAGCCCCCATTGCGGGGGCTTTTTTTGTCGTTGGTGCGGGATGAGGCATGAACACAAGGGCTCGGGACAGGCCAGATTCCATGGCCGACGATTCGGGTCTCGGCGTCAGCCCGCCTCAAGGGCTTCGGCGATCCAGGTGGCGGTCGCCGGGGCCAGCAACAGGCCGTTGCGGTAGTGACAGCCTGCCAGCAGCAGCCCAGGTGCCAGAACCTCGAGCCAGGGCGCAGGGCGACCCAGGGGTTGCACCCGCAGCCCCTGCCATGTGCGCACCACCGTGGCCCGGGCCAGCCAGTCGGGGGCGTGGCCGTTGAGGTCCGCCATGGCCTGCAGGGCCGCGGCATCGGCGTTCAGTCCCGGCTCGAGGGTGGCCCCCAGCCATAACCGTCCGCCGGGGCGCGGCACCAGGTTGAAGCCCTGCCAGACGGCGGCGGCGGGCCAGGGACCCTGCCAGCCGCCCGCGGCGTCGGTCGGTTCAAGCGCCAGCTCCAGGGCCTGACCCAGCACGGGCGCCAGCGGGATCCGGTGGCCCAGAGGTTGCAGCAGTTCGGCGGCGCCGTGACCGGCGCAGACCACCACAGCGGCGCATTGCAGCGGTTCTGCGCCGTCCAGCTGTAGCTGCCAGCGATCGCCGGTGATCGGTTGCAGGCTCTGCACCCTGCTGCTCAGGACCCGGGCACCCAGTCGCCGGGCCTCGTGCAGCAGGGCGGCCAGCAACGGCTGCGGATCGATCTGGCCGTCGGCCGCCGACCACAGACCCCCCAGGGCCGCGGCCGGCAGCCCGGGTGCCAGGTCGGCCAGCTGGGCGGGCCCCCACAGCTCGAACGGCAGGCCCATCGCCTGCCGCGCCTGGCACAGGGCCTGCTGGCGGGCCAGCTCTTCGGGGTTGGCGGCCAGCAGCAGCAGGCCGCGGTTGAGCTGCAGCGGATGACCCAGGCTCTGCAGCTCGGCCACCCAGCGCTGCCACAGGTCCAGGCTGGCCTGCCGCAGGCGCCAGGCCCGGCCGCTGGCCCGGTGAAACACCTGGGCCATCAGCAGGCCGAGGGCGGCGCTGCTGCCGCCCATGGGATCGGCCGCGTCGATCAGGGTGACCCGGTGACCGCAGCGCTGCAGGTGCCAGGCCGCCGTGC
>Ga0310333_100412_pt1 | contig 11719 bp, 10 predicted proteins | sample LakMicSRFTotalB7_FD_195547 | JGI IMG/M metagenome (GOLD analysis project Ga0310333, IMG submission 195547) | Enriched freshwater cyanobacterial communities from Lake Michigan, Michigan, United States - MI23.SRFL.Total.B7 (v2) (version 2) | ecosystem: Environmental > Aquatic > Freshwater > Lake... | reverse complement strand
CGCCAACGATCGCAACGGCATCACCCCCGGTGACTGCTCCGCTCTGATGAGCGAAATCGGCACCTACTTCGATCGCGCTGCCGCTGCTGTTGCCTGATCAGTTCTGATCACATTGGGCCCCTGGATGAGCCATTTGGCTGATCCAGGGGCTTTGTCATGCATCGAAGTGCCAGGGACGACGGTCGATCAGCCCTGGTTCACCTGGTCTGCGGCCGCAGACGCCTGGTGGTGATACACCTGACCGCGGTAATGCAGCTCCTGACGGGGATCGACGGGAGCAACGTCGTGATTGAGGGGAGCCTCGAAATGCTGGCCGCGGTAGGTGTGCTCCACCGGGGCACACGAGGGGTGCCCATGGGTGGCGTTGTCGTAGCTGACACCGCGGTAGTGAAGTTTGGTCATGGTTGTCGGGCCTCGAAGGGTCGGGTTGTGAGTTCCGCTTCGTGGGAAGGAGCGTTGCTTCGCCCTGCGGTGGGGCTACTTCCGGTGAACCAGGGCCCGCAGGGCGATTCACCCAACGTTTTGTCCTTCGATCACAACGTAGCGATTAAAAACTGTTCACCCTGAACAGTTTTCCGCTTCCGTCACAGGACGGGGCATCCAAAGGTGTATCGAGCCGTACGCACGAGCGCAAAAAGCCAGTCAGGGCGGCGTTAGCAGGCTTTAGAAACTTTTGGGTTTCGTATCAACGACAACCGCAATGGTGTCCGTTGTCACAAATCATCAGTGCACCGGCGGAGTTCACCGCCGTCCACTCAAACGCTCGACATGACCGTTGCCTCGCCCCAACCGCGGCGGCGCCAGCCCAGGAGTCTTCAGCAGGCCAGCCTGCTGGATGCGCCCAGGCTGCTGATGCGCAAGATCCGTGGTTTGACTTCGTCGCGAACCCTGACCTGGCTGGCCTGTGTTCCGATCGCCCTGTGCGGCCTGGGCCTGTTCAACCTGGCCGCCCACGCCGCAGACCTGCCTGAACTCACCCCGGCGTTTCTGGCCAACAACGGCTTCATCCTGATCTGTGCGGCGCTGGTGATCTTCATGAACGCCGGCTTCGCCATGGTGGAAGCCGGCCTGTGTCGTCAGAAAAACGCTGTCAACATTCTGGCCAAGAACCTGATCGTGTTCGCCCTGGCGGCCACGGCCTATTGGTTCATCGGCTACAAAATCATGTACAACGCCAGCTGGGTGATCCCCGGTTGGTTCAAGTTCGGCGGGCTGTTCTTCGATCCCACCGTGACCCCTGAGATGGTCACGGAAGGGAAATTGGTGCCCAGCGTTGATTTTCTGTTCCAGCTGGCCTTCGCAGGCACTGCGGCAACGATCGTGTCAGGCCTAGTCGCCGAGCGCATCAAGTTCGGCGAATTCATCATCTTCTCGCTGGTGCTCTGCGCCATCCTCTACCCGATCTCCGGATCATGGATCTGGAATGTCGGTGAGGGTTGGCTCAACAAGCTCGGATTCATTGATTTCGCCGGCTCCACCGTTGTGCACTCGTTTGGTGCCTGGGCAGGGCTCGTAGGAGCCATGTTGCTCGGCCCCCGGATCGGCAAATTTGTCAATGGCAAACCCCAAGCCATTCCAGGCCATAACCTGGCCATCGCCACCCTGGGCTGTCTAATTCTCTGGCTGGGTTGGTACGGCTTCAACCCCGGATCAATGCTGGCTCTGAACGAGCAGGTTCCCTACATCGCCGTGACCACCACCCTCGGTGGCGCCGGCGGCGGCATCGCCGCAACGCTGTTCAGCCAGTTCACCAGTGGCAAACCCGACCTGACGATGACCATCAATGGCATTCTTGCCGGACTGGTTGGAGTCACTGCCGGATGTGATGGTTTCTCCATGCCCGCTGCCTGGGTGATCGGGTTCATCGCCGGCATCCTGGTGGTGTATTCGGTGGCTGTTATCGACAAGCTCGGCATTGACGATCCCGTTGGTGCCTTCTCAGTCCATGGCACCTGCGGCATCTGGGGCACCATGGCCGTGGGCCTGTTCAACCTGGACAAGGGCCTGTTCACCGGCCATGGCTTCACCCAGCTGGGCTTCCAGATCGTCGGTGCGGTGGCCGTCGGCCTCTTCTCGATCATCACCTCCTGGATTGTGTGGTCGATCATCGGCGCCATCTTTGGCGGCATTCGCGTCAGCGAAGCCGAAGAGACGGAAGGCCTCGACATCGGCGAGCACGGCATGGAGGCCTACCCCGATTTCGCTTCTGCGAAATAGGTCGCACCCTGGTTCCAATCGGCGGGCACCCACTTCGGGTGGGTGCCTATTCACCTGAAACGCCGATTCACGGCGCCCTTCAGGACGGGATTCTGAAAACGGTGTCATCTGCTACGCGCCAGCGGCGCTCCATGGCGGAATGTGACCTGGTGAACATTGGAGGTTGACTCCCCTAATGGCCCAAGTCCCCATGGCTGGCGGTGGTCCCACCCCTCTGGCCGTCTTTGACCGCTTTCGCACCAAGGTGCTGGCGAAGGTCCAAGAACCCGAGCTCAAGCGCTATGCGGTGATGCTGCTGGCCTTCGGCGCCGGTCTGCTGCCGCTGATGGCCGGCTCCGCCAAGGCCGCCCTGCAGAAGGTGCCCACCGACGGCGCCGACACCCTGCTGATGCTGATGGGTTCGGCCCTGGTTCTGCTGATGACGCCGGGCCTGGCGTTCTTCTACGGCGGCTTCACCCGCGCCAAGAACGTGCTCAACACGATGATGATGAGCTTCTTCCTGATGGGGCTCATCGGTGTTATCTGGGTGATCGTCGGCTACTCGCTGGCCTTTGACACCGGATTCAAGAGTCCCTTCATCGGCGGCCTGGGCCAGATGTGGCTCAACGGCGTCGGCGGTGAACTGGGCGATGCACCACTGGCCGACGGATTCGCCATCTCGGCGTCCTCGTTTGCCCTGTTCCAGGGCATGTTCGCCATCATCACTCCGGCCCTGATTTCGGGCGCTCTGGTGGAGCGCATCAACTTCAAGGCCTGGTTCTGGTTCTCGCTGCTGTGGAGCCTGTTCATCTACTGCCCGATGGCCAAGATGGTCTGGGGTGGTGGCTACCTGGGTCCCTTCGGTGAGATCGGCGCGATCGACTTTGCCGGCGGCACCGTGGTGCACATCGCCGCCGGTGTGGGTGCCCTGGTGGCAACCGCCATCGTCGGCCCCCGTTCTGGTTTCCCAGGCAGCAAGCGCCCGCCCCACAACGTGCCCTTCATCCTGCTGGGTGCCGGCCTGCTGTGGTTCGGCTGGTTCGGCTTCAACGGCGCCAGCTACTTTGCCGCCAAGGGTGCGGGCTTCTCGTTCCAGACCACGACGTTCTCGGCTTCGGCTGCACTGCTGACCTGGTGCCTGATCGAGTGGTTCCGCGATGGCAAACCCACCGCCGTGGGTGCCGCCACCGGCGCTGTTGCGGGCCTGGTCGGCATCACGCCTGCCGCAGGTTTCGTCTACATGCCCCAGGCCTTCATCATCGGTGTGGCCACCGCTGCGGCCTGCTACATCGCTGTGCAGGTCAAGGCCGCCATCCAATTCGATGACTCCCTGGACGCCTACGCCGTCCACGGCGTCGGCGGCACCGTCGGCGCCCTGCTGACCGGTCTGCTGGCGGTTCCAGCCCTGGTGCCCGCTGATTACTTCCCCAAATCGGCCGAGATCCTGGCCAAGGGAGGCAACGCTGCGCTGTTCGTGGCCCACGTCAAGGCCGTGCTGATCAGCTATGGCTTTGTCGGCATCGGCACCGCGATCATTCTCTGGATCGTCGGCGCCACTGTCGGCCTACGGGTCACACCTGAACAGGAAGATCGGGGTCTGGACTTCGTGGCCCATGGTGAAGAGGCGTACGACCCCATGACCTACTGAGGAACCCAGTCCCATGAAACAGATCACAGCGGTGGTTCGGCCCTCCAAGGTCGATGCCATCAAGGAAGCCCTGGTCGCCATCGACATCGTCGGCATGACCATCCGCGATGTGCGGGGGTTCGGCCGCCAGAAGGGGCAGGTGGAGCGCTACCGCGGCAATGAATTCACCGTCGAATTCATTCCAAAGGTGCACATCACCACCGTCGTTAATGACGACAAAGTCGAGGCCGCCATCACCGCGATCAGCAACGCCGCCCGCAGCGGCGAAATCGGCGACGGCAAGATCTTCGTCTCCCCCGTTGACGAGGTCGTGCGCATCCGCACCGGTGAGCGGGGCGCTACCGCCCTCTGAGCCGTTTCCTGCGACACAGCACCCTGGCCCACCGCGACAGCGGTGGGCTTTTTTGATGACAGACAGGTCTTTAAGGTGGGTGATCGACCGCAGCCAGCAGCCCGTGCCGCCCAGGCGCTCCTTGCGAGCCCACTGCCTTGCCCTGCTCTGGCCGTTGCTGGGTGCGGGCCTGGCCTGGGCCAACGGTCAGGATCAACCCCTGCAACCCCAGCTGCCACCAGCGGGTTCGGCCACGGCAGCAGAGCCGCTGCGACCGGATCCGCAGCAACTGCGCCACCAGGCACCCCGCAGCTTTGATGCCTCGCTCGACGATCTGGTGCGCGACGGGGTGGTCACCCCGGCCGAGCGGGCTCGCTTTCGCAATGGGGCCGTAGCCACCCCGTTTGATGTGCCGGCCCATCAACAGGCCTGCCGCAGTGGCGCCCTGTCCGCCCAAGAGTGCCGCACCGGGGTGGTGCTGCGCTGGCGCGGCCGCTTCGGCGGCGGCGATCGCTTGCGGGATGGTGGGGTGGAGCGGCTCGGGGCCGACGGTCGCCCCATGGCCCCGCTGACGGTGCCCGTGTCGGCACTGCTGGCCGGCTCGGGCGGCAACTTCCGGCTCAGCGATGTGTTCGGGGTGACCCCCAGGCCAGCCCCGATCCTGGGCAACGGCAACCGCAGCCTGCTGTTTCCCCTGATCGGATCGGCCACCACCAGCAGCAGCTTCGGCTGGCGGCTGCACCCGATCCTGGGCAACTGGCTGCTGCATGCCGGCAAAGACCTGGCGGCCCCAGAGGGCACCCCGGTGGTGGCGGCCCTGGCTGGCCGGGTGATCAGCAGCGGCCTGGCCGGTGGCTATGGCCTGGCAATCGAGGTCGAACACGACCGGCCCCGGCGGCGAACCCTGTACGGCCACCTCAGCGAGCTGTACGTGAAACCAGGCGAACAGGTGCGCCAGGGCGAGGTGATCGGCCGTGTCGGCAGCACCGGCCTCAGCACCGGCCCCCATCTGCACTTTGAACTGCGGTTGCCCAGCAGCGGCGGCTGGGTCGCCGTCGATCCCGGCGACCTGGACCCCGGCAGCGGCGCCCGCGGCAGCGATTCGATTGCCCTGTTGATGGGTGAGCTGCTCAAAGCGTTGCAGCGCCCCGCAACCAGCTGAACCCCATCGGCAGCTGGCTGGCGCCGACTAGGCCGCAATCCGCCCGTCCCTGAAATGAATCACCTTCTGGGCTCGGGCGGCCACCTCGTCTTCGTGGGTCACCATCACCACGGTGATGCCGCTGCGGTGCAGGTCGTCAAAAATGTCAAGCACCTCAGCGGTGGTGCGTGAGTCGAGGGCGCCAGTGGGTTCGTCGGCCAGCAGCAGGGCCGGGTTATTGATAATCGCCCGGGCGATGGCCACCCGCTGTTGCTGACCCCCTGACAGTTGGTTGGGTTTGTTGGCCAGCCGCTGGCCCAGGCCCACACGGGTCAGGGCCTCGCGGGCCCGCTGCTGCCGCTCGTCGTGGGGAACGCCGGCATAGATCATCGGCAGCACCACGTTTTCAAGGGCGCTGAGCTGGGGCAGCAGGTGGAACTGCTGAAACACAAACCCCAGCTCGCGGTTGCGCAGGTCGGCGAGCTGGTCGTCGTCCAGGCTTTCGACCAGGGTGCCGTTGAGCCGGTAGCTGCCCGAACTGGGCCGGTCCAGACAACCCAGAATGTTCATCGCCGTGCTCTTGCCCGAGCCCGAGGCACCCATGACCGCCAGGTAATCGCCCCGTTGCACGGTCAGGCTCAGGTGATCGAGGGCCTGCACCAGGGTGTCACCGCTGCCGTAGACCTTGCTGACATCGTGCAGCTCGGCGACCTCGGTCGCCATCAACCGAGGGGGGCGTGGGCGGTGGCCGCAGCGATCGCCTGCAACAGCATCGGTGTACCGGTGACGGCCTCGCCCGCCCAGCCGAACAGGGGGTTGGAGAGGATGCCGCCGACGGCGGTGACGATCACGCAGGTCACCAGGGCTGCCCGCAGGGCCGGCATGCCGCGCAGATTCCAGCTGAGCTCTGGATAGGCCTTGACGACGTCCGAAGCGTCCTGGGGTTCCTTGACCACCATCATCTTGATCACCGAGATGTAGTAGTAAATGGACACCACCGAGGTCACCAGGCCCACCACCACCAGCAGGTACTGGTGATCAGCCCAGCCTGCGAAGAACAGGTAGATCTTGCCGAAGAAGCCCAGCATCGGCGGAATGCCGCCGAGGGAGAGCAAGCAGAGGCTGAGACCCAGGGTGATCAACGGATCCTTCTGGTAAAGACCCGCGTAGTCAGAAATCCGATCCGATCCGGTGCGCAGCGAGAAGAGAATGATGCAGGCGAAAGCGCCCAGGTTCATGAACAGATAGGCCGCCATGTAGAGGACCATGGCTGCATAGCCCTCTTCAGTCCCGCAGACCAGGCCGATCATCACGAAACCCGCCTGACCGATCGAGCTGTAGGCCAGCATCCGCTTCATCGAGGTCTGGGCCAGGGCGACCACATTGCCCAGCACCATGCTAAGCACCGCCAGAACGGTGAACAGCAGTTTCCACTGCACCGAGAAGCTCTCGAAGCACCCCACAAGAATGCGCAGGGCCAGGGCAAATCCGGCCGCCTTGGAGCCCACCGACAGGAAGGCCACCACAGGGGTCGGTGAGCCCTCATAGACGTCGGGGGTCCACTGGTGAAAAGGCACCGCCGCGATCTTGAAAGCGACCGTGGCCAGCACGAACACCAGGGACAGGGCCGCCACCGGAGTGGTGCTGCTCTGCAGGGCCAGAGCCACCGCATCCAGGCCGGTGGCACCGCCGGTCAGGCCGTACAGCAGCGAGGCGCCATAAAGGAAGACCGCCGCAGCGGCGGATCCCACCAACAAATATTTGAGCGCCGCTTCGGAACTGCGGGCATCCCGCTTCATGTAACCGGACAGCAGGTAGCTGGAGACCGACAACGTCTCCAGCGACACGAAGATGCTGACCAGATCGGTGCTGCCGCACAGCAGCATCGCCCCCAGTGTGGCCGCCAGCAAAATGCCGGCGTATTCACCAATCGGGGTACCGCTGCGCTCGACATAGCGCCAGCTGAGCATCAGCGACACCAGGGTCGAGGCCGCGACGACGGACCGAAAGGCGATCGCCAGGTTGTCAGCCAGAAAAGCGCCCAGAAAGGCGGGCTCAGCAGGGGAGTTCCACTGCAGGGCCAGCAGCAGCAGGGCGCTACCCAGGCCGCCGTAGCAGATCGGCGGGACCCAGCGCGCCGCCACCTGTTCACCGGCCAGGTCGACCAGAAGGCTCAGCAGCAGGGCCACCAGCACAGCGCCCTCAGGAGCGATCGCAGCGGCGTTGAGCTGCAGCGATGAGGGGTCAAAGATCACCGATCTGACAGCCAGGTTGCTGACGGGGACTGTAGCGGCGATGGTCGGCGCTTCAGTCATGAACCCCCACCCTGCACCAAAAGGCCCGCCGGTGCGATAAAGAGGGAAGCGGTTCAGCGCCTGAGCTGTGGGTCACACCCTGGTCATCGTCGAAAGCCCCACCAAGGCCCGCACCATCCGCGGCTTCCTGCCCAAGGATTTCCGGGTGGAGGCCTCGATGGGCCATGTGCGCGACCTGCCCAACAACGCCAGCGAGATTCCTGCGGCCCACAAGGGCGAGAAATGGGCGAACCTGGGGGTGAACACCGCCAACGACTTCGAGCCCCTCTACGTGGTGCCGAAGGACAAGAAGAAGGTGGTCAAGGAGCTCAAGGACGCCCTCAAGGGGGCCGACCAGCTGCTGCTAGCGACGGACGAAGACCGGGAAGGCGAATCGATCAGCTGGCACCTGCTGCAGCTGCTGGCCCCCAAGGTGCCGGCCAAGCGCATGGTCTTCCACGAGATCACCAAGGAAGCGATCGGGCGGGCGCTGGACCAGACCCGCGAGCTCGACATGGAGCTGGTGCACGCCCAGGAGACCCGGCGCATTCTCGATCGCCTGGTGGGTTACACGCTTTCGCCCCTGCTGTGGAAGAAGGTGGCGTGGGGACTGAGCGCCGGCCGCGTCCAGTCGGTGGCGGTGCGCCTGCTGGTGCAGCGCGAGCGGGCCCGCCGGGCCTTCCGCAGCGGCAGCTACTGGGACCTGAAGGCCCGGCTCGAGCAGGGCGGCGGTGGCTTTGAGGCCAAGCTCAGCCATCTGGCCGGCGAGCGCATCGCCGGCGGCGGCGACTTTGACGAGAGCACCGGCGCCCTCAAGCCCGGCAGCAAGGTGCGGCTGCTGGCCGAGGCTGACGCCAGGGCCCTGCAGCAGGCGGTCGAAGCTGCGGCCTGGCGGGTGGCGGCGGTCGAAGAGAAACCGACGGTGCGCAAGCCCGTGGCCCCGTTCACCACCAGCACCCTGCAGCAGGAGGCGAACCGCAAGCTGCGCCTGTCGGCCCGCGAGACGATGCGCACCGCCCAGGGGCTGTACGAGCGCGGCTTCATCACCTACATGCGCACCGACTCGGTCCATCTGAGCGACCAGGCGATCGGTGCGGCCCGCAGCTGCGTGGAGGCCAAATACGGCAAGGACTACCTGAGCCCGTCCCCCCGCCAGTTCTCCACCAAGGCCCGCAACGCCCAGGAGGCCCACGAGGCGATCCGGCCCGCCGGTGAAAGCTTTCGCGATCCGGCTGCCACAGGCCTCGACGGCCGCGATCTGGCCCTCTATGAGCTGATCTGGAAGCGCACCGTGGCCAGCCAGATGGCCGACGCCCGGCTCACCATGATGAGCGTCGATCTGGAGGTGGACGGCGGCGCCCTGGGCCTCGCCAGTTTTCGGGCCAGCGGCAAGCGCATCGACTTCGCCGGCTTCTTCAGGGCCTACGTCGAGGGCAGCGATGACCCCGATGCGGCGCTCGAGGGCCAGGAGGTGCTGCTGCCCAGCCTCAAGGCCGACGACAAACCGGCCTGCAAGGGGGTCGAAGCCCTGGGCCACCAGACCCAGCCGCCGGCCCGTTACAGCGAAGCGGCCCTGGTCAAGATGCTCGAGAAGGAGGGCATCGGCCGGCCGTCGACCTATGCCTCGATCATCGGCACGATCGTCGACCGGGGTTACGCCACCCTGCAGAACAACAGCCTCACCCCCAGCTTCACGGCATTCGCGGTGACCGCCCTGCTCGAAGAGCACTTTCCCGATCTGGTGGACACGAGCTTCACCGCCCGCATGGAGAACAGCCTCGACGAGATCTCCCACGGCAAGGTGGAGTGGCTGCCCTATCTGGAGGGCTTCTACAAAGGCGAAGCGGGGCTCGAGGCCCAGGTGGCCCAGCGCGAGGGCGACATCGACCCCGGCGCCTCGCGCACCGTTGAGCTCGAAGGCCTGCCCTGCGTGGTGCGCATCGGCCGCTTCGGCGCCTACCTGGAGACCAAGCGGGTGGCCGATGACGGCACCGAAGAGCTGCTCAAGGCCACCCTGCCCCAGGAGATCACCCCCGCCGATCTCGATGCCGAACGGGCCGAGCTGATCCTCAAACAGAAGGTGGACGGACCCGAGTCGCTGGGTGAGGACCCCGAAACCGGCGAGCAGGTCTACCTGCTATTCGGCCAGTACGGCCCCTACGTGCAGAAGGGCCAGGTCAGCGACGAGAACCCCAAGCCCAAGCGGGCCTCGCTGCCCAAGGGCGCCAAACCGGAAGAGCTGAGCCTGGAGGACGCCCTGGGACTGCTGCGGCTGCCCCGGCACCTGGGCGAGCACCCCGACGGCGGCAAGGTGCAGGCGGGCCTGGGCCGCTTCGGCCCCTATGTGGTGCACGACAAGGGCAAGGGCGAGAAGGACTACCGCTCGCTCAAAGCCGAAGACGACGTGCTGGCCATCGGCCTGAGCCGCGCCCTCGAGCTGCTGGCGATGCCCAAGAAGGGTCGCGGCGGCCGCACCGCCCTCAAGGACCTGGGCACCCCCGAGGGAGCCGACGAGCAGGTCCAGCTGTTCGACGGTCCCTACGGGCTTTACGTCAAACAGGGCAAGGTCAACGCCTCGCTGCCCGAGGGCACCACCGCCGACACCATCACCCTGGAGCAGGCCGTCGAACTGCTGGCCGCCAAGGCCGCCAGCAGCAAGCCCAAAGGCAGGGGCCGCACCGGCGCTGCCAAGGCGAGCAGCACCGCCAAGCCCGCAGCCAAGCCCGCGGCCCGCAAGGCCCCCTCCACCACCAAGAGCGGTCGGCTGCGGGCCAGTGCCGTGCGCATCATCAAGGCCGCCGACAGCTGATGGGCCAGGGCCACGCTGCCACCGCTGCTCCCCTGGCGGCCGTGCTGATCAGCCTGCTGCTGGGTGGTTGCAGCGGCACCGCCTTCGGTGACCGCCTGGCCGGCAGCTTTTCGGCGGCGCCCGCCTCACCCCCGGCGGCACCGGCGTCAACCGGCCCCCGATCCGAAGCACCGGCGGCATCTGGATCGGCCGGCCAGCCCGCCGCCAGCGGCGACAAGCCCGCCCAGCCGCAGCCGGCGACACCGACCAAGAACCCCGCAAAACCGGCCGCTGCCGTGACCCTGGAGCCGGCGCCCTACCGAATCACGATCAAACTGCCCAGTGGCGACCCTTCAGCACCGGCCGAGGTGGTCACCCAGGCCCTGCGGGCTGCAGGGGTGGCCTTTGAGGTGGAGATGATCGAACGGGTTTCGACTGCAGCTCCTGTGGCGGCTCCCCTGCCCCAGCCGGCACCGGCCCCGCGGCCCCGCTGAGCCGATGGCACCCCGCCCGCTGAGCCAACGCCAGGCCCGCCAGTTGACCGAGACGGCCTACCTGGCCGCGGCCACGGCCCTGTTGTGGATCGCCCTCTACTACCTGCCGGTGGGCAGTCCCCTGTTCAGGCTGGCCCTGCCCCTGCCCCTGTCCCTGTTGCAGCTGCGCCACGGCTGGCGCTGCGCCTGCGAGGGACTGCTGGTGACCGTGCTGCTGCTGCTGGCCCTGATGGGCCCGATCCGCGGGCCGCTGGTGCTGTTTCCCTATGGGGCCCTGGCCCTGTGGCTGGGCTGGTGCTGGCGGCGGCGGGTCAGCTGGTGGTGGAGCCTGGGCCTGGGCAGCGTGATCGGTGCCGCAGGCTTTCTGGTGCGGGTGGCCGCGCTGTCGGTCCTGGTGGGCGAAAACCTGTGGGTGGTGATCACCGGCGCCGCCGCCGCCCTGCTCGAGCGCCTGTTGGCACTGGTCGGGATGGCCGGGGGCATCGACCTGTTGCAGGTTCAGCTGGCGGCGGTGCTGCTGGTGTGGCTGCAGAACCTGATCGTGGTGCTGGCCCTGCATGCGGTCGCCTATTGGATCTTTCCGCGCTTGCAGACACCGATCAGCGAACCACCGGCGGCCCTGCGGGCGCTGGTGGCCCTTGATCCCCTATGACCGATCTGGCCGGCAGCTGGCAGCGGGTGAAACCACTCCTGCTGCTGGCGGCCACGGCCACGGCCGACGTGCCCGGCATCTCGGCCGCAGGGGCCACGCCCGAGTCCCGTCGCCTGACCGCCGCCGCCGACGCCGAACTGCTGCTGCTGGGGCCGACCGCCCACCGCCCCCACGC
>Ga0310333_100406_pt1 | contig 11801 bp, 14 predicted proteins | sample LakMicSRFTotalB7_FD_195547 | JGI IMG/M metagenome (GOLD analysis project Ga0310333, IMG submission 195547) | Enriched freshwater cyanobacterial communities from Lake Michigan, Michigan, United States - MI23.SRFL.Total.B7 (v2) (version 2) | ecosystem: Environmental > Aquatic > Freshwater > Lake... | reverse complement strand
GGTGAGATCCACGTGACCGTGATCGCCACCGGCTTCGACAGCGGCACTCCTTACCGCCCCGAGCGCCCATCGTTCACGGCGGCTGCCGGTTTCAGCGAGACGATCGAAGAGCGGGGCGCCAAGATTCCGCCGTTCCTGCTCAACCGCCAGAGCAAGCCCTCAGACTCCATCTGAGGGCTGACTGGGTACTGACTAGGGCTGATCAGGCTAAGGGCTGATCAGGCTCTTGCCCAACCGCCATCGGGTCTGCTCCAGGGCTGGAGAGCCTGCTTCAAGAGGGTGACCCGGAATCCACGCCTGCCCTGAGCATCCCGTGTGGCTGCTCCCTTCCGGTCCTGACCAGATTTGGGCGTCGGGGCCGCGTGGGTCCGAGTCGGTTTGATGCTAGCAAGGGTTCCTGGCCCTGTTGTGAGCTCGGATGCTGCGCCCCGGCGACTGGTTGAGCCGCAAACAGGAAGGCGCTCCCCTGGCGCTTCTGACCGCCTGGGATGCCCTCAGCGGTGCCTGGGTGGCGGCAGCGGGTGTGGATGCAGTCCTGGTGGGGGATTCGCTGGCCATGGTGGCCCTGGGCCACGCCACCACCCTGCCGGTGACCCTCGACGAAATGCTGCACCACTGCCGTGCCGTCGGCCGGGGTGTGGCCTCGGTGATCGCCGATCCGGCAGCCCACCCCCTGTTGATCTGCGATCTGCCGTTTTTGAGCTACCAGTGCAGCGCCGATGAGGCGGTGGCGGCGGCTGGGCGGGTGCTCAAGCAGTCGCCGGCCGCGGCGGTCAAGCTCGAGGGGGCCGAACCCGAGACCCTGGTGGTGATCGACCGGTTGGTGCGCAGCGGCATCCCGGTGATGGGCCATCTGGGCCTGACGCCCCAGTCGGTGCATCAGCTGGGGTACAGGCGCCAGGCCACCGATCCGGTGGCGCAGCAGCGGCTCGTCACCCAGGCCGAGGCCCTGCAGTCGGCCGGCTGCTTTGCCCTGGTGCTCGAACATGTGCCAGACACCCTGGCCCAGCGGCTGCAACTGCAGCTGGCCGTGCCGGTGATCGGCATCGGTGCTGGGCCCCACTGCGACGGTCAGGTGTTGGTCACCGCCGATCTGCTGGGGATGACCCCGCGCCAGCCCCCCTTTGCCCAACCGTTGGTCAACCTGCGGCCCCAGGCCCTGGAGGCCCTGAGCCGGTGGGTGACGGCCCAACGTGCTCCCACCAATCCAGCAGCTTCCGCAGCACCGCATTGCTGAGCGCCAGTCCGGCCGGGGCACTGAGCCGCCAGCGGGGTCCCTCGATCAGCAGCAGGCCCTGCTCCCGTTCGGCGGCCAGCAGCCGGCGCAGCTGCTCCAGGTGGCCGGGCACCTGGCCGGGCTCCACGCCAGCGTCGGCGAGCAGCGCAGCCATCACCACCCCTTCGCGGCGGCGCAGACCCACCAGCAGCCGTTCGTCCAAGGGCATCCCAGCCGCCAGGGGCCCAGGCTCCGATGCCACGGGCTGCTGCCGCTGGCTATCAAGCCAGGCGCTATAGGCGGCGCGGGTGCGGGGTCGGGCCAGGCGCTGGCCGCCCTGGCAGCTGGTGGCCCCCAGGCCGAATCCCCACCAGTCGGCGCCGCTCCAATAGACCCGGTTGTGGCGCGAGGCATGGCCCGGCAGGGCGTAGTTGGAGATCTCGTAGTGGCCGTAGCCCGCGGCGCCCAGCTTGGTGCTGGTGAGCTCGAGCAGGTCGGCTGCCAGGTCCTCATCGGCCAGCGTCAGCTCGCCCCGCTCGGCCCGTTTGCCGAACACGGTGCCGGGCTCGAGCGTCAGCTCGTAGACCGACAGGTGCGGCGCGGCGCTGGCGATCGCCTGCTGCAGTTGGTCGCGCCAGTGCTCCAGGCCGGGTGCGTCGGGCTGGCCCGGTGCTGCGGGCACCGCCTGAATCAGATCCAGGCTCCAGCTGGCCAGGCGGCCGTTGCCGTGGGCCTGCTGCAGCCAGTTGATCGCCTGCTGCAGGTCGCCGCGGCGGTGGCGCCGCCCCAGGCTGGCCAGCACCTGGTCATCAAAGCTCTGGCCCCCCAGGCTGACCCGGTTGACCCCCGCGCCCAGGTAGCCGGCCAGGCGCTGCTGATCAAAGCTGGCGGGATCGAGCTCCAGGCTGATCTCGGCTGCAGGTGCCAGGCCGAAGCGTTGCTTCAGGGCCTGCAGCAGCCCCTTGACCTGCGCCGGGCTCAGCAGCGAAGGGGTGCCCCCACCCAGATAGACCGTGCTCAGCGGCGGGCCGGCCGGGCTGGCGGCAATCTCGCGCTGCAGCAGGTCCAGATAGCCGGCGATCGAGGCGGCCCCGGGTGCGCCGGGTGCGGCGCTGGCCTGGTCTCCCAGGGGCACCACCGCAAAGTCGCAGTAGAAGCAGCGCCGATGGCAGAACGGGATGTGCAGGTAGGCGCTGCGGGCTGGCGGCATGGCATTGATCGGTGACCCGGACAGGCCAACGGGTCCGAAATCAGGCAAGCTGCCCCATGGAGGGACACGGCTGTCCCCCATTGCGGGCATGGTCGACATCTTCATCCTGGTCCTGTTCGTCCTCTCCGGTGCCGCCGCTGGCTGGCTCGGCGTTGACCTGCTGCCAGAGCCGCTGCTGATTCAGGTTGACAATCCGGATGGTCTGCGGACTGTGCTGGGCGGCTTCGGGGCGTTCTTCGGTGTGATCGCCGGGTTTCTGTTTCAGCAGCTTCGCCGCCGGTTGATGGCCCAGGTGCGCAGCATGCCCACCGACCTGCTGGTCAGCCGCGCCGTGGGGCTGATCCTGGGCCTGCTGGTGGCCAACTTGTTGCTGGCACCGATCCTGCTGCTGCCGCTGCCCTGGGAGGTGATCTTCGTCAAACCGCTGGCGGCGGTGCTCAGCAATGTCTTCTTTGGGGTGCTGGGCTACAACCTGGCCGAGGTGCACGGCCGCACCCTGCTGCGCCTGTTCAACCCCGCCGGCGCCGAGGCGCTGCTGGTGGCCGACGGGGTGCTGCTGCCAGCCAGCGCCAAGATCCTCGACACCAGCGTGATCATCGACGGCCGCATCCGCGGTCTGCTCGATTCGGGCCTGCTGGAAGGGCAGGTGATCGTGGCCCAGTGCGTCATCGACGAACTGCAGACCCTGGCCGACTCGGCCAATGCCGACAAACGGGGCAAGGGGCGGCGCGGTCTCAAGCTGCTGGCCGAACTGCGGGAGCAGTACGGCCGCCGGCTGGTGGTCAACAGCACCCGTTACGAGGGCAAAGGCGTCGACGACAAGCTGTTGCTGCTGTCCGCCGACACCGGCGGCACCCTGCTCACCGCCGACTACAACCTGGCCAAGGTGGCCGAGGTCCAGGCCCTCAAGGTGATGAACCTGAGCGAACTGGTGATCGCCCTGCGGCCCGAGGTGCAGCCCGGTGATGAACTGCAGCTTAAGATCGCCCGCGACGGCAAGGAGGCCGACCAGGGCGTGGGCTACCTCGACGACGGCACCATGGTGGTGGTCGAGGGAGCCCGTGGCCGCATCGGCGAGCGGCTATCGGTGATCATCACCGGCGCCCTGCAGAACCCCACCGGCCGCATCGTGTTTGGCCGCCTGGATGGGACCCCGGCCCGTCGCGGCGGCAAGCCCACCGCCAGCGCCAATCCGGACACGGCAAACCCCCGCTAGGCTCGCGGTTCCTGCCAGAGCTGCCTCGCCGATGACGGTGTCAGCCCCCTACTACGGCGATTCGGCGGTGATGCGCACCCCGCCCCCCGACCTGCCCAGCCTGCTGCTCAAGGAGCGGATCGTGTACCTGGGGCTGCCGTTGTTCAGCGACGACGATGCCAAGCGTCAGATGGGCATCGATGTCACAGAGTTGATCATCGCCCAGTTGCTCTATCTGGAGTTCGACAACCCCGACAAGCCGATCTTCTTCTACATCAACTCGACCGGTACCAGCTGGTATTCGGGTGATGCGATCGGTTTCGAGACCGAGGCTTTTGCGATCGCTGACACCATCAGGTACGTCAAGCCGCCGGTCCACACGATCTGCATCGGTCAGGCGATGGGCACCGCCGCCATGATCCTGAGTGCCGGCACCAAGGGTCACCGCGCCGCCCTGCCCCACGCGTCGATCGTGCTGCACCAGCCCCGCAGCGGCGCCCGCGGCCAGGCCACCGACATTCAGATCCGGGCCAAGGAGGTGCTGCACAACAAGCACACCATGCTCGAGATGCTGTCCGCCAACACCGGCAAGAGCATCGACCAGCTGGCCCGCGATTCCGACCGCATGACCTACTTCACCGCCGAGGAGGCCAAGGAGTACGGCCTCATCGACCGCGTGCTGAGCAGTCAGAAGGATCTGCCCGGTGGCGGTGCTGCTGCCGCTGTGGCCGGTGATCGGAGCCCTGCCGGCATCGGCTGATGGCTGGTTGACTTGCCTGGCCTGGCTGGCTGGTTTGCCGTTCTTGAGCAGGCCGCCCTCGTGCAGTCAGTTCTCTTGCGGTCGGCTCTCTTGCAGTCAGTTGTCAGCCTGGGCACTGGCGGTGGAGGGTCTCCATCACCTCCTGAGCACCTCCTGAGCACCGTCGAGACAACGTCTAGACAACATCTAGACAGAGCTCCAGACCCTTTCCCACTCCTTCCCTTCCTTACCCGTTCTCCCCCCTGAGCCATGCCTATCGGCACCCCCAGCGTTCCCTACCGCCTGCCCGGCAGCCAGTACGAGCGCTGGGTCGACATCTACACCCGTCTGGGGGTCGAGCGGATTTTGTTTCTGGGCTCTGAGGTCAACGATGGCGTGGCCAACGCCCTGGTCGCCCAGATGCTTTATCTCGACTCGGAGGACAACTCCAAGCCGATTTACCTGTACATCAATTCGCCCGGGGGTTCGGTGACCGCCGGCCTGGCGATCTACGACACGATGCAATACGTCAAGAGCGACGTGGTCACCATCTGTGTGGGTCTGGCTGCCTCGATGGGGGCATTCCTGCTGGGCGCCGGCACCAAGGGCAAACGCCTGGCCCTGCCCCACAGCCGAATCATGATCCACCAGCCCCTGGGCGGCACCAGCCAGCGTCAGGCCAGCGACATCGAGATCGAGGCCAAGGAGATCCTGCGCATCAAGGACATGCTCAACCACAGCATGGCCGACATGACCGGTCAGCCCTTCGAGAAGATCGAGAAGGACACCGATCGCGATTACTTCATGAGCGCCGCCGAGGCCAGGGAGTACGGCTTGATCGACCGGGTGATCGCCCATCCCAGCGAGGCCTGAGGGGGTGGTAGGGCGCTTGCGTAAGCTCGCGTCTTGCCTTCAGTTCTGCTGCACGCCCCGATGGCCAAGCTCTATTACGACACCGACGCCGACCTCAGCCTGCTGAACGGCAAGACGGTGGCCATCGTCGGTTACGGCTCCCAGGGTCACGCCCACGCCCTGAACCTCAAGGACAGCGGCGTCAACGTGGTGGTCGGTCTCTACGAGGGCAGCCGCTCGGCTGACAAGGCCCGGGCCGACGGCCTCGAGGTGCTGAGCGTCGCCGAGGCTGCCGCCAAGGCCGACTGGATCATGGTGCTGCTGCCCGATGAGTTCCAGAAGGACGTCTACGACAAAGAGATCGCTCCCCATCTGAGCGCCGGCAAGGTGCTCAGCTTTGCCCACGGTTTCAACATCCGCTTCGGCCTGATCAAGCCCCCGGCCGATGTCGACGTGGTCATGATTGCCCCCAAGGGCCCCGGTCACACCGTGCGCTGGGAGTACCAGAACGGCATGGGTGTGCCCGCCCTGTTTGCGATCGAGCAGGACGCCAGCGGCAATGCCCGCGCCCTGGCCATGGCCTACGCCAAGGGCATCGGCGGCACCCGCGCCGGCATCCTCGAGACCAATTTCAAGGAAGAGACCGAGACCGACCTGTTCGGCGAGCAGGCCGTGCTCTGCGGCGGCCTCTCCGAGCTGGTCAAGGCCGGCTTCGAGACCCTGGTGGAAGCCGGCTATCAGCCCGAGCTGGCCTACTTCGAGTGCCTGCACGAGGTCAAGCTGATCGTTGATCTCATGGTCAAGGGTGGCCTGACCGCCATGCGCGATTCGATCTCCAACACCGCCGAGTACGGCGACTATGTGAGCGGTCCGCGCCTGATCACCGCCGACACCAAGGCCGAGATGAAGCGCATCCTGGCCGACATCCAGGACGGCACCTTTGCCCGCAACTTCGTGGCCGAATGCGAGGCCGGCAAGCCTGAGATGGCCAAGATCCGCGAGCGCGACAGCCAGCACCCGATCGAGCAGGTGGGCAAAGGCCTGCGTTCGATGTTCAGCTGGCTCAAGGCCGCCTGAGGGGCGTCCTTGCTGCAGTGACCATGCCGGGGGTGGATTCCATGGGGATCCACCCCTTTGTCTTGGTGCTGCTGGCCTGCGGGCTTGATCGCCTGGTCGGTGATCCCCGCTGGTGTTTGCACCCGGTGGTGGTCATGGGCTGGTGCATCAGTCGTTTGCGCCCCCTGGCCGAGCGCTGGGCCGGCGGTCGGCCGTGGCGGCTTCGCTTGGCGGGCGGCCTGATCACCCTGCTGCTGGTGGGTGGCAGTGGCGGGGCCGGCTGGGCCTTGATGGCATGGCTGCGTGTCAGCCAGCCGGGCACAGCGCTCCAATGGCTGTGCCAGGCACTGGTCGTGGTGGGGCTGGCCAGCGCCCTCGCCGGCCGCAGCCTGGCGCAGGCGGTGCGCGCGGTGCTCGCCGCCCTGGCGTCCGGCGACTTGCCGCTTGCCCGCAGCCGCCTGGCCTGGATTGTTGGCCGCGACACCGACTCACTCAGCGACGGCGACGTGTTGCGTGCCCTGGCCGAGACCGCCAGCGAGAACGCCGTCGATGGCCTGTTTGCGCCCCTGTTCTGGATGTTGATCGGGGCGCTGCTGGGCCAGCCGCTGGCCCTGGCCTGGGGCTTCAAGGCGGCCAGCACCCTCGACTCGATGCTGGGGTATCGCACCGGCACGTTGCGTTGGTTGGGTACCGCCGGCGCCCGGCTCGATGACCTGCTGGTCTGGCTGCCCTGCCGGCTGGTGGCCCTGAGCCTGGGACAGCTGGGACCAGCCCTCAAGGACGGGGCCCCGGATCCATCGCCCAATGCCGGGGTGTCCCAAGCGGCCTATGCCCATGCCGTGGGCGTGCAGCTGGGCGGCAGCAACCGCTATGGCGGCCAGGAGCGCTGCAAACCCCTGCTGGCCGCCGGCTGCCGCGCCCCTGATCAGGCTGCTGTGCTGCAGATGCTGGGCCTCAGCCGCCGGCTGGCGCTGCTGTGGTTGCTGCTGGCGGTGGTGGGGTTCGCCCTGGCCCACAACGTCACGAAAACTCTCAGTTGATTGCTGCCTCGGGCAGCCCTGCCAATGCTGAGACCAGGTTCAGAAGGCCATGGCGATTCGCGAGTTGCTCGAAGACGCGCTCCAGGAGCCGTCGATTGGCAGCACAGCCTGCTTTGTCTGGCACGCGACACCGGTCGGCATCGCGGCGCTCTGGAGCGCGGATACCCCGCCGGGTGCCCCTCCCTTTGAAGCCGCCCTCAAGGAGGGCCTGCAGGTCGGCCTGGACCTGAGCCGGGAGGAACGGGAGTTCCATCAGGTCAGTGCAGGGCTGGTGTTGTTGTTTCACAGCTGAGGGCTGACAGCCCAGCTGCCCCTGCCTAGGGTCCGGCTGACCGTTCAGACAGACCATGGCGAAGCTGTGCCAGCGCATCTTTTCGGCCGCACTCGTCGGCGCCCTGATCGGCCTGCAGGCCCTGTCGGCCCAGGCCTGCGACAGGCATCCCCGTGGCCATCAGAACAGCTCTGAAACCGCGACCGACTTCAGCAAAAAGCGCTGATCACGATCGCCAACCGTCGGGGCCTTGAGCCATCAGCAGCGGTGAACGGCCGCGTTGAGGTCGTTGCAGCAAGGGTTTTCCGCCGGTTTTCCACAGGCTGGTGAGGCCTCCATTCAGCTGCAGCCGGGTCTGGGGCCTGGCTGCTGGGAAAACCCTTTTCCGCTTGACAGCCGCCGCACAGCGGCGACGGGGGTTTTTAGGGGCGGTTCGGATTCCCCCAAATCGCTTGCAGCGCAGTTCAGTCCCGCTGCGGGACGACCCAGACTCGATCTGGGTACGTCTTTTGACGGGGGCGGCTTCGGTGTGAGGTGATGGGTGGGTCAGAAGCGTTGGAGAGCGGATGTCATTGGTTCCTGAGTCGATGGATGTGCATGTGAGTGTGGAAAACCAGTTCCCGGAGGATCTCTATGAGGCCATGACCGCGTTCATCCGTCATCACCCCCAATGGGACCAGTACCGGTTGATGCAGTCAGCGGTGGCCGGCTTTCTGTTTCAACAGGGCTGCCATGACCCGGCGGTGGTTCGTCATTACCTCGATGGCCTGTTTCGCAAACCTCTGGCGCCAGTCGTCTGACGCCCCCCCGCAGGCTCTGATCAAGCAGAGCACTCGAGTAGGGTTCATGGGGCTTAGGCATCTGTTCTGAGCCAAAACGGACCCTTTTTTGATCATCAGCGAATCGTTCTGGCAGCGCACACATCAGGATCCAAGGGACTGGACCCGCTGCCGTCTTCTTTCCAGCTCCATCACGGAGCTGGGCCTTGCCGAAAGTTCACCCCTTGACTCTGCTCAGCGGCGTCGTTGGCAGAAAGGTCTCAGCGAAGGAGAGCTCTGAAGTTCTCCCTGACCTCGTCATCAGCACCAGGCAGCGGCCTGGTGCCCGGTTCGATCAGCCGTCGTCTCTATTGGCTGGGACCGGTGTTCATCACCTGCAGCCATCTGGGTTGCGCGTTGCTCCTGGTCACTGGCCTGGGGCTGGGGGCGGTGCTGTGGGGTGTTGCCCTCTATCTGGTGCGGATGCTGGCGATCACGGCGGTGCTCCATCGTCTGATTGCCCACCGCAGTTATCAGGCCTCGCGCGTGGTCTGGTGGGTCGGCTCCTTGCTGGCGGCTTCGTCGGGCCAGATGGGCCCCAGCTGGTGGAAAGCGCACCACCAGCAGCACCACCGCCATGTCGACGGCCAGGGAGACCCCCACACCCCGTTGTTGGCGCGCCAGGGCTGGCGCGGCTTCTGGCATTCGCAGCTGGGTTGGTTGCTGACCCCCGACTTTCAACCCGAGCGGCTTCCCGCCGATGTGGAGTCGGACCCGCTGCTGCGGCTGATCGATCGCGCCCATCTGCTACCGCCCCTGGCCCTGGCCTGGCTCTCTTGGCAGCTGGGCGGCCTGCCCTGGTTGGCGGCCTTCTTCCTCAGCACAACGGTGTTGTTTCATGCCGTGGCCAGCGTCAATTCGGTGGCTCACCTGTCGGGCAGCCAGCCCTTTGCCACCGGTGATGGCAGCCGCAACAACCCCTGGGTGGCGCTGTTGACCCTGGGTGAGGGGTGGCATAACCTCCACCACGCCTTTGCAGGGTCGGTGCGCCAGGGGATCAGCGTGCGCGATGGTCGCATCGTGTTGCTGCCTGATCCGACCTACCGCTTCATCCAGGTGCTCGCCTGGCTGGGTCTGGCCCGTCAGCTGCGCATTCCCAGCGAACGTGCCCTTCTGGCCCGTGCCGCAGCCACTGCATAATTTCTCAGCCCCAGACAGCCGGTCTCCGGATCCCCCCTAGACGATGAGCGAATCAGGAGCCCAGTCCCTGCGCATTTTGGTGGCCGATGACGAGGCCAACATCCGGCGCATTCTCAAGACCCGTCTGGAGATGCAGGGCCACGAGCTCGCCCTGGCCGAGAACGGCGCCGAGGCCCTGGAGCTGTTTCGCGGGTTTGAACCGGACCTGGTGGTGCTCGACGTGATGATGCCCGAGCTGGATGGCTTTGCCGTCACCGAGCGCATCCGGGCCCAGTCCGAGGTGCCGATCATCCTGCTGACGGCTCTGAACGAGGTGGCTGATCGCATCACCGGCCTGGAGCTGGGGGCCGACGATTACATCGTCAAGCCTTTCAGTCCCAAGGAGCTCGAGGCGCGCATCCGTTCGGTGATGCGCCGCAGCACCACCGTTGCCGGCAGCGTGCCGGGTGCCGGCGGTCGCAGCAGCCATGTGGTGGTGGTGGGCGACCTCAGTCTGGATTTCTGCAAGCGCCAGGCCCACCGCGGCAACGAGCGCATCCGGCTGACGGGCATGGAGTTCAATCTGCTGGAACTGCTGATCAGCCGCTGCGGCGAGCCGATCAGCCGCCTCGACATGCTCGAGAAGGTCTGGGGCTACAAGCCTGAGCGGGCCTCTGACAGCCGGGTGGTCGACGTGCACGTCTCGCGCCTGCGGGCCAAGCTCGAGGACGATCCTGAAAACCCCGAACTGATCCTGACCGCCAGGGGCATGGGTTACATGTTCCAGCGCATCCACGGCTCGGTCGAGACGGCCGCATCCTGAGCCGCGCCCCCAACACACGGGCCTGAAGCGCCAGAGTGCTGGCCGATGTCAGAACCGCCATGAACCCCACCCGTGAGCAGATCCTCGCCGCTTCGGCCGGTTGGGTGGCCGTGGTTCTCAATGTCCTGCCCGGCCTTGGGGCTGGGTACCTGTATCAGCGCCGCTGGAGGGCCTACTGGATCACTTCGGCCCTGGCCAGCGCCTGGTTTGGGGCAGGAGCGCTGCTGGCCCAGAACGCTGAAGGAGCAGCTGTTGCCCAGAACCAACTGGTGGGACTGGTCGGTCTGCTGGCCCTGGCGGCTGTCACCGCCACCGAGGCCGGGCTGGCGGTCAAGAAGGTGCGCCAGTGACCTGCAGGCGGGCCGTGGTCCGCAACCGGTGCTAAGGCGCTCCCCACGAGGCCCCTTTTGGCAGTGACCGGGCTGTAGTGCAGACAACGGCGACGCCCGGATCCCATCGCTATGAAGGGCGTACAACCTTGTTCACACCCAGTTCCATGGCTTCGTTCGCGATCACGATTGAAGGCGGCTCCACCTTCAGTTGCGCCGATGACACCTACATTCTGGATGCGGCAGAAGAAGCGGGCGTGGATCTGCCTTACTCCTGCCGCGCTGGGGCCTGCAGCACCTGCGCGGGTCAGTTGCTCAACGGGTCGGTTGATCAGTCGGATCAGTCTTTTCTGGACGACGACCAACTGTCCCAGGGCTACGCCCTGCTGTGCGTGAGCTATCCCACCAGCGATTGCCTGATCAAGACCGATGTGGAGGCTGACCTGGTCTGATGGCCGATCGAGCCCGGCCTACTGCGGATCAGCAACGACGCGTCCTGGGTGAGTCCACCCCGTTCATTGTGCTGATCCTGGTGGTGCTCGTGGCGCTGGGCCTGTCCGACCATGCCATCTTGATCGCCAGTGGCACCTACAGGTCCGACGCGTTCGCCAGAACGCTGGTCAACCACCTGCGGATCGGGCTCTATGCCGGCACCTGGGCCCTGCTGCTGTCCTGCGCCATCGCCGCTCAGCTGCACCGCTGGCGCGCCATGGGCTGGGATTTTCGTGTTCTTGCCTGGTTACTGGCCGTCTGCCTCGTGCTGAATCTGGTGCAGGTGAACGTTGGCCTGGTGTCGAATGCGATTCCACCCCAGCTGCTGCTGGTCCAGGGTGTGGTGCTCTTTCTTCTGACGCTGTGCCTCTGGAGCTTTTACTACTGGATCATCGATAGCCCCGGTCCAGTAGGGGACGGTCGCGCCAGCCGGCAGCAGGCCTTCTGGTGGGTGCTACCCCCCACCGGCAGCCCAGGGGCAGAGCAGCCGTGGCACCCCACCTGGTTGGATTACACCTATCTGTCGGCGATGGTGAGCTTCTCGTTTTTTCCCAGCGCCGAGCCGATCAACAGAGCCAGCAAACTGTTGATCCTTTGCCAGATGTTCACCGTGCTCGACATCGACATCGTGCTGGTGGCAC
>Ga0310333_100405_pt1 | contig 11827 bp, 10 predicted proteins | sample LakMicSRFTotalB7_FD_195547 | JGI IMG/M metagenome (GOLD analysis project Ga0310333, IMG submission 195547) | Enriched freshwater cyanobacterial communities from Lake Michigan, Michigan, United States - MI23.SRFL.Total.B7 (v2) (version 2) | ecosystem: Environmental > Aquatic > Freshwater > Lake... | reverse complement strand
CCCGGTAGCTGGCGCAGGTGGGCAGGCAGAAGCCGCAGTGCACGCAGGGGTCGGTGTTCATCCGCCGAAGTGGCGGATCACAGCATCAGCAAAGCCACTGCAGCTCACTGGCTCCACAGGAGGCTCCATTAGCCGGGCCAGGTCGTAGGTCACCTCGCCATTGGCGATGGCGGCGCTCAGTCCTTGGGTGATTAGGTCGGCGGCCTCTTGCCAGCCCATGAATTCGAGCATCATCACGCCGCTGAGGATCACCGAGCCGGGGTTGATGCGATCGAGGCCGGCGTGCTTCGGCGCGGTGCCGTGGGTGGCTTCGAAGATGGCGGCGTTGTCGCCGATGTTGGCGCCGGGGGCCATGCCCAGGCCGCCCACCACGGCTGCGGCGGCATCGGAGATGTAGTCGCCGTTGAGGTTGAGTGTGGCGAGGATCGAGTAGTCGGCGGGGCGGGTCTGGATCTGCTGGAAGATGCTGTCGGCGATGCGGTCGTCGACAAGCACCATCTGCTTCCACATACCACCGCCGTGGCTGGCGCCGATGGCATCGAGCACGCCCTGCACCTCGGCATCAATGGCGACTTTCTTTTCGGGGGTGAGGCTGTCATAGCCGGGCTCGATCATGCGGGAATTGGCCTCGATGCTCAAGCCGGGATTGCGCTCGACGTTGTCCAGGATCCAGCTCTCCCGCTCGGTGATGCAGACATCGCGGAATTCGGTGGTGGCCAGCTCGTAGCCCCAGTCGCGGAAGGCACCTTCGGTGAACTTCATGATGTTGCCCTTGTGCACCAGGGTCACGTGGCGCTTGTCGCCCTCCAGGCGCAGGGCGTGCTGGATCGCCTTGCGGATGTGGCGCTGGCTGCCGTGCTTACTCACGGGCTTGATGCCGATGCCGGAGCCCACCGGGATCTGGCGCTGGCCCAGCTTGCCGTTGGCTGGGATCACCACCTCATTGAGGTGCTTGATCAGATCGAGGCACACCGGATCGTTGGCTTCCCACTCGATCCCCATGTAGATGTCTTCGGTGTTTTCGCGGTACACGATCACGTCCAGGTCTTGCGGCCGCTTGTGGGGGCTGGGGGTGCCCTCGTAGTAGCGGCAGGGACGCACGCAGCAGTAGAGATCAAAGATCTGGCGCAGGGCCACGTTGAGCGAGCGGATGCCACCGCCTATCGGTGTGGTGAGGGGCCCCTTGATCGCCACGCCGTACTCCTTGATGGCGCTCAGGGTGTCTTCCGGCAGATATTGATAGGTGCCGTAGAGGTCGCAGGCCTCGTCGCCGGCGTAACCTTGAACCACTCAATTCGGCGCTCACCGCCGTAGGCCTGAGCTACCGCCGCGTCCAGCACTTTCTGGGTGGCGGGCCAGATGTCTACGCCCGTGCCATCACCGCGGATGAAGGGAACAATCGGATCGTTGGGCACGATCGGCTGACCGTTTTCGAAGCGAATTGCGGTGCCGCTGGCAGGGGTGGTGAGCTTCTCAAAGCTGGCGGCGCTACTGGTTGCCATGGGCTGTTACTGACCGGATCGGCCTTGTCGGTGTGGCGAGCCTAGGTTTTAAGCATGTTGCGGTTCTGCTCAGGGGAAACGGCATGAATGCCGCCGATCAGGCCCAATCCCTTGAACTTGCCCAGGCAATCGCTGCGGCGGCGAGTCTGTTTCGCGTCCACTTCCCCGATGCCCGAGCCAACCTCACCCCCTGGCGCGACGACGCGCTGACCCGTGCCTTTGCCGAGCAGGAGAGCCTGGATCTCTCCTTTCACCTACCGGGTTGGAGTCCCCGCAGCCAGTGCCGCTCGTTTCTGGTGCAGCTGCGCCTGGACGGGGCCCCGGGGCGGAGCAGGGCTGAACGCCCTCGCCTGCTGGGGGTGACGATCCGGGGCCTCACCTACGAGAGCGAACGCTGGCGGCTGGCCACCGTGGGCGATTGGCAGCCGTCAGGCAGTCATTTGCCCCAGGCCGAGGTGGCGCAGAAGTTGCAGCAGTTTTCCCGGGAGCTGTTTGATCTGTTCGGTGGCGCCGAGCAGGCCGATCAGAACCTGGCGGCGTAACCCTTCGCAACCTTGCCAGGCGCCCCGGTAAAACTCCCGCCTAACTTGGCGCCTCGCCCGTACAACGCCCCCGTCAGATGGCCGTCGCCCTTGCTTCCCAACTGCGTGAAGGCACCAAAAAGGCCCACACGATGGCGGAGAACACCGGCTTCGTGAGCTGCTTCCTCAAGGGGGTGGTGGATAAGGCCAGCTACCGCACCCTGGTGGCCGACCTTTATTTCGTGTACTCGGCCATGGAGGAGGAGTTTGGCCGGCTTAGGGAGCATCCGGTGGTGGGCCCGGTGGCTTTCCCAGAGCTGAACCGGCGCGAAAGTCTCGAGCAGGATCTTGCCTTTTATTTCGGTGGTGACTGGCGTAATGCGGTCCAACCCACCCCTGGAGCCCAGCAATACGTAGAGCGTCTGCACCAGGTGGCTCAGGAGTGCCCGGAGCTGCTGGTGGGTCACCACTACACCCGCTACATAGGTGATCTTTCCGGCGGCCAGATCCTCAAGAACATCGCCCAGAAGGCGATGAGCCTGGGCGAGCACGATGGCCTGCGTTTCTACGAATTCGCGGCTATTCCCGATGAGAAGGGCTTCAAGGCCAACTACCGCACCACCCTCGACGCCCTGCCGATCGACCAAGCCATGGCCGATCGCATTGTGGAGGAGGCCAACCACGCCTTCCACCTGAACATGACCATGTTCCAGGAACTGGAAGGCAATCTGATAGCCGCCATTGGCAAGGTTCTGTTTGGCTTCCTTACCCGGCGTCAGCGTTCGGGCAGCACGGAAGTGGCGGCGGCCTGAGCCAGAGTTGGCGGGCCGCAGCCTCTGAGTGTCTTGCGCCCCCTTCGCTTTTTGGTGCCTGGCACCAGCGGTCGCTACCGCTGCGGTGGCCTGCTGGTGGAGCAGCAGACGGCCCGGCTGCTGGCCGAACTGGTGCCAACAGAACTGGTCACCTATCGGCAGCGGGAGCCTGGACTGCCCTACCTGGGTGATCTGCTACGGGCTGAACCCCTAGGCAGCTCTGCCGCCACCGACTCCCTGTGGATCGTGAGCTGGGGCTTTGATGTGCCCCGCCAGTTGCGGGCGTTGCGGGGCCGGCCGGTGGCTTACCACGCTCATAGCAGCGGCTACGGCTTCCGCTTGCCACCCGGGGTGCCGGTGCTGGCAGTGAGTCGCAACACCCTGGGCTACTGGGGCCAATGGGCCAGCCGCAATCCGCTGTTCCTGGTGCCCAACGCCCTGGAGGCCAGTTGGATCGCCCGCGGTGATCGCCCCCACAACTGCGGCGCTGAGCCGGCGCCGAGCGGCCGCTCGATTGATGTGCTGATCCAGCGGCGCAAGACCAGCACCTACGTGCTGGAGCAGCTGGTGCCAGCCCTGCGGGCCCGCGGGCTCACCGTGCTGGTGCAGGACGGCTGGGTGGAAGATCTGGTGGGGCTGTTCAACAGCGCCAAGGTGGTGGTTTACGACTCCGCAGACCACTGGCGCTGCAGTGGTGTGAGCGAAGGCTTTGGTCTGCCGCCGATCGAGGCCCTGGCCTGTGGCTGCGTGCTGTTCAGCAGCCTCAACCACGCCCTGGCTGACAACCTGGACCCCGGGGGCTTGGCCCACCAGATCGGTATGGGCAGCCTGGCCGCCGACGGGGAGCGGATCGCTGCGGCGGTGGCCGATCCAGCCGCCTGGCTGCCTGCGCCACGCCGCTTGGAAGAGCTGCTTGATGAGCTCAGTGAACCGCGGCTGCGCCAGCGCTGGCGCCAGGCCCTGGACGCGATCAACATCCACATCGATCGGCTGCAGGCCGGTGAGCCGCCCCTGCGGCCCCCTTCTCTGCTCCAGCTGCGCTTGGAGCGCTGGCGGCAGAGGTTGGCCCGTCGCCTTGCCTAGGGTCTCAGGAATGAGCGCATTTCTCGCCGGCCTCAACGACGCCCAGCGCAAGGCGGTGGACCACCACACCGGTCCGCTGCTGGTGGTGGCCGGTGCGGGCAGCGGCAAAACCCGCGCCCTCACCCACCGCATCGCGCACCTGATCGGCCACCACGGCGCCGATCCGGCCCATCTGCTCGCCGTCACCTTCACCAACAAGGCGGCCCGCGAGATGAAGGAGCGGCTGGAGCTGCTGCTGGCCCAGAAGCTGGCCCAGAGCCAGTTTGGCCAGCCCTGGAGCACCCTGCCGGCGGTGGAGCAGCGCCAGCTGCGCTCGCGCATTTACCGCGAGGTGATCAAGGAGCTGTGGATCGGCACCTTCCATGCCCTGTTTGCCCGGCTGCTGCGCTTCGACATCGACAAGTTCAAGGATCCCGAAGGGCTCAGCTGGACGCGCCAGTTCTCGATCTACGACGAGAACGACGTCCAGAGCTTGATTAAGGAGATCGTCACCCAGGAGCTGCAGCTAGATCCCAAGCGCTTTGAGCCCAAGAAGGTGCGCTGGGCGATCAGCAACGCTAAGAACCAGGGCTGGATGCCCGAGCAGTTGGAAGCCGATGCCGGCGGCCAGCGGGGCAAGTTGATGGCGGAGACCTATCGGCGCTACCGGCGCGCCCTGGCTGCCAACAACGCCCTCGATTTCGACGACCTGCTGCTGCTGCCGGTGCAGCTGCTGCGCCAGAACGAGCAGATCCGCAACTACTGGCACCGGCGCTTTCGTCATGTGCTGGTGGATGAATACCAGGACACCAATCGCACCCAGTACGACCTAATCAAGCTGCTGGTGACCAACGGTCGCGAACCCTCCGACTACGACGACTGGGATGGGCGCTCGGTGTTTGTGGTGGGTGACGCGGACCAGAGCATCTACAGCTTCCGCGCCGCCGATTTCACGATCCTGATGGGCTTTCAGGATGACTTCGGTGACGGGGCCGCCAGTGAGACCACCGCCACGATGGTGAAGCTGGAGGAGAATTACCGCTCCACCGCCACGATTCTGGAGGCGGCCAACGCCCTGATCGCCCACAATTCCGAGCGGATCGACAAGGTGCTGCGGCCCACCCGAGGTGAGGGTGAATTGATCTCTCTCACCCGCTGCGATGACGAGATCGCCGAGGCCGAGGCTGTGGTGCACCGCATGCGCATGCTTGAAGCCGCCCACCCCGATCTCAGCTGGGGCGATATGGCGGTGTTGTATCGCACCAATGCCCAGTCGCGGGCGATGGAGGAGTCGCTGGTGCGCTGGGGCATCCCCTACATCGTGGTGGGGGGGCTGCGCTTCTACGACCGGCGCGAGATCAAGGATGTGCTCGCCTACCTCAAGCTGCTGGTCAACCCCGCCGACACCGTCAGCCTGTTGCGGGTGCTCAATACCCCCAAGCGCGGCATCGGTAAAACCACGATCGAGCGACTCACCGACGCCTCAAACCAGCTCGGCATTCCCCTCTGGGAAGTGGTTCGTGATGCAGAAGCAGTGCGTTCTTTGGGCGGCCGCTCGGCCAAGGGGTTGCTGCAGTTTTGCGAGTTGATCAACGGCCTCCAGGCCTGTGCTCAAGACATCGCCCCTTCTGAATTGGTGCAGCGGGTGATGGAGCAGAGCGGCTACGTGGCTGAGTTGATCACCGAAGGCACCGATGAAGCCGAAGACCGGCGCCGCAACCTCAATGAGTTAGTGAATGCTGCCTTGCAATACCAGGAGGAAAACGAGGAGGGCTCCCTGGAGGATTTCCTGGCTTCGGCGGCCCTGGCCAGCGACGCTGACAGCAAGGACACCGAACAGGACCGCGTCACCCTGATGACCCTGCATGCCAGTAAGGGCTTGGAATTTCCGGTGGTGTATCTGGTGGGAATGGAGCAGGGTCTCTTCCCCAGCTATCGCTCCCTGGAAGACCCCTCGGCTCTTGAAGAGGAGCGCCGCCTCTGCTACGTGGGCCTCACCCGGGCCAAGGAGCGGCTGTTTTTATCCCATGCCAGTGAGCGGCGGCTTTGGGGTGGCATGCGCGAGCCTGCGGTGCCCTCGGTGTTTCTTTCGGAGCTGCCCAGCGCCCTGATCCAGGGGGACATTCCCCACAGCGGTGGAGCTTCCATTCGCCGTGAGCAGCGCCTGGATCGGCTCACCCGCGTGGATCGCGAGGATTCACGCCAGGTAGCTGGCGGCGGTGCGGCCGGTGCTCCCGCCAATGCGGTGCGGCGCCGGGCGGCCACCAAAACCTGGGCGGTGGGGGATCGGCTGCGCCACAGCAGCTTTGGCGAAGGTCAGGTGACCCACTTGTTTGGCAGTGGTGAGAAGGTGTCGATTGCTGTGAAATTTCAGGGGATGGGGCCCAAAATCCTTGACCCGCGCCTGGCGCCGATCGAGCCCGTCTAGGTGGAAATCCCTGGCATTCCAGCGCCCCTGCTGACAGCCCTGAGCCGGTCAGGGGTTGGGCCGGTGGCATTGGTCGGTGGAGGGGTGCGGGATTTATTGCTGCACCGGGTGCATAACGATCCCTGGCGGGGGCTGCCCGATCTGGACCTCGTGGTGCAGGGCCGGGCTTCAGAGCTGGTTAAGGAGTTGGTTGACGCCTTGGCTGGCCAGCTGGGTGAGGCTGTGGTGCAGCGCTGCCAGGAGCACGGCGCTTACGGCACCGTTGAGCTCGAACTCAACTTGGACGGCCAGCAGGTGCTGCTGGATGTGGCCACCGCCCGCTGCGAGACCTACCCGGTGCCAGCCGAAAATCCTCAGGTGAGCTTCGGCTCTCTGGCCGATGACCTGGCCAGGCGTGATTTCAGCATCAACGCCATGGCCTTGGATCTGGTCAGCGGCACCCTGCTCGATCCCCATGGAGGCCAGGCCGATCTGGAGCTGCGCCAGCTGCGCTTTTTGCATCACGGCAGCGTTCGCGACGATCCCACCCGGCTGGTGCGCGGCGCCCGCTATGCGGCGCGGCTGGGGCTGGAGCTTGACGGAGCTAGCGCCGATCAGGCCGCAGCTACCCTGGCGCAGTGGCCTTGGCCTTGGCGCCAGGGTGATGCGCCAGCTCAAGCACCGTCAGCCCTGGGCACGCGCCTGCGGATGGAGCTGGAGTTGCTTCTGGAGCGCGAGCCCTGGCTGGCAGCTCTGGGGGCACTGCAGCGCTGGGGCGCTCTGGCGCTGCTTGATCCGGAGCTGCAGGCGGATACGCAGTGGCCGCGGCGGCTGCGCTGGGCTGCTCGGTTGGGGTTGCCGCTGCTGGTGGCCCTGGTGGCGGGAGCGCGCCAACCCCTCGCCCTGGCGGAGCGGCTGCAGTTGCCCCACCGCCAGCACCGCCTGCTAGCGCAATGGTTGGAGTTGCGGCGCCGGCTGGTGGAGCAGCAGCTGGAGGGCTCTCCGGCGCTGCCCGAGCACTGGTGCGCCCTGCTGGAGGCTTCTGGCTGCAGTCCAGAGGCGGTGGCCCTGGCCCTGGCCTGTGGCAGTGGCCCGCGCCGGCCCCTGCTGCGGTGGCTGCTGCGCTGGCGCCAGGTCAAGGCCGAGCTCACCGCCGCTGATCTGCTGGCAGCTGGCATGCGGCAAGGCCCCGAGTTGGGCCAGAGGCTGAGGGAGCTGCGGGCCGAGCGGCTGCGCTTGGAGCGGATCTGAGTGCCGCAGACCCCTCGTTAGCGTGGGCGGATGACTGACCAGATGTCTGCTCCCCGAGTGGTGGTGGCCGTACCGGCCCGGCTGGAATCGGCGCGGCTCCCAGGCAAGCTGCTCGCCGATATTGCCGGCAAGCCCGTGCTCCAGCATGTGTTGGAGCGCTGCCGGCAGGCCCAGGGTCTGGCGGCCGTGGTTGTGTGCACAGACAGCGACCAGGTGCGCTCTTTTGCCGAAGGCTGGGGCTTTCCGGTGCTGATGACCTCGCCCCATTGCAGCTCGGGCAGTGAACGCCTGGCCAGCGTGGTGGCGGAGCTGGTGGCTGCCGCGGGGGGCGGGGCCTCTGATTTTGATGAAACCCTGGTGATCAACGTGCAGGGCGACCAGCCGCTGCTGGATCCGGCGATCATCGAGGCGATGGCGGCTCAGTTTGCCCAGCTGCAGCGGCCGCCGGTGCTCACGCCCGTCTATCCCCTTACCGCTGACAAGTTGCACGATCCCAATGTGGTGAAGGTGCTGCGGGCCCGCGACGGTCGCGCCATCACCTTCTCCCGCAGTGCCCTGCCCCATTTGCGCGGGGTGCCTCCCGAGCAGTGGGCTCAGCACAGCACCTATTGGGGCCATGTGGGCCTCTACGGCTATCGGGCCGACGTGTTGGCTGGCTGGGCGGCGCTGCCCCATTCCCTGCTCGAAGACCTGGAGAAGTTGGAGCAGTTGCGGCTTATCGACGCCGGCATTCCCCTGCTCACCTACGAGGTGGCGCATGACTGCCTCTCGGTGGATACCCCGGAGCAGCTGGAGCAGGCCCGGACCATTGCTCGCGCTGAGTTGGCCGGCGCCTAGGCGTTGCCTTCTCGCCAGCCCTCGCGGTTGAGGCTTTGCAACAGCCCCCGCTGCTGCAGCAGGGCTTCAGCTAGTTCACGCACGGCCCCATCCCCCCCCCGGCGGTGCAGCACCCAGTCGGCCTGGCGGCGCAGGCCCCGGGCGCCGTCGGCGGGGCAGATCAGCAGACCAGTAGCCGGGCGCACTGTTAGGTCGTTGAGGTCGTCGCCGATGAAGGCGGTTTGCTGGCGCTCCAGCTGCAGGTGGGCCTGGAGCTGGCTTAGGGCGCTGAGCTTGTCGCCGACGCCCACCAGACAGTGATTGACGTGCAGATGTCGGGCCCGCTGCTCGATGGCGCCGCTGCGCCCGCCGCTGAGAAAGGCCACCTCAATGCCTGCTCGCTGCAGCATCCGGATCGCCAGGCCGTCGCGCACGTCGAAGCGCTTCACCACCTGGCCCTGCTCGTCGTAGTGCAAGCCGCCATCGGTGAGCACACCGTCAACGTCACAAACCAGCAGTTCGATCGCCGCAAGATCCCGGCGCCGCAGCAGGGTTCGTTGCAGCAGCTGGCGGATCACAGGCTGCTTGGGGCCACACCCGCTGCCACTACTTGACGCAGGGCCAGCAGCTGGCTGAGCAGGGCCTCGAGCCGGTGCAGCGGCACCATGTTTGGCCCGTCGCTGAGGGCGTTGTCGGGGTCTGGATGGGTCTCCATGAACAAACCGTCCACCCCCACGGCGACTGCAGCTCTGGCAAGCGGTGCCACAAACTCCCGCTGCCCGCCGGTGCTGGTGCCACGGCCGCCGGGCTGCTGCACGGCGTGGGTGGCATCGAAGATCACCGGGCAACCCAGGGCTTGGAGCTGGGGGAAGCTGCGGTAATCGACCACAAGGGTGTTGTAGCCAAAACTGGTGCCTCGCTCGGTGAGCCATAGGCGGCCGCTGGCGGGATCTAGCCCGCATTCCTGCATCTTGTTCACCACCTGGGCCATGTCCCAGGGCGCCAGAAACTGCCCCTTTTTGACGTTCACCACCTTGCTGGTGCCGGCCACGGCCTTGGCGGCGGCTTCGAGCAGGTCGGTCTGACGGCAGAGAAAGGCGGGGATCTGCAGCACATCCACGGCCTGGGCCGCTGCCGCCGCCTGACAGCTCTCGTGGATGTCGGTGAGCACGGGCACCCCGAAGCTCTGGCCCACCTCCTGCAGGATCTTCAGCCCCTCATCGGGGCCCGGGCCGCGAAACGACTTGCCGGAGCTGCGGTTGGCTTTGTCGAAGCTGGCTTTGAAGATGTAGCGGATGCCGACTCGAGCGCAGATCGTGCTCACTTGCTCGGCGATCTGAAGCACCAAATCGCGGCTTTCGATTACACAGGGCCCGGCGATCAAGGTGAAGGGAATGGCCGTCATGGGCGCTCCGCGGCGGTACTGGTGGTAAACCCAGCCTGCACCAGATCGTGCAGCCGTAGCAGGCCCAGCAACAGGCGAGGCTGGGCGGGATCCACAACTGGCAGCACTGAAATTGCCTGGTGGGGGTTGCGTTCCATCACTTTTAGAGCTTCTACAGCGAGCACCTCTGGCGTCACCGTGATCGGGTTAGCAGTGGCCATGGAGCCGGCGCGGAGGTCAGCCCACTCCTCGGGGGCATGGTGCTGCAAGCTGCGGCGCAGGTCGCCGTCTGTGATCAGCCCGGCCATCAGTTCGGGGTTTGCGCTGGCCCGCACCCAGGCGGCCCCAAGACTGCCTTTGCCGTTGCTGCCTTCGGTGAGCCGGCCGATCACCTCGGCCAGGGGTGCCTCGGGAGAGAGCCCCTCCAGCGCTGTTGCCGGCACCATCAGATCGGCCACGGTGAGGGTGAGCTGGCGGCCTAGGGAGCCGGCTGGATGGTTGATGGCGAAGTCTTCGGGCGAGATGCCTGCCCGCTCCATCCACACTGCCGCCAGGGCGTCGCCAATCGCCATAGCTACCGCCGTGCTGGCCGTGGGAGCCAGGTTTAGCGGGCAAACCTCCCGATCTACCGAGCCATCCAGCACTACATCGCAGCCAGTAGCCAGGCTGGATGCCAGGCGGCCCACCAGGGCGATCCGGGCCGTGCCGCGGCGGCGCAGGTGGGGCAGGATCGCCAGCAACTCCTCTGTTTCACCGCTGTTCGAGAGCAGCAGGGCGACGTCGTCGGCCGCCACGATGCCGAGATCGCCGTGCAGGGCATCGACCGGATTGAGAAATACGGCCGTAAGGCCGATTGAAGAAAAGGTGGCAGCGATCTTGCGGGCAACGATGCCGCTCTTGCCCACGCCGGTAAGCACAAGCTTGGCCCGGCGTTGGCGGCACCCCTCCAGCAGTTCCAGAGCGGCCTCCACCTGGCTGCTGCTGAGGCGCTGGGCAGCAGCTGCTATGGCAGCAGCCTCTTCCTCCAGGCAGCGGGTGAGGGCAGACAAGATGCCGGTCTCGCAGATCCCCCATTCTCGCTGGCGGTTCGGCGCGTCGTCGTTTAGGTGTGCACCCGGCCGATCACAGCGGCTTCGTCAAAGCCTGCCTGCTGCAGATCGCTAAGGGCTGCTGCCAGCTGGTCGCCTGGAATCGCCGCCAGCAGCGGGCCGCAGGTCTGGGGATCAATCAGCAGGGCTTGATGAGCTGCATCGGTTTGCCCCTGGAGTTGAATCCGCTCCTCCAGTAGGGCCAGGGCGCTGGCATTAGAAGGGGCCAGGCTGCTGGCCCAGCCTGCGCTCAGCAGCGGTAAGGCCCCGGGCAGGGCCGGTATAGCTGCTGCCGCCAGCGTCACATGGCAGTTTTCTGGGCTGGCGGCCAGCATTTCGCCCAGATGGCCCAACAGCCCGAAGCCGGTCACGTCGGTGCAGGCGCGGCAACCGCGGCGGCTTAGCAGCTCCACCAGGCTTGCCTGGCATTGCTGCATCTGGGCTAGGGCGGCGTCTATCCACTGGGGCTGGGCCGCTCCAGCCATGGCCGCGGCAAACAGCACCCCCGTGCCGATGGGCCGGCACAGCACCAGCCCATCGCCGCTGCGTAAGGGCCCCTTGCCCCAGTGCCGCCCAGCGGGTGCCCTGCCGTTCACGCTCAGCACCAAGCTCAGGCCTGCGGGGTTGGCCGGGCTGGATTGACTGTCGCGGGCCTCCAGGCTGTGGCCGCCGATCAGGCGGGCTCCGAGCGGTTGCAGCACCGATTGGATGCCGGCCAGGGTGTCGCTGAGCAGATCTGCCTGCAGGGCGGTAGCTAGCTCCGGCAGGGTGACCACCGCTTGCAGGCTTTCCACCTGGGCGCCACTGGCCCAGAGATCACTGCAGGCATGCAGGGTGGTGAGCCGGGCATTGAGCCAGGCGTCGGCCACCAGCGCCGGAAAGCCATCGACGCTCTGCAGCAGCAGGGACCCATCGCCTGTCTGGGCGATCACCGCGGCGTCCTCGGCGCTGCCCGGGGAGCCGCCGCCGAGGCCATTGCGTGCC
>Ga0310333_100404_pt1 | contig 11827 bp, 10 predicted proteins | sample LakMicSRFTotalB7_FD_195547 | JGI IMG/M metagenome (GOLD analysis project Ga0310333, IMG submission 195547) | Enriched freshwater cyanobacterial communities from Lake Michigan, Michigan, United States - MI23.SRFL.Total.B7 (v2) (version 2) | ecosystem: Environmental > Aquatic > Freshwater > Lake... | reverse complement strand
GCAATGGCGAGATGCAGCTGCACAACGTGCACATCTCGCCCCACAGCCATGCCGGCCGCTACTTCAACCACGATCCGCTGCGGGTGCGCAAGTTGCTGGCCCACCGGCGCGAGATCGACAAGCTGCGCGGCGCCCTCGACCAGAAGGGCCTCACCTTGATCCCCCTCAACGTGCACCTCAAAGGCTCCTGGATCAAGCTGACGATCGGCCTGGGCAAGGGCCGCAAGCTCCATGACAAGCGCCAGGAGGAGCGGCGCAAGCAGGACGTGAAGGAAACCCGGGCCGCCATCGCCAGGCTCTGAGGGCCAGGGCTCGGGCCTGGCACGATCGCCTGCTGGCCAGAACCAGGCCGCCTCAGTTGGTTGAGGTCGGTGCGGCGGGTGGGGCGGGAGGCGTTGAGGGGGAAGACGGACTCGACGGGCTGGAGGTGGGAGCAGCCTCCTGGCCTGGGGTGGCACTGCCAGACCCAGGGCCCGGGAGCGGGTTAGCGCCCTGGGGCAGCACCGGCGCCATGACGCCGGCGGGGCGCAGCACTGGATCGGCCCGCAGCGAGAGGGTGAGCATGGCCGGGGCCACGCCCGTGTTGGTGACCAGCACCTGCACCGGCGAGCGGCCCACCTTGGCCAGGCTGACGACGCGCAGGGGGCCCTGACCCTCGAGCACGCTGCCATCGGCGCCGAACACGGTCATCTGCATCAGCGGCGAGCCGTTGACCCCCAGCACCAGGCGACTATCCGGCGGCAGGCGGATCGGGAACAGGCGGGCGCCGCCTGCGGCCACCTCGGCGGACACCACCCCCATCTGGCCCAGGGCCGCCTGGATCGGTTGGATCTGCACCCCACCCAGCACCTGCTCGGCGGCCGCGTACCAGAGCTGGCGGAAGGGCTCGGGCGGAATGCCCCCGCCGGATCGGCCCGGCAGCAGGTTCTGGGCACTGCCGGACACCAGTTGCTGCAAGACATCACTGCTTAGACCCTGGGCCACCAGGCCCGATTGGCGCTTGTCCCAGTCACCGCCGCTGAAGCTGCCGAGCCGGGTGCGGATCTCCAGGGGCAACTGCTCCACCCGACTGATCCATTCCTCGGCCAGGCCATTCCAAACCTTGCGCAGGGGGGCATCGTCGAGGGAATCGCTGGGCAGGCGGCCGCCCCGTTCCGGGTACTGGGCCAGCAGGCTGGCATCCACCAGCTTGAGGAACCAGCCCCGGTCGATCTGGAGGGCCCGCAGGCGATTAAGAAGTTGCTGGCGCTGGTCCACCTCGGTGGGCGGCAAGGAGGCCGGCAACTGGAGCGGATTGCTGGCGTCATTGGCGTTGGGGGCCTTGCCGCGGCCCAGCAGCAGCCAGCCCAGGGCCGTGCCCACCACGGCCGACAGCACCAGGGCCAACACCACCGGCCAAAGGCGACCTTCGGCCGCAGCCTCCTTTTCCTCCTGGCGGGCCCGCAGGTTGACCGGCGGGGCCGCCTGCTCTCGGCCCGCCGCCTGGGCCTTGGCCAGGGCCCGGGCTGCTGCCGCGGCCCGGGCATGGGGGCTGGGGGAATCCGCGCTGGCGGCCGGACCCTGGATCCCAGGGTCCGGCACGGGGCCTAGAGCCTCCCCACCTTGGGGCCGGATGTCGCCCGGGCTGGCGTCTGGAGTGGGGGAAGGGGCCGTTGGGGTGGCGGAGACCGCTGCTGGGGAATGGGCGGGCTCGGCCAGGGGCTGGGGCACCAGCACCACCGTGCGATCGGCCCGGGCCACCGGACCCGTGCTCTCCGGCATTGCCAGCTGTTGGATGGCCCCTAGGGCCTGGCCAGCGGAGGCAAACCGCTGGCCAGGATCCTCGGCCAGCAGGCGCCCCAGGGCCGCCGCCAGGGCCGGTTCGGCATCAAGGCTGGCCGGCCAGCGCCAGGCCAGGGACACCGGATCGAGCAGGGCGGCGGGTTCTTCTCCGGAGAGCAGCACCAGGGCCACCACGCCCAGGCCATACAGGTCCATCCAGGGCTCGGCCGGGGCACCAGCCACCAACTCCGGCGGCCCGTAGCCCGGGGTCACGCCAGCCGCGGCGGCGACACCAACCCCTGGGGCTGCCCCAGGGGCGCCCCCAGCACCAGCGGCGACGACACTGCCGCGCACCAGGCCGAAATCGAGTAACACCGGCAGGCCATCCCGTTCGCGGCGCAACAGGTTGGCGGGGGTGAGGTCGCCATGGATCAGGTCCTGGCTGTGCAGTACCGCCAACACCGGCAACAGCTGGCGCAGCAGCAACACCACCTCTCCGGCCCCGAAGACCAGCTGGCGCTGGCGACGGGCCGCCTGTAGGTCGGCGTAGGTGCGGCCCTCCTGCCATTCCCGCGGCAACCACACCTCACCTCCCGCCTCGATCAGGGCTCCGAAGCGGGGCACCTGGGGATGGAGCACCCCCTGGAGCCGGCCCCAGACCTGGCGCAGGGCCTGCTGCTGGGGCCCTGGTGAGAGCTGGCGCAACACCATCGGCGCCCCACCCGCCAACTGGTCACTGGCGCGCCAGAGCACTCCCTGACCGTCGCGGGACAATTCCGCCTCAAGCCGATAGCGCTCGGCGATCAGCTGGCCTACCGCCACCTGGCTCATGGCTCTCTCTTGGCTGGCTGGGCCAGGGAAGGGTGGCGCTCAGGTTGCTGCAAACCCTTCCCTGCCAGCCAGTCGGCGTCATAAAGCCGTGACCGATAGCGATCACCGCTATCGCACAGGACCGTGACAATTGTGTGGCCCGGACCCAGCCGCCGGGCCGTTTCGACCGCCGCCGCCACGTTGATCCCCACCGAGCCCCCCAGGAACAGGCCCTCCTGCCAAAGCAGGCCATAGATCGTGTTGAGGGCGTCCTGGTCGCTGACGCGCACGGCATCGTCGATCGGGGCCCCCTCCAGGTTGGCGGTGATCCGGCTGTTGCCGATGCCCTCGGTGATCGAGCTGCCCTCGAGGCTGAGCTCCCCCTGCTTCACCCAGGCGTAGAGGGCGCTGCCATGGGGATCGGCCAGCACGCAGCGCACCTGGGGGTTTTGCTGCTTGAGGTAGAGGGCCACGCCGGCGTAGGTGCCGCCGGTGCCCGTGGCCGCCACCCAGGCATCCACCTTGCCATCGGTTTGGTCCCAGATCTCCGGGCCGGTGCTGTTGAAGTGGGCCCGGCGGTTGGCCAGGTTGTCGAACTGATTGGCCCAAACGGCGCCGGGGGTTTCGGCGGCGATCCGGCCCGAGAGCTTCACGTAGTTGTTGGGGTCCCGGTAGGGAACGGCCGGCACGGTGCGCACCTCGGCGCCGAGGCTGCGCATCAGGCCGATCTTCTCCGCCGACTGGGTGTCGGGAATCACAATCAGGGCCCGGTAGCCACGGGCGTTGCAGAGGTGGGTAAGGCCGATGCCGGTGTTGCCGGCCGTGCCCTCCACCACCGTGCCCCCGGGGGCCAACAGCCCCTGCTCCTCGGCCTCCAACAGGATGCCCAGGGCGGCCCGGTCCTTGACCGAGCCGCCGGGATTCATGAATTCGGCCTTGCCGAGGATCTCGCAGCCGGTGAGCTCGCTGAGGGCGTTGAGCCGAATCAGGGGGGTATGGCCAACCGCGCCGACAAAACCGGGTGTAATCCCCCCCATGGCGCTGGCCTAACGATGGCGTGAACTGGTGCGGCGATCGTAGGGGCGGCTGACGCCCGAACCGAAGGCTTCTAGGGTCATGCCAGACACTCCGCGCTGATGCCCCGGTCTCCCACCGCCACGGGTCTATTGCCGCGGCTGCGGGAGATCCGGTCGGCCAGCGAGGCCCTGATCGCCCCTCTGGAGCCGGAAGACCTCTGCCTGCAGGGGATGGCCGATGCCAGTCCGCCCAAATGGCACCTGGGCCACACCAGCTGGTTTTTTGAGGAATTCCTGCTCAAGCAGCCAGAGCTCTCGGCCCTGGTGGCCCCCTACGAGCCCTCCGACAGCCGCTGGGGCTACCTGTTTAATTCCTATTACGACGCCGTTGGCGCCCGCCATCCCCGGCCCGAGCGGGGCCTGCTGACCCGGCCGGGGATCGGGGAGCTCCTGGCCTGGCGCCAGCGGGTCAGCGCCGCCCTGGAGCGCCTGTTGGAACGGCTGGATGGGCTCGATCCCCAGCAGGCGGCGGCGCCCCTGGCCCTGGTCGAGCTGGGGCTGCAACACGAGCAGCAGCACCAGGAGCTGCTGCTGATGGACCTGCTGGATGGCTTCAGCCGCAATCCGCTTGAACCCAGCTACAGCCTCGCCAGTGATGGCCCGGAAAACCGTTTCGAGGCGAGTTACCGCCAGGGAACGGAGCCTGGCCAGACCTCCGCGTGGCTGGACCACCCCGGGGGCCTGGTGGCGATCGGCCAGCCGCAGGGCGAGGTCGGCCCAGACCCATCCCTCGGCAGCTTCCATTTCGATAACGAGGGCCCCCGTCACCGCGTCTGGCTCGAACCCTTCGCAATCGCGCGCCAACTGGTGAGCAACGGCGCCTATGGGGCCTTCATCGCCGATGGCGGCTACCGACGGCCCGAGCTGTGGATGAGCGAAGGCTGGACCGTGGCCAACCAGCGGGGCTGGCAGGCCCCGCGCTACTGGCGCGGCGACTGGGAATTCACCCTGGCCGGGCGCCGGCCCCGCCACCCTGAGGCGCCTGTGCGCCATCTCAGCTGGTTTGAGGCCGACGCCTTCGCCCGCTGGTCTGGGGCGCGGCTACCTAGCGAAGCGGAATGGGAGATCACCGCCCCAGGGCTGACCGAGGCCCAAGGGCTGCTGTGGCAATGGACGGCCAGCCCCTATCGGCCCTATCCGGGCTTTGTGACCGCCGCCGGCGCCGTCGGCGAATACAACGGCAAGTTCATGACCTCCCAGTTCGTGTTGCGGGGTAGCAGCTTCCTCACCCCCGCCGGCCATGGCCGGCTGACCTACCGCAACTTCTTCGCCCCTTCCAGCCGCTGGATGGCCGCGGGCCTGCGGCTAGCCCGGGGGGGCGAACCCCAGTGAAGGACCCCGAGACAGTCCCAGGGCCCCTCCCAGGGGCGCTGGATCTGGGCAGCTGCGATGCCGGCAGCCTGAACGGGAGCAGCCGGGATGGGCCCAGCCTGGCCGGTCCTGAAGTGATTGATCTGCACCCGGCGCCGGCGGACATGGAGCGCCTGGTGATCGAGGGGCTCAGCCGCGAGCCGAAGCAACTTCCCGCCTGGTTCCTCTACGACGACGAGGGCTCCAGGCTGTTTGAGCTGATCTGCGAGCAGCCCGAATACAGCCTCACCCGCACCGAAACCGCCCTGCTTGAACGGGAGGCCCCTGCCATCGCCGCGGCCCTGGGCCAGGGCGTGCTCGTGGAATTCGGCGCAGGCAGTGCCCGCAAGGTGGGCCCCCTGCTGGACGCCATGGCCCGCCAGGCGGCCCCGGCGACCCACCCCTCGCCTAGTGCGCCGCCTGAGCAGCCGGCCTACGTGGCCCTCGACATCAGCGCCAGCCACCTGCAGGAGGCCTGCGACCGCCTGCAACGGCGCCATCCCCAGGTGCCCATGCTGGGCATCTGCTGCGACTACAGCCAGCTGGAGGCCCTGCCCAGCCACCCTTTGCTCAATGGCCAGGCCCACCTGGGCTTTTTCCCCGGCAGCTCCCTGGGCAACTTCGAACCGTCCGCGGCCCAGGAGCTGCTGGCCCAGTTCCGGCGCCTCCTGGGCCCCGGCGGCAAGTTGCTGATCGGCATCGACCAGCCGAAATCCAGGGAGCGACTTGAGGCCGCCTACAACGATCAAGCCGGTGTGTCGGCCGCCTTTGCCCGCAACCTGCTGAACAGGCTGAACCGGGATCTGGCGGGCGACTTCAACCCCCAAGCCTTCCGCTATCGGGCCCGCTGGCAGGCAGCTGAAAGCCGCATCGAAATGGCCCTGGTGAGTGATGGGCCCCAACGGGTGCAGCTGGCGGGCCAGAGCTGGACCTTTGCCAGCGGCGAGGCCCTGATCACGGAAACCAGCGCCAAGTACACCGCCGAGGCCTTCCTAGCCCTGGCCGCTCCGGCCGGTTGGCAGGGGGCGGCCCGCTGGAGCGACCCAGATCACGACCTGTGTCTGCACCTGCTGGTGCAGGCAGACTGAGTCCAATCGCCCCAAGCCCATGTCCCGGGAAGAGCAACGCCAGGCGGTGCGCCAGATGCGCGAGACCCTGATCGAGCAGCTGGAGGCCCTCTACCGCGACGCCTTCGACCAGCTCACAACCCAGAACTTGGGCGAAGGGGGCATCGCCCGGCTCACCCAGCTGCTGCTGCGCTCCAGGGAAGCGGCGATCACGCCCCTGCAGGAGGAGATCGAAGCGCCCCTGATCACCCGGGCCCCGGAGCCGTCGGCATGAGCGCCAGCGCCGGGCCGGGCCCAGGGAAGACCTCAGGAACGAACTCAGGAACAGGCACGGGCCCGGCGGGCTGGTTCGAGCAACTCGAAGCCCAGCTGGAGCGCCAACTGGAAACCTTTCTGGCCGCCAATCCGGCCCAGGAGGCCCTGCTGCAGGAGCAGGAACTGCAGGAGAAGCAGCAACGGCTCAAGCGCCGCCGCCTGGAGCTGCAGGGCCAGGCCGACCAGGCGCGCACGAGCCTGCTGGCGCTGGTGAGCGAGATCAACCAGTGGCAACAACGGGTGCAGCGGGCCCGCGATGCCAGCGCTGGCGACCTGGCCGCCCGGGCCGAGCAACACCTGGGCCAACTGATGGGCCAGGGCCGCGACCGCTGGCAGGCCCTCACCGAACTGGGCCGCTCCTGCGAGGCCGTGGAAGTTGAGCTGGAGCAGCTGGCCCGCCAGGCCCCTGCGCCCCCCCAGGCTTCAGGGAGAGCGCGGGCTGGGGGGGCGCAGGGCGGATCCGAGCCCGAACCCCTCGACCAGGCCTGGGCCGCCTTTGAGGCCCAGCAGGCCCTTGAGGACCTCCGTCGCCGCCAGGGCTGAAGGCCATGGGATTTCTGCTCTCGAAACTGGTGCCCCTGGCCCTCTACCCCCTGGGTCTGGGCCTGCTGCTGCAACTCAGTGGCCAGCTGGGCCAGGCCCGCCGCCGCCGCTGGGGGGCCTGGCTCTCGGGTGGCGGCATCGCCCTGGTCTGGCTGCTGGCCATGCCCTGGACCAGCCGGCAATTGATCTGGGGCCTGGAGGATCGCAGCGCCGCCCTCACGCCGAAGCCGATCCCCACGGCCGATGCGGTTGTGGTGCTGGGTGGGGGCCTGCGGCCGGCCCTGGCCCCCCGCCAGGGGGTGGAGGTGGCGGAAGGGGGCGACCGGCTGCTGACCGGCCTGCGGCTGCTGCGCCAAAACAAAGCCCCGCTGCTGGTAACCAGCGGTGGGCGGGTCAGTTTCACGGCAGCCGATCCCGCCCCGCCCGAGGCCTTCTGGGCCCGCGACCTGGCCCTGGAACTGGGGGTGCCAGCCAAGCGGATCCTCACCAACCCCGGCTCCCGGACCACCGCCGAAGAGGCCCGGGATATCGGCGAGCTCGGCCGTTCACGCCATTGGCGGCGGATCCTGCTGGTGACCAGCGCCTTCCACCTGCCCCGGGCCCTGGCAACCTTTCGGCAACGCAGTGGCCTGGAGGTGATCCCCGTGGCCTGCGATTACCAGCTGCCTAGCCGCGCCAACTATGGCCGCCCGACCCTGGGCAACAGCCTCAAAAGCCTGGTGCCCGATGCCGAATTCCTCTATCTGAGCACTGTTGCCTTGAAGGAACACATCGGCCTTTTGGCCTATCGCCTCAAGGGTTGGTCCTGAGGGCTAGCTCGAGGTCTATTTCTTGGGTGCCGGAGGCACCAGGCTGACGCCCTCCGGGGGAGGGGTGGGATCGGGATCGGCGATCAGCATGTGCTGCAACACGATCTCGGGGCGTTCACTATCGCGCCAGCGGATGCGATAGGCGGGCATCTTGGTGCCCCGGCTGGTGGTCTGCTCCACCGGCTCCATCACCCAACCCCGGCGGGACCGTCCCTGCGGGTTGCGCTTCACCACTGGGTCCGCATGCTTGAAGCGGAAACCGACGCGCTCACCGCTCATATTCAGGAGAGCCCCGTGCGGGGAGATTGCCTACTGTGACCAATTATCCCATTGCGTCGGCAGCGGACCTAAGGGCCGGACCGTAGACCCCTTGACAGGGGAGGGGCGGCGCTTTGCTCAGGGCTCCTGGTGCCCCTGGGGCTGCCCTTCTGGCCGCACCTCTGGCCGCAGCAAGGGGAAGGCAATCACGTCCCGAATCGAGGGACTGTCGGTGAGCAGCATCACCAGCCGATCGATGCCGATACCCAGGCCGCCCGTGGGGGGCATGCCCACCTCCAGGGCCTGGAGGAAGTCCTCATCCACACCCTGGGCTTCGAGGTCGCCGGCGGCGCGGCGGTCCTGCTGGGCCTCCAGGCGCTGGCGCTGGTCGACCGGATCGGTCAGTTCGCTGAAGGCATTGGCCGTTTCGCGGCCAACGATGAACAGTTCAAAACGCTCCACCAGGCCCGGCTTGCTGCGGTGGCTGCGGGCCAGGGGCGAGATCTCCACCGGATAATCGGTCACAAAGGTGGGCTGGATCAGGTTCGCTTCCACGGTCTGCTCGAAGGCCTCGTTGAGCAGCCGGCCCACCGAATCGGCCAAGGCCGGAGCCTCGAGCCCCTTTGCCGCCATGGCAGCGGCCGCCTCCTCCCGGCTGGAGTAGGAATTGAAATCAAGGCCGCAGGCCTGCTGTACCAGCTCGTGCATCGTCGCCCGCCGCCAGGGGGGCGTGAGATCGATCTCCGTGCCCTGGTAGGTGATGGTGGTGCTGCCGCAGACCTGCTCACACACCGAGGCAATCAGCTGCTCAGTGAGGTCCATCATGTCGTTGTAATCGGCATAGGCCTGATAGATCTCCACCGAGGTGAACTCGGGGTTGTGGCGGGTGCTGATCCCCTCGTTGCGGAAGATCCGCCCCAGCTCATAGACCCGCTCAAAACCGCCGACCACCAGCCGCTTGAGATGGAGCTCAGTGGCGATCCGCAGGGTGAGGGGTAGGTCGAGGGCGTTGTGGTGGGTTTCAAACGGCCGGGCATCGGCGCCACCGGGCACGCTCTGCAGCACAGGCGTTTCGATCTCGAGGAAGTCGCGCTCATCCAGCCAGCGGCGCATGGCGCTCACCATGCGGGCGCGGCGGCGGAAGGTTTCCCGGGTCTGGGGCGACACGATCAGGTCGAGATAGCGCTGGCGGTAGCGCGTCTCCACATCGGCCAGGCCATGCCACTTATCCGGCAAGGGCTGGAGGCCCTTGGTCAACATCGACCAGGACATCACCTTCACCGACAGCTCGCCCCGGTCGGTGCGGCGCAGGGTGCCGCGCACCCCGATCAGGTCGCCGGCATCCACCAGGGAGGTGATCTGGGCGAAGTTGCCCGGTGCAGCCGCTGCTTCGGGGCCCGCCGCTCCATCCGCCAAGGCGCCCTCCGTCGGGGCCCCGTCCAGGGTGGCTTTCTCCAGGTAGAGCTGGATCGGGCCGGTCTCGTCGGCGAGGGTGAAGAAGGCCAGCTTGCCCATCACCCGCCGCGTCATCACCCGGCCGGCGACGGCCACCTCGAGGTCGCGCTCTTCCCCGTTGGCCAGGTCGGCATGGTCCTGCTGCAGGGCCGCAGTGCGATGGCTGGGGTCAAAACGCAGGGCATAGGGCCCCTGGCCCAGCTCCGCCAGGGCGCGGGCTTTCTCAAGGCGGGTCTCGCGCAGCTCCGACAAGGCAGCAGGGCTCTCAGATGGGTTCCATCCTGCAGGAACGCAGGGGGCCCAGGGCCGCCAGGCGATCCGCTGGTTTCAATCGCCCAGAACAGATTGGCCAGGATCGGATCAAAAAGGGTGACTGGGGCCGACCACCTAGCCAGCAATCAACCAGCGGCCGCCGCCAGGGCTGGTTCACCCATGCGTTGGGAGGCATAGCCCGTGCCGCGCACGGTGAGGATCAGCTCCGGGTTGCGGGGATCGGGCTCGAGCTTGCCCCGCAGCCGGGCCACGTAGACATCCACCACCCGCAAGTCGGCGGCGCGGCGCGGTGGATAACCCCAGAGCTGCTCAAGGATTTCGGCCCGGGGCACCACCCGGCCGGGCTCGCGGAACAGCAGCTCCAGCAGGCTGAATTCGGTGTAGGTGAGGCCAATGCGCTCGCCATCGCGGGTCACCTGGCGGCGGTTGGTGTCCACCACCAGGTCGCCCACCCGCAACACGCCCTGGCCGGCCGTGACTTCGCGTGGTTCAGCGGCAGCAGAGCCCCGGCCAACCCGGCGCAGGATCGTGGCGATCCGGGCTTCCAGCTCCTTGGGGCTAAAGGGCTTGGGCAGGTAATCGTCGGCGCCCAGATCGAGGCCGGCCACCCGCTCGGTGATGGCATCGAGGGCCGACAGGAAAATGATTGGAACGCAGGATTCGGCCCGCAGGCGACGGCAGACGGCGAAGCCATCCAGCTTCGGCAACATCACATCGAGCACCACCAGATCGGGCTGCTCCTGGTGGAACAGGGCCAGGGCCTGCTCGCCATCCTCGGCGCAGATCACCCGATACCCAGCCAGGTGCAGGCGCATCACCAGCACCCGGCGCACGGCCGCCTCGTCATCAACCACCAACAGGGTGGCCCGATGGTCTCCTTTGGCGGGGGCCTGACCTGCGGGGTAGATCAGGTCCTCGCCAGGGGCGAGACCCAGGTCGGCGGCGTTCAGGCCAGCAGCTGGGGAAGCAAGACTGGCTTCTAGGGATTCCACGGGGTCCCGGTCCTGATCGGAGCTGTCCTGATTGATAGAACCCTGCTGGCGTAGGGGCTGATCCTCCAGGGACATATCCGGGCCGGGGATGAAGAAGCGCAACCATACCCGTTGCGATCAGCGTTTCCCTGGCCTAAAGCCTCGAAAAGAGCAGCAAATCGGGAGATTTAAGGTTTTATTCGTTTCCTGACAGCCCAGGCCCTGACAGCCCAGGCCCTGGGGGCCTGTTCAGGGCCAGCGGGCTGTGGCGTAGCTGTTCCATTGACGCTCGGCCTCGGCCAGGGCCCGATCGCTGCTGATCTGGCCCAGCATGGCCCGTTGCAGCTGGGTATAGATCACGGTCTGCAGCCGCTTGACCCCCGGGCTGGGGGGCACCAACACCTGGGCGTTCTCCAGGGTCTGCACCGACAGCTGCCGGGCCTGGCGCACGAGCCGCCCTTGGGCATCGACGGGCCGCTCCAGGTTTAGGTCCGCCGCCACGGCCTTGAGGGCGGCCCTAGAGGAGGGCAGGACCCGGGCCTGGTTGGCAAAGCGGGCCTGGTTCGGCCCATTGGTGAGGAACAGGGCAAAACTGAGGGCCTCCTTGGGCAGGGCCGTCTGGCGGGAGATCGCCAGGTTCATCACGGCCACGTTGGATTCACCGCCAGGGCCCACCAGGGGGGGGTAAGGGGCCGTCACGGCGGCGATCCCGGGGGCGTTGGTGCCAATCGCCCGCAGATACTCGGCGCCGCTGGCCACCTGGGCCAAATCACCACTCTGATACAGCTCGATGGCCCGGCGGTAGCCCTGGCTCACCACTTCCCGCGGCAGCAGGCCGCGCCGATAGAGGTCACTCCAGAAGGCAAAGGCGCGGCGGCCGGCCGGGCTGTTGAAGGCGGCCCGGTGGCGGCCATCGAGCAGGGTCACCCCCATCTGCACCATCGACTCCAGCAATTCGGCCGAGTCATCGGGCACCACGGTGACGAACAGGGCGTAGCGGCCGGTGCGCCGTTTCACCGCCTCCGCATAGGCGGGCACCTCGGCCCAGGTGGCGGGCGGCTTGGCGTAGCCGGCCTGGCTGAGCAGCTGGCGGTTGGCCAGGGTGATGCGGGTGGTGAGATACCAGGGCACCGTGTACT
>Ga0310333_100401_pt1 | contig 11882 bp, 12 predicted proteins | sample LakMicSRFTotalB7_FD_195547 | JGI IMG/M metagenome (GOLD analysis project Ga0310333, IMG submission 195547) | Enriched freshwater cyanobacterial communities from Lake Michigan, Michigan, United States - MI23.SRFL.Total.B7 (v2) (version 2) | ecosystem: Environmental > Aquatic > Freshwater > Lake... | reverse complement strand
GGGATCCGGTCTTCTGTGGAGATGTACGAGAACAGGGGGCCGGTGCGTTCCTGCTGGCCGCGCATCCACTCAGTGCCGTTGCTCCATTCTCCCGCAGCTGGCCCGCTTTTTCAGCAGCCTCCTAGTGAGGTGCCCTCGGCCGGCATACAGAAACTGGCTCGCCAGCCCGTTATTCGAGCTGATCACCACAAAGTGAGACAGGCGCTCCCTGGCTAGGGCGGTGATGTGCTGCAATTTGATCATTCCCACAGGGCTGAAAGGTGCCAGCAGCGCAACGGACAGGCCCGAAAGTGCTTTTAGTGGCCAATACTAGTTGGTATCTCTATAATTTTAGGCTGGCGCTTCTCCAAAGTTTGCGCTCCAACGGCTATGCCGTTGAGGTTGTGGCGCCGCGTGATTCCTACACGTCGGCGCTCGAACAGGAGGGGTTTCGGGTGCATGGCTGGCTGGTGGCTCGACGCTCGATTAACCCCCTTCTGGAGCTCCGCGCCATTATGGACCTGTTGCGCATCTACCGACGTGAGCAGCCAAGCCTGGTGCACCACTTCACTATTAAAGCCTGCCTCTACGGAACCTTGGCAGCCAAAGGAGCCCGCGTGTATCGGGTGGTGAATGCGGTTACAGGACTGGGGCATGTGTTTCTTGGCCGCCGCAAGCGTACCCGCCTACTTCGCCGCGCTCTCCAGCCGCTCTACCGCGCCGTCTTCTCGGCCCGCCGCGCCACGGTGGTGTTTCAAAACGCCGACGACCAAGATCGAATGGTGAAGCTCGGCATCACCGATGCCGCCCGAGCCCAGCTGATTCGTGGCTCGGGTGTGGACATCGAACATTTCAACCCCGCTAGCCTTCCCGATGTCCAGCCCGACGGCGCTTTCCAGCGACCCGTGCAACTGCTCTTTCCTGCACGGCTGATCATCGAAAAGGGGGTGCGTGAGCTGCTCACAGCCTGTCATGCCCTCTGGGCCCGCGGGGTCGAACTTGAGTTGCTTGTGGCAGGTGGTATCGACACTGGTAACCGCAGCTCCCTCACGGCTGCCGAGTTGGCACAGTTGCATGCCAACCCGCGGATCCGCTGCCTTGGCCATGTTGACGACATGCGAGCTCTCTACGCCAGTTCCGACCTTGTGGTACTCCCATCCTGGCGGGAAGGCCTTTCTCGCGCTCTGATCGAAGCGGCCGCTATGGAGCGCCCAATTATCACCACCGACGTGCCTGGCTGTCGGGATGTGATAGACCATGGCCAGTGCGGCCTGCTTGTGCCACCGCATAACCCCGATGCACTGGGTCTGGCCATCGAACTGCTGATCCAGCAACCCGAGCTGGCCCGGGCCTTCGGCAAAGCAGCACGGGCCCGGGTGGTTGCTGAGTTTCAGGTCGATTTGGTTAATGAGCGTACCCTCCAGCAGTACCGTCAACTGCTCAGCCAGTCATTGCGTTCAGCAGTCTGATTGCCAATGCAGGTGACGCTTCAGGACATACCAGAGGTGCTGTTGCTCACCCCAGAGGTGCACAGCGATAGCCGCGGCTTTTTTATCGAAACTGCCCGATTTCGTGAGCTTAGAGCGCTGGGCATCCCCGAGCTGGTGCAGCAGAACCAGTCGCGAAGTCAATGCGGCGTGCTGCGCGGGTTGCATTACCAGCAGCCCCAATTCCAGGGCAAGCTTGTGCGCTGTAGTGCTGGCTTGATTTTTGATGTGGCTGTCGATCTCAGGCCCTCTTCTCCCACCTTTTGTAGGTGGGTGTCGGCGCTGCTCGATGACGTGAGCCACAAACAACTCTGGGTTCCGCCCGGCTTTGCCCATGGCTTTTTGGTGCTCAGTGCCATGGCTGATGTCTGCTACAGCTGCAGCGACTACTATCGCCCCGATGCTCAACATGGCATCGCCTGGAACGATCCCGATCTAGCGATCGCTTGGCCTGAGTTGCCAGCTGGTGTTCGTCTCCAGCTGTCGGCCCGCGATCAGTCCTTTGGTCGTTTGCGAGATCAACCCCGCGAGCACCTGCCCGAATGAGTCAAGCGCGCAAGGGCATCATTCTTGCCGGGGGTAGCGGCACGCGGCTGCACCCCATCACCCAGGCGGTGAGCAAACAGCTGCTGCCGGTTTATGACAAGCCGATGATCTATTACCCGCTCAGCACGCTCATGTTGGCGGGAATCCGTGAGCTGCTGATCATCACCACTCCCCAGGAGCAGCCCCGTTTTAAGCAATTGCTTGGCGATGGCAGCAACTGGGGGTTGCAACTTCACTACTCCCAGCAGACCAGCCCCGATGGGCTGGCCCAGGCCCTCCTCATTGCCGAGGTCTTTCTGGCTGGCGCTCCCTGTGCCCTGATCCTGGGCGACAACCTCTTTTATGGCCACGACCTCACCTTGGCTATGGCCCAAGCCAGCGAACGTCAGGGCGGCGCGACCGTGTTTGCATACCGCGTAGCCGACCCCCAGCGGTATGGCGTTGTTGGCTTCAAGGCTGGCCCAAACGGGGAGCGGCGTGTCTGCAGCCTCGAAGAAAAACCTGCGCGACCGTCGTCCAGCTATGCCGTCACCGGCTTGTACTTTTACGACGATCAGGTGGTGGAGCTCGCACAGCAGGTGCGACCTTCGGCGCGCGGCGAGCTTGAGATCACCGATCTCAATCGCCTCTATCTCGAGGCCGATGCCCTCTGTGTGGAAGTGCTGGGCCGTGGCATGGCCTGGCTCGATACGGGAACCTGTGACTCGCTGCATGAAGCTGGCAGTTTCATTCGTACCCTGGAGAAGCGTCAGGGACTCAAGATTGGTTGCCCCGAAGAGGTGGCCTGGCGCAAGGGTTGGATCAGCAGCGAGCAGCTGGAGCGGCTGGCAGCCCCCTTGGTCAAGAGCGGGTATGGCGATTATCTGCGCAGCCTTTTGATTACATAAACTCATTGATCAACATCGCTCGTTGCTGTGCCAGTGCCGAAATCATGTTGCCCAGGTGCAATATTGCCGCCGTGGTTTAGTTTGCGTGGTCTTGCCTTTGGCAGTATCACTCAGACTGCTATCACTTCAGATCCGCGGCGGCGAGCCTCGCATCTACTTTTCAGCTGCTGAACAGCCTGGTGTGACAACATAGGCTAGATCGCCAATGTTGCGCCCTTGCTTGAAGACCGGTTTGATAAGGAGCCTGCATGCGGGGGGTGATCAGCCGTGATGGAGCAAAATCGCTTAGCGTGATCAATGGCTGCCAACCCATGTGACCCGGGTCTTGCGATGACGGGAGTGTTGGCCCCTTTCCGTAATGTTTGTCAATCCCTCCTGCCAGCGCGATGACCTCTCCTCAGCCGTCGGTGCTGGTGACCGGTGCAGCCGGCTTCATCGGCTTTCATCTGAGCACCCGACTGCTGCAGAGGGGTACACCGGTGCTGGGGTTCGACAATCTCAATCCTTACTACGACCCTTCCCTCAAGCGCGCCCGGCTGGCCCGTCTCCAGGAGACGGCGACCGCCAGTGGCACCTCCTTTGCCCTAATCGAGGCTGATCTTGAAGACCGTGCGGCCGTGGAGGCGGCGTTTAAGCAGCATCGCCCGGCGCGTGTGGTCAATCTCGCAGCCCAAGCGGGGGTGCGCTACTCACTTGAGAATCCGGCTGCTTATATCCAGGCCAACCTGGTGGGCTTTGGTCACATTCTCGAGGGCTGCCGTCATCACCGCGTCGAGCATCTGGTCTATGCCAGCAGCAGCTCGGTCTATGGCGGTAATACCCGCCTGCCTTTCAGTGAGCAACAGGGTGTGGACCACCCGGTGAGCCTCTATGCCGCCAGCAAAAAGGCCAATGAGCTCATGGCCCACACCTACAGCCACCTCTACGGGCTGCCGGCGACGGGCCTGCGCTTTTTCACGGTGTACGGGCCCTGGGGGCGGCCCGACATGGCCCTGTTCCTGTTCACCCGCGCCATGCTCGAGGGCAGGCCGATTCAGGTGTTCAATCACGGCCAGATGGTGCGCGACTTCACCTATGTCGACGACATCGTCGAGAGCCTGATCCGGGTGCTCGATAAGCCCGCCGCGCCAGATGCGGCTTTTGACGCCAGCGCCCCAGTGCCCGACCCTGCCACCAGTTGGGCCCCCAACCGGGTGTTCAACATCGGCAACTCCAACCCCACACCGCTGATGGAGTACATCGAGGCGATCGAAGCGGCGCTGGGGGTGAACGCCAATAAGGACTATCTGCCGATGCAGCCCGGGGACGTGCCCGCCACCGCCGCCGCCACCAGCGCCCTGGAAGCCTGGACCGGCTTCAAACCCAACACACCCGTGCGTGAGGGCGTGGCCAGGTTTGTGGCCTGGTATCGGGAGTTTTACGGGGTTTGAGTCTGCGCCTTGTCGTCGCCTCCACGGCCGCAGCCACGAGGCGGTCATGGCGCTTTGCGGGTACATCTTGTTTTTTGGCTTAATTATGCTGATGTGGTCATAAAAGACTAGTTTTGGCGAGGTGGGTGATTGGGGCTGGTTGGGTTGGCGCTACCCATGGTGTTTCGAAGCTCCCAAAACTGGGGTTTCGTGCAACTGCGCCCGATCCCACAGCACTCGCCCGGCGCGTTGGATGTGTGCCCGCAGCCCTTCATGGCTGATCAGGTGATCGAGTTGCAGATCGATCCGCCAGGGCAGCAGTAGATCGTCCAACAAAGCCCCCAGTTCCAGCAGCTCGGCCAGGGTCATCTCCGGTGCAACGAGGCAGAGATCCACATCAGAGCCGCTGCGCTGGCGCCCCAGTGCCCGCGACCCGTACAGCACAACGCGCTGAACCCGTGGCTCGGCGTTGATTGTCTTGAGCAGGGCTGCGCTGGCTGATTCGGGGAGGCCTGGGATTGTCATCGCTCTGCAGCACGCCGTTGCATGGTGCTCTGCAGCTCTTGCAGTGCCGGTGCGTACCCCTCCACGATCAACTGTGCAATCTCTTGCGCCAGGGCTGGGTTGTAGGTGTGGCTGGTGAGGTTGCGGCTGCGGATCATCGCCATCCAGGTGGCTTCGCTGCCAGGGCTGAGCAACCCCCGGACCACGGCTTCGCGCACGGCGTCGCGGGAGCCACTGATGCCGCTCACCCCCTGGTCAGCCAGGAAGTCCTTCAGCAGCAGCCAACTGAGTTCGTGCGTGAACTCAAAGGCCTGAATCAGCCCCTGCTCCTCCAGTTCGCTGAGTGGGCGCTGGCGTGCCGTGGCCACGGCCCGTTGCAGGGCGTCCAGGGCGCGGCCGTAGTTGTCGAGCCGCTGCAACCAGCGCACATCTGCTTCTGCCATTGCGGCGATCGGGTCTCCTGGCTGAGGACGTCACGTTGACCCTTTGAACCCTAGTGAGGGAGAACAGGCTCAGCCGCCAGGCGCTGGATCAGCTTGTGTGCAGAACGCATGCAAGCTGAGTGTTCTGATGACCGAGTTGTTGTTGCGCGTTGCCCTCCTTGCAGATTCGGGATCTTCCTGAGCCCTTGCATCAGTTGCTGCAGCGTCGGGCCCGCACGCACAAGCGCAGCCTCGCGCAGCAGCCCTGGCGCGCATCGCTACGCGTCGGCGTGACCAGTCGCCACCCACCTGGCGCCAGACCCCAGAAGAGCTGATCAGAGCCGATCGCGAGCGCTGATGGCATGTTCATGCGTTCTGGATGCCTCGGCGGCTCTGCGCCTGATCACCCAAGACCCTGCGGTAGGAGGCCCTGGCCCTGGCCGCCCATGTCATGTCCGATGATGCCCCCAGCTTCTGGGCCCAGCGTTGTTGCCACTGCCGTCGCTTCAGACCTGCACCGTGGCGGTGATCGGCCTTGGTTATGTAGGCCTGCCGCTGGCAGTCTCCTTTGGCACGCCGGGGCCCTGTCTGCGCACGGGCCAGCCGCAGCGCCGCCGGGTGATCGGTTTTGACATCAACGCCCGCCGCCTGGCCGAGCTGCAGCTGGGCCGCGACTGCACCCACGAAACCAGCGCCGACGAGCTGGTAGCTGCCACCCAGCTCGAATGCACGGGCGATGCCGCCCTGCTGGCCCAGGCCGACGTGTTTGTGGTCACGGTGCCCACGCCCATCGACAGCGCCAAACGGCCCGATCTGACGCCCCTGGAGCGAGCCAGCGCTACGGTCGGTCAGGCGCTCAAGGCGCGGGCTGCCGCCGGGGCCACAGACGCGGCCGTGGTGATCTACGAGAGCACCGTCTACCCCGGGGCCACTGAAGAGGTGTGCGTGCCGATCGTGGAGCGCATCTCGGGGCTGCAGTTCAACCGAGACTTTGTCTGCGGCTACAGCCCCGAGCGCATCAATCCGGGCGACCGCGAGCACCGCCTGACCACGATCGTCAAGGTGACCAGCGGCTCGACCCCTGAGGCCGCCCGCTGGGTCGATGCCTTCTATGGCTCGATCATCGCCGCGGGCACCCACCCCGCCAGCAGCCTCAAGGTGGCCGAAGCCGCCAAGGTGATCGAGAACACCCAGCGGGACCTGAACATCGCCCTGGTCAACGAGCTGGCGATGATCTTCAGGCGCCTGGGCATCGACACCCTGGATGTGCTCGAGGCGGCGGGCAGTAAGTGGAACTTTTTGCCGTTTCGGCCTGGACTGGTGGGCGGCCACTGCATCGGCGTCGATCCCTATTACCTGACCCACAAGGCCGAGCAGCTGGGTTACCACCCCCAGGTGGTGCTGGCCGGCCGCCGCATCAACGACGGCATGGGCGAGTGGGTTGCCGCTCAGCTGGTGCTCGAAATGGCCCGCCGCCGCCTGCCGATCGGCGGCGCCCGGGTGCTGGTGCTGGGCCTGACCTTCAAAGAGAACTGCCCCGACCTGCGCAACACCCGCGTCATCGACGTGATTGGCGCCCTGGCCAACTACGGCATCGAGGCCCTGGTGGTCGATCCCTGGGTCGATCAGGCCGAGGCGCAGGCCGCCTACGACCTGCCCGTGCAGCAGCAACTGCCCAGCGGTGACGGTCCCTTTGCAGCCGTGATCGCCGCGGTGGCCCACCGGCAGTTTGCCGAGCTGGACCTGCACGCCTGGCAGGATTTGGTTGCCCCCGGAGGGGTCTTGTTCGATCTCAAGGGGATCGTTCCCCGTGCCTTGCAGCCAGTACGCCTTTAGGACCAAGCCATGGCGATCGATTCGACTGCGACGATTCACTCCACCGCCTGTGTCGACGAGGGCGCGACGATCGGTGCAGGCAGCCGCATCTGGCATTGGTGCCATGTGTGTTCTGGTGCGGTGATTGGTGCAGGTTGCTCGTTGGGACAGAACGTCTTTGTGGGTAATCGGGTCACGATTGGCTCCAACGTCAAGATTCAGAACAACGTGTCGGTGTACGACAACGTCACCCTCGAAGACGATGTCTTTTGCGGGCCCAGCATGGTGTTCACCAACGTCTACAACCCCCGTTCGGCCGTCTCGCGCAAGGACGAGTACCGCGACACCGTGGTTGAGCAAGGCGCCACCCTGGGGGCCAACTGCACCATCGTCTGCGGGGTGCGGGTGGGCCGTGGCGCGTTCATCGGCGCTGGTGCGGTGGTGAACCGCTCGGTCAAGCCCTATGCCCTGATGGTGGGCGTGCCGGCCCGTCAGCTGGGTTGGATGAGCGCCCATGGCGAGCGCATCCCTTTGCCGCTGGAGGGTGAGGGCAGCTGGACCTGCCCCCAGACCGGCGAGCGCTACGTGCTGCAGTCGGATCAGCTGCAACGCCTCTGATGCGGTTGTTGACCGTCGTTGGGGCGCGGCCCCAGTTCATCAAGGCGGCAGCGCTCAGTCGGGCGATCGCTGCCAGTCACAGCAGCAGTCAGCCCATCAGCGAACAGATCCTGCACACGGGACAGCATTTTGATGCGGCCATGTCCGATCAGTTCTTTGCCGAATTGGGCATCCCCCAGCCGGCCTATCACCTGGGCATCGGCGGCGGTAGCCACGGTGCCAACACCGGTCGCATGCTCGAGGCGATCGAGCGCGTGCTGCTGGAGCAGCGGCCTGATGCGCTGCTGGTCTATGGCGACACCGACTCGACCCTGGCCGGGGCGCTGGCGGCCAGCAAGCTGCGGATCCCGGTGCTGCACGTGGAGGCGGGGTTGCGTTCCTTCAACCGGCACCAACCCGAAGAGCAGAACCGGGTGCTCACCGACCACCTGGCCGAGCTGTGCTTTGCCCCCACCGACACAGCGGTGGCCCATTTGCAACGCGAGGGCATTGCCGCGGAGCGCATCGTGCGCACCGGTGATGTGATGGCCGATGCGGCGCGCATTTTTGGCGATCAGGCCGAAGCCCAGGCCACTGAGCTGCTGGACGCCCCCCCCTTGCAGGGCCTAGTCGGCGCGGGCCAGCCCTTTCTGCTCGCCACCATTCACCGTGCCGAGAACACTGACGACCCCCAGCGCCTGCGGGCGATTTTGAGCGCTCTGGGCCAGGTGCCCCTGCCTGTGCTGCTGCCGCTGCATCCCCGCACCCGCGCGCGCCTTGCTCAGCTGGCGCTGGAGCCGCTCTTGGAAGGTGTGCGCGTGTGCGAGCCACTGGGCTTCCTGGCCATGGTGCTGCTGGAGCGCCGCGCCGCCTTGGTGGTCACCGACTCCGGTGGCGTTCAGAAGGAGGCTTACCTGCAGGGCACCCCCTGTGTGACCGTGCGCGGCGAAACCGAATGGGTCGAGCTGCTGGAGGTGGGCTGGAACTGCCTGGCCGACCCAGCCGATCCAGCGGCGATCACAGTGGCTATCGAAGCCCAATTGGGTCTTGACACCACCCAGCCCCGGCCGAGGCTCTATGGCGACGGCTACGCAGCGCAAGCGATTGTGGCTTGCCTGCAGCAGACTTTCTGCAAATCTTGATGGCATGCTCCACCCTGTAACCCCGATCACCGACCGCCGCATCCGCATTGCGCTGGTGGGTTGCGGGCGCATCAGCGCCAACCACATCAAGGCGATCGCGGCGCACCACGAGTGCGCCGAGCTGGTGGCCCTGTGCGACACCCAGAGCGAGCGGCTGACTCAGGCCCTGCAACTCTGTGCCGAAGCCGCGTCTGAGCATCCCGGCGCCGCCAGCCAGCCCCAGATTTTTGCCAGCTATCCCGAGCTGCTGGCGGCGGCTGAGAGCGGCACCACCCCGGTGGATCTGGTGGTGCTGGCCACCCCCAGCGGCCTGCATCCGGGTCAGGTGATCGCCGCGGCCCAGGCGGGCTTGCACGTGTGCACCGAAAAGCCGATGGCCACCCGCTGGGCCGATGGGGTGGCGATGGTCAAGGCCTGCGATGACGCCGGCGTGCGCTTGTTTGTGGTCAAGCAGAACCGCTTCAACAGCACCCTGCAGCTGGTCAAGCGCCAACTGCAGGTGGGGCGTTTCGGCAAACTGGCGATGGTGGCTGTGAATGTGTTCTGGCAGCGGCCGCAGAGCTATTACGACCAGGACAGCTGGCGCGGCACCTGGGAATTTGACGGCGGTGCGCTGATGAACCAGGCCAGCCACTACGTGGATCTGCTCGATTGGCTGGTGGGCCCTGTCGAAAGCGTGAGTGCTTCCATTGCCACCCTGGGCCGCGCCATCGAGGTGGAGGATACCGCTGCTCTGCAGCTCCGCTGGCGCAACGGAGCCCTGGGCACCATGGCGGTCACGATGCTCACCTATCCCAAGAATCTTGAAGGCTCGATCACCCTGCTGGGTGAAACCGGCACGGTGCGCATCGGGGGGGCCGCCGTCAACCAGATCGAGCACTGGGTGTTTGCTGAACCGAGTCCCGACGACGCCCTGGTCGAGCAGGCCAGCTACCAGACCACCAGTGTGTATGGCTTTGGCCATCCGCCCTACTACGCCAACGTGCTCGACGCGCTGCAGGGCAAAGCCGAGGCCCTGTGCGACGGCCGTGAGGGCCTGCGTAGCCTGGAGCTGCTGATCGGTGCTTACCGCTCAGCCCGCGATGGGCGCACGGTGCATCTGCCTCTGGAGTACTGAGCGTGCCTGAGACCAATACCGACATTGCCATTTTGGGCGCAGGTATGGTGGGTATGGCACTGGCTTATCAACTAAGCGAGCGATTTGCCGATCTGTCGATCACAGTGATTGACAAAGAGCCCGAAATTGGTCGGCACAGTTCGGGTCGCAATAGCGGTGTGCTGCATGCGGGTCTTTATTACCCACCGGGCACGATTAAGGCCCAGGTGTGTGTGCAAGGGGCGCGGCGCTTGCGCGCCTGGTGTGAGGCCCAGGGGCTGCCGGTTCTGGCCTGCGGCAAGGTGGTCGCCCCCCAGACCGCCGAGCTCGATGGCCAGTTAGAGCTGCTGCTGGAGCGGGGCCGCGCCAATGGGGCCGAGGTGCATCTCATCGATGAGCACGAGTTTCGCCAGCTTGTGCCCGATGGCCGCACCGCCAGTGGCCGTGCTGTGTGGAGCCCGTGCACCTGTGTTGTCAAGCCCAAGTTGGTACTGGAGAGACTCGAGCAGCGGCTGCGGGAGCGAGGGGTGCGCTTTGCGTTGGGGACCACCGTGACCGGTGTGTCCCCTGCGCCGCGGCAGCTCAACCTCAGCCAGGCCGGTGCGGCACGCACCCTGACCTACGGCCATCTGTTTAATGCCACGGGGCTGCAGGCCGACCGCGTGGCCCGCGCTTTTGGGCTCGCTGAGCACTGCACCCTGTTGCCGTTCAAGGGTCTCTACTGGCAACTGGACCCTGCGGTGCCATTTCGCTTCAGCACCAACCTCTACCCGGTGCCCGATCTGAACGTGCCGTTTCTGGGGGTGCATGTGACCCCCAGCCCCGATGGCACCGTCAGCCTGGGACCGACGGCCATACCCGCCTGGGGACGGGAGAACTATCAGGGTATCGAGGGTGTCGAACCGCAGATGGCGCTGCAATTCCTGGGCGATCTGGCCAGCCAGTGGTGGCGCAATGCCGGCGGCTTCCGCCGCTATGCCCGCGAGCAGGCCCTGCATGGCTTCAAACCGTTGTTTCTCAAAGCAGCCCAGGCGCTGGTGCCGCGCCTGCGCAGCGAGCACCTGATCCCCAGCCAGAAGGTGGGCATTCGCGCCCAGCTCTATGACCGCCGTAGTGGCAGCCTGGTGCAAGACTTTCGCCTCGAGCACGGCCACGCCAGCACCCATGTGCTTAACGCCATTTCTCCGGCCTTCACCGCCAGCTTTGCCTTGGCGGATCTGATTCTCGACCAGTCACCCTTCGCTTCTCACTGATGGACATTCGCGGCAAGAGACTCTTGGTGATTGGTGGAGCCGGTCTGATCGGTTCTCACACGGTCGATGCGCTGCTGCGCGAAGACGTTGGCGAAGTGATCGTCTACGACAACTTTGTGCGCGGCCGCCTGGAGAATCTGGCCGATGCTCGCCATGACTCTCGCTTCAAGGTGTATGACATCGGCGGTGACATCCTTCAGACCGACATTCTTGAGGCCGCCATGCAGGGGGTCGACGGTGTCTTTCACCTCGCTGCCCTGTGGCTGCTGCAATGTCATGAGTATCCGCGCTCGGCCTTTGATGTGAATGTGCGCGGCACCTTCAACGTGATGGAGGCTTGCATGAAAGCTGGTGTGCAACGGCTCGTCTACTCCTCATCGGCATCGGTGTATGGCGATGCGCTGAGTGAACCGATGACCGAAGATCACCCCTACAACAACAAAAACTTCTATGGCGCTACCAAGATCTGCGGTGAAGCAATGCTGCGGGCTTTCCATCACCGCTACGGGCTCGATTATGTGGGTTTGCGCTACATGAATGTGTATGGACCTCGTCAGGATTACCAAGGTGCCTATATCGCCGTGATCATGAAAATGCTGGATGCGATCGATCGTGGCGAAAGCCCAACAATCCTAGGCGATGGCTCCGAAGCCTTTGACTTTGTGGCTGTTGAAGACTGCGCCCAGGCGAATGTGTGCGCGATGAAGGCCAGCAGCAGCGATGCCTTCTACAACGTGGGCACCGG
>Ga0310333_100399_pt1 | contig 11901 bp, 16 predicted proteins | sample LakMicSRFTotalB7_FD_195547 | JGI IMG/M metagenome (GOLD analysis project Ga0310333, IMG submission 195547) | Enriched freshwater cyanobacterial communities from Lake Michigan, Michigan, United States - MI23.SRFL.Total.B7 (v2) (version 2) | ecosystem: Environmental > Aquatic > Freshwater > Lake... | reverse complement strand
CGGCAGAGAAGGGGCATTTGCAGTGTTCTGGCTTGATATAAGCGATATAAATTGAGATAATAAAGCCGTATTGTTCTTAAACGTCCCCAGATTGATTAATTGCATCAAGAAATCAAAAGTCACTTAAAATACATACCAACTCATATTCATTTTAGCATATGTGAGTCAATTGTCAATAATATCATCATTTAAATTGCATAACTTAACGCTGATTTCCCATAATTTCTTGCGTTGTTCTAAATCTTTTGCTGCGGGTGCCATTGGCACCGCCGTTGGCCAGCCACGCATGCCACCCCATTGATTAGGGCCGTATTGAGAAGTGGGAACTGCCTCTTTTGCAGTGGCGGCAAAAAGCTGTGGCAAAGCACCCATGGCAGCGGATTGAAATAAGGGTGCCATTAACTGATAGGCCAGGGGTTCTAGCCTTGAACCACTAGCTGCCACTGAAGTTGGTTGCAGATTGGTGCGGGCCACACCTGGGTGAGCAACAAAAGATTGAACATTGGAATTTGATAAACTCAACCTATGTTGCAATTCAACGGCAAACATCACATTTGCAAGCTTACTTTGCCCGTAGGCTTTCCAGCGATCATAATGCTTTTCACCTTGAAGATCATTGAAATTGATGCGGCCAAAATATTGAGCTCCCGAGCTAACGCTAACAACCCTTGCATCATTGCGGACCTGCATTAAAGGCAAAAGGGAATTTGTTAAGGCAAAATGTCCCAAATGATTGATACCAAATTGACACTCAAAGCCATCACGGGTAAGCGTGCGTGGTAAACCCATCACACCTGCATTATTGATTAATAGATCTAAACGGCCATAACAATCTTCCACCTGCCTAACAGCCCTTTGAACCGATGCCAAATCAGCCAAATCAAGTTCCACTACATCAATGGCACCACCATCAACTATTGGCAGCAGTTGTTGGCGCGCCTGCTCAGCCCGTTCACGGCTGCGGCAGGCCATCAAAACCGTTGCCCCGCGGCCCGCAAGCACCCTTGCTGTTTCTAAACCCAAGCCACTATTTGCGCCTGTAATTAAGGCAACACGGCCGCTTTGATCAGGGCAATCGGAAGCATTCCAGGCTGTTGTATTCAAACCCATAAACTATTCAGAACTTGCCTGTAAAGTTGATCAGGGCTTAGGTTAGCGATTAAATCACCGCGTTGGTGGCAATAGATGAATTTTCACGCAAACGCCTTCCAAATTCACTAACAGCAAGCAGGGTTACCTTGGGCCTTTTGGTTAATTGAAGGAGCTCAATAACATAGGCAGCAGGTTCCTTGGATTCCAAACTTCTTCATTAGCAACTAATGTGGTTAAACCATGGCGACGGGCCTGCAGCCAACGTAGATTTAGCCATTGTTCATTAATGGGCCAACCATTCACCGATGGTGGATCCAATGGCGGTTGACCCATGCGCGCTAATTTCGTTCACTTGCCAGCGCCAACAAAAATCTGGAATTTTTTCTAAAGGTAGTTTATTCATATTATTAGACAAAAGCACTAGCCCTTACTAAATTCGATTTGCTCTATAAAATCCTATCATCAGCAATTCAGCTACCACTTTTACGGCAGAGCGTTGGCGGCAATTCTGGGACTTCTGGAAGGCGCAACCGCAGCAACTTGATGGCATCGAGCAATTGCGCCTGGCGATAATTGCAGCTGATCCAGAAATTCTCACAGAAACTGCAGCCTGGCGGCAATGTTTTTCAGCCGCTGCTGTTGCCAGTTTTGGCAACCCATTGGCTGTGGCATGGGAAAACCAAAACGACAATGCCAGTGGCACTGGCTACCGCGAATGTTTTTCCAGTAGTTGTGCCATGCTTGCCCGTTATTGGGGAAAAGTATCAAATGATGATGAATACAATGCGATTCGAGCAAAATATGGCGACACAACATCTGCCCAGGTTCAATTAACAACTCTCCATTCCCTTGGTTTAACTGCATACCTCGCCACAAATGGTGATCGCAGCGCCCTTGAAGCTGAAATCAATGGCGGCAGGCCAGTGGCGGTGGGCTGGCTTCATCAAGGGCCTGTGGAGGCACCAAGCGGTGGCGGCCATTGGTCTGTATTGATTGGATTTAGCGATAGCCATTCAATCCACCACGACCCCAATGGGGAAGCTGATCTGCTGAATGGTGGTTACACAGCAAATCAGAATGGTGCCAGCCAGCAATACAGCTGGAAAAACTGGCTACCCCGCTGGGAAGTGGAAGGCCCCGGCACCGGTTGGCTGCTCAGCTGCCATATTTAAGCTTAATTAGTATCTTTCACAATAAAATCTCTGCCTTCAGCTTCACACCAAAGCCGATAGATATTTAATACATTTGGGCGTATTCCAGAGGCAGGAATTTTTAAAAATCCCTGGCGTTGTGCTGCTTCAAAAAGTATTCTTTCTTTTTGCGTTAGCCGATGCGGTGTAGATCTACTACCAATTTTAGAACGGGTGGATTTTCCACGGCTCAGGCGTTCAACATCATCTTTGTTGAAGTGGATCACTGGCATGCGCACTATTTCAGTATTTATAGCTGATTTTCATTCGAACTCAGCACCAATTAGTGATGGAGCGGCAACAGCCTGAAGAGCAGCAGCGGGAAGCGATCCAGCAGTGATCCTTGCCGCCTCTGGCTCAAACCAAAGCCACCGCAATGAAGACATTCGGCACACAGAATGGCTAGATTGGCAGCATGAAGCCGTTCGCGTGGAGCCCGGAGAAGAATGTCCAGCTCATCGCCGAAAGGCAGCTCTGCTTTGAATCGGTGGTGGTGGCCATCGAAGCCGGTGAGCTCCTGGATGTGTTCGAGCACCCTAATCAGCAGCGCTATCCAGGCCAACGGGTCCTGGTGGTTCAACTCGAGGGCTATGTCCACCTGGTGCCTTACGTGGAAACGGCTGAACATTTGTTCCTGAAAACGATCATCCCAAGCCGCAAGGCTCACCGCATTTACTCCAATCAGCACCCCGACAATCTCCAAACCGAGGACGACAGCGATGCCTGAACAGAACCCCGCCATCCAACTCGATGCAGAAGAGCAACAGCTACTGAGCACCTACGCCGCAGGTGCTTGGCGCAGTGTGGCCACACCTGGGGTAATCCAAACGCTGCGTGAGGCGGCCCGGGCAACGGGCCAAAAGGATCAGCGCATCAACATCCGCCTCTCCAGCGGCGATCTCCAGGCAATCCGCACGCGGGCCCTGCAGGAGGGTGTCCCCTATCAAACCCTGATCAGCAGCGTGTTGCATAAATACGTGAGCGGCAACCTCCAAGAGCAACCAACCATCAAGTCAGCCGTCTAGACCCGCCTGCTCTTGTAGCAAAGAAAAAATTATGGGTCGCCTGAGATTCGAACTCAGGACCAATCGGTTAAAAGCCGAATGCTCTACCGCTGAGCTAGCGACCCAATGCCCGGCTGGGCAGAAATGAAGGTATCACGCAGCACCCCCCTTTAATCCATGGCTGCAAACCATTGGCCCAAACCAAACCTTGCTGCTGCTGCTTGGGTATCACCCGATGCAGTGCTGATCGGCGATGTGCGGCTAGGGGAGGGGGTGAGCATTTGGCCTACGGCCGTATTAAGGGCTGATCTCTGCTCGATCGAGGTGGGTAGCAACAGCAATATCCAAGATGGGGCAGTGGTGCATGGTGATCCAGATGCACCGGTGTGCATCGGTAGGGAAGTAACCATTGGCCATCGCGCTGTTGTGCATGGCGCCACCTTGGAAGACGGCTGCATGATCGGGATCGGTGCAATTGTGCTGAATGGCGTAACGGTTGGCGCTGGCGCCCTTGTGGCGGCTGGGGCAGTGGTAACGAAAGATGTACCGGCTGCGGCGGTGGTGATGGGCACTCCAGCCCAGGTGAAACGGCAACAAAGCCCCAGTGAAATCAGCGCCCAGCGCGCCCATGCCCTCAATTACCGCCAATTAGCAGAAAAACACGCCGCGAACAATTAAGATAGGCAGCTGTAAGTACCCGCCTGCACCATGGATCTTCGGCTTGTTTTAGTTGCCTCACCGATCCTTTTGGCAGTGGGCTGGGCTGGCTTCAATATCGGCCGCGCTGCCGTTGGCCAGCTGCAACTACTGCTGAAGCGATCCCGCGGTTGATTATTTGAGCGTTGATTTTTTGAACGTTGATCATCTAAACGTGCTTGTGATCGGTGCTGGCCTTGCTGGCACTGAGGCTGCATGGCAGGTGGCTCGCGCGGGTGTGCCAGTTACCTTGGTGGAGATGCGTCCGCTGCGGCGCTCACCAGCCCACCACAGCAGTGAATTTGCAGAACTTGTTTGCAGCAATAGCTTTGGCGCCCTTGCTAGTGATCGGGCCGCAGGGCTGTTGCAACATGAATTAAGGCAACTTGGTTCTCTCGTTATCAGCACCGCTGATCAGCATGCGGTGCCAGCTGGTGGTGCCCTAGCCGTTGATCGCGGCCGTTATAGCGCCGCTCTCACCAGCGCCCTAGAGCAACATCCACTGGTAACCATTGAACGCCGTGAGCAAACCAGCCTGCCGGGCCCCGAACAAATCACCGTGCTCGCCACCGGGCCGCTCACCAGTGAACCCTTAGCTGAATCGCTACGCAGCTTCACCGGAAGGGATGAGTGCCATTTCTTTGATGCCGCTAGCCCGATTGTGGCAGGGGAAAGCATTGATCTAAACAAGGCATTTCGCGCCTCCCGCTACGACAAAGGCGATGCTGATTACATCAATTGCCCCATGGATAAAGAGCAATTCCTGCATTTCCGCCAGGCATTACTTGAGGCAGAGCAGGCGGAACTTAAGGATTTTGAGAAAGAAAGTGCCAACTACTTTGAGGGCTGCCTACCGATCGAGGAATTAGCGCGCCGCGGGGAAGACACCATGCGCTATGGCCCCCTAAAACCAATCGGCCTTTGGGATCCCCGCTGGGGTGATGTGAACGATAAAGATGTGCGCCGGGCAAAACGGGCCTATGCGGTGGTGCAGCTGCGTCAGGAAGATAAAGATGGCCGCCTCTGGAATTTAGTTGGCTTCCAAACCAACCTCAAATGGCCGGAACAGAAACGGGTATTGCGCTTAATTCCTGGCCTAGAAAATGCCGAATTTGTGCGATTTGGCGTGATGCATCGCAACACCTTCCTTGAATCACCCCAATTACTAGAAGCCAGCCTGCAATTTCGCCAACGGCCAAATCTATTGGCGGCAGGCCAAATCACTGGCACTGAAGGTTATGCAGCAGCGGTGGCAGGCGGTTGGTTAGCGGGCACAAACGCCGCACGTTTAGCCCTTGGAATGGAAACTATTTCACTGCCAGCCACCAGCATGATCGGTGCACTAACCCATTTCATCGCAGAAGCACCCACAGCTAAATTTCAACCAATGCCCCCTAATTTCGGCCTCTTACCTGAATTAAATACTCGCATTCGCGATAAACGGGAACGCTATGGCGCCTATCGCGATCGGGCTCTTGCTGATCTAGAGAGAGAAATGATAGAATCCTCTAATCACAAGTAACTGAAACATTTGCAATTATTATAAAACCAACTATTTGGATTGCTTGTGAAATATTATAATTAATGGAAATTTTTTAGTATGAACTCTTCTCAATTCAACATATTTATTTTTCTGCTGCAATCCGGATTCTTCAAGAGTCCTCAAGCAATTAATTTTTGGCAGTTAATATTTCAGAGCTTAGCAAGTCCAGTTCCAGTTCCAGCCCCACCAATCACGCTTGCGAATCCAGAGCAAACCATAGCCCAACTACTTAAAATTGATCCCAATAAAAAAACGGATGCTGAGCAGCTTTTGGTGAAAGATTATATTGATATTGGTAAGCAAATTGGCATTCAGCAAGTTGACACTATTGAAAAAATTAATCAAATAAATTCATCGATTGCGATTGCAGAAAAGGCAACTGAAAAACCTCAAAACTTAATTGTATTCATTAGAGATCAGGTAAAGCCCGAAGATTTGTGGTTGCCACGGGATTGGGCCAAAGATAATCTTCCAACAAGGCAATGGCTCTTGAATAATGGCCTCTCGTTTGAGAACGCCTTTACAAATACTGCGATGTGCACCTCAGCTAGAGCCACATTCTTCACAGGCAAATACCCAGCTCAACACGAAGTGGAATTAGTTTTGAGCGATATAGAAAATCCTATTCTTGATTCTCAAGTTCAACTAAATCCAGACCTTCCCACCCTGGGCAATGTTTTAGGTGATCTTGGATATGATGTTTCCTTTTTTGGCAAAGCCCATCTCAGCAAAACATTTAAAACAGAAGACGGAGAAGTTGTTTATCAGGATATGAATCAATACGATTTCAAGGATTGGCATGGGCCAGATGCCGGCCAAGATATGCTTCCTGAGAATGCTGGTGGCGGTTATGCCAATAATGATGGTAGATACATAACGGAAGCAACAACATGGCTGAACAATCGAATTGATTCTGGCAATACAAAGCCATTTGCCATGGTTGTGTCTCTTGTAAACCCCCACGACGTGCTCGCATATCCGCTTACCTGGGGGGAAGGTGATCCAACAGAGTTTTTTGGTTATTCAGAAGAAATGATCAAAGGGGATATAAATATTCTCCCTCCAACGGTTAATGAAGCAATAACAGGCTCCCTAACCGCTGAGGGTTACAATTTTTCAGGTAACTATAAGCCGCAAATTCAAAGGGAATGGTTAAGAGCCCAACCATTAGCTCAACCATTACCAACCGATCAATTAAAGTTAAATTATCTTAATTTTTATGGAAATCTCATGAAGATTGCCGACTCCCAGATGGGAGAGGTAATCAAAGCGCTTGACAGCAAGGGACAAATCAACAACACCATGTTTGTAAGCACAGCAGATCATGGTGAAATGGGCATGTCCCATGGTGGCATGGTACAAAAAATGTTTAATGCCTACGAGGAATCAATAAAAGTTCCGTTGATCTGGTCTAACCCGCGCTATTTCAAAGGCGGGCAGAAATCAGAAGCACTTGTATCCCATGTTGACTTCTTATCTACAGTTGCTAATTTCTATGGTGCTACAAAAGAAAATATTTCAAACTATGATCTTCGAGGAGTTGATTATTCCTCAATACTTGAGCGCGCCGCTTCTAAATCATCATTAAATCACGAAAACCTCGACGTCCAATCTTCCATACTTTACACCTACGACGATATTTATGCTGGTCAAGATCCACTCAGCTCAATCCCCCAAGGGGCATGGGATCACGGTGTCCTTCCGGGCCCCAATCGTATTCAAGCGGTTAGAACAAAAGATTACAAATATGTACGTTATTATTCGGCGGATGAAACATACGAGCCTAAAAATTGGCAAGGTGAGCTTTACGACCTGCGTCCAAATGGTGGTGATTATTACCCCAATATCGATCCCATCACCGGTCAACTGAATCCATTCAAAGCCGCTCCACTTGAATTGGATAATCTCGATCCGAAAGCAGAAGCACTAAGAGTTTTAAAAGGTGGCAGCTCAATTGCAACCCCGGAGCAGAAAATTGCTTATGTAGAAATGTCTAATTTGCTTGATGATCAAATTAATCAAAAGCTTCAACCACTACTGCCTCAAACGTCTAAAGCTCCTACTTTTTACACCTATTATGGTGGCTCAAATCCAAATTCTAAATATCAAATTGGGGATCCCATCACCAGGTTAATTCCTTCCGCTGATGGAACGCAAAGTCTTGAGGTTGCATTCAACACTCGCAAAGGCCAATCATATAATATAGTATCTATAAATCAAACGAATGAGAACGGTAATACCAAGATCAACGAAACAAGTACATTGATTCAAAATATTATTGGAACCAATGGTCCTGTATATCAACACATCAAGGGTTTGCCCTCTTCCCTAGGCCTTAACAACTTTGCCATTGAGTGGGTGGGGGGTTACGTGCCGATGGCTAACTATCCTCCTGTATGAACGGCGAAAACGAGCTGAAACGATTTATTGAACGTTGCAAGAGTGATCCTGAGTTATTTAAACAACTCTCAGAATTTGGTGTGGAGAAGTGGGGAGAAGAACACCTGCCTTTAGATGTAAATACTGATAAGTTGATTGAGCTAGCTGGCCGCTATGAATACTATTTCGATAAAACGGATATTGTTGCTAGTCAATGCAAGCAATTGCAAAATTTCTGGATGTTTGAAATGGAAAACTCATTTGTAGCAAGGCGTTACCTCGCCCGCATTCAATTTCAAATTAACCAAGGGCCTGCAACCTTAAAGGGAATTGATTACTACAGCTACTAACCAGCAAGTTCACATAAATTGTCCTAGGGGAATCTTTACAACGTAATCGTTCTCTGCATCCATTCGGCCCACCAACCCCCTAGGGTCGCTTTTAATAGCTCCGCAGCCAAGGTGAACAGCAGCAGCCCCCATTGGGATGTAATCGTGGTTGGTGCCGGCATCGGCGGCCTCGTAACCGCTAGCCAACTGGCGGCAAAAGGCGCCAAGGTGCTTGTGCTGGAGCGTTATTTGATACCCGGTGGATCTGGTGGCAGCTTCAAACGGGCGGGCTACACCTTTGATGTGGGTGCCTCGATGATTTTTGGTTTTGGTGAAAAGGGTCACACCAACCTGCTCACCCGCGCCCTCGCTGATGTGGGTGAATACTGCGAAACCATCGCCGATCCAGCCCAGCTTGAATATCATCTGCCAAACAACTTATCAGTTGCAGTTGATCGCAACTATGAAAACTTTATATCAACTTTGATAGCTAAATTTCCTAAAGAAGAAAATGGAATACGCGCATTTTATAATGCTTGCTGGCAGGTATTTAATTGCCTTGATGCAATGCCATTGTTATCACTTGAAGATCCCGCCTATCTAGCTAAGGTGTTTTTTAAGGCACCGCTAGCCTGCCTTGGCCTTGCCCGCTGGCTGCCCATAAATGTGGGTGATGTGGCGCGAAAACATATCAATGATCCAGAGCTGCTCAAATTTATTGATATGGAATGTTTCTGCTGGAGTGTGATGCCCGCAGATCGAACGCCGATGATAAATGCAGGCATGGTGTTTTCTGATCGCCATGCCGGTGGCATCAACTATCCCAAAGGTGGTGTTGGGGTGATTGCAGAAAAATTAGTTAGCGGCTTAGAACGCCATGGCGGCCAAATTCGCTACAAAACCAGGGTAACGAAGGTGTTGCTAGAAGATGGCATAGCAGTTGGCGTGCAACTAGCGAATGGGGAGCAAATCCGCAGCCACAAAGTGGTAAGTAATGCCACCCGCTGGGATACTTTTGGTGCTCTTATTGATTCAGCCCACAGCCCAAAAGCAGAAAATACTTGGCGAAAACGCTATAAGCCATCGCCATCTTTCCTTTCGCTTCATTTAGGCATTGATGCTGCAGTGGTGCCGCCTGGTTTCCATTGCCACCACTTATTACTAGAAGATTGGCAACAGCTTGAGGCGGAACAGGGTGTTGTTTTTGTGTCTATGCCTACCCTTTTGGATCCCCACTTGGCACCAGCTGGTAAACATATCCTGCACTGCTTTACGCCCAGCTCCATGGAGCATTGGCAAGGCCTATCGCCCTCCCTTTACAAAGCAAAAAAAGCAGCGGATGCCAATCAATTAATCAAACGCCTAGAGGCACTACTGCCCGGCCTCACATATGGGATAAGCCACCGAGAGGTGGGCACACCCCGCAGCCATCGCCGTTTTCTTGGCCGCCACCAGGGCAGCTACGGGCCAATTCCAGCCATGCGATTACCCGGCTTGTTACCGATGCCCTTTAATCGCACCGGCATCAATGGCCTCTATTGCGTTGGAGATTCCTGTTTTCCAGGCCAAGGGCTTAATGCCGTGGCCTTTAGTGGATTTGCCTGTGCCCATCGCATCGGCGCTGATTTAGGCATCAATCCATGGGCCCTACCTGCATAAATAAATGAGCACCTATCCGATGGCTCCACTGATTAAGTACACATTGCTGATTTTGTATTTAGCTCTGGTGTTACCCCTACCCGTGCTTGCTCCAATCGCAATCAAATATTGGCTATTGGCAGCCACCCTGCTTGGCTTTTTGCTGGTATTAGCCCTCGTTAGTGAAGAGGTACAGCTGGATTCCAACAGTTTAAAAGTTAGTTATCCCAGCTGGTGCCGTTGGTTTATGCGCCGCGGATGGCAGCTACCACTAGCTGATATCAAGGCCCTGGTACCTGTTGCCACAAGCCAGGCGGGCCGTGTGTATTACTTACGTACAAAAGATGCTTCATTTTTATTACCGCAACGGGTGGCAAATTTTCCGGAACTGCTGGCTAATTTGCAGCGGTCCACTGGTATAAACACCAGCTCCGTGCAGCGGCTAACACCCCCCTGGACCTATCAATTGTTAGCTGTTTTAAGTGCTTTGTTGCTTGCCGCTGAGTTGCTCAGTGCCTGGTTCCAAGGTTTGAGTTGGCAGCTGGTCTTGGGGGGTGGCATCAACGGTTGAATCCTTATCGGGCAAATTATCCAAGCTAAAGCGGTAGCCCTGTTGCCTCACGGTTTCAATACCACCGCCTTCTCCTAAACCAGCCTGCTCCAACTTGCGCCGCAAGGTGAGCACTTGTGTGTCTACGGAGCGGGGGCCACCGCTAAAGGGCGGCCAGGCCATGGTGAGCAGCTCCTGGCGGCTACGCACATGGCCGGGGGGCATCATCAAAGCGCAGAGCAAGGCAAATTCCCGCGGGCTTAATTCCACCGGTTGATCCCGCAGGGTTACCTGCCGCAACAACAGATGCACAGCTAGGGGGCCAACGCTTACTTTTTCCTGCAGGCCACTGCTGCGGCCCAATAATTTGCGGCAGCGGGCGGCCAGTTCCTCCAAGCCAAATGGTTTACGCAACACATCCTCCGCACCGCCATCAAGCAAAGACACCACAGCTTCTGCCCCCGTGCGGGCCGTGAGCACCATCACGGGACAACGCAGCTGGGCTGCCAGTTTCAAAGCGGTGGTTTCTTCGAGCAGCTCAGCGCTAACAAGCAGCTCAGGTTGCTCTTGGATGCAAACCTCAAGGGCCTCAGTGGCACTACCCACAGCAGCGGCCATGTGGCCGTCTTGGCGCAATCGCTGGGCAAGCACCATCCGCAAGGTGGGGTGTGGATCCACCACAAGGATGCGGTACTGGCCTGGGGGTTCCACCAATGAGTTAGCTGGGCCCTCTACCGTAACTGGGATGATCCGCTTTGCTGGCTAAAGGCGATGCCTTACCAGCTGTCCCCCCATGACCGCGCTGCAACACCCCGACGCCATTCGTCATTTCCAAAGCCTCTGTGATGCCATGCAAGAGATGGCGCTGCGATACAGCGGCCCCTCTGAACTGCGGCTTTATGCCGATGGTTATTGCCATGCCCTCAGGCGCACACAACAGTTAGATCCCTTGAGCCAAAGGCGATTTGAAGAACTGGTGGATCGTTGGATTCACGATCCATCCAGTTTTGTGGGCCCCGATGGCGACCCCAGCCGCTTATATGAAACCGAACGGCGTTAGGAAGCAAGGGCGATCGCCAGCTTTTCTTTCAACTCACCGGAGTTGTAAAGCTCGATCAGGATGTCTGATCCACCTAGGAATTCACCCTTTACATAAATTTGGGGAATAGTGGGCCACTCCGAATATTCCTTGATCCCTTGGCGGATTTCCTGGTCGCTTAATACGTCGAACGTATCGAATGGCACCCCTAGGGCATTAAAAATTTGAACGGCATTATTGGAGAAACCGCATTGGGGCATCAATTTATTGCCCTTCATAAACAGCAGCACAGGGCTTGCTGTAATCAAGCTTTCAATTCGGCTTTTGAGTGAAGCATCCATGGGAATTGCAAAAATAAGCGATCTTGTTGAACCCTAGGAGGGGCAGGCAGTTGTTAAGGCAAGGGCATGGATCGCCTCGCTGGCCAGTTCACTGCGCAAG
>Ga0310333_100398_pt1 | contig 11914 bp, 5 predicted proteins | sample LakMicSRFTotalB7_FD_195547 | JGI IMG/M metagenome (GOLD analysis project Ga0310333, IMG submission 195547) | Enriched freshwater cyanobacterial communities from Lake Michigan, Michigan, United States - MI23.SRFL.Total.B7 (v2) (version 2) | ecosystem: Environmental > Aquatic > Freshwater > Lake... | reverse complement strand
CTTGATGCCAGCACGGTCCTGGCCCCGCTGGCCCTGGCCGATGGCCCCCCCCCCAGCGCTGGGGACCTGGCGGCTCGCCCGGGGGACGGGGAAGCGGCTGCGGCGTATGGGGACCTGCGCCAGTGGCTGCTCCAGCCCCAAGACTGCTGGCTGGAGCAGCTGGGCCTGCGGCCGCGGGAGTGGGACTTGGGCCTGGAGGATTTCGATCCCCTGGAGCTGGATGAACGGTTGCGCGCCAGCCTGCTGCGCCAGAGCCTGGAGACCAGCCCACCCCTGGGGGGAGCGGGCCCGGGGCGCAGCGACCAGGCCAATCCACCGGAAGGGCCCCCGGGCCCAGACGACCGAGAGCCCCTCGCCCCGCCGGACTGGTTGTTCGAGCACCGGGGCCAAGGATTGCTGCCCGCCCACTCGGCCGGCCTATTGGAGGCGGGGCGCCTCAGCCAGCGCTATGGCTCCTTGCAGCAGAGCCTGCTGGCCCTTGGCCCCGGGGAGCGGCGCCTGGTGGTGCATGGGGGCCTGCAGGCGGAGCTGCTCTGGCATGGCGAGGCCCTAGTCCTGTGGCATTCGGCCCAGGTGCGCTGCGCCCACCACCAGGAGCTCTGGCTGGCCCTGCTGCTGGCCACGGCCGCCGGGGCGGCACCAAGCCGCGGCCTGCTGATCGGCCGCGATGGCGACCTGTTCCGGCCCGTGGCCCAGATCATCCCGCCCGCCAGTGCCCTGGAGGCCAGCAGCCTGCTGGAGCAACGGATCACCTGGCGGGAGCAGGGCCGCCAGCACTGCTGGCCCCTGCCGCCGGAAACGGGCTGGAGCTTCGCCCAAGCCGAACACCGCCTGATCGGCTCGGGCCGGGCCAAGGCCATCGAGGCTTGGGAAGGGGGCCCCAACCGCCGCGGTGAACGGCAACAGGCCAGCCTGGCCCTCTGCTTTGGTGCCGACCGGCCGGGCCGAGACCTGGTGGACGGGGCCTTCGGCGCCCTGGCATCAGCCTTCCATGGCCCCCTGCTGGAGCGTCTGGAGCTGGTCAAAGCATGAGCTCCTCCAAGCCGCTTCCGCCGCCAGGCCGCGCCCCCGTGGCAAGCCAGTCATCAACCACCCCGCCGCGGGCGAATCCGGGCCTAGGCAGCCAGAGCGCCCTGGCGGACGGGCGGCCGATCGAAGATTTCGACGCCAACCAGTTTCCGCTTGATCCCGGCCTCCAGCTGCTGGAGGCCAGCGCCGGCACGGGCAAGACCTTTGCCCTGGCCCATCTGGTGCTGCGCCTGGTGGCCGAACGCCAGCAACGGCTCCAGGAGCTGCTGGTGGTGACCTTCACCGAGGCCGCCGCAGGCGAACTGCGCGATCGCATCGCCCGGCGCCTGCAGCAGGGCCTCGAAGCCCTCGAAGCCCCCGGCGACTCCCTGGCCTATCCAGACGACACCCTGGCCCAGTGGCACCAGAGCCAAAACCCGGACCCCCAAGCCCAGTGGGCCCTGCGCGCCCGCCTGCTCGAAGCCCTCGAGGACCTCGATCGGGCCGACATCACCACGATCCATGGCTTCTGCCGCCGCAGCCTGCAACGCCAGGCCCTGGAGGCGGGGCTGGGGCCGGCCGTGGAGCTGGAGAGCGACGACAGCCAGCTGCGGCTGGAAATCGTGCATGACTACTGGCAAGGCCAGCTACTGCCCCTGCCGCCGGAACTCCTAGGCGGCCTGCAGGAGCGGGGCCTGCGCCTCCATCACCTGATCAGCGTGCTCAGCCGGCTGGATAGCGATCCGGCCTTGGAGCTCGATCCCCTGCCCCCGGAGATCCGCGCCGACCAGCCCCTGGCCCCCCAGCTAGTGGCGCTCTGGCCCCAGCGCTGGCAACGGTTTGTCGATCTCTGGCACCAAAACGCCGAGGCCCTAGAGCAGGCCTTTTGCTGCACCGCCGCCGACCTGCGCGCCCGGTTCGGCGCCAAGGCCTTCCCATCGGCCTGCAAGTATTCGGCCAAACCGCGCACCAACCGGGTCGGGGCCCTCAGCGGCTGGATCGCCGATCAGGTTCACTCCGTTGGACAGCTCCTGCCGATTGGGGGCGGGCCGCCAGAGGCAGCAGGCCTTGGATCGGCCCCGATCCAGGCAGGGGGACCGGACTCCCAATCCCAGTCGGAGATTGCAGCGGGCTCGCCAGCGGCCCTGCCCAGCTACCGGACGGTCGTGCAGGAGCCGCTGCTGCGGGAGTACTTCCACCCGGGGCCCTTCACCCGCATGGTGGCCCCCTACGAGGACGGGCCGATCTCCCTGCCCCAGCGGCCCCTACTGGAGGCGATCGCCGAGCTGGTGGATGGGCCCCTGGAGCTCACCCTGCTCCACTTCGGCCATTGGGCCCGCCAGGAGTTGGGGCGGCGGCGCCAGCGCAGCGGCCGCATGGGTTTTGCCCAATTGCTCGAGGGCCTCGATCCGGGCCCCTCCGGCCAGGACCACGCTGCCCTGATCGCGGCCCTGGGCCGGCGTTACCGGGTCGCCCTGGTCGATGAATTCCAGGACACCGATCCGATCCAGTGGCGGATCCTGGAGCGGGCCTTCCTGGCCGAACCCGGCGCCAGGGCCAGCCATCTGGTGGTGCTGGTGGGGGACCCCAAGCAGGCCATCTACCGCTTCCGCGGCGGTGACCTGGCCACCTACCAACGGGCCCGGGCCCGGGCCGATGGCCTCCATGGCCTGCGCCAGAACCGCCGCTCCTCCCAACCCCTGGTGCGATCCCTCAACGCCCTCATGGCGCCGGGGCTGCCCCTATCCCAGCTGGAGGTGCCCGCCGTGGACTCCTGCGCCGAGAAGGGGGAGTTGCTGCTGGCGGAAGGCGAGCAGCCCCTCCAGCTCCTGCCCCTTGAAGGCGACCAACTGGCCGACCAGGTGGCGGGCCTATGCCTCCAGCTCCTGCAGCGCCAGCTCAAGCTGCGCGACAGCACAACCGGGCCCCCAGTCGGCCTAGACGACAGCAAACCAGAAAGCAGCAACAACGAAAGCAGGAACAACCCCAGCAGGGACGGGGCAATCGCTGGGGAATCGGAGGCGGAACGCCCTGCGATCAGCCCCAAAGAACGGCCCCTCAGCCCCGGCGATCTTTGCCTACTCGTCGGCAAACACCGGGAGGCGGAGGCCCTGCGGCTGGCCCTGCAACGGCGCGGCCTACCCAGCCGGCTGGTGAGTGTGGGCGATGTTTTTGCCAGTGCCGGCGCCACGGGCCTGCAGCGCTTGCTCGATGCCCTGGCCGATCCCGGCAGCAGCCGGCGCCTGCGCCTGCTGGCGGTTTCACCCCTGCTGGCCTGGAGCGCCCAGGAGCTGGCTGAGGCCGATCCAGGGCGCTGGGATCGGCTGGTGGAAACGATCAGCCGCCTCGCCCTCGACCTGCCCCGCCAGGGTCTACTAGCCAGCCTGGCCCAGCTCCTCGATCACCAGGGCCTGGCGCGGCTAGCCCTGGGGGGCCGGCTCCTGGCCGACCTGATGCAGGCCGCCGAGCTGGTGCAGGAACGCATGCACCGGGAGCAACTGGGGGCGGCGGCGGCGGCGGACTGGTTGCGCGGCCTGCGGCTGGCTGAGGACCGCTCCGTGCCCGCCAACCACCAGCTCAACAGCGATGCGGCCGAGGCTGCGATTGCGGTGGTCACGGTGTATCGCAGCAAGGGTCTGGAATACCCGGTGGTGATCTGCCCCTACCTCTGGCAGGGCCAGGCGGCGATCAAGGCGGGCCTGGCCCAGCTGGGTCGCCGCTGGCAGCCCGCCGGGGCGAGCCGGCCGCGGCTGGACCTGCACCTCGACCCCCACTGGGGCAGCGGCCGCCAGGCCAGCCTCCAGGACCAGGCCGCCCAGGCCCAGGAACGGGAACGGCTCGCCTACGTGGCCGCCACCAGGGCCCAGCACCTGCTGGTGTTGGGTCTGCCCATGGACCAGGCGCGCGACCCCCATCAGGACCAGCACGAGAACCCAGAACGGGAGATGGCCAAGGCCAAGGACATTGATGTCGCCATGGCTGGGGACGACGCCAAGGGCAAGACCAGTGCCAAGGGCATGGCCAGTACCAAGGGCATGATCAGTACCAAGGGCATGGCCGCTGCCAAGGGCAACACCACCGCCAACGGCAAGACCAGCGCCGAGCTCCAAGCCCCAAGCCGGGGCCAGAGCAAGGACCCGGCCAGCCAGGCCGGAGCCATCGGCCCCTGGTTGTTCGATCGCGATGGCCACGGGCGGGACCTGCCCCTGCAGCGCCTCGATCCCGCCGCCCTGCCAGCCCTGCCCGGGCTCTGGCAACCACCGGCCACCACGGAAACCCTCGCCTGCGGTCCCGTGCCCCGCCACCGGCTCGACCGCAGCTGGGGGCGGAGCAGCTATTCGGGCTGGACCCATGGCAGCCAGGAGCAGCTGCCGCCCCAGGTGAGCGAGGAAGGCCGGGAAGCGGACCTGCTGCTGGCCGAAAACGACACACTTGAAGGGGACCGCGTGGATCTAGATCCCGATCCCAGCCCAGCTCCCAAGCCAGCAGCATCGGCACCAGGCGCTGCCCCACCGGCTTCCCCAGGGGACGAAGCCTGGAGTTCCCAGGGCCCCTTGGGCGCCTTTCCCCGGGGCGCCGGGCCGGGGGATGCCCTGCACCGGATCCTGGAGCAGGTCGACTTCCAGCAGGGCGGTGACAGCGACGCCACCACGGCGGTGATCCGCCGGGAACTGGCCCGGGCCGGCCTGGCCGCCAAGGAGCTGGGCCCCGTGCAGCAGGCCCTGGAGCAGCTGCGCCACACCCCCCTTGGCGGTCCCCTTGGTCGCTTCTGCCTGGCCGAGCTCCCCCCAGGCCAACGCCTGAACGAGATGGGCTTCGACCTGCCCCTGGCCGTGGCGCAGGCAGGCGCCCCTGGCCCTGGGGGGAGCGGTCAGCCCCTGATCACCACGGCGGGGCTGGCCCAGGTGTTCAGAGCCAATCCGGGCGGACTGTTTGGGGCGACCTATGGCCGCGAGCTGGAGCGCCTCACCATTGCCAGCCGCGGCTTTCTCACCGGCTCCATGGACCTGGTCTGCTGCGTGGCCGGGCGCTGGTGGGTGCTCGATTGGAAAAGCAACTGGATCGGCGAACGGGGCCCGGACGGCCAGCCGAGCGCCTGCGGGCCGCTCCACTACAGCCAGGCGGCGATGGTGAGCCAGATGGTGCACCACCACTACCCCCTGCAGGCCCACCTCTACCTGGTGGCCCTCCATCGCTACCTGCGCTGGCGCCTGCCTGATTACGACCCCCGTAGCCATCTGGGCGGCTACGCCTACCTATTCCTGCGCGGCCTGCCGGGCCCCACCGCGGCCGACCCCGTGCCGGGCTGCCTGGTCGAGCAACCGCCCCTCAGCCGGGTGCTGGCCCTAGACGCTCTGCTGCGCCGGGGGACCCCATGACCCAAGCCCAACCGCCCAAGCCCGGCCGGCAAGCCAATCCAGGCAATCCTGCCCAGCCAGTCAGGGGCACCGAGCCCCCCCCTTCGGCGGACTCCAGCAAATCGATGACGCCAGTTGCCCAGGCCAGTCCAAATCCTGAAAACGCTGCCCTAACCACCCACGCCCCGAGGTTCGCCAGCCCCCTGGCCCTGGCCCTGATCGAGGCCCTGCCCCGGCTATGCGCTGGTGAAGGCCCTGGTGGCCGTCCAACGGACACCGGCCTGACAACCACCGGCCTAACAACCACTGGCCTAACAACCACCAGCCTGACGGACCCCACCCTGGTGGATCTGATTGGGGCCCTGGCAGTCGCCTTGGAGCAGGGCGAGCTGGAGCTGGCCCTGGGCGGCCCGGCGCCCGAAGGGATCGATCCCCAGGGTTGGCCCGAGCGGCAGCGCCTGGCCCTGGCCGCCTCGCCCCTGGCCGTGCGGGCCAGCGAGCTCGAGCGCCGGCCAGAGGCTCCCCTGGTCTGGAGTGAGGGCCGGCTGCGCTGGCGCCGCTGGCACCTGCACCTGGAGGCCTGCCTGGGGCAGCTCACGGCCCGGGCCCTAGCGCCCTTGTCCCCACCCCTGGAGCCGGCGGCCGTGGACCTGGCGGTGGCCGGCGCCGCCGCCCAGGGCCTGGACCACCAGCAACAGCAGGCGGTGGCGGCCCTCCTGCGCCATGGCCTGGTGCTGCTCGGCGGCGGACCGGGCACTGGCAAAACCAGCACGGTGGTGCAGATGCTCGGGGCCCGACTGGCCCTGCGGCCCGAACTGCGCCTGCACCTGGCCGCCCCAACCGGCAAGGCATCGGCCCGGCTGCGCAGCACCCTGCAGGAGGGCAGCCAACGGCTGGCCGGCCCCCTGGCTGAACGCCTAGGCCAGGTCCCCTGCACCACCCTGCACCGGCTGCTGGAGAGCAGCGGCGAGCGCTTCGGCCGCAACCGCCGCCATCCCCTCGCCCTCGACCTGCTGGTGGTTGATGAGCTCTCGATGGTGGACCTGCCCCTGATGGCGGCCCTGCTGGAGGCCCTGCCGGAGGCCTGCCAGCTGTTGCTGGTGGGCGATCCGGCCCAGCTGCCGCCGGTGGGCCCCGGCGCGGTCTTGCAGGAGCTCAGCCAGCCCGGCCGGCTCGCGGCCCTCGGCGAGGCCGCCATCGAGCTGAAAACCACCTACCGCAACAACGGCGCCATTGCTGCCATCGCAGCTCTGCTGCGACCCGGGACGGAGGTTGCTCTGCTGCGACCCGGGAAGGAGGTTGCTCTGCTGCGACCGGGGAAGGAGGTAGCCCAGCTGCGACCAGAGAAAGCCGTTGCGGGGCTGCCCCAGGAATTAGACAATGGCTTGCTGCGCCCTACGGAACAGGAGCCTGGGGTTGGCGCGCCAATCCCAACGGCTCCGCCACCAGGGCCCGATGCGGTTGCGCAAGCTGGAGCCCTCATGGCCCAATTGGGCAGCCTGGGCCCCGAAGACAACCTGATCTGGCAACAGCATCCGCCGGGCCGCCTGCCCGCCCCGGCCCTGGAGCGCCTGCGCCGGCACCAGCGACGGCTCGAGCAGCTGGCCGAAGCCATCGACTGGGAAACCGGCGTCGCCAGGAGCGTGGGCGAGGGACATTCCCCTGCCAACGCCGGCACCGGGGGCGGCCTAAGCCCAAGCACCCCGGCATCTGCTGGGAGCCCGGCAGGCCATCCCCTCCCCGAACCAGGCCCGGACGCCGGGGCCATCGCTGCCCTGCTGGCCGAATTGGAGGCCTGCGTGCTGCTCAGTCCCGTGCGCCAGGGGGCCTGGGGGGTGGAGGCGGTGCAGCGCCAGCTCCTGGGCGAAGCCGCCGGCAAAGCCATCCAGCACTGGCCCCTGGGCACCCCCGTGCTCTGCCAGCGCAACCTGGCCGACGAGGGGCTCGCCAACGGCGACATTGGCGTGCTGGTGGAGCGCGCGGGCGAACGGCTGGTGCTGTTCCCGGGGCCCTTCCCAGGCCAAGCCGGGGTAGCCCCAGGGGCTAGCGGTCCTGGGGCGCGCCTGTTCCACCCCGCCCGCCTGGGGGCGGCCGAACCGGCCCTGGCCCTGACGATCCACAAGTCCCAGGGCAGCCAGTACCAGGAGGTGGTGCTGCTGGTCCCCCAGACGCGCCACTGGGATCCGCGGCTGCTCTACACGGGCCTCACCCGGGCCCGCCAGCGGGCCTGGCTGATCACCACCCCTACGCCCAGCTGGCTACTGGCGGACTGATCAACCAGATCTCCCTTTATCAACGACAAGTCAACTCCAAACGACAAGTCAACTCCAGGCGACTGGATCGAAAGCCCGCCCGATCGTTTGTTCAGTTGAACCAGGAGCGGTCCAAAAGCCCCATCTGCAGCAGCCTTGATGCACCTTAACCGGCGCATTAATGGCCTCCATGACGTGGGGGTGAGGCCCTTTCTGCCTAGGCAAAAACAGGGGCTTAACACCCCAACCCGTCAGAGAACTTGTTCCCATCCTCACCCCTAAAGGCCAATCCCCCTATCAGCTGGACTTGCCGGCTCGGCATCCAACCCCTGCACCGCTGACAGGACACCCCAAGCCTAGCCAGGTCCAGCCCTCGAGCTGGCCAAGGGTGCGGCAGTGGAGCCCTTAAACCCTTGACCCCAGGCGACTCTAGCACCCCTTTGGCCTCCCCATCCCTCCATCGGAGCTGGATCATTGCTGAAGCTAGACTATTGCCGAGACTGGATTAATGCGGAGGCTAGGTAGTAGCCAAAGACGGATTAATCTGCGGGCTAGGTTGACTTTCGATCCCATTCGTCCATCTCGATTGGGTTGGTTAGCTTGGTTGGGTTGGTTAGCTTGATTGGAAAGTTTGGGTCCAGGCCGATTCCAACTTGGCCACAGTTCAGGCGGGGCCCTGAGCCGACAACGATTCAGCCCTAATGTGTAGGGCCCAGCTCTTCAATCTTGTAGGCTTGAGCTCGATCCTGGTTGGTAGTCCCGCTCCATGGCAGAGACCAGCCCAGAGTTACACCAAACGTCCAGCCCAGGGCCCCAGCAAAACGAACGGGTCGAGCGGCCCTGGGGCTGGTTCGAAGCCCTGGGCTGCGGCGAGGGCTACCAAGTGAAACGGCTGCTGGTGCGAGCCGGACACCGCATCAGCCTGCAACGGCACCAGCACCGCAGCGAGCACTGGGTGGTGGCGTCAGGCGAAGGCTGGCTCGAATGCGAAGGGAGCAGCACCCCAGCCGAAGCGGGCACCTGCCTGGCCATTCCCCAAGGGGCCATCCACCGGGCCAGTGCCGGCGCCCAGGACCTCCTCATCGTCGAAGTGCAACACGGCTCCTGGCTCAGCGAGGAGGACATCGAGCGCCTGAGCGACGACTACGGCCGGGCGCCTGGGCAGGAGCCAGCCATCGCAGGCGGATCGACCAGCCCGACCTAGCCAGGGCCGCCCAAGGGCCGGAGCCCTGCGAGCAGGCTCCCCAAGGGCGCTGGGCAGCTCCTTAGCAGGAGTCCCAGGTGGGGCGCAACCAAGGTGATAAACTTTAATTTCACCCTTTGCTTTAGGGCAAGGCAGTTTTTTGAACGTGCTGTGACCCAGCGCTGATCGCCACCTAGGCCACGGCCAGAGGTTTGAGCAGCTTCGGATCAACGTTCAACGGGTATCTGCCGGCCTGCGAGACAAGGATTTTCCAGGCCCACATCACTTGACCAAGACTCCTGCTTGCGAGAGCGTCAGCTCCTCGGTAGATCTCAGCGCCACAGCTCAGACGCCCATCCCTGCCCATGACAGCGCATCGATCGATGCGACGGACGGCAGCTCTGTTAACTCCCCTGACCAAGCCGCAACCCCAGCGGTTGGCCTGGATTCAGCTCCTGCTCCAAGCGCCGAGGCGGTAGCCACTGCGATCCCCGCTGGGAGCCCCTTGCCCGCTGCAGCGCAAAGCGCCAGCGCCCAAAAGGCAACCCTCAGCGAAGGCAAGGCCAACCACGAGCCAGAGCTAGGGGAAGTCGACGCAGAACCAGCCAACGGCTTTGCCCATTTCGGCTTTGCCCCTGAGCTGCTGCAAGCCCTGGTGGCGATCGGCTACCAGGAGCCCTCGCCGATCCAGAAAGCCGCCATTCCCGAGCTCCTGCTGGGCCGCGACCTGGTCGGTCAGGCCCAAACGGGTACGGGCAAAACGGCCGCCTTCGCCCTGCCCCTGCTCACCGCGATCGACCCCAACCAACGCACCCCCCAGGTGCTGGTGCTTGCCCCCACCCGGGAACTGGCGATCCAGGTGGCCGAAGCCTTCAACACCTTCGCCGCCAAAATGCCCCACCTGCGGGTGTTGCCCGTGTACGGCGGCGCCGACTTCCGCGACCAGATCGCCCGGCTCAAGCGCGGCGTCCAAATCGTGGTCGGCACCCCTGGACGGGTGATGGACCACATGCGCCAGGGCACCCTCGATCTCTCCGGCCTGCGCACCCTGGTGCTCGATGAGGCCGATGAGATGTTGCGCATGGGCTTCATCGACGACGTCGAATGGGTGCTCAGCCAGCTGCCTGAAAAGCGCCAGGTGGTGCTGTTCTCGGCCACCATGCCGCCCGAGATTCGCCGCATCTCCCGCCAATACCTCAACGATCCCGCCGAGATCACCATTCGCCAAAAGGGCGACGATGCCAGCCGCATTCGCCAGCGGTACATCACGGTGAATGCCCCCCAGAAACTCGAGGCCCTCAGCCGGGTGCTGGAGGCGGAAACCAAGGAGGGGGTGATCATTTTTGCCCGCACCAAGGCGATCACCGTGGCGGTGGCCGAATCGCTGGAGGCCAAGGGGTATGACGTGGCCGTGCTCAACGGCGACGTGGCCCAAAGCCAACGGGAACGCACGATTGACCGGCTCAAGAGCGGCCATGTGAACGTGCTCGTGGCCACCGATGTGGCCGCCCGGGGCCTGGACGTGGACCGCATCACCCTGGTGGTGAACTACGACATCCCCTTCGACTCGGAGGCCTACGTCCACCGGATCGGCCGCACCGGCCGGGCTGGCCGCACGGGCGATGCCATCCTCTTTCTTACCCCGCGGGAGCGCCGCTTCCTCGGCGGCCTGGAGCGGGCCGTGGGCCGGCCGATCGAGCCGATGGAGGTGCCCAGCAACGCCACCATTAACCAGCACCGCCTCGACCTACTGCGCCAGAAACTCACCACCGCCCTGAATCCCTCCGAGGACAGCCGCCGCGAGGAACTGGCCCTGCTGGCCGAGATCCTGCAGCGCGTCAGCCAGGAACACGAGGCCACTCCCGACCAGCTCGCCCTGGCCGCCCTGCGGCTGGCCGTGGGAGACGCCCCCCTGCTGGTCCATGGCGACGAAAACTGGATGCGCCAGCAAGCGCCCATGGGCCGCAACGACCGGGGCAATGACCGGGGCGAGCGGGGCTATGAGCGGGGCGGCGATCGCCGTGACCGCGGCGGCGAACCCCGCGGCCGCCTGGGCCAGCCCGGTGGCGCCCCCGCCCGCGGCGGCTTCCGCTCCGAGGACAGCCAGCCGGAAGAGAACATGGAGCGCTTCCGCATCGAGGTGGGCTGGCGCGATCGGGTCAAGCCCGGCAACATCGTGGGCGCCATCGCCAATGAGGCGGGCCTGGGCGGCCGCAGCATCGGCCGGATCCAAATCTTTGATGGCCACAGCACCATCGACCTGCCTAAGGGCATGCCCGATGAGGTGTTCAACTCGCTCAAACGGCTGCGCGTGATGAACAAAGAGCTTCAAATCAGCCGCCATCAGGACTGATCCCATGCCATCAGGGCTGGCGAGCTCCCCGCCCTAAGGGCTGCTCCCTAGTCCTGGCCCTCCCCCTGGAGACGCCAGCGATCCCCCTCCCAAACTCAGCCCAACCCCCTGGGGGCAGGCTGGGTTTGGGAGGCTTTTTTTGTAAGCATCACCACGCAACAGCGATCCCGGGGATCAGCCAGGCAGGCGCCGGACCCCTTAGATCTGGGCCCGCCCCTGGGCGCCAGGGCGAGCGTCAGGAACAGAGGCTGGTGACATCAACCGAGGCCAGCAGGCTGTAGTGCTCCACGGCCAGCTGTTCCACAGCCATGATCAAATCGTGCTGCACGCTGGCGCTCTCGCAGGCCACCAGGCATTGGAGCAGGTCAAGCTGGTCCTGGGGGGCGAGGTCGCCGTTGTCACTCCAGGCCAGACTCCAGGGAACGGGTGCCGTCATCAGCAGGGAGCGGTAACGGGTGAGGATTTCCTGACAATGATCCATTGACGGGGGTCGGGGGATGCTTCTTCCACTTCCCTTTGGATCCGCTTTACAGAGCGCCACCAAAGCCCTGGGGCCCCGGTCCCTGGGGCATGGCGAGGCTGTAGGGTTGGCTTGATTCAACGCTTTCTGGCTCCCAACGGAACCGCAGCATCCACGAATCAGTTCCAGGTTCCGCTAAAGGAATGACCATTTACGTAGGCAACCTCTCGTTCCAAGCCGAACAGGAGGATCTGCTCGACCTCTTCGGCCAATACGGCGAGGTCAAGCAATGCAGCTTGC
>Ga0310333_100396_pt1 | contig 11933 bp, 5 predicted proteins | sample LakMicSRFTotalB7_FD_195547 | JGI IMG/M metagenome (GOLD analysis project Ga0310333, IMG submission 195547) | Enriched freshwater cyanobacterial communities from Lake Michigan, Michigan, United States - MI23.SRFL.Total.B7 (v2) (version 2) | ecosystem: Environmental > Aquatic > Freshwater > Lake... | reverse complement strand
CGATCAGCGCCCTGGAGCCGATGCGGGCCATTCCCCACCGGGTGATCGTGTTGATGGGCCTCGATGGCGGCAGCTTCCCCCGCCAGGGCGAGCGGCCCGGCTTCCACCTGATGGAGCAGCAGCGGCTCCTCGGCGATCCCAACCCCGGGGACCAGGACCGCTACGTGTTGCTCGAAAGCCTGCTGTCGGCCCGGGATCACCTGCTCGTGAGCTGGTGCAGCCGCGACGAGCGCACCGGCGATGCCCGCCAGCCGGCCCCGCCGGTGCGCCAGTGGCTGGCCCTGCTGGAGCAGCAACTGGGCCGCGAGCAAGCCGGGGACCTGCTGGTGGACCACAGCCCCAACCCCCTGGAGCGTGCCAACTTCCTGCCCCTCGGCCCCCGGCCGGCCCCCAGCTGCGACCGGCGCCTGCTGGCGGCCCGCCTGGCCCTTGATGCCAGCGCGATCCAGGCGCCCCTGGCCCTGGCCGAGGGGCCCGGTCCAAACGCAGCCGCCCTGGCTGGCCGCCCGGGCGACGCGGGAGAGGCCGACGCCTATGACGACCTGCGCCGCTGGCTGCTCCAGCCCCAGGACGCCTGGCTGGAGCAGCTGGGCCTGCGGCCCCGCGAATGGGACCTGGGCCTGGACGACTTCGATCCGCTCCAGCTGGATGAACGGTTGCGCGCCAGCCTGCTGCGCCAGAGCCTGGAAACAACCCCAACCCTGGGGACCCCGGAGCTGGGGCCAACCAACCCGGCCCAGCATCCCGATGGCACCCCGGAGCCGGACGTTCCCGACCCCCTCGCGCCACCGGACTGGCTGCACCAACACCGGGGCCAGGGGCTGCTGCCCGCCCGCTCGGCCGGCATTTTGGAGGCGGGGCGCCTCAGCCAACGCTTTGGCTCCCTGCAGCAGAGCCTGCAGGCCCTCGGACCGGGGGAACGGCGCCTGGTGGGGCATGGGGGGCTGCAGGCGGAGCTGCTCTGGCATGGCGATGCCCTAGTCGTTTGGCATTCGTCCCAAGTCCGCTGCGCCCACCACCAGGAGCTCTGGCTGGGCCTATTGCTGGCCACGGCCGCTGGGGCGGCGCCCCGCCGGGGCCTGCTGATCGGCCGCGATGGCGACCAGTTCCGGCCCGTGGCCCAGATCAGTCCGCCCGCCAGTTCCCTGGAGGCGGCCAGCCTGCTGGAGCAGCTGATCGCCTGGCGGGAACAGGGCCGCCAGCACTGCTGGACCCTGCCGCCGGAGACGGGCTGGGCCCATGCCCGAGCCGAACGGCGCCAGGCCGGCAGCGGCCGCCCCAAGGCGATCGAGTGCTGGGAAGGCGGCCCCAACCGCCGCGGCGAACGGCTGCAGGCCAGCCTGGCCCTCTGCTTTGGCGCCGACCGGCCGGGCCGGGAGCTGGTGGACGGGGCCTTCGGCGCCCTGGCCGCCGCGTTCCATGGCCCCCTGCTGGAGCGGCTGGAGGCCCTCAAACCATGAGCCCCTCCAAGCCCAATTTCGCCCTAGGCAGCCCCCTAGGGGGCCAAACCGGCTTGCCGGAAGAACGGCCGATTGGGGATTTCGACGCCAACCAGTTCCCCCTAGACCCGGGCCTGCAGCTGCTGGAGGCCAGTGCCGGCACGGGCAAGACCTTTGCCCTAGCCCATCTGGTGCTGCGCCTGGTGGCCGAACGCCAGCACCGGCTGCAGGAGCTGCTGGTGGTGACCTTCACCGAAGCGGCCGCAGGGGAACTGCGCGACCGCATCGCCCGGCGTCTGCAACAGGGCCTCGAAGCCCTCGAAGCCCCTGGCGACGGCCTGGCCTATCCCGACGACACCCTGGCCCAGTGGCACCAGGGCCAAAACCCCGACCCCCAGGCCCAATGGGCCCTGCGCGCCCGCCTGCTGGAGGCCCTAGAGGACCTCGATCGGGCCGACATCACCACGATCCATGGCTTCTGCCGCCGCAGCCTGCAACGCCAGGCCCTGGAGGCCGGCCTCGGCCCGGCCGTGGAGCTGGAGAGCGACGACAGCCAGCTGCGGCTAGACATCGTGCACGACTACTGGCAAGGGCAACTGCTGCCCCTGGCGCCGGAGCTCCTAGGCGGCCTGCAGGAGCGGGGCCTGCGCTTCGAGCAGTTGATCAGCGTGCTCAACCGGCTGGATAGCGATCCGGCCCTGGAGCTCGACCCCCTGCCGCCGGAGCTCCGGGCCGACCAGCCCCTGGCCCCCCAGCTGGAAGCGCTCTGGCCCCAGCGCTGGCAGCGGTTTATCAGCCTCTGGCAGCAGAGCGCTCAGGCCCTCGAGCAGGCCTTCTGCAGCACCGCCGCCGACCTGCGCGCCCGGTTCGGCGCCAAGGCCTTCCCATCGGCCTGCAAGTACTCGGCCAAACCCCGCACCAACCGGGTCGACGCCCTCAACGGCTGGATCGCCGAGCAGGAGCGCTCCTTTGGGCTGCCCTTGTCCGTGGAGGGCGGACAGGAATTGGGAATTGGCTTGGGATCTGGCCCGGACCCAAGCGCAGCAAAAGAATCGGGATCGCCATCGGCCCTGCCCGGCTACCGGGCGGTTGTCCAAGAGACGTTGCTGCGGGAGTACTTCCACCCCGGGCCCTTCACCCGCATGGTGGCCCCCTACGAGGAGGAGCCGATCTCCCTACCCCAGCGGCCCCTGCTGGAGGCGATCGCCGAGCTGGTGGATGGGCCCCTAGAGCTCACCGTGCTGCACTTCGGCCATTGGGCCCGCCAGGAGTTGCTGCGGCGGCGCCAGCGCAGCGGCCGCATGGGCTTTGCCCAATTGCTGGAGGGCCTCGATCCCGGTCCCTCCGGCCTGGAGCACGGCGCCCTGATCGCGGCCCTGGGCCGGCGCTACCGGGTCGCCCTGGTCGATGAATTCCAGGACACCGATCCGATCCAGTGGCGCATCCTGGAGCGGGCCTTCCTGGCCGAACCGGGCACCAGGGCCAGCCATCTGGTCGTGCTGGTGGGGGACCCCAAGCAGGCCATCTATCGCTTCCGCGGCGGTGACTTGGCCACCTACCAACGGGCCCGGGCCCGGGCCGATGGCCTCCATGGCCTGCGCCAGAACCGCCGCTCCTCCAGGCCCCTGGTGCAGGCCCTCAACGCCCTGATGGCGCCGGGGCTGCCCCTGTCCCAGCTGGAAGTGCCCGCAGTGGAGTCTTGCGCCGAAAAGGGAGAACTGCTGCTGGAGGAAGGCGAGCTGCCCCTGCAGCTCCTCCCCCTCGCCAACGACGAGCTAGCCGATCAAGTGGCGGGCCTGTGCCTGCACCTCTTGCAACGCCAGCTGAAGCTGCGGGAGACCAAAACCAAGCCCGCAACAAGCGAGGAAGGCGCAGGGAGCGGCTTCGATAGCCCGTCAGGGCCCAGCGATCAACCGAGCAGGGACGGGGCCGTCGCAGGAAAAGCCAGGGCGGAACAGGCTTCGACCAACAGAACGGAGCGGAGCCTCAGCCCCGGCGACCTCTGCCTGCTCGTGGGCAAACACCGGGAGGCAGAGGCCCTGCGGCTGGCCCTGCAACGGCGCGGCCTGCCGAGTCGGCTGGTGAGTGTGGGCGATGTGTTCGCCAGCGCCGGCGCGACCGGCCTGCAGCGCTTCCTCGATGCCCTGGCCGATCCGGGCAGCAGCCGGCGCCTGCGCCTGCTGGCCGCTTCGCCCCTGCTGGCCTGGAGCGCCGAGGAGCTGGCCGAGGCCGATCCAGAGCGTTGCGATCGGCTGGCTGAACGCATCAGCCGCCTCGCCCTGGACCTCCCCCGCCAGGGACTACTGGCCAGCCTGGCCCAGCTTCTCGACCACCAGGGGCTGGCCCGGTTGGCCCTGGGCGGCCGGCTCCTGGCCGACCTGATGCAGGCCGCCGAATTGGTGCAGGAGCGCATGCACCGCGAGCAACTGGGGGCCGCGGCGGCGGCCGATTGGTTACGCAGCCTGCGGCTAGACGAGGACCGCTGCGTGCCCGCCAACCACCAACTCAACAGCGATGCAGCCCAGGCGGCGATTGCGGTGGTCACGGTGTATCGCAGCAAGGGCCTGGAATACCCGGTGGTGATTTGCCCGTTCCTCTGGCAGGGCCAGCCGGCGATTAGGGCCGGCCTGGGCCAGCTCGGTCGCCGCTGGCAACCCGCCGGGGCCAGCCGGCCGCGGCTCGACCTGCACCTCGACCCCCACTGGGGCATCGGCCGCCTGGCCAGCCTCCAGGACCAGGCCGCCCAGGCCCAGGAACGGGAGCGACTGGCCTACGTGGCGGCCACCCGGGCCCGCCACCTCCTGGTGCTGGGCTTGCCCGAGGAGCCGGCCAGCCAGGCCGGAGCCATCGGACCCTGGTTGTTCGATGCCGATGGCCACGACCGCGACCTGCCCCTGCAGCGCCTCGATCCCGCCGTCCTGCCAGCCCTGCCCGGCCGCTGGCAACCGCCGGCCACGCCTGAAACCCTCGCCTGCGGGCCCGTGCCCCGCCACCGGCTCGACCGCAGCTGGGGACGCAGCAGCTATTCGGGTTGGACCCATGGCAGCCAGGAGCAGCTGCCGCCCCAGGTGAGCGAGGAAGGCCGCGAAGCGGACCTGCTGCTGAACGAGAACGACAGCCTGGACGGGGGAATCGGCGATTTTGGGCCCGATCCCAAGCCAGCCCCCAAACCAGCCCCCAAGCCATCAGCACCGGCAACGGCCAGCGATGCCTCCGGCGCCCCAGGGGCCGGAGGCTGGAGTGCCGATGGCCCCTTGAGCCGCTTTCCCCGCGGCGCCGGGCCGGGGGATGCCCTGCACCGCATCCTCGAGCAGGTCGACTTCCAGCAGGGTGGTGCCAGCGACGCCAGCACGGCGGTGATCCGCCGGGAACTGGCCCGGGCCGGCCTGGACGCCGCGGAACTGGGCCCCGTGCAGCAGGCCCTCGACCAGCTGCGCCACACCCCCCTCGGCGGCCCCCTCGGTCGCTTTTGCCTGGCCGAGCTCCCCGCTGGCCAGCGCATCAACGAGATGGGCTTCGACCTGCCCCTGGCCGTGGCCCGAGACGGCGCCCATGGCGCTGGTGGGAGCATTCAGCCCCTGATCACCACGGGGGGCCTGGCCCAGGTGTTCGCTCGCCATCCCGGCGGACTGTTTGGGGCGACCTATGCCCGCGAACTGGAACGCCTCAGCATCGCCAGCCGCGGCTTTCTCACGGGCTCCATGGACCTGGTGTGCTGCGTGGCCGGGCGCTGGTGGGTGATCGATTGGAAAAGCAACTGGATCGGCGAGCGGGACCAAGGCGGCCAGCCGAGCGCCTGCGGGCCGCTCCACTACACCGAGCCAGCGATGGTGAGTCAGATGGAGCACCACCACTACCCCCTGCAGGCCCACCTTTATCTGGTAGCCCTGCATCGCTACCTGCGCTGGCGCTTGCCGGAGTACGACCCCAGCACCCATCTGGGCGGCTACGCCTACCTGTTCCTGCGCGGCCTGCCCGGACCCACGGCCGCCGACCCCGTGCCGGGCTGCCTGGTGGAGCGACCGCCCCTCAGCCGGGTGCTGGCCTTAGACGGGCTGCTGCGCCGGGGGTCCCCATGACGCCAGCCCAACCGCCCAAGCCCGGCCATCCAGCCATGCCGGCCCATCCGGCCCAACCCGTCCCAGGCAGCGAGCCGCCCCCTACGGCGGACTCCAACAACGCGATGCAGCCAGCCGCCCAGGCCAGGCAGGACCCTGGAGACGCCGAGGCGCCCCCCGTCGCCCCAGGGCCCTCCAGCCCCCTAGCCCAGGCCCTGGTTGAGGCCCTGCCCCGGCTGTGCGGCGGTGACAACCGGGTTAGCAGCTCAACGGCCACCACCCTGGCGGAACTGATTGGGGCCCTGGCCGCTGCCCTTGAGCAGGGTGCGCTCGAGCTCGCCCTCGATGGCCCGGCGCCCGAGGGGATCGATCCCCAGGGCTGGCCCGAACGGCATCGCCAAGCCCTGGCCGGCTCGCCCCTGGCCGTGCTGGCCAGCGAGCTCGAGCGCCTGCCGGAGGCTCCCCTGGTCTGGAGCGGGAGTCGCCTGCGCTGGCGCCGCTGGCACCTGCAACTGGAGGCCTGCCTGGGGCAGCTCACGGCCCGGGCCCTCGCGCCCTTGGCCCCAGCGCTGGACAAGACAGCCGTGGACCAGGCGGTGGCCAGCGCCGCCGCCCAGGGGCTGGACCCCCAGCAACAGCAGGCGGTGGCAGCCCTGCTGCGCCATGGCCTGGTGCTCCTCGGCGGCGGACCGGGTACGGGCAAAACCAGCACGGTGGTGCAGATGCTCGGGGCCCGGCTAACCCTGCGGCCCGAGCTGCGCCTGCACCTGGCCGCCCCCACCGGGAAGGCGGCGGCCCGGCTGCGCACCACCCTGCAGGAGGGCAGCCAGCGGCTAGCGGGCCCCCTAGCTGAACGGCTGGCTCAGGCCCCCTGCACCACCCTGCACCGGCTGCTGGAAAGCAGCGGCGAACGCTTCGGCCGCAACCGCCGCCATCCCCTCGCCCTCGACCTGCTGGTGGTCGATGAGCTCTCGATGGTGGACCTGCCGCTCATGGCGGCCCTGCTGGAGGCCCTACCCCTGTCCTGCCAACTGCTGTTAGTGGGCGATCCAGCCCAGCTGCCGCCGGTGGGCCCCGGTGCGGTGTTGCAGGAGTTGGGCCAGCCCACCCGGCTCGCGGCCCTGGGCGAAGCCGCCATCGAGTTGCAAACCACCTACCGCAACAACGGCGCCATCGCTGCCTTTGCAGCGTTGCTGCGTCCTAGGGAACAGGCGCCAAAAGAGGGTGCGGCTACCCCGACGTCTCCGGGGTCAGCGTCCCTAGGGACCGAGGCAGGGGCCGGCCAAAGCGAAGCCCTGATCGCCCAATTGGGCAGCCTGGGTCCCGAGGACAACCTGATCTGGCAGCGCCATCCGGCGGGCCGCCTGCCCGCCCCGGCCCTGGAGCGCTTGCGCTGCCACCAGCAACGGCTCCAGGGGCTGGCTGAAGCGATCGACTGGGGAACCGGAGCTGCCAGCTCCGCTGGCAAGGGCGAACCGCTTGCCAACACCCCATCCCAGGGCGCCCCAAGCTCCAGCCCCGCCCGGTCCGATCCCCCATCCGCAGCCAAGCCGGTCCGAGAGCCAGACCCGGAGGCCATCGCGGCCCTGCTGGCCGAACTCGAGGCCTGCGTCCTGCTCAGCCCCGTGCGCCAGGGGGCCTGGGGAGTGGAGGCCGTGCAGCGCCAGCTCCTGGGCGAAGCCGCCGGCAAAGCCATCCAGCACTGGCCCCTGGGCACGCCCGTGCTCTGCCAGCGCAACCTGGCAGAGGAGGGTCTCGCCAACGGCGACATTGGCGTGCTGGTGGAACGGGCGGGCGAACGGCTGGTGCTTTTTGCCGGGCCCTTTGCGGGCCCAACAGGGGATACCCCTGGGTCATCCAGCCCCCAGGCGCGCCTGTTCCACCCGGCCCGCCTGGGGGCGGCCGAACCGGCCCTGGCCCTGACGATCCACAAATCCCAGGGCAGCCAGTACCAGGAGGTGGTTCTCCTGGTACCGCAGACGCGCCACTGGGATCCGCGCCTGCTCTACACGGGTCTCACCCGGGCCCGCCAGCGGGCCTGGCTGATCACCACCACCGCGCCCAGCTGGCTGCTAGCAGATTGATCGGCCAGGCCGTTCTTCGCCAACGCAAAGACATGTCAAGTGGCTAGATCACCAGCCTCACCCAGCGTTGGTTCAGCGGCACCAGGAGCAAGCTAAAGGCCGCATCTGCGGCAGCCATGATGCACGATAACCCGCGTATTAAGGGCCACCCAAGATTAGGTTGACGGCCATTCTGCCCAGGCAGAAAGGACAGCCAAACACAACAACCCGTCAGGCCCCCTGCTCCAATCATCTCCCCCAAACGCCATTCCCCATTCCCGCTCGCCATTCCACCTGGGACTGCGCCCCCGCATCGCTAACGTGACGGCCCGGGCCCAGCCTGGTTCTGCCATCGACGTGCCCAAGGGTGCTGGAATGACCCCCTTGATCCCCTAGCCCCAGGTGGTTCTGACACCCTCTATCGCCTTGAATTTGCCACCCAATTGGCCAAACCGAGCCTGGGTTTGGATCGATCAAGATGATGGGCCAGGCCTCCATCTAGTCCAGTCGATTCCAATGGGTTGATTGGCATTGATTGAAAATTTCGATCTCGGCCCGTGCCTGTTGATCGAGGCTTCAAGCCAGCATCTGAGCCGGCCGTGATGCAAGCCGAATCCCTAGGGCCCAGCTCTCAACCTTGGTACGCTTCAGGCCGTTGCTGGTTGGTAGTCCCGCTCCATGGCAGAGACCAGCCCAGCGTTAGACCACAAGCCCAGCCCAAGGTTCCACCCGAACGAACGGATCGAGCGGCCCTGGGGCTGGTTCGAAAGCCTGGGCTCCGGCGAGGGCTACCAGGTGAAACGGCTGCTCGTGCGCGCCGGAAACCGCATCAGCCTGCAACGGCACCAGCACCGCAGCGAGCACTGGGTGGTGGTGTCCGGCGAAGGCTGGCTCGAATGCGAAGGAAGCAGCATCCCCGCTGAGGTGGGCACCCACCTGGCCATCCCCCAAGGCGCCATCCACCGGGCCAGGGCAGGCGCCTTGGACCTCCTGATCGTCGAGGTGCAACAGGGGTCCTGGCTCAGCGAGGATGATATTGAGCGCCTCAGTGACGACTACGGCCGGCCGGTCGCCCAGGGCCCGACCAGCTAAGGAGCAGCGAACAGGCCTGCCTTAGCAGGAGTTACCCAGGGGGTGGGGGCGGGGTGATAAACTTTAATTTCACCCTTTGCTTTAGGGCAAGGCAGTTTTTTGAACGTGCTGTGACCCAGCGCTGATCGCCACCTAGGCCACGGCCAGAGGTTTGAGCAGCATCGGATCAACGTTCAACGGGTATCTGCCGGCCTGCGAGACAAGGATTTTCCAGGCCCAAATCACTTGACCAAGACTCCTGCTTGCGAGAGCGTCAGCTCCTCGGTAGATCTCAGCGCCACAGCTCAGACAACCGTGCCTGCCACGGACAGCGCATTAATCGATGCGACTGACAGCCTTACTGCTACCCCCAGCATCGAAACCGCAACCCCTGCGGTTGCCCAGGACTCAGCCCCTGCCGCCAACAGCGAGGAGGCAGCCGTTGCGATCCCCTCTGCCATCCCCACGCCCGCTGCAGCGCAAACCGCCAGCGGCCAGAAGGCAGCCCCCAGCGAAACCCTGGCCAGCGAAGCATCCGAGCTAGCCGACAGCGACGCTGAACCGGCCAACGGCTTTGCCCACTTCGGCTTCGCACCAGAACTGTTGCAGGCGCTGGTGGCGATCGGCTATCAGCAGCCTTCGCCGATCCAGAAAGCTGCCATTCCTGAGCTGCTGCTCGGCCGCGACCTGGTCGGTCAGGCCCAAACGGGCACGGGCAAAACGGCCGCCTTCGCCCTGCCCCTGCTGACCGCGATCGACCCCAACCAGCGCACCCCCCAGGTGCTGGTGCTCGCCCCCACCCGGGAACTGGCGATCCAGGTGGCCGAAGCCTTCAATACCTTCGCCGCCAAGATGCCCCACCTGCGGGTGTTGCCCGTGTACGGCGGCGCCGACTTCCGCGACCAGATCGCCCGACTCAAGCGCGGCGTCCAAGTGGTGGTTGGCACCCCCGGCCGGGTGATGGACCACATGCGCCAGGGCACCCTGGATCTCTCCGGCCTGCGCACCCTGGTGCTCGATGAGGCCGATGAGATGTTGCGCATGGGCTTCATCGACGACGTCGAATGGGTGCTCAGCCAGCTGCCTGAAAAGCGCCAGGTGGTGCTGTTCTCGGCCACCATGCCGCCCGAGATCCGCCGCATCTCACGCCAATACCTGAACGATCCCGCCGAGATCACCATTCGCCAAAAGGGCGACGATGCCAGCCGCATCCGCCAGCGCTACATCACGGTGAATGCCCCCCAGAAACTGGAAGCCCTCAGCCGGGTGCTGGAGGCGGAAACCAAGGAAGGGGTGATCATTTTTGCCCGCACCAAGGCGATCACCGTGGCGGTGGCCGAATCCCTAGAAGCCAAGGGCTACGACGTGGCCGTGCTCAACGGCGACGTGGCCCAAAGCCAACGGGAACGCACGATTGATCGGCTCAAGAGCGGCCATGTGAACGTGCTCGTGGCCACCGATGTGGCCGCCCGGGGCCTGGATGTGGACCGCATCACCCTGGTGGTGAACTACGACATCCCCTTCGACTCAGAGGCCTACGTCCACCGGATCGGCCGCACCGGCCGGGCCGGTCGCAGCGGCGACGCGATCCTCTTCCTCACCCCGCGGGAGCGCCGCTTCCTGGGCGGACTGGAGCGGGCCGTGGGCCGGCCGATCGAACCGATGGAGGTGCCCAGCAACGCCACGATCAACCAGCACCGCCTCGACCTGCTGCGCCAAAAACTCACCAGTGCCCTCAATCCCGCCGAGGACAGCCGCCGTGAGGAACTGGCCCTGCTGGCCGAAATCCTGCAGCGGGTCAGCCAGGAACACGAGGCCACTCCCGACCAGCTCGCCCTGGCGGCCCTGCGGCTGGCCGTGGGTGAAGCCCCCCTGCTGGTCCATGGCGACGAAAACTGGATGCGCCAACAAGCGCCCATGGGCCGCAACGACCGGGGCAATGACCGGGGCGAGCGCGGCTACGAGCGCGGCGGCGATCGCCGCGACCGCGGCGGCGAACCCCGCGGTCGCCTCGCTCAGGCCGGCGGCGCCCCCGCCCGCGGCGGCTTCCGCTCCGAGGACAGCCAGCCGGAAGAGAACATGGAGCGCTTCCGCATCGAAGTGGGCTGGAGGGATCGGGTTAAGCCCGGCAACATCGTGGGCGCCATCGCCAATGAGGCGGGCCTGGGCGGACGCAGCATCGGCCGAATCCAAATCTTTGATGGCCACAGCACCATCGACCTGCCGAAGGGCATGCCCGATGAGGTGTTCAACTCGCTCAAACGCCTGCGCGTGATGAACAAGGAGCTCCAGATCAGCCGCCATCAAGACTGACCCGGAGCCGGCAGGACTGGGAACGTCCCAGGGCCTGCCAACCCCTGATCGGCCCTGAACCTCCCAAAAGAGACTCCAAGCGTCCCCGTCCCGAGTTCAGCCCAGCCCCCCAGGGGGCAGGCTGATCCCGGGATTTTTGTTGTGTGGGAAAAACCCCGCAGTAGCGATCCCGGGGATCAGGCGGGCAGGCGCTAGAGCCTGCTGAGTTGGGCCCGCCCTAGGGCGCCGGGGCGACGTTCAAGAACACAGGCTGGTGACATCAACGGAGGCCAGCAGGCTGTAGTGCTCCACGGCCAGCTGTTCCACGGCCATGATCAAACCGTGTTGCACACTGGCGCTCTCGCAGGACACGAGGCATTGGAGCAGGTCAAGCTGGTCCTGGGGGGCGAGGTCGCCGTTGTCACTCCAGGCGAGACTCCAGGGAACGGGTGCCGTCATCAGCGGGGAGCGGTAACGGGTGAGGATTTCCTGACAATGGTCGATTGAAAGGGGTCAGGGGTCCTTCTTCCGCTTCCCTTTCGATCCGCTTTACAGAACGCCATCAAGACCCCGGGGCCCCGCTGCCTGGGGCAAGGCGAGGCTGTAAGGTTGGGCTGATTCAACGCTTTCTGGCTCCCAACGGAACCGCAGCATTCACGAATCAGTTCCAGGTTCCGCTAAAGGAATGACCATTTACGTAGGCAACCTCTCGTTCCAAGCCGAACAGGAGGATCTGCTCGACCTCTTCGGCCAATACGGCGAGGTCAAGCAATGCAGCTTGCCCCTCGACCGGGAAACCGGCCGTAAGCGCGGCTTCGCTTTTGTCGAGATGAGCAACGACGCCGATGAGCAAAAAGCCATCGACGATCTCCAAGATGTGGAGTGGATGGGTCGCATGATCCGCGTCAATAAAGCAACCCCCCGCGAAGGTGGTGGCGGTGGCGGTGGTCGCGAAGGTGGCGGTGGCCGCGGCGGCTACGGCGGTGGCGGTGGTCGCGGCGGCTATGGCG
>Ga0310333_100395_pt1 | contig 11936 bp, 11 predicted proteins | sample LakMicSRFTotalB7_FD_195547 | JGI IMG/M metagenome (GOLD analysis project Ga0310333, IMG submission 195547) | Enriched freshwater cyanobacterial communities from Lake Michigan, Michigan, United States - MI23.SRFL.Total.B7 (v2) (version 2) | ecosystem: Environmental > Aquatic > Freshwater > Lake... | reverse complement strand
CTAAATCTCGCCTTGACAAATTAAAAGGAACTGTAAGAGTCAAATCAGTTTTCACCTGCCTAAAAGACGCACTTTTCGAGGAACACTGCGATGCAGCCATAGTTGCAGTCCCAACTTCCCTGCATTATAAAATCTCGATTGATCTAATACGAGCTAAAATACCTCTTCTTGTTGAAAAGCCATTGTGTTGCGATCTTGCCCAAAGTGAGGAGATCGCAAGTGCGCTAAGAGTGAATCCAGTCATATTTATGATGGGTCATACGTATCGTTTTAGAAGAGATTGGCAAGAGGTTAAAAGGCTCCTTGATCAGGCAATTCTTGGAAAGATTATGTCTGCCGAGTTTTCTGGGGGTTGGTATTTGCCTGACTGGCACTTTAGGGAAGACTATAGAAAAGAATACGCTGCACAAAAGTCACAAGGTGGTGGTGTCATACTAACGAATATGAGCCATATCTTTGATATAGTTGCTTGGCTTTTTGGAGACATTGTCAAGCTTACTGGCGTCAAGGCCAAAGTCTCTGAACTAGATATCGATGTTGAAGATACTATAAGTGTGGCCATGATGACAGCAACTGGCTGCCTTGTTAATGTATATGAAGATTTTATCTCACGCATCCCCCGAAGATTTTTACGCGTTTCCTGTCAAAACGGCTTGATAGAGGTCGACTTTATTCGCAAAAGTTTGACAATCTTGGACGAAAAGCAGCATAGGCACCTTCCGGATAGTAATAACATTCAAGACATTAAAAATACAATATCCATCCTCGAGGACGGTATGCGCTATTCCTATCCAAAGCCCATCGCTTTTCCATCCAACAGTGCCAATGAACCCTATTTAGAGATGTTAAAACATTTCTTTTCACTGGTCGATCAAAAAGTCTTGTGCCATGATCTAGATGTTCATTCAGGCATCGCAGTTATGAGATGTCTGAATAAAATGGTAGATTAGTTTTCTTGTTATTTCATCTGTTGTTGTGTCTTTTGATCTTGTGAACCAAGTTGAACCTTTATGCATGGGGGGCAGGCTGATAAGTCCAAACCATGCACCAATAATGATTGCAGAGGAAGGGCAGGCTAATCAAGGAAGCCATGATCTTGCACTTCAAATGTGCGAGAAGGCTCGAGCAGCAGAGGCAGACGGAATTGAATTTCAATTCTTTTTGGCTGATGATATGTATACTCGCATTGACAGTGGCTATAAAGCCTACAAGGACAAGGAGCTAACCCTTGAGCAGATAAAGCTTATTATAGAATATGCTAAAAGTCTTGGGCTCTTGGTTCAAATCGCTGGCTTGTCGCCAAAGGTAATTGAGTTCTGCGCCAGTGTTGGAGTAGACAGTTTTTGCATCAATGCGACTGATCTTAATAATCCTCTGATCTTGGATGTGGTTGCTGATACAGGATCAGTCTTTTGGGTTGCGACTCTTATGGCAACTCTTGCGGAAATAGATGAATGCGTCAACTATCTGCATCGCAAGAATTCTGCTAACTTTGGCCTATTGCATGGCCAGCATGTGATGTCAACGAATGCATCCAAGGGCGTCCCAGCCACGTTACTTCAGTTGGATTGCATCCAAATGCTTGAGAATCGATACAATAAAGTTGTTGGTTTTGTTGATCATTCTGTTTCAATTATTTCGCCTGCATTGGCAGTCGCAAAAGGTGCATGTCTTGTTACTAAGCACTTGGCTCCCTGGGGGGGTTGGATTGGTCCTGACTCCGATATATGCATGACCCCAGATGAGTGGCGGGAAGCAAGAAAACTTTTTGTCTTCGCTCATGCCGCCAGTGGATCGTCCAAAGAATTATCGTTGCATGAATTATCTGATAGGCACGCACATCGCCGTAGTCTTTATAGTAGGCATGAGCTGAGGACTGGTCATCTCCTCTGCGAAGATGATATTGTAGCTCTTAGGCCGTTTCATCCTGATTCGCCTGCATCTTTACTTCCCACTCTCATAGGTAAGAAACTTTTGCATGCTCTCCCTGCGCAGGCATTGATTACTCCTTCTGTTCTATCTTCCGATTCAGTCGACGCATAGATGAATCTCAATCTAGATGGAAAAGTTGCTGTTGTCCTTGGCTCAAGTTCTGGATTGGGCCTTGGAGCGGCCATGGCCCTTGCAGAAGAAGGCTGCAGTCTCGCAGTTTGCTCTAGATCACTGACCAACATCAGCCGCGTTGCTGAGCGAATCCAATCCACATATAACGTTCAAGTCTATTGTTCATCTGTGGATCTCTCCCTCAAGCATGAATTAGATGCTTTTATCGATCGAGTACTAGATAGGTATGGCAAGATTGATGTTCTTGTTAATAATACTGGTGGCCCTAAGCCTGGTCCCGCGCTTGAGCTTCCCACAGTTGACTACCATGATGCATTCGACTTACTGCTCATGAGTAAGGTTAACGCAACTCTTCGCGTTCTGCCAGGAATGATTGCACAGGGGAGCGGTTGCATAATTAACGTTGAAAGCACTAGCGCCATTGAGCCCCTAAGAAATATGGTTCTTTCAAACACCTTTAGATCTGCTTCGTTGTCATTTGCGAAAACTATTGCGCTAGAACATGCCAAAGACAATATAACAGTTAAAACTATTCTCACCGGTCCATTTATGACAAAGCGTGTTGAGGACCTGGGTAATGCCGGTGCCTCTGAGCAAGGGATTTCTTTTGATGAATGGCTTTCAAATGCCATTGCCAATGTACCATTAAAAAGGTTTGGTAACCCTTCCGAATATGGCAGGCTTGTTGCTTATCTAGCCAGTGATAGGTCTGATTTTATGACTGGTAATACCATCGCTTTCGATGGTGGTTGCATGTGTTCCCTGTAGTGTTGATGATGCAACGTCTTGCGATAATCCCTGCAAGGGGTGGATCCAAAAGGATCAAGGACAAGAACATTGTTGACTTTCTGGGTAAGCCCTTGATTTCTTATTCACTAGAAGCCGTATCAGCATCGGAATTGTTCGATTGCGTGCATGTGTCCACCGATTCAAAGCAAATTGCTGCAGTGTCAGCTTCGCTGGGCCACCCAGTTGACTTTATGAGACCAGCCGAGCTGGCGGATGACTTCATTGCTCTTTTGCCTGTGTTGCGATGGGTTATCTCTACATATGAGTCTATTGGTTTCTCTTTTAATACAGTAACCTGTGTCTTTCCCACTGCCCCACTGCTTATTGCTGAGGATTTGATTACTGCAAATGCTCTTTTCGAGGACTGTGAGTGTAAATATCCACTACTTTCCTTCTCAGAGTATCCAGTTCCCTTGGAGTGGGCATTTCGAGACTTGGGGCAAGGAATCTGTTCTCCAATTAATCCAGACAAGCTTTCTGAGAGATCTCAGGACCTTCCTCCAGCATATTACGAGACTGGTTCTTTTGCAATCTATTCCGTCGATCATTTGAAAGAGAGTAGCCTGAGTTTCAATCGAACACTGGCTCACTTTCTTCCAAGGCATCGATCCATTGATATAGATGCCCCTTCTGACTTGGAATACGCAAAAAGACTTTATTTGTCCTCTATGCCCAGTCCTCAAGGGGCGGAGTAGCTGCAGTATGATAGCAATGTATGCCACGGAATGAATCTGCTGCGATCCCTTCGTTTAGTTTGCTTTCATAAAGTTCCTGGAGGATAAATATTCATTTCTTCCGAACTCCATAGCAGTTGTTTCTTTCTCTAGTCTTATGGCTTGCGAATCTGGTCAATCACTTTGGACCACGGCTAAGCGGATAATACCTGGTGGAAATATGTTGCTTTCAAAGCGGGCCGAAATGTTTTTGCCCGACTTGTGGCCCGCCTATTTCTCTTCTTCCAAAGGATGTCGAGTCTGGGATCTTGGTGGTCGCGAATATACAGACATGTATATGGGTGTAGGACCTAACCTTCTAGGTTACGGCCATCCCGAAGTGGATAATGCAGTCATATCCACAGTTACTTCGGGAAATATGAGCACCCTCAATTGCCCGGATGAGGTGTGGTTGGCTGAGCGGCTTGTTGCCATGCACCCCTGGGCGGATATGGTCCGTTTCGCACGTAGTGGAGGGGAGGCTAACTCAATCGCCATCCGAATTGCTCGAGCGGCCACCGGCCGCGATACGGTCGCCATCTGTGGTTATCACGGCTGGCACGACTGGTATTTGGCCACCAACCTGCAGAACGATTCAGGATTGGAAGAGCACTTGTTGCCAGGTCTGGAGCCCAACGGCGTCCCGCGAGTCCTTGCAGGAACAGTGCGGCCCTTCAGCTTTAACCGCCTCGATCAGCTTGAGGCGATTGCTGACACTGTTCATCTTGCTGCGGTGAAGATGGAGGTTCAGCGATCGGAGCCGCCAGAACGTGGGTTTCTTGAGCGTGTGCGTGCTCTTTGTAACGCTCGCGGCATCGTATTGATTTTCGACGAATGCACATCTGGTTTCCGCGAAACCTTCGGAGGCCTTCACTTGAAGTATGGGGTCGACCCTGACATAGCCATGTTTGGTAAGGCCCTCGGTAACGGCTATGCAATCACCGCTACCATAGGCCGACGTTCGGTGATGGAAGCCGCGCAGAGCACTTTTATAAGCAGTACTTTCTGGACCGAGCGCATCGGGCCCAGCGCTGCACTTAAGACGTTGGCGGTCATGGAGCGTGAGCGCAGCTGGGAAAAGGTCACGTCCACTGGCCTTGAGTTACGCCGCAACTGGCAGAAGCTTGCTGATCGCCACGGTTTGAGCATCAGCCATAATGGGTTAGCAGCGCTTGCAGGTTTTGCTTTCGAAAGTGCCAAAGCTCTCGAGTACAAAACGCTCATCACTCAGGAAATGCTCAAGAAGGGCTATTTAGCTGCCACCAGCTGCTACGTTTCGCTCGCCCATACACCGGAGGTGATTGATGCCTACTTGGAGGAGTTGGATGGTGTTTTCACCCTGATTGCCCAGTGTGAGCAGGGCCGTCCCGTCGAGGAGTTGCTTGAGGGCCCCGTCTGTCATGCCGGTTTCAAGCGGCTGAACTGAACACTCCTACCCTTGCCTGGGCTTTCCTTGTCCCATGTAGTTCATCTTCTCGATATAACGCCTGAATATTCTGTGTTGGCACAACGGTATCCCGACTGCTGCTCTGCTTTAGTTGGCATGCTTCTCCAGATCGAACCCAATGAAAAGGTAGGATTTCTTTGGCTTGGTATGTCTTGCGGGCATGCCCCGCTTAAGCAGGTTGTGGAGTGGGATCAGCCTTGTATCAGCTGCAAGGTACAACCGAACCTTGTAGGCACGGAGCGCTCTCTCCCACCAAGGCCCATCAGTTGGGTCTCGAACCCGGGTTTGATGAAGGCGCTGGTGTTCTCCACATCCTGTTCCGCCGCCTCCTCGCGGCTTGCTCGAACTCATGCACATTAACCCATGGGTGATTCTGTTCTGGTGGTTGCCGCCCACCCAGATGATGAGGTTCTTGGCTGCGGTGGCACGATTGCTCGTCACGCTGAAGCCGGAGACCTGGTGCAGGTGCTGATCGTGGCGGAAGGAGCTACCTCACGCCTCCAGCATCGCGACCGCGGCGAGGCGAGCGATGAACTTTCTGTCCTAGCGCAGGCTGCTCGAAAGGCTAGCAACATTCTGGGAGCAGCAGGCGTAGAGCTACTCGACTGCCCCGACAACCGCCTGGATTCCCTTGATCGCCTTGATTTGATCAAGTGCATCGAGGTGCGCATGGAGCGTCATCAGCCCAGTTTGGTTTATGTCCATCATGCTGGCGATGTGAACGTGGACCATCGCCGCCTGCACGAGGCCGTGATAACTGCGTGCAGGCCCACCCCAGGCCAGCCGGTGCGGCGTCTCCTAAGTTTCGAGGTTGCCAGCAGCACTGAGTGGCAGGCCCCCGGCTCAGCTCCAGTTTTTCAGCCCAACTGGTTCGTCGACATCTCCGCCCAGTGGCCGCTCAAGCTCGCAGCTCTGGAGGCCTACGCAAGTGAGATGCGTCCCTGGCCGCATGCACGTTCGCTGGAAAGTCTAGAACACCTGGCTCGTTGGCGCGGCGCCCAGGTGGGCGTGGGTGCAGCTGAGGCGTTCTGCTTGCTGCGGCAGTTGGTATGACCAAAATCATTATCCGGTGCGATGCCTCTACTTCGATCGGCACCGGCCATGTGATTCGCTGTCGCACCCTGGCCCGTCAATTGCAGCTGCGCGGCGCGGACATCACCTTTCTCTGTCGGCGTCAACCTGGTGACTTGATTGCTCTGTTGGAGCGAGAGTTTTATGTGATTGCCCTGCCCGTGCTGCCCCTGTCGCCGTGCGACGGGTTGGAGGGCCGCGATCTCTATGGAGTCTGGCTTGGTTGCACTCAGGAGCAGGATGCGGCCCAATGCCTACAGGCTCTTGCTGAAGCTGGCATCAAGAGTGCCAGCTGCCTGGTGACAGACCACTACGGCCTGGATGCCATTTGGGAAGGCCAGCTGCTGAAAGGTTTGGCCGGCCGCGATGCCCCGCCCATGCTGCTGGTCATCGACGACCTAGCCGATCGGCTCCACCAGGCGGATCTGCTTTTGGATCAGAATTTCTTTGGTGAAGGCTCCGAGCACCGCTACCGCGGGTTGGTGCCCCCGCAATGCCATCAGTTGCATGGGCCCCACTACGCTTTGCTGGGGCCGGAGTACGCTCAATTACATCCGCTGATGCCTCTTCGTACCGAGTTACGTCGACTGCTTGTGTATTTCGGAGGGGGGGATCCGTGCAATCTGACGGCCCAAACCCTCGAGGCCCTGCTGGAGACGCGAATGACCGATCTAGCAGTTGATGTCGTCTTGGGCCTTCAAAGCCCCCACCGCCTGGCGGTGGAAAAATTTGTGGCTATTAGGCCCAACACCACTCTGCATGCCCCTACAGAGAGCTTGGCCGGCCTGATTGCCAGGGCTGATCTTGCGATCGGCGCAGTTGGCACAACTACCTGGGAACGAGCGTGCTTAGGCCTTCCATGCATTTCGGTGCCTGTTGCTAGTAATCAAATCCCCGTTTCTAAGATGCTTGCGCGGCATAACTATATTCGCCTAATAGAATTTAGCTCCGAAGCATTTCCCGACAAACTGCTCGACGAAGTGGATTCTTTCTTTGTATCCAGCTATATTGAGAGTGCTTCACTGGCCTGCAGAACACTAACCAGGGGAGATGGCGCTCAAATTTGCACCGACCATCTTCTTAATTCTAGAACCCAGTCTTTTCCCTGACTTGCCGAATCATGCTTCAAAAAACAGAGCTTGGCTATTATGAAATCGCGAACAAGCCCACCCTAGATGAGCTGTCACAGTATTACACAGATAAATACTACCAGGAGGCTAGAGGTAGTTATGAGCTAACTTATGCCCAGGCAGAAATTGACTATTTTAATTCACGACTTGGCCGTATACACTATCTAATCAATGCAAATCAGACCATCAGGCGTGGCCGTTCTTTGTTGGACGTAGGTTGCGGCGAAGGCTTTGCGCTTGCGCACTTTGCAAGCAAGGATTTCGAAGTCAGCGGATTAGATTTTAGTAGTTCTGGCATCTCCCGGCAAAATCCTAACTTTGCCAAGTGCATCGAGACTGGAGATCTTTTCTCCTTGCTTAAAACAAAATCTACCTCCGGCAAGAAATATGATGTCGTTCTTTTGCAGAATGTACTTGAGCATGTAACAGATCCCCTTGGCCTACTTCAGTCAATAAAAAAATTGCTAGAACCTACTGGCTTAGCAATTATCACTGTACCAAATGATTTTTCTTTGACCCAAGAGACTCTTCTTGCAGAAGGCCGCATAGATCGAGAATTCTGGGTAAGCCCTCCAGATCATCTGAGTTATTTTAATTACCAATCACTTCAGAACATCCTCGCTTATAACGACTTTATTGTGCGCGACTTGATTTCCGACTTTCCTGTTGATTGGTATTTGTTCCATCCGGGATCTAATTATATTAATGATCCGTCTAAAGGCAAAGAGGCTCATTTGTCACGCGTTTTAATTGAGAATATGCTTCAAGCCAATGACATTTCAGATGTTGTTAGTTTTTATCGAACGCTTGCAAAGCTAGGTGCTGGTCGAGACCTAACTGCAGTTGCCAGTCTTGTTGACCTGCCATGACCGGAAGTAAGTCCAATGTCGTAGTAGTAACTGGTGCTTCTGGCTTTATTGGCCGGTATTGTTGTAACCATCTTGCAAGCAGTGGCTTTGATGTCATACGCGTAGGTCGAGCTAGTTCAGATGATGTCTATTGTGACCTTGAATGTCTAGATTCACTCTGTAGCCTTAATAGCTTGCCGGCTTATAAGGCTTTTATTCATCTAGGGGCTCACGTTGGCTGGGACGGCTCTCCTCTTCAAGATATGTTTTTGCCTAATATTGTCTCTACTGCCTTGATTGCAGATATCACTAGGAAGCATGGCGCGCATTTGGTATTTGCTTCTGCAGCGATCATTGCGGGCTTAAATACCGAAGACATATCGGCCTCTTCTGTGGACAACCCAGATACTCTCTATGCTAAATCCAAAGAATTAGCTGAGCAGTGCCTAAGCGCATCTGGTGTTTCTGCGGCGATCTTAAGAGTAGGAGGTGTATACGGTCTAAACGGTCCTTGTCATTTAGGTCTTAATCGCACCATTAAAGCAGCTCTTAAAGGTGAGACACCCGTTATATATGGATCTGGCTCTGGAAAGAGGAATTATATCTATGTTGAAGACTTGGCTTCGATTATTGTTGCAACTGTCCAAGCTGGTGTCACCGGAACCCATCTTGTTAGCGGTCATGAGGTCCTATCAATTGTCGAGATGTATCAATTAATCTGTGAGTCTTTCGATTTAAGCTCACCACTTTTGCTTCAGACTGGAGACTCTTCACGCTCTCAGATTGTCAGTGCTTTGCCCAGATTTACTGGCAAATCATCTTTCTCTGAGAGCCTGATGACCATTAGGCAGCTTAGCTGCAACTTGCCCTTGATGACATGAAAGTTGCTATACTTTCAGATATTCATGCGAATGCTTCTGCTTTTGAAGCGGTATTAGAGGCTGCAAGGGCTAAGAATGTCGATGTGTTTATGATTGCTGGAGACCTTGTTGGTTACTACTTTGAGCCCAAAGCTGTTATCCATCTCGTTCAGTCATGTGAGAAACCCGTCTACATTGTCCGAGGAAATCATGAGGATATGCTTGTTAAGGCAATGATCTGTGCAGATCAATTGGAAGAGATTACCATCAAATATGGACCTGGCATAAAGTTCGCATTGAACCAGCTTACAAGGTCCGAAGTGGAGTGGATTGCTAATCTCCCTCATCCTCTAGAGATCAGTGATCTTGATTGCTCTATAGTCTTGTGCCATGGATCCCCTCTCAGCGTTGACCAATACGTTTACCCCGATGATGATGTGGAGATTCTCCTTTCCTCTTTCAATGAGCCGCCAAATGTCTTGATATTGGGTCATACCCATTATCCTTTTGTTAAAAGAGTAGATAGGTGTTTGGTCATTAATCCAGGTTCTGTTGGCCAGCCACGAAATCGGGTGCCTGGAGCTCATTGGGCGCTCTTAGATACGCAGACAATGACTGTTCATCTATTGGTCGAGCCATATGACACTTATGATTTGCAGCAGCGGTGTATCGAGGTTGCCCCTCGCCATCCGTATTTACGTGAGGTGCTGATCCGATCATGAGATTCCTTATTTCAGGTGCTGGTGGTGATATCGGGCAAAGTATCGCCAATATTCTAACCTCGCATTACGAAGACGCCATTGTCTTTGGTAGCGATATTCACAATGAGTTTCTTGCAGGTGGCCTTTATGAACAAATTAAATTATTGCCGCCGGTTTCTTCTCCTGCCTATCTTGATTCCTTGGTAGAATGTCTTGTACGAGAGAGAATTAATGTTTTTATCCCAACCTCAGAGGCTGAGTTGAGATGGTTGATCGCAAGTGATCTTGTCCTCGACAGTCTACCATCCCATTGCCTTATGGCTAGTTCAAAGGCAATGGAAATTGGGTTTGACAAGTTTCTTACATCCCAGCATTTGGCTAAGAATGGCTTGCCCGCTCCGTGGGCATCTATCGTTTCCGATTCAGATTCGGGAGCCCCTGAGATACCATGTATTCTAAAGAGTAGATTCGGCGCGGGCAATTCATCCGTTTATTATGTCGATAACCAAGAAAAGTCGCTTTATTTTCAGAAATTATTTCCCGATTATATCTGGCAGCAGTTTCTTCCGATATCCAAAGGTGAGTTTACTTGTGGTGTTTATCGATGTCTTGACGGCGCAACAAGAGTTGTTGCTATGAAAAGGCGGCTTTCGTCTGGCGTCACTTCTTTCGCTCAAGTAGTTATCGACCCGTTGATCGAAATCCTGTGCACTCGCATTGCTGAATCCCTGGATCTATTTGGCAGTATCAATATTCAATTGCGATTAGTGGAGGGTCTGGGCCCAATGGTCTTCGAAATCAATCCACGGTTTTCTAGTACTGTTGGGATGAGGCATGCCATTGGTTTTTCTGACCTTATCTGGTCTGTAGAAGAGCAATACCTGGCGATGAACGCCTCGCCATGCCAAAGTTCTTGGCCAAGCGTTAGAATGGGGCGGAGATATCATGAGCTTATTGAGACTACATAGCTGCCAGCTTCTTATTGCTGCTTTCTTTCTTTTGCTAGCTCAGTAAGCTTAGATCTTCAAGCAGACCATGGGGCTCGAGTCCCAGTGATCTGCTTGAATTGAAGCTTGATACTTCGTCTAGATTTTGTCTGATCTATGGTTATGCTGCCCAGATTGCCTTGCATCATCGCTGTACGTCTTAATGCCCTTCTCCATTTAGCCCCCAGGTTAAGCCCCTTGTTGGCTTGGAGAACCGTCTACTTACCTGTCAGATTGGGCTTATGCCAGCCAATTATCAACTACCAAGCCCTCACTGCTTGAAAGCCTGTCGGTCCCTTCATGTGCTTGCCATCCTTGTGAGGTGCAGCTGATGGCAACCCCTTCTGTGGCTGAGGTGGTATTGGAGCTTGCCCCCTGGCATGAGCTCCAAGCACTTCTCAATGCTTGCTACCCGCTTCCGCCGCGTGATGTGTTCGATCGAGTCGTAGCAGCAAGTCATCGGCGCCAGCGCCTGTGGCTGGCCAGCAATGATGATGACTTACTGGGCTCGGTAATGCTCAGCCCACATAGCAAGGGCGGCCACCTTGACAACCTCGCGGTGGTACCCAACGCTCGCGGACGCGGTATTGGACATCAGTTGGTTCATGCCTTGCTGCAATCGGTTTGCTACGAAGGCCCAGCCATAGTGAGCCTCACCACCCGCATCCCCGGCTTCTTCACCACTTTCGGCTTTCAGCCCTGCGGTCAGTTGGCCGATGGCTCCACCGCCATGCTGATCCTTTTGCCAGGCCCTGTTGTTTCTGAGTGATTCGCCCCATGACGATTGAAATCGGTGGCCGCCCCATCGGTCCATCCCATCCCCCGTTTGTGATTGCCGAGATGAGCGGTAACCACAACCAGAGCCTCGAGCGGGCTCTAGCGATTGTGCAAGCAGCAGCACATGCGGGAGCCCACGCCATCAAACTACAGACTTACACCGCCGATACCATGACACTCGACGTGCGTGGCGGTACCTTCGAGATCAATGATCCCGATTCTCTCTGGGCAGGCCAAAACCTCCATGACCTCTATCAGCATGCTCATACCCCCTGGGAGTGGCACGGCCCGATCATGGAGCGAGCTAGAGAGCTGGGGCTGATCTGCTTCAGCTCTCCTTTCGATGAAACTGCCGTCGATTTTCTACAAGACCTCGATGTACCCGCCTATAAGATTGCTAGCTTCGAAAACAATCATCTCCCACTGATCGCGAAGGCTGCCTCCACCGGCAAACCCTTGATTATTTCAACTGGAATGGCCAGCCTCTGCGAACTCGATGCAGCCGTTTGCACCGCCCGTCAAGCCGGCTGCTCCCACTTGGTGCTTCTCA
>Ga0310333_100394_pt1 | contig 11955 bp, 11 predicted proteins | sample LakMicSRFTotalB7_FD_195547 | JGI IMG/M metagenome (GOLD analysis project Ga0310333, IMG submission 195547) | Enriched freshwater cyanobacterial communities from Lake Michigan, Michigan, United States - MI23.SRFL.Total.B7 (v2) (version 2) | ecosystem: Environmental > Aquatic > Freshwater > Lake... | reverse complement strand
GGTCATGGCTGCGGCCGCTGGCCATCGATCAGCGCCCGGGTGGGCCGATGGGCCGCAGCCGCTCACCGCTGCCATCGCCCGTTCGCCAGCGCCGGTTGATCCAGTAGTACTGCTCCGGATAGGCCTGGATCAGGGGTTCGTGCCAGCGGGCTACGGCGGCAAGCTGGTCGCTCAGGGCGGCGGCACCCTGGCCGGGCCATAGCGGTGCGCCAAAGATCAGTCGAAAGCGGCCGTTGGCTTCCCGCACCTGGGCCACGGGAAACAGGGGGCAACCCGATTTTTGCGAAAGGGCCGCAGGCCCTTTGACGAAGTTGGTGCTCAGGCCGAGGAAGTCGACCTGCACTTCGCTGCTGCGGCTATAGAGATCGGTCATCACAACGAGGCTGCCGCCGCGGTGCAGGCAGCGCAACATCGATCTGGCATCAGCCTGGGGTATCCAGTTGCAGTAGCTGTTGGCCTGGCGGGCCCGGTTGAGCAGCACGTCGCTGTACGGGTTGCGGGCGGGTCGGTATACGACAGATGGGGTGTCCAGCTGTTCGCTCAGCCAGCGCAGCCCCAGATCCCAGCAACCCAGGTGCAGCGATCCCACGATCACCCCCTGGCCCTGGCGATGCAGCCGCAACAGTTCGTCGAGCCCCTCCCCCTCAGCGCTGATCAAGCAGGCGTCAACCGGTTGGATGATCGATTCGAGGCAGGAGAGAAAAAAGCTGTTGATCGACTGCTCGGCGATGGCTTCCCGCTGGCCCTGGCTGAGCTGCTCGCCATAGACCCGCGTCAGGTTGGCGATCGCCGTGGTGTGGCGCCGCCGCAGCCAGGGCCTGGCTAGCCGGTGGGCTTGGGCAATGCCGCGGCCCATGCTGCGGTGGGAGCGCCCCCGCAGCGCCAGCAGCAGCAGCCGCACCCCGAGGGCCTCAAGTTGCCAGCGCAGCTTGCCTTGAAGTGGGGCCTGAGCCATGGGGTGTATTTTGCCTACACCGCGCGATTAGCTCAGCGGTAGAGCGCCTGCCTTACAAGCAGGATGTCGCTGGTTCGAACCCGGCATCGCGCATTTCTGGGGCTCTCCATATGGGGGCGTCAGCCTTCTGGGAACAGCAGGCTGGCGAGTTCGTCGGCATCTACGTCGTAGACACGGGCGAGGCTGGTTTCGATGGCGCTGGTCACTTCGCCGGGCAGAAAGCGCATGGCGTTGAGGGCGTCGTCAGCGATCTCGTCGGTGAGCAGGGTTTCTTCGCCGCCGAGCTTTTCGTCGTTGATCACCGCCATTACCCAGCTCTGGTAGGCGTACACGAGATCGCTGAACTCCAAATCGGGGTCGTTGAAGTCGAGGGCCATGGGTTGGGCAGTCGCATGCCCGTGCAGTCTGCCGGCAGCTGGGCAGGATGGCAGGCATGAATGCCATCAACCTGCAGGCAACCCTGTTTGATTTCGCCATTGGCGAGTTGGTGCGGCAGCACCGTGAGAGCTTTCAGCCGCTCTGGAGCGCTGAAAGCTGGGCCAAGCTGCTGATCTGGCTGGCGCTCAATTGCGGTTGCAGCGGTGATCGTGACTCGCTGGAGGCCTATGCCGAGGCGCTGGGGCCAGGGCTCACCGGCCGCATGCGGCGAATTTTCTTTGAGCGCGAGCTGGAGGATTTGGAGCTGCGGGTGCTTGCCGATCCCGTCGAGCCCCAGGTGTTGGTGCTGCCCCTAGGGCCTGCTGGCCCCCTGGATCATGGAAGGGTGGCCCAGGCCCTGGAGCGGCTGGGCCTGCTGGGACGGGTCGCGGCAGAGCCGCAGAGCTGGAAGCAGTTGGAGGCGGCCCTGGCCCTTCCCTGGCAGGAGCACTCCTGATGAATCTGCTTGCTTGCTATCGCAATTCCGGTTTCGAGGCCCTCGCCGATGGTGTGATGGCCTTTTATGAGCGCCGTGTTGATCTGCGGCGGCCCGGGGTGGCCTTTGGGCCTGGGGGCAGAACTGAGCCTGCCAAAATTTCCACCGACATCAGCCTGGTGGCAATCGACCGCTCCGATCCCGAGGCCTTCGCCTTGGCGGAGGTGATCCTGCGCGGCGTCACGGCTGGGCTGGAGCGCTACCTGCTGGAGCGCTCCCTGTTTCGCGAGTGCTGCCCGGAACAGGAATTATTCGTAAATCCGATTTTCAACCTGCAGCGCTACGCCCCTGGTGAGGGTTTCAAGCGCTGGCACTGCGATTGGACAATTAGCGACGAGGCCACTGAACCGGTGCACAGGGTGCTGGCCTGGATTCTTTATTGCAACGATGTGCCCAACGGAGGCACCGAGTTTCATTGGCAGGATCACCACGAGCCGGCTGAGCGGGGCAAGCTCGTGATCTTCCCGGCGGGTCCTTCCCATATCCACCGTGGCAGGGTCAGCGAGGAGCACACCAAAACCATCGCTACCGGCTGGATCAATGCCGGCAGCCGGGAGGGCTACATGAGCCGCTTGGCTCACAGTTAGTGGCGATCGAGATTGGGTTTGTGCTGTTCCGGCGGCCACACCATCGAATACTCCACCTGCTGGGGAAAGGGGATCTCGATGTTGTGCGCGCGGAAGGCCCTCCAGATGGCCTGGTTCACCTCGCTGCAGATGGTCACGTTGTCCATCGGGTTGGCGATCCAGAAGCGCAGGGCGTAGTTGATGGCGGAATCGCCGTAGCTGAGCAGCAAGCCCTTTGGGGCCGGGCTTGGCAGCACCCGCGGCACTAGCAGCGCCGTGGCTTCCAGCAGGGCGATCACCTCAACTGGATCGTGGTGGTAGGCCGCTCCAACGTTCACCTGGCTGCGGCGCATGCGGTCGCTGGCGGTGTATGTGGTCGCCGCCTCCGTGAAGAAGGTCTGGTTGGGGATCAGCAGCTCGGCGTTGTCGCGGTCGCGCCACAGCAGGGTGGCCCGCAGGCCCAGCTTGCGCACCTCGCAGGGATCGCCATCGACCATAAGCACCTCGCCGGGCCGCACGGAGCCCTCAAACAGCAGCCAGAGGCCACTGATGAAGTTGGAAAATACCTCCTTGATGCCGAAACCCAGGCCCACCGAAAGGCCACCTGCCACGGCGATCAGGGCGGTGGTGTTGAGGCCCAGGTGCACCCCCACGGCCACCAGGCCCAAGCCCACCACGGCGTAGCGCAGCATCAACTCCAAGGCTTTGCGGCTGCCATCGCTGGTTGCCAGGGCCCTTTGCACCAGCCAGGCCACGCCCGCTGCCGGTGGCCCCGAGCCCACCAGCACCAGGTAGGTGATCAGGGCGGCATTGAACAGCCTGCCCGCATCGATGGGCACACCCAGCACGCTGCCCAGGGGGGCCACGGCCAGATCACTGATGCTGTCGACGGTGGTGATCAGCAACAGGGCCGCCAGCAGCAGATAGCCAGGTCGCAGCAGGCGGCTGTCGAGTTGCTGCGCCGTTTTCGCGCCGAGGCAACGTTGCAGCAGCGGCTGCAGCTGGTTGAGGCCGTACCAGCCCAGCCAGAGCACTCCCAGCTGGCCGCTGAGTCCGTAGGGCAGCCCCAGGAGGGCCAGCAGCAGGCAGCTGGCCGCCAGCACCACAAGCGCCAGGGGGGTGTATCGCTGAGTCCGCAGTCGCGGAAGCCAGTTTCGGCGCGCCGCAAACAGCCGCAACACCATCAGCCCGATCGCCACACCCAGTTGCAGCAGAACGGTGGGCCGCTCCAGATAGCCCAGCCAGCCCAGCACCTCCAGCAACAGCTCTCTCATGGCCGGTTCCGCAGGATCGCCACCAGGCTCTGGCCGGCCGTGGTGGGCTGCATCTCTCCAAACACCAACGTGGTGAGCAGGGTCTGGATCTCGGCCATCCGGGGATCGTTGCTGTGCATCAGCTCCGCCAGGGTCTTGGTTTGGTTGCCCTGCTGGGCCGAGGTCACCATGGCGCTGAGCACTGCCGAGCTGCTCACCGGCACCCCCACGAAGCGGTTGGCGGGCAGCACCACCTGGGAGTCCAGGGTGAGACTCCTCTGGCTCAGGGGGTTCACGCTGAAGCGGCTGAAGGCCAGGGCCCGCTCGCGGCTGCTGTGGCTGGTATTGGTGCCGAGGGCCAACACCCGCAGCTTGTTGATCGGACTGGGATCACCCCCCTCGCCGCGAGGCAAGGGCGCAACACCGAGCCCATCCCCCAGGGCCTTGCGCAGCCGCGGTATGGACGCGCTGCGGCAGGGGAACCAGTCGAGGCGGCCCGCCTGGAATTCCGCTTCCGCTGAGGACTGGCTGGCGTAGAAGGTAACGCGCTGTTGGCTGTTGGCGTTTTGCAGCCAGGTGAGCCAACGCTCGATCGCCTGCTGCTGGGCCCCGCTGGGTTGCCTGCCGGCTGCGGCTGTATCGATGGCGTCGACCGCACCAAGGCTGCCGACTGTCCAGAAGAGGTTGTAGGCCTCCATCGTGAGGCCCACGGGATACCCCTTGGCACTCGTGTCAAGCAGCTGCTCCAGGGTGGCTGGTGCGGCGGGCAGTCGCCGGCGGTTGAAGCAGGCCAGCTGGGTTTGCACCAGAAATGGCAACCCGGCCAGGTCTCCGGAGGGGGTGCGCAGCCGATTGAGCACCTGGGGATCGAATTGGTTGAGATCTACCCCGGTTTGTGGGTAGGGCGCGATCACTCCCGCCTTCAGCAGCCGCACGGCCGTGTCCCCGTTGAGGAGTAGCAGATCGGGCCCCAGCCCGGCCCGGTTGCGGTGCTGGATCACCCAGGCCAGTTGTTTCTCGGGGTAAAGGCTGACTTGAAAGCGGGTGTTGGGGTGAAGTTGTCTGTAGCCATCCTCCAGTTGGCCCAGTCGCTGCCGGGTGTCGGTGCGCAAGTTGGCGTCTATCTTCTCGTCGGGGTTCACCTCCATCCCGAGGTACATCACGTTGGGCAGCCCATCGCTGGCGCGGCAACCGAGCAGCAGCAGCGAGGCCAGCACGGGTACGCAGCGCGATGCCACCCGTCGTGTCGCCTGTGAGGGGGCCCGGGGATGCGGCATTGCCTTGCTCTACGACCTAATTATCCCTGGCCTCAGCCCGTTTTGCGACCATGGCTCGAGTGCCTGCTGCCACCGCCGTGACCGAGCTGTCTGCCCCAGCCCCTGAAGCGGCTCTGCCCAAGACCTACGACCCGGTGGGCACGGAAAGCCGCTGGCAGCAAGCATGGGAGAGCAGCGGTGCCTTTCACCCGGATCCTGCGGCACCGGGTGAGCCCTTTTCTGTGGTGATTCCGCCGCCGAACGTGACCGGCAGCCTGCACATGGGCCACGCCTTCAACACGGCCCTGATCGACACGATCGTGCGCTTTCAGCGCCTGCGCGGCAAAAACGTGCTCTGCCTGCCGGGCACCGACCACGCCTCGATCGCCGTGCAGACGATCCTCGAGAAGCAGCTCAAGGCAGAAGGCAAGCGCAAGGAAGATCTGGGCCGTGAGGCATTTCTCGAGAAGGCCTGGGACTGGAAGGCGGAGAGCGGCGGCACGATCGTGGGCCAGCTGCGCCGCCTGGGCTACTCGGTTGATTGGCAGCGCGAGCGCTTCACCCTCGACGCCGGCTGCAGCGCCGCCGTGATCGAGGCCTTCAACCGCCTGCACGAGCAGGGGCTGATCTACCGGGGTGAATACCTGGTGAATTGGTGCCCGGCCTCGGGTTCGGCGGTGAGCGATCTGGAGGTGGAGATGAAGGAGGTGGACGGCCATCTCTGGCATTTCCGCTATCCGCTCAGCAGCGGCGCCGGCTTCCTGGAAGTGGCCACCACCCGTCCCGAAACCCTGCTGGGTGACACGGCCGTGGCGGTGAATCCCAAGGATCCGCGCTACACCGATCTGGTGGGCCAGACCCTCACCCTGCCCCTGGTGGGGCGACAGATTCCGATCGTGGCCGACGACCACGTGGATGCGGAGTTCGGCACCGGCTGCGTCAAGGTGACCCCAGCCCATGACCCCAACGACTTCGCGATCGGCCAGCGCCACAACCTGCCGCTGATCACGGTGATGGCCAAGGACGGCGCCATGAACGCAGCGGCAGGCGGCTTCGCCGGCCTGGATCGCTTCGAGGCTCGCCAAGCGGTGGTGGCTGCCATGGAGGCGGAAGGTTTCCTTGCGCGTGTGGAGGACTACCGCCACAGCGTGCCGTTTTCGGATCGCGGCAAGGTGCCGGTGGAGCCGCTGCTCTCCACCCAGTGGTTTGTGAAAACCGAGCCCCTGGCGGCCCGCTGCCGTGAGGCCCTCGAGAACGCCGATCCCCGCTTCGTGCCGGAGCGCTGGAGCAAGGTTTACCGCGACTGGCTCACCGACATCCGTGACTGGTGCATCAGCCGCCAGCTGTGGTGGGGCCACCGCATCCCCGCCTGGTTTGTGGTGAGTGAAACGGGCGGTGTGATCACCGATAACACGCCCTATGTGGTGGCTCGCGATGAATCGGAAGCCATGGCGAAGGCGGAGGCCCAATTTGGCTGCGGCACCCACCAGCACCCTGTGCTGCTGGAGCAGGACCCCGATGCTCTCGATACCTGGTTTTCCAGCGGCCTGTGGCCCTTCTCCACCCTGGGCTGGCCGGATGCGGAGACTGCCGATCTTGAGCGCTGGTATCCCACCAGCGTGCTGGTGACGGGTTTCGACATCATCTTTTTCTGGGTGGCCCGGATGACGATGATGGCCGGCGCCTTAATGAGCGGACGGGAAGGTTCTGGAATCCCGTGGATTCCCTTTAGAGACGTGTACATCCACGGCCTGGTGCGGGATGAACAGAACCGCAAGATGAGCAAGTCGTCTGGAAACGGCATCGACCCCCTGCTGCTGATCGAGCGCTACGGCGCCGACGCCCTGCGCTTTGCCCTGGTGCGTGAGGTGGCCGGCGCCGGCCAGGACATCCGCCTCGATTACGACCGCAAATCCGACACCTCCGCCACGGTGGAGGCCTCGCGCAACTTCGCCAACAAGCTTTGGAACGTCACCCGTTTCGCCCTGATGAACCTGGGGGGTGAGGTGCCCGCTTCGCTGGGCGAGCCGGATCCGGCGGCGCTGCAGCTGGCGGATCGCTGGATCCTCTCGCGGCTGGCGCGGGTGAACCGCGAAACGGCTGAGCGCTATGGCAACTACGGCCTGGGCGAGGCGGCCAAGGGGCTTTATGAGTTCGCATGGAACGAGGTGTGCGATTGGTATGTGGAGCTGATCAAGCGGCGGCTCAACCCAGGTGAAAACCCGAGCCCAGCAGCCCTTGCCGACCAGCGCACCGCCCGCGCCGTGTTGGCCAAGGTTCTTGGCGAGTTGCTGGTGATGCTGCATCCGCTGATGCCGCACCTGAGTGAGGAGCTGTGGCACGGCCTCACTGGCCAGCCAGAGAGCAGCTTTCTGGCCCTGCAGAGCTGGCCGGCGCTTGATCAGGCCGCTCTAGACGACCAGCTTGAGGCCCAGTTTGTTGAGCTGATTGAGGCGATTCGGGTGGTGCGCAACCTGCGGGCTTTGGCGGGGCTCAAGCCCAGCCAGAGCGCGCCGGTGTCGTTTGTGACTGGCCGCGCTGAGCTGGCAGCCCTGTTGCAGGAGGCCAGCCCCGACATCACGGCCCTCACCCGAGCCGAGAGCGTTGCGGTGCTTAGCCCCGAGCAGGCCGATGCTGCTCCGGCCGCCAAGGCCCTGGCCGGCGTGAGTGGTGAGCTGCAGGTGCTCTTGCCCATCGAGGGCCTGGTGGATCTCGACGCCCTGCGCGGCCGCCTGGAGAAGGACATCGCCAAGGCCGATAGGGAGATCAATGGCCTGGCGGGTCGCCTCGCCAATCCCAACTTTGCAGATAAGGCCCCGCCTGAGGTGGTGCTGGAGTGCAAGGCAAACCTGGCCGAAGCCGAAGCCCAGGCGGCCCTGGCCCGCAGACGGCTGGGGGATTTGGGCTGAGCCTCGGGCTCAGGCGCACGCCACCAGTCGGCCGTCCTCCAGGTTCACCACTCGGTCAGCGATATCGAGGATCTTGTTGTCGTGGGTCACCATCACGATCGCGGCGCCGTGGCTGTCGGCCAGCTGGCGGAACAGGTCGACCACATCGCGACCGGAGGTCTTGTCGAGGGCTGCGGTGGGTTCATCGGCCAGCAGCAATCGGGGGCTGGGGGCCAGGGCGCGGGCGATCGCCACCCGCTGCTTCTGGCCGCCGGAGAGTTTCTCGGGGTAGTAATGCACCCGTTCCCCCAGTCCCACGTGGCCCAGCATGGCGGCGGCGCAGTCATCCATCGCCAGCCGGCCTTGCCCCAGCCAGACGGGGCTGACCTCCAGGCCGAAGCGCACGTTCTCCAGGGCCGTCAGGTAGGGCAGCAGATTGTGGGCCTGGAAGATGAAGCCGGCCTGGCGCCGCAGCCGGGTCAGGGTGGTGTTGTCGGCCTCCAGCAGCTCTTCACCCAGCACCCGCAGGCTGCCGCTCTGGGCGGCCCGCAGGCCGCCGAGCATGGTCAGCAGGGTGGTCTTGCCCGAGCCGGAGGGGCCGGTGAGGATCACGATCTCGCCGGCATGCACGGTCAGGTTGATGTCGGTGAGCACCTGCTTGGCGGTTTCCCCCTCGCCGAACCAGTGGTTCAGATGCTGCACCTCGATCCGCAGTTCGCGCCCGGTGTGATCGGGTGGCCCGGCTGCAGGGTCCAGCGGCTCCATCAGAAGATGTCGGCGGGATCAAGCCGCCGCAGCTTGCCGGTGGCCAGCCAGCCCGATCCGGCCGCCATCGTCAGGGTCAGGGCGAACACCGCAACGGCTCGCTGGGCGGTCATGGCGATCAGCAGCGAGGTGGAGTTGGCCAGCACGGCATAGAGCCCGATCGCCAGCACCAGGCTGGGCACGAAGGCCAGGGCAGCCAGCAACACCGATTCCTGCACGATGATGCCGACGACGAAGCGATCGCTGTAGCCCATCGCCTTCATCGTGGCGTATTCCGGCAGGTGATCACTGACGTCGGAATAGAGAATCTGGTAGACGATAATCGCGCCAACGATCAGGCCCACCAGCACCCCCAGGTTGAAGATCAGACCGAAGGAGGTGTTGTTGCGCCAGTGGTCCACCTCCACCGCCTCCAGCTGCTGGAGGGTCAGCACCCTGACCGATGGATCGAGAAAGCTCGCCAGGGTGGCCTGCACCTGTTCGCGGCTGACGCCCGGTTGCAGCTGGATCACGCCGAGCTGGATGTCGTCATTGCTCTGATCGGGGAACCAGGTCTTGAAGTTGCTGGCCGACGTCAGCAGGTTGATGTCGGCGGCGAAGGTGAGGCCCATGGTGAACAGGCCGTTGACCACGGCCCGCTTGCCGCGCAGCTCGGTGTCGTAGTAGCCGTCTTTGGCCACGATCCGGGCCACTGGACCGGCCGCCTTCTTGGAGAGGGTGTCGAAGAACAGGCCATCGGGACGCAGCAACTTGTCGCGATCGGCCTCTAGTTCGGGGATGCGTAGGGCTGGATTCTCCGGCGCCAGACCAAAAATCAGGGCCTGCTTTTTCTCGCGACTGTCGCGGTTCAGCCAGTCGGTCTTGCCGATGTACAGCGGTGTCACCGCTTCCACCCCCTGCACCCCCAGGGCCTGCATCAGGCGGCTGCGCGGCAGGTTGAGCGGTTCGCCCAGGTTGGTGTAGCGGCGGCTCACCATCACCAGCTCGCCATTGAGGCGTTGCAGCGGCCGCTTCTGGCTGGCGTACAACCCGCTGGCCAGCCCCAGCTGGAAGAACACCAGCACGTTGGCGAAGCTGACACCGGCAATGGCGGCGAGCAACCGCATGGGCCGATGGCTGGTCTGCCGCCAGGCCAGGGGTGTGCGGCGCAGCGCGGCGAATGGGTTCATGGCGCGCCACTCAGGACGCGATCCCGGGCCGCCTTCTGGTCAGCCTGCTGGGCCGCGGTCAGCGGGGCGAACAGCACATTGACCTGCAGGTAGTTCAGATGGCTGGCGAGGGCCGACTCCTGCGGGGTAAGGCCGATCTTCACTGCCAGCACTCGCCGGTCCAGGTTCTCGCCGGCCTGGCCACTGAACACGGTCTGACGGCTGACCTCCCGGGCAATCTCCACCACCTGGCCCTCCACCTTGCGGCCCTTGAAACCATCCGCACTGAGGCTGGCCTTCTGCCCCAGGGCGATCATCGGCCGATCGCTCTGATAAACCTCGGCGATCACGCCCATGCGGCTGCTGTCGCCCATTTCCAGCAGGCCATCCTCACCAACCTTGTCGCCGGGGCGGGCATGCACCTTGAAGACGGTGCCGGAGAACGGCGCCAGCACCGTGGCCTTGGCCCGTTCGGTCTTGTCCTTGTCCAGGGAGGCCCGGCTGGAACGCAGATCCTCCACCAGGGTTGCCTTGGTGGCGATCGCTTCGGCCAGCTGGGCCTTGGCGCTGCTTTCGTCAGCCTGCAGCTTTTCGACCCGGTTGGCGCTGGTGGCCCCTGCGGCGAACAGTTGCTCGGCTCGGCGTGCCTCGGCACTGGCCTGGCCCAGGTCGGCCTTGTAGCGGGCGATGACGCTGTCCTGGGCGGCCAGCTTGCTCTCGGCCACGCGGATCTCCGCCTCGGATTTGCGCACACTGCTCTCCAGGGTGTCGATGCTTTCGAGCACCGCCAGAGGTTGGCCTTTACGCACCTCCTGGCCTTCCTTCACCAGGATCTCCCGCACCCGGTCATTGCTCAGGGAACTGGGCACCGACACCTGGCTGATGCCGCCCAGGGGCTCGATCCGGCCCAGGGCGGACACCTGGCGGGGCAGCAGCGGTACGGCCTTCCGCGCTTCGACCTGCTTCTGCTGGCGTTGCTGCCACAGGCGACTGCCGAGGCCGGCAAGCAGCACCAGGGCGAGCAGGGCCGCTACCAGCTGCCAGGGTCCGCGGCCCCCCTTGCGACCCGTGGGACTGGGCATGGTCATCGTTGGATGTGTCCTCGCCTGGGCCGGTTATAAGGCGCCGGGCTGGCTCTGCCCACCGCTACGGTTCGTTCATGGATGGATCGGCACTGCTCGACCTGCTGCTGCCCGCCCTGCGCTCCCCCCTCGGTGCCCTGGCGTTCGTGCCGCTCTACGCGCTCTGGGTGACCCTGCTGCTGCCAGGGGTCTGGGCTTCGATGCTGGCTGGCGCCCTGTATGGCACCTGGTGGGGCAGTTTGATCGTGTTTGTAGGGGCCTGCTTGGGGGCCGAGGCCGCTTTCCTGCTCGGTCGCACCTGGTTGCGCAATTGGGCCCGCCGGCGCCTGGCGGCGGTGCCGAAGCTGCTGGCAATCGAGCAGGCGGTGAGCCGGGAGGGGCTGAAGCTGGTGCTGCTCACCCGTCTCTCGCCGGCCTTTCCCTTCTCCCTGCTCAATTTCGCCTATGGCCTCAGCGAGGTGAGCCTGCGCGACTACTCCATTGGCTTGATCGGAATCCTGCCCGGCACGATTCTGTTCTGCGGCCTGGGCGCCCTGGCCGGCGATGTGGCCCGCTTCGGCGAAGTGCTCTCCGGCGAGGCCGATGCCGGCACCTGGGCTCTGCGCATAGGCGGCCTGCTGGCCACCGTCGCCAGCGTTTGGCTGGCTGGTAAGGCGGCGCAGCGGGCGCTTCAGGGGGGTGATCCACCGGCCTGATCGGGATCGGTAAGCCGCCAGTTGCGAAGGGCCGCAATCAACACAAAACAGGCCAGGCGAAGCCGTGCCAGCACGCCGGGGCGGGCGGCCAGCTCGGTGAATTTTGCTCGGCCGCATTCGGTTTTGATCCAGCGGAAGACGTTGGGGGCGGAGTCAGTCACGGGCTGGCCTGTGGGGCCAGAGACAGAGCCCGTGGGCGAGGGCAAGGGGTGGACGACCAGAGGCGCTCTAGATAATTGAGAAGTCGTCGGCTGCAAGGTCAACCCTGTTCTTAAAGAGAGTAAAGGCACCTCCGTTCGCGCCAAATCCACCACCCGAGCCGTTGCTGTTGAAGAACAGTTGTTTTGAGCTGGTTTCGTAGACAATCGAGGCATTCGATGCAGCTGCTGCATCGATGCTTGAGACGGTGGCAAACTATCGAGAAATTCTGAATC